>Ga0268288_10055_pt1 | contig 108684 bp, 85 predicted proteins | sample BraspS3V5C_FD_191349 | JGI IMG/M metagenome (GOLD analysis project Ga0268288, IMG submission 191349) | Soil microbial communities from Anza Borrego Desert, Southern California, United States - Bradyrhizobium sp. S3-V5C | ecosystem: Environmental > Terrestrial > Soil > Desert | place: USA...
CGACCTGCTCGGGGGTGTGACGCTTCCTGCTGTTCGTCATGATCTGACCAGTCTCCCTGCCCGCGACCGCGGGCAACAGGACGACTCTCATAACGACTGGACCTACGAAACGGGGTCAGCCCAGGCGGTCGCCCGGGCTCCGCGTCGACTCGCGTGCCGTGGCCAGGAGCTCGGCCAGTTCCGCGGTTCTCCGCGCTTGTTGGCAGTAGTTTCGCAGCAGCCCGACCACATTCACGAGGCCGGAGTCCTGCAGCGCAGGGCTCCGGCTTCGTCGTACCCGGGGCCGGGCCACCTTTGCCGCCACTCCCCGTCGGTCGGGCGGGCGGTTCAGGCTGCGAACAGCACGTGCGTGTCCGGCACGACGGCCCGGCCGCCGAGGGCCCTGAGTTCCAGCAGGCAGGCCGCGCCCACCACCTCCGCACCCCGTGCCTCGATGAGCCGTCGGCCGGCGGCGAGGGTGCCGCCCGTGGCGAGGACGTCGTCGAGCAGGAGCACCCGTGACCCGGCCCGCAGGTCCTCGGAGACCTCGATGCTCGCGGTCCCGTACTCCAGCGTGTAGTCCGCGCGGGCTGCGGGCGCCGGGAGGCGCCCGGCCTTGCGCAGCGGCACGAGGCCGGTGCCTGTCAGGACGGCGGCCGCCCCGGCGAGCAGGAACCCGCGGGCCTCGAGGCCGGCCACGAGGTCGAACCGCCCCTCGAACGGCGCCACCAGGGCCTCAACACACTCCCTCAGGGCGCGGGCGTCGGCGAGCAGGGGCGTGATGTCCTGGAAGGCCACGCCCGGGCTGGGATGGTCGGGGACCACACGGATGAGCGAGCGGGCACGGGCGATCTCGGAGGTGACGGACACGGCCTCCACTCTAGGACGTACGCCGCCCGGGCCGCGGATGTGATCGGCGTCACCGGGCAGGGAGTTTGCCCTGGCTCCCTCGGAGGAGGACAGTAGATCGGTGGAAAATCCCCAGAATCCTCTCGCGGGCCGCGTGCCCGACGTCGAGCCGTCCGCCCGCGTGGCGGCGTCGACGGCCACCCGTCCCGACGACGCCACCCCCGACTGGCGCGGCCGCCCGTTCCTCGGCCAGCCCGGCCCGCTGGCGAACCTGTTCTCCGTGGAGCTGTGGGAGCGCTTCTCCTTCTACGGCATGCAGGCGATGCTCGTGTACTACATGTCCTGGACCGCCGCGGAGGGCGGCCTCGGGATCGACCCGGCCGTGGCCACGGGCATCGTCGGCGCCTACGGCGGCATGGTGTACGTGTTCTGCATCCTCGGCGGCTGGGTCGCCGACCGCCTGCTCGGTTCCGAGCGCACCATGTTCGTCAGCGCCGTCGGGATCATGTTGGGCCACATCGCGCTGGCCCTCGTCCCGGGCGTCCCGGGCCTGACCCTGGGCCTCGTGCTCGTCGCCGTCGGTTCGGGCGGCCTCAAGGCCAACGCCACGAACCTCGTCGGCTCCCTGTACTCCCGCGAGGACCCCAAGCGCGATGCCGGCTTCTCCATCTTCTACATGGGCGTGAACATCGGCGCCCTCTTCGGCCCGCTGCTCACCGGCCTGGCACGCGACACGATGGGCTTCCACGTGGGCTTCGGCCTCGCCGCCGCCGGCATGGCCATCGGCCTGGCGCAGTACGCCCTGACCCGCAAGAACCTGCCCACGGACGTGCACCGGGTCCCGGACCCGCTGCCGCGGTCGCAGTACGGCCGCTGGGGCCTGATCGGTCTGGGGATGGTCGCCGTCGTCGTGGCCCTGTTCCTCACGGGCGTCGTCACCCTGGGCAACCTCTCCGACGCCGTCGTCGTGCTCGCCGCCGTCGCGGCCATCGCGATCTTCGCCGTCCTGCTGACCTCCACGAAGGTCACGGAGGAGGAGCGCTCGCGCGTGAAGGCGTTCATCCCGCTGTTCATCGGCACGTCCGTGTTCTTCGCCCTCTTCCAGCAGCAGTTCACCGTGATCGCGCTGTACTCCGAGAACCGCCTCGACCGGAACCTGTTCGGCTGGCTCATGCCCATGGAGTGGGTCAACTCCATCAACCCGATCTTCATCATCGTGTTCGCCCCCGTGTTCGCCGCGCTGTGGACCAAGCTGGGCACCCGCCAGCCCGCCACCCCGGTGAAGTTCGGCATCGGCATTGTCCTGATCGGCATCGCCTTCCTGCTGTTCATCCCGGTGGCCGACGTCGTCGCCGTGCCGCTGCTGTGGCTGACGCTGATCCTCTTCGTCTGCACCATGGGCGAGCTGCTCGTCTCCCCGGTGGGCCTCTCCCTGGCCACCAAGGTCGCCCCGCGCAGCTACCCGGTGATGATGGTGTCGCTGTACAACCTGTCCGTCGCCCTGGGCACGGCCCTGGCAGGCTCCCTGGCCGGCTCCTACTCGGAAGAGAACGAGGTGGGCTACTTCGGCGTGATCGGCGCGGTCACCCTCGGCGTGGGCCTGCTCGTGCTGGCCATCGCCAAGCCGGTGCGTCGCGGCATGCGCGGCGTGCTCTGAGCGCGCCAGTGGCGCGAATCACGCGCCGCTCGGTAGTCTGCGAGACGACGTCATCACTCCCGACCACGCAAAGGACGCGCACTCCATGAGCTCCATCCCCGAAGGCCTGAAGTACTCCGCCGAGCACGAGTGGATCGCCAAGGCCGGTGCCGCCGGCACGGTCCGCGTGGGCATCACCGACTTCGCCCAGGACGCGCTGGGTGACGTCGTGTACGTGGACCTGCCGGAGGTCGGCACCGAGGTCACCGCGGGCACCGCGGTGGGCGAGGTCGAGTCCACGAAGTCTGTCTCGGACATCTACGCCCCGGTCTCCGGCACCGTGGCCGCCGTCAACGACGAGCTCGACGGCGAGCCCGGCCTGGTCAACTCCGCCCCCTACGAGGGCGGTTGGCTGTTCGAGATCACCCTCGCGGACGAGGCCCAGCTCGAGGGCCTCATGGACGCCGAGGGCTACGCCTCGCACACCAGCTGAGCCCCGTCCGCCGTCGCCCCGCCGCTGGCTGGCGGGGCGACGGCGTCCCCTTCGTCTCTCCCTCCGGCGCCGCGGCGCCGGCCCCCGCACAGGAGCACCCCATGAACCAGCCCGGACGTGAACCGGACCTGTCCACCTCCGCCATCAACCTCACCGAGCTGGCGCCGCTGGTCTCGGCGGACCTCACCCGTGAGGAGTCGGACGCGATCCGCGCCCTCCCGGCCGGTTCCGCGCTGCTGCTCGCCCACGAGGGCCCGGACCAGTCGGCCCGCTTCCTGCTGGACGAGGACGTGGTCTCCGTGGGGCGCCACCCGGACGCGGACATCTTCCTCGACGACGTCACCGTCTCCCGTCGTCACGCGGAGTTCCGGGCCGAGGACGGCGGCCACCGGCTCGTGGACCTGAACTCCCTCAACGGCACCTTCGTGAACCACGACCGCGTGGACGAGATCCTGCTGCGCTCCGGGATGCACGTGCAGATCGGCAAGTACCGGCTCACGTACTACGCCGGGCCGGCGCGGGGCTGAGCCGTCATCCTCGTGACCGATCCGCGCCCGCGCCCCGACGCCGTCCCCACCGCCCGCCCTGCGGGCCGGCTGGGCATCGGCGAGGTCGTAGCCTCCCTCGAAGTCGAATTCCCCGGCGTCACCGCGTCCAAGGTGCGCTTCCTGGAGGAGCGTGGCCTCGTGCTGCCCGAGCGGACCAGCGCCGGCTACCGGCGCTTCCGGCCCGAGGACGTGGACCGGCTCCGGTTCGTCCTCGCCCTGCAGCGCGACCACTTCCTGCCGCTCAAGGTGATCGCCGAACACCTGGCCGCGCTGGACCGCGGTGAACGCCCCACCGGCCTGCCCGGAACCGCGGCGGCCCCGGCGTCCTCGGACGCGGAGCGGCTCGGCCGCGAGGTCGCCGGGGGCCGCCGGTCGTGGACCCGTGCCGAGCTCGCCGCCGAATCCGGGGCGGGCGAGGAGCTGCTGGCCGAGCTGGATCAGTACTCGCTCCTGCCCGTCGATCCCGACGGCGGCTACCCGAGCCACGCGATGGACGTGGCCCGGGCCGCCGTCGTGCTCGCGGGCCACGGCCTGGAGCCCCGGCACCTGCGCCCGCTGCGGGCCGCCGCCGACCGCGAACTGGGCCTGGTGGAGCGTGCCGTCGCCCCGCTGCAGGCCCGCCGCGACGCCGGCACCCGCCCCCGCGTGGCCCGCTCGGCACGGGAGATCGCGCAGGCCAGCCTGCGGCTGCACGCGGCCCTCGTGGCCGAGGGGCTGGAGCAGTGGGATGACTGAGCCGCGCCCCGTGCCCGCCGACGACGTCGGCGACGTGCCGCTCTCCGTGCTCGGCGTGCGCGTCGAGCTGCCCGAGCAGCACCACGTGATCCTGCTGGTGGATCCGCCTGGCCGCACGATGGTCCCGCTGTGGGTGGGCGCGCCCGAGGCCGCCGCCGCCGCGCTCGCGCTCGAGGGCGTCCGCGCGCCCCGGCCCCTCACCCATGAGCTGCTCCTGGCCGCCGTCGACGCCCTGGGTGCCGAGGTCGTGCGGGTGCGGCTCACCGAGGTCCGGGGCGAGGTCGTGCACGCCGAGCTCGTGCTCTCCACGGGCGCCCGGGTCGACGCCCGCGCGTCGGACGCCGTCGTGGTCGCCCTGCGCGCCGACGCCCCCGTGCTCGGCAGCCCCGCCGTGCTCGCGGACGCCGGCATGCCGGCGCGGACGGGGGAGGAGGACGCCGGCCAGGAGCGCGCCGTCGAGGACTTCCGCGACTTCCTGGACACGGTGCGCCCCGAGGACTTCGCCTGAGCGGAGCCGGGGCGACACGGCGCGGCCTCGCCGCCAGCTTCGTTGACCGCCCCCGGACCCGCGCGTACCTTCGAGGGAAAGAGGGCCCCGCCACCCGGGGCGCCTCCGTCGTCCTCCCCACGGTCACCGGGGAGCGCCGCCACGGTCACCGGCGGCACATGACGGTCGCGTCCCCTTCCCGCACCGGGGGCCCCGCACCAGGAGGTTCCCCGTGACACCCACTGCAGGTCCTGGCCGGCCCCCCGCGCTCGGCACCCAGGGCACGCTCTTCGACGAGGGCGCGACCCGGGGCGACGACGTCGGCTTCCGCGGTCCCACCGCGTGCAAGGCCGCCGGCATCACCTATCGCCAGCTCGACTACTGGGCCCGCACGGACCTCGTGGCCCCCACGGTCCGCAGCGCCTCCGGCTCCGGCTCCCAGCGGCTCTACTCGTTCCGCGACATCCTCGTCCTCAAGGTGGTCAAGCGCCTCCTGGACACCGGCGTCTCGCTCCAGCAGATCCGCACCGCCGTGGGCCACCTGCGCGAGCGGGGGGTCGAGGACCTGGCGCAGATCACCCTGATGAGCGACGGCGCCTCGGTGTACGAGTGCACCTCGGCGGACGAGGTCGTGGACCTCGTCCAGGGCGGCCAGGGCGTCTTCGGGATCGCCGTCGGCCGCGTGTGGCGCGAGGTCGAGGGCAGCCTCGCCGAGCTGCCCCGCGAGAGCGTGGTCGGCGCCCCCGAGCCGGGGGACGAGCTGGCCGGGCGGCGTCGGGCCCGCCGCTCCGCCTGACCCTCCTCCGCGGGGCGCCCCGGAGGGCCGAGTCAGTCATCTTTCGTCTCGCAGCGGTGACTGTGTGCGACATGAGGCGGAACTCCGGCGCGGTGTGACACACTCCCAACCATGACCGCACCTGTCGAGAACTTCACCCCTCCAGAGGACGCGGCCGGGTCGACCGGAGCCGGCGCCGTCTTCTCCAAGGTCTTGGTGGCCAACCGCGGCGAGATCGCCGTCCGCGCCTTCCGCGCCTGCTACGAGCTGGGCGCCCGCACCGTCGCCGTCTTCCCCTACGAGGACCGCAATTCGATCCACCGCCAGAAGGCGGACGAGGCCTACCGCATCGGCGACGAGGGCCACCCCGTGCGCGCCTACCTCGACGTGGACGAGATCATCCGCGTGGCCAAGGACGCCGGGGCCGACGCGATCTACCCGGGCTACGGCTTCCTGTCGGAGAACGCCGGCCTGGCCCGCGCCGCGGCCGAGAACGGGATCACCTTCGTCGGCCCGCCCGCCGACGTCCTCGAGCTGACCGGCAACAAGGTCGAGGCCCTGCGCGCGGCCAAGCGCGCGGGCATCCCCACCCTGGCCTCCTCGGACCCGAGCGCCGACGTCGAGTGGCTCCTGGAGCAGGCCGAGGAGATCGGCTTCCCCATCTTCGTCAAGGCCGTTGCCGGCGGCGGCGGCCGCGGCATGCGCCGCGTCGAGCGCCGCGAGGACCTGCGCGGCTCCCTCGAGGCCGCGATGCGCGAGGCGGACACCGCCTTCGGCGACCCCACCGTGTTCCTCGAGCAGGCCGTCCTGCGGCCGCGGCACATCGAGGTGCAGATCCTCGCCGACGGCGAGGGCAACGTCGTGCACCTCTTCGAGCGGGACTGCTCGCTCCAGCGCCGCCACCAGAAGGTCATCGAGATGGCCCCGGCCCCGAACCTGGACGAGGAGATCCGGCAGGCCCTGCACCGGGACGCCGTCGCCTTCGCCAAGGAGATGGGGTACGTCAACGCGGGCACCGTCGAGTTCCTCGTGGACACGGCGGGCGAGCGTGCGGGCCAGCACGTGTTCATCGAGATGAACCCCCGCATCCAGGTGGAGCACACCGTGACCGAGGAGGTCACGGACGTGGACCTGGTGGGCGCGCAGCTGCGCATCGCCGCCGGCGCCACCCTGCCCGAGCTGGGCATCACCCAGGACGCCCTCCAGGTCCGCGGCTTCGCCATCCAGTGCCGCATCACCACCGAGGACCCGGCCAACGGCTTCCGCCCGGACACCGGCACCATCACCGCCTACCGCTCGGCCGGCGGCTCCGGTGTGCGCCTCGACGGCGGCACCATCTACGCCGGTGCGGAGATCAGCCCCCACTTCGACTCCATGCTGGTCAAGCTCACCTGCCGCGGACGCGACTACGCCACGGCGGTGCGCCGCGTGCGCCGCGCCCTGGCAGAGTTCCGCGTGCGCGGCGTGGCCACCAACATCCCGTTCCTGATGAACGTGATGGACGACCCGCAGTTCCTCAGCGGCGACGTCGCCACGGACTTCATCGACAAGCACCCCGAGCTGGCCACGGTGAACCGCTCCCAGGACCGCGGATCCAAGGCCCTGCAGTACCTCGTGGACGTCACCGTCAACCAGCCGCACGGCCCGCGCGTCGAGGGCATCGACCCTCGCGACCGCCTCCCCGAGCACCCGGGCGACAAGCACCAGGAGCCGGACCGCTCGCCCTTCGACGGCCCGAGCCGGAACGAGGACGCGGTGCCCCCGCACGGCTGGCGTCAGGTGCTGCTGGAGCAGGGCCCCGAGGGCTTCGCCCGCACCCTGCGTGAGCAGACAGCGCTGGCCGTCACGGACACCACGTTCCGCGACGCCCACCAGTCCCTGCTGGCCACCCGCGTCCGCACGCGCGACCTGCTGGCCGCCGCGCCCGCCGTCGCGCACACCCTGCCGGGGCTGCTCTCCGTGGAGGCCTGGGGCGGGGCGACGTACGACGTCGCGCTGCGCTTCCTCCACGAGGACCCGTGGCAGCGCCTCGAGCTGCTGCGCGCGGAGCTGCCGAACATCCCGATCCAGATGCTGCTGCGCGGCCGCAACACGGTGGGCTACACGCCGTACCCCACCAAGGTGACGGACGCGTTCGTGGCCGAGGCCGCGGCGTCCGGCGTCGACGTGTTCCGCATCTTCGACGCCCTCAACGACGTCGAGCAGATCACCCCGGCCATCGAGGCGGTGCGTGCCACGGGCACCGCCGTGGCCGAGGCGGCCCTGTGCTACACGGGCAACATGACGGATCCCCAGGAGACGCTCTACACGCTCGACTACTACCTGGGCCTCGCCCGCCGGATGGTCGACGCCGGCGCCCACGTCCTGGCGATCAAGGACATGGCGGGCCTGCTGCGGCCCGCCGCCGCGCGCGAGCTCGTCACCGCCCTGCGCGCCGAGTTCGACCTGCCCGTGCACCTGCACACGCACGACACCGCCGGCGGCCAGCTGGCCACCCTGCTCGCGGCGGCGGAGGCCGGCGTGGACGCCGTCGACGCGGCCACCGCGTCCATGGCGGGCACCACGAGCCAGGTGCCGCTGTCCGCCCTGGTCGCGGCGCTCGAGCACACCGAGCGGGACACCGGTCTCGGCCTCGAGGCCGCCACCGCGATGGAGCCCTACTGGGAGTCCGTCCGCTCGGCGTACGCGCCCTTCGAGGCGGGGCTGCCCGCCCCGACCGGCCGCGTGTACCACCACGAGATCCCGGGCGGCCAGCTGTCCAACCTGCGCACGCAGGCGATCGCGCTCGGCCTGGGGGAGCGGTTCGAGGCCATCGAGTCGATGTACGCCGCGGCTGACGACCTGCTCGGCCACCTCGTCAAGGTCACCCCGTCCTCCAAGGTGGTGGGCGACCTGGCGCTCCAGCTGGTCGGTTCCGGCGTGGACCCGAAGGAGTTCGCGGAGCGTCCGCAGGAGTTCGACATCCCGGACTCCGTGATCGGCTTCCTGCGCGGCGAGCTCGGCGACCCGCCCGGCGGCTGGCCGGAGCCCTTCCGGACCAAGGCCCTCCAGGGTCGCCGCGAGGGCGCGGGCATGGTGGAGATCTCCGCGGAGGACTCGACCGCCCTCGCCGAGGCCGGACAGACCCGCCGCGCGGTGCTGAACCGCCTGCTCTTCCCCGGCCCCACGAAGGAGTTCGAGGCGCACCGCGAGGAGTTCGGGGACACCGTCACCCTGCACACCCGCGACTTCCTCTACGGCCTCGTCCCCGGGCGTGAGCACGTCATCTCGCTCGGACGCGGTGTCCGGCTGCTCGCCACCCTCATGTCCGTCTCCGAGCCGGACGAGAAGGGCATGCGCACGGTGATGGTCACCCTGAACGGCCAGCTGCGCCAGATGACCGTCCGGGACCGCTCGATCGAGTCCACCGTGCGGACCGCGGAGAAGGCGGACCCCGGCACCCCCGGCCACGTCGCCGCCCCGTTCGCGGGCTCGGTCATCGTCCAGGTGGCCGAGGGCGACGCCGTCGAGGTCGGCCAGGCGGTGGCCACGATCGAGGCGATGAAGATGGAGGCCACGATCACGGCCCAGGCCGCGGGCACCGTGCGCCGCGTGGTCACGGAGGGCGTCACGCCCGTCAACGGCGGAGACCTGCTGCTCGTGATCGAGTGAGCCCCGCGTGAGCCCGCCGCCGGCGGGCCGCCCCACGGGCCCGGACGCCACCGCGTCCGGGCCCGTGCCTATCCTGGGAGGCATGGCCACCTCTGCGGAACACCACGACCTGCTCATCATCGGCTCCGGATCGGGGAACTCCCTGATCAGCGAACACTGGAAGGGCCGGAGCGTCGTGATCGCCGACTCCGGCACGTTCGGCGGCACCTGCCTGAACGTCGGCTGCATCCCCACCAAGATGTACGCCTACCCGGCCGGCCTGGCCGCGCTGCCCCCCGAGGCTCGGAGCCTCGGGGTGGGGCTGGAGTTCACGGGCGCCGACTTCCCGGCCATCCGGGACCGCATCTTCACGCGCATCGACGGCATCAGCCGCGACGGGCTCCGCTACCGCCGGGACGATCTGGACTACACGAGCGTGATCCAGGAGGAGGTCCGCTTCGTCGGCCCCCGCCGCGTGCGCACCGCCTCGGGCCGGGAGATCACGGCGGACCAGGTGGTGGTCGCCGCGGGGTCGCGGCCCACCCTCCCGGCGATCCCGGGCCTGGACCTGCCGTCGGTGCACACCTCGGACACCGTGATGCGGATGGATCGGCTGCCGCGGCGGCTGCTCGTGGTGGGCGGCGGGTTCATCGCCTGCGAGTTCGCCTCCGTCTTCGCCGGGCTGGGGACCGAGGTCGTCCAGGTCAACCGCGGCCACCGGCTGCTCAAGCAGCACGACATGTCCGTGTCCACGACGTTCACGAAGATCGCTGGCCGACGGTGGGACCTGCGCACGGGGTGGACCCCGGCCGGGATCGAACCGGTCGAGGACGCCGAGCGGGCCGCGGACGGCTGGGTCCGGGTGCGCCTGGATCGCGCGGAGGGCCAGGAGCAGACCGGCATCGTGGAGGAGGCCATCGAGGCGGACGCGGTGCTGATCGCGGTCGGCCGGACGCCCAACACGGACCGCCTCGACCCCGCCGCCGCGGGACTGGACGTCACCGACGGCGGCGTCCTGGCCAGCGACCAGCACCAGCGCGCGCTCTCCGACGGTGCTCCGGTGGAGGGGGTCTACGTGCTCGGGGATGTCGCCAACACGTGGCAGCTCAAGCACGTGGCCAACCACGAGGCCCGCGTCATCGCGCACAACCTGGAGCATCCGGACGACCTCCGCGCCAACACGCTCGGCCCCGTGCCGGCGGCCGTGTTCACCCATCCGCAGGCGGCCTCCGTCGGGCTCACGGTGGAACAGGCGCTCGCCGACTACGGCGCGGACGCGATCACGGTGAAGACCCAGTCCTTCGGGGACGTCGCCTACGGCTGGGCCATGGAGGACACCGAGGGCGTGTGCACCGTCGTCGCGGAGAAGGCCACGGGACGGATCCTGGGCGGGCACATCCTGGGGCACGAGGCCGCGAACCTCATCCAGCCGCTCGTGACCGGCATGGCGTTCGGCATCGACGCCCACCGGCTCGCGCGGGGCCAGTACTGGCCCCACCCGGCCCTCACCGAGGTCGTCGAGAACGCGCTGCTGGGCCTGGACGTGCCGGACTCCGGTCTGCTCTGACCGGACCCGCGGGGACGACGACGCCCGGCCGCGGGGGCCGGGCGCCGTCGTCGAGGGGCGTTCAGTTCTGCGGGGCGGGCTCCCCGTAGATGTCCGCGATCTGCGCGGCGAAGTCCTTCATGATCGCCGACCGGCGCATCTTCAGGGACGGGGTCACATGGCCCTCCTCCAGGGAGAAGTCGCGGTCGAGGATGCGGAACTCCCGGATCCCCTCGGCGCGCGAGACCAGGCTGTTGGCCTTGTCCACGGCCTCCTGGATGTGGCGGCGCACCGCGTCCTCGCGTGCGGCCGCAGCGACGTCGAGGTCCTTCGGCAGCCCGTTCGCGGCGAGCCACGCGGGCAGGGTGTCGGTGTCGAGGGTGACGATCGCCGCGATGAAGGGCTTGCCGTCGCCGACCACCATCACCTGGGAGACGAGCGCGTCGCTGCGGATCGCGTCCTCGAGCATCGCCGGTGCCACGTTCTTGCCGCCGGCCGTCACCAGCAGCTCCTTCTTGCGGCCGGTGATCGTGAGGAAGCCGTCGTCGTCCAGGGCCCCGAGGTCGCCGGTGCGGAACCAGCCGTCTTCGAAGGCCTCCTCGTTCGCCTCCGGCCGGTTGTGGTAGCCGCGCATCAGCGACGTGCCGCGCGTGAGGATCTCGCCGTCCTCGGCGATCCGCACCTGGTTGCCGCCGAGGGGGTGTCCGACCGTGCCGATCTTCAGCCGGTCCGGCCGGCCCACGGTGATGGGGGCCGTCGTCTCGGTGAGGCCGTAGCCCTCGAGGATGGTCACGCCCACGCCGCGGAAGAAGTGCGCCAGGTCGGTGGAGAGGGGGCCGCCGCCGGAGACCGCGTACGCGAGCCGGCCGCCCATGGCCGTCCGGATCCGGCGGTAGACCAGCGCGGAGTAGAACGCGCGCTGCAGCCGCAGGGGCGCCGTCATCTGGCCCGAGTCCAGCGCCCGGGACCAGCGGATCGCCACGTCCGCGCCACGGCGGAAGATCTTCTCCTTGCCGCCGCTCTGCGCGTTGAGCAGCGCCGCGTTGTAGATCTTCTCGAACACGCGCGGCACGGCCAGCACGAAGCTCGGCTGGAAGGTCTGCAGCGAGACCGAGAGCCGCTTGATGTCCGAGACGTGCCCGCAGCGTGCGCCCGCGGCGACGGTGAGCACCGAGACGAAGCGCGCGAACACGTGCGCCAGGGGGATGAACAGCACGGTGGAGGTGTCCTGGCGCACGACGTCGCCGAGCGAGGAGGACAGGGTCTGGTTGACGAGCTCCGCGAAGTTCTCATGCGTGAGCTCACAGCCCTTGGGCCGGCCCGTGGTGCCGGACGTGTAGATGATGGTCGCCAGGTCGGCCAGGCCGGCGGAGGACCGGCGCGTCTCGAGCTCCTCATCGGTGACGTCCGTGCCCAGGGCGACGAGCGCCTCGAGGCCGGAGCCGGGGGCGCCGTCGGCCGGGTCCATCGTCCACAGGCCGATCAGCCCCGGCAGGCCCTCGCGCTGCACCGCATCCCGCACCGTCTTGGCGAGGTCCTCGTTCCCGGTCACGACGGCGCGCACGTGCGAGTCCTCGATGATCCAGGACACCTGGCTGACGGAGGAGGTCTCGTACACGGGCACGGTGACCGCGCCGGCATACCAGATGGCGAAGTCGACCAGTGTCCACTCCAGGCGGGTGGAGGCCAGGAGACCGACCGTCTCCCCGGGCTGGATCCCGGCGGCGATGAGCCCCTTGGCCAGGGCCCGCACGCGTTCGCGGGCGTCCCGGGCGGAGACGTCCGTCCACTGGTCCTGCGCGTCGGGCACCGCGAAGAGGCCGTGGTCGGGACGCTCCGTGGCCTGGCGTTCCAGGAAGTCCGTGATGTTCGCCTCCGGGGACAGGCGGGGGTGGTACGGCTCGCTGATCTCGTGCATGGGACTCCTCGGGCGTCGGGTCGGTCCCGCCGACCGATGGTCGGCGGAACGGAAGTATGTGTGAGTCGTGTCACGCACACTCTACAACCGGCAGCGGCAGGGTCTGGGCGCGACTCAGTGCGTCGTCATGGCGGCGACCGCGCTCCGGCCGTGGTCGATCAGCAGCGGCAGGTCGTAGTCGAGCGTGGCGACGTGGCGGCTGCGGGGCAGTCCCACCACCTCCACGGGGGCCTGGCGCAGGCCCCGCACCAGGGTCCGGTGGCTCGAGGCGGGCACGACGGCGTCGCGGGCGGACCGGTAGACCGTCACGGGAGCGGTGATCCGCGGCAGGGCGCGGCGGGCGGCCCGCTGGATGCGGCCGACGGCGGCGACGCCGGCCACCGGCGTGCGGGGGTAGGCGCGCTCGCGCGCCGTCGGGTCCGCGATGTCGTCCGCGATCGGGGCGACCGTGGGGACGAACGGGGCCAGCAGCGGGGCGAAGGGGGCGAGCGGGCTGGCGAAGCGCAGCGCGGGGTTCACCACGAGCACCCCGGCCACGGGTCGGTGGGCGGCGGCGTCGAGCGCGAGGGCGCCGCCCATCGAGATGCCCGCCATGACCACGCGGCCGTGTCGGGCGAGCTCGAGGTCCACGACGGCCCGGACGGCGGCGCGGATCTCGTCCGCACCGGTGGCGGCGAGGTCCTCCCACCGGGTGCCGTGCCCCGGCAGCAGGGGCACGCTCACGGGGGAGCCGCCTGCCGCGAGCCCCTCGGCCCAGGCGCGGACGGAGGCCGGAGTCGAGGTGAACCCGTGCAGGAGCACGACGCAGTGGTCGCGCCGGGCGGGAGCGGCGGGCATGAGGCGCAGGGGGAGGTCTTCGGGGGCGACGGCGACGGGGCGGGGCATGGTGCCAGGGTAAGGCAGGCGGACCATACGATGGGCAGGCACCCGACCGCCCCGACCGGAAGGCCCTCGTGTCCACGTTCTACTGGTCCGCCAAGACGTTCGCCGTGGCTCCGGCCACCCGCCTGCTGTTCCGCCCCTGGGTGAAGGGCCTCGGGAACGTGCCGGCCGAGGGCCCGGCGATCCTGGCCAGCAACCACCTGTCCGTCTCGGACTCGGTGTTCATGCCGGCCATGCTCGACCGCCAGGTGCACTTCCTGGCCAAGCACGAGTACTTCACCGGCCCGGGCGTGAAGGGCTGGGTCACCCGCCGGTTCTTCGAGGCCGCGAACCAGCTGCCCATGGACCGCTCCGGCGGAGAGGCGTCCCTGCGCTCGCTGGACGCGGGCCTCGCGGCGCTGCGGGAGGGCCGGCTGCTCGGGATCTACCCGGAGGGCACCCGCAGCCCGGACGGGCGGCTGCATCGCGGCAAGATCGGCGTGGCCAAGCTCGCGCTGGCCTCGGGCGCGCCCGTGGTGCCCATCGCGATGATCGGCACGGACCGGGTCCAGCCGATCGGCCGCACGCTGCCGCGGATCCGGCGCTTGGGCATGATCTTCGGTGAGCCGCTGGACTTCTCCGACCGTGCCGAGGCCGTCGGCGACCCCCGGGTGCTGCGGGAGGTGACGGACGAGATCATGGAGGCCATCCGGCGCCTGTCGGGCCAGGAATACGTGGACACCTACGCGGCGGACGTGAAGGCGGGCCGTACGGCCGCTCCGCCGCGCGCCCGCGACTGAGCGGGGCCCGCGCGTCGTCATCCGGGGACGCCCAGACCGGGGCGCGGCTCGCGGCCCCTAGCCTGGTGTGCATGACTGAAGACCCCCGCGAGAAGATCCTGGCCTTCGGCACCGCCATCTCGGAGGGCGCCGCCGACATCCCCGGCCTGGACCACTGGCGCTCGCTGCCGATCGCACAGGCGCCGTCCTGGGCGGACGAGGCCGACCACCGCGCCGCCGTCGCCGAGCTGAGCGCCCTGCCCCCGCTCGTCTTCGCGGGCGAGGTCGACCTGCTGCGCGCCCGTCTGGCCGACGTCGCCCAGGGCCGCGCGTTCCTCCTGCAGGGCGGCGACTGCGCCGAGACGTTCGCCGGGTCCACCGCCAACCGGATCAGCGCCCGGGTGAAGACCATCCTGCAGATGGCCGCAGTGCTGACCTACGGCGCCTCCATGCCGGTCGTGAAGATGGGCCGGATCGCCGGCCAGTTCGCCAAGCCGCGGTCCTCGGACACGGAGACCCGCGACGGCGTCACGCTGCCCAGCTTCCGCGGCGAGATCGTGAACGGCTACGAGTTCACCGAGCAGGCCCGCCGGCACGACGCCCGGCGGATGGTGCAGGCGTACCACACCTCCGCCTCCACCCTGAATCTGGTCCGCGCCTTCACCCAGGGCGGCTTTGCCGATCTGCGCAGTGTGCACCAGTGGAACCAGGGCTTCATGGCCAACCCGGCCTACGCCCAGTACGAGGAGATGGCCGCCGAGATCGACCGCGCGGTCCGTTTCATGAACGCCGCGGGCGTGGACTTCGAGGCCATGCGCCGCACCGAGTTCTACTCGGCCCACGAGGCGCTCCTGCTCGACTACGAACGCGCCCTGACCCGCGTGGACTCGCGCAGCGGCGACCCCTACGCCACGAGCGCCCACTTCCTGTGGATCGGCGAGCGCACCCGCCAGGTGGACGGCGCCCACGTCGACTTCCTCTCCCGGGTCCGCAACCCGATCGGCGTGAAGCTCGGCCCGACCACCACGGTCGCGGACGCGCTCGAGCTCGCCGAGCGGCTGGACCCGGAGCGCGAGCCGGGCCGCCTGACCTTCATCACCCGCATGGGTGCGGAGCGGATCCGGGACGTGCTCCCCGGCATCGTCGAGGGCGTCCGGGACGCGGGGCTGGAGCCGGTGTGGGTCACCGACCCCATGCACGGCAACACCGTGACCGCGGCCAACGGCTACAAGACCCGCCGGTTCGAGGACGTGATGGACGAGGTCAGCGGCTTCTTCGAGGTGCACCGCGAGCTCGGCACGCACCCGGGCGGCATGCACGTCGAGCTGACCGGCGACGACGTCGCCGAGTGCCTGGGCGGCTCCGACCCGATCAACGAGGCCGACTTCGACGCCCGCTACGAGACGCTGTGCGACCCGCGGCTGAACCACCAGCAGTCCCTGGAGATGGCGTTCAAGGTCACCGAGGCCCTCTCCCACCCCGAGCGCCGCGCGCCGCGGGCCTGACCGCGCGGCCGGGCACGCCCCGGCTCAGCCGACCCAGACGTGGACCGCGGTGCCCTCGGGCAGGGCGGTCCCGGCGGCGGGGGACTGGTGCAGGACCCGGGACTCGCCCCGGCCGGAGAGCGGCAGCGGCAGGCGATGCACGCGGGCGTCCCAGCCGTCGTCCGCCAGCGTCGTGCCCGCCATCTCCGGATCCTGCCCGGTCACGTCCGGCACCGGGCGCACGGCGCGGCCTTCGGAGAGCACCACGCGGACCGCGGTGCCCGGCGTCGCCTGCTCGCCGGGGGCCGGGTGCTGCTCGATCACGGCCCCGGCCGGCACTGCGGGATCGGTGCGGCGCTCCGCGACCTCCACGGTGAATCGGGCGTCCCGGGCCAAGCCGTGGGCCCGCCGGATCACGACGCCGGTCAGGTCCGGCACCGGCACCGGCGCGGGGCCGGCGGAGACGGTGAGCTCGACGGGGGTGCCGCGCCCCGCCGGCTCCCCGGCCGCGGGCGAGCTGGCGACGACCGTGCCCTCCGTGCGGAGTTCGTCGTGCCGGGCCGTGACCGCCGCGGTGAAACCCGCGGCGGTCAGCCGTTCCTCCGCCGCCTCCCGGGCCAGCCCGTCGAGGTCGGGGACCACCGCCACACCTCCGACTCCGAGGCCGCCGGAGCCCAGCGTCCAGCCCAGCAGCAGGGCGACGCCGGTGAGCAGCAGGGTCACGGCCGCGCCGATCGCGGCGGTCCGGCCGGTGCCCTGGCCGAGGTCGAGCGCGGGGCGGCGGGCCGCCCGACGCAGCCGCCGCGGGGACTCGCGCCCCGGATGCCGGTCCGCCGGAGCGGGGTCGACCGCGAGCGGGCCGATCGGCTCCGCCGGGCGCGCGGCGGGCCGCCGGTCGGCCCCGCGCGTCGCCGCACGGGTGTCGATGACGTCGGTCATGTCCGCGTCGAGGTCGGACTCGGCCAGGGCGGGGAGCACGCGCGTCGCGTGGTGGTCGCCGGCGTCGAGGGCCCGGGTCTCCAGGTTCCCGTCCGGGGCTGCGTCCTCGGGGCCATCGGCGGCGGGGGCGGCCACCGCCGGGTCCGCGCCCGGGCCCTCGGCGGGCTGCGCGGCGGGGCTGCGGTCCGGTTCGTCGGGGTCCAGGCCCGCCGCCACGGCGTCGATGCGGTGCAGGAGCTCGCCGGCACCGGCGGGCCGGTCGGCCGGGTCCGGCTCGGTGCACCACAGCACGAGGTCGTCGAGGTCCTCGGGGAGCCCGGGGTGCAGCGTGGACGGCACGGGGACCCGCTCGTGGACGTGTCGGTAGGCGACCTGCAGCGCGGTCGCCGCGGTGTACGGCTGGCGGCCCGTGAGCAGTTCGAACAGGATGATGCCCACGGCGTACACGTCGGAGCGGGCGTCGGCGGGCGCCCCGGCGATGTGCTCGGGGGCGAGGTAGGCGGGCGTGCCCACGACGGCCTGCCCGGCCATGGTGTGGGCCGTGGCGGCGCGGGACAGGCCGAAGTCCGCGACCGTCACCCGGCCGTCGTCGCGGACGAGCACGTTCTCGGGCTTCACGTCCCGGTGCACCAGCCCGGCGCGGTGCGCGGCGGCCAGGCCGTCGACGAGCGGACGCAGGAACCGCAGCGCCTCCCGGGGCGAGAGCGGGGCCCGGTCCCGGATGACGGTGCGCAGCGTGCGGCCGGGCACGTGCTCCATCACGAGGTAGGCCAGCACGTCGCCGTCCTCGGCCTCGGTGTGGCCCTGGTCCAGGACCGCGACGACGTGCGGATGGGACAGCCGCGCCGCCGTCTTGGCCTCCTGCTCGAACCGGCCGACGAGGACGGGGTCCTCCGCCAGGTGCGGGTGCATGACCTTGAGCGCCACCTGGCGGTCGAGACGCTCGTCCACGGCCAGGTAGACGGTGGACATGCCGCCCCGGGCCAGCCGCTCGACGACCCGGTAGCGGCCGTCGACGATGTCCCCCACGAGGGGGTCTCGGCGTGCGCTGCTCATCGTCCCAGGGTAGGACAGGCGGCGGACCCCCTCGGGGCGGTCCGCCGCCGGCGGATCAGAACATCGCCATCGCGGCGCGCACCTTGGCCACGTAGTCCCGTGCCTCCGGGTTCAGGCCGCTGTCCAGCACTCCGCCGAGGCCCTGGTAGTAGGCCCCGATGCCCTCATCGAGCGTGGGGGTGCGGTCCTGCACGTACTTGATGAACGCGACGCCGGCCACCGCGTTGTCGTAGGGGTCCAGCAGGTTCAGCTCGCGACCCACCAGCTCCGAGGCGAACTCGCCCGTGATCGGGATGACCTGCATCGCCCTCACGGCGTTGCCGGGGGAGACCGAGGCCATGCGGAAGCGGGACTCGGTGTACGCATGGCCCAGGGCCAGGCGGGGGTCCACGCCCATCCGCTCGGCGGTCTCGCGGACGATCTGCTGCATCTGCTCGGGGGTGGGCTGCGGGACGGAGCGCAGCAGGCGCAGGTTCTCGTTCGCCGAGGCCGTGACGTGCGGCGCGTAGGTGCGCCCGAGGAAGGTGTCGCCGACCACCTGGACGCCGGAGACCGGCTCCACCTCGAGGGTGGCGTCGGAGATCACGAGCACGTCGCCGGGGTGCAGCGTCGAGGCCCGCGTCAGGCCGTTGAGCTCGCGCAGACGGGGGATGGAGACCTCGAACCGCTGGGAGATCCCCCAGAGGGAGTCGCCGGAGACCACGGTGTACCGGACCGTCCCGCCGGCCGCCGCCGGGGCCGTCGACGCCGGCGCGGAGGCCGGGGTCGTGGCCGGGGTGGTCGACGTGGGGGCCTTCGGCGCGGGGGCCGTGCGCTGCGTGGTGAGGACCATGCCCGGGTGGAGCATGCTCGACGCGCTCATGCCGTTGAGGCGCTGCAGCTGCGCGGCGGAGACGCCGGTGCGGCGGGCGATGATCCACCACCCGTCGTTCGGCTGCACCGTGTAGGTCCCGGCGGCCGGGGCCGGGGCCGCCTCGCCGGTCAAGCGGAGCTCGTCACCCGGGTAGAGCACGGTCTCCAGGCCCAGGCCGTTGAACCGCAGCAGGTCGGCGACGGAGACGCCGCGGGCGGCCGAGATCCGGGTGAGGGTGTCGCCCGGGCGCACGGTGTGCACCGCCGCCTCCTGGGCGTGGGCCTGGGTGGGCAGAGCGGTGAGCAGCAGCAGGGGCACCGCGCTGCCGGTCAGGACGGAGCGCAGGCGGCGGGAGCGGACGGGGTGTGGGACACGGCAGACCTCGGCATCGGATCGGACGGATGGAACACGACGGGGAAGTGACGGGCGGGACCCGTGGCCCCCCGCGGTCGACCGACGACGTCGGCGCCCGGCCGTGGAGCCTCGGCGATGTTATCGGAATGTGATCTTCGTGACCATCCTGAGATCTATGCCGTCCGGAGCGCGGTGGGCCGGGCCCGTCGGCGGCCACGTAGGCTGGCGCCCGTGAGCACCACTTCCTCCGACACCCCGGTCCCCGCTGACGCGATCCCCGCCGAGCTCGACGCCCTCGTGGGCGAGTGGCTCTCCGTGCCCGACGTGGCGGAGCGCCTCGACCAGCGCGTGACCCGCGTCCACAACCTCGTGCATGATCGCCGCCTGCTGGCCGTGCGTCGCCCCGAGCCCGCGGTGCGGTCCGTGCCGGCGCTGTTCCTCACCGAGACCGGCGTGCTCGATTCCCTGCAGGGCACGCTCGTGCTGCTGGCCGACGCCGGCTTCTCCGACGAGGAGGCCCTCCGCTGGCTGTTCACCGAGGACGAGTCGTTGCCCGGCCGGCCCATCGACGCGCTCCGGGACGGTCGGAAGACCGAGATCCGGCGCCGCGCCCAGGCCCTGGCCTGGTGAGCCGGCCCCGCGGGCGACGATCCGCCCGCGGGGTCCGTCGCCGCTCAGTGGCGGCGCGACGTGTAGGCGTCGATCAGCCGCGTGAGCTCGGCGCTCACGTCCTCGGGGACGCCGTGCGCGAGCAGGCCCGCCACGGCCCCGGCCGCCTCGTGCGAGAGCGCCGCGACCCGCTCCTCGACGGCCCGGCGCGCGCCGCACGCCTCGAGGACGCCCTGCCAGTGGGCCACCCGGTCCGCGCCGAGGTCCGGGTCGCCGAGGTCCGCGTCGAGCGCGGCGGCCTCGTCCGGGGCGAGCAGCTCGACGGCGCGGGCGATGAGCACCGTCTGCTTCCCCTCCCGCAGGTCGTCGCCCGCGGGCTTGCCCGTGGTCGCCGGATCGCCGAACACGCCGAGCAGGTCGTCCCGGTACTGGAAGGCCATGCCGAACGGCAGCGACACCCGGGCGAACGCGGTCACCAGCCCGTCGTCCGCCCCCGCCAGCAGCCCACCGAGGGCCAGAGGGTGCACGGCCGAATAGCGCGCCGACTTGTGCTCCACGACCGCCTCGGCGGCCGCCTCGGCCTCGCGGGCATCGCGCGCCGCCGGGGCCATCTCGGCCACCACGTCGAGGTACTGACCCGCCATCACCCCGAAGCGCATCCGCTCGAGCTCGGCCCGCGCCCGGTCCTCCCGGGGGGTGCCGGCGAGGACGCGCGCGAAGGCCGTCTCGCTCATCCCCAGGGCGACGTCGCCGGCGAGGATCGCGGCGGAGACGCCGAAGTGCTCCGCGGCGTGGCGCCAGCCCGCCTCCCGGTGGAGGGACTCGAAGCGGCGGTGCACGCTGGGCATCCCGCGGCGGGTGTCCGAGCGGTCCAGGATGTCGTCGTGGATCAGCGCCGCGGCCTGGAACAGCTCGAACGCCGCCCCCGCCTCGGCGATGCGGGGGTCCTCCGCCTCGCCACCGGCCGCCCGCCAGCCGAGCCAGGCCAGGACGGCGCGCAGGCGCTTGCCGCCCGCGGTCAGGTCCGCGATCGCGTCCACGAGGGGCGCGGTCAGCGGGTGGACGTCCCGGGCGAGGTCCCGGTGCTCCGCCAGCAGGCGGTCGAGGGCGTCGGCGACGGCGGCGCGGAAGCGGTCCTGGTCGGCGGGACGGGGGCGGGGGACGGCGACGTCGGCGGGCATGGCCCCACCCTAGCCGCGCCGCGCGACGGATCGCCCGTCCCGATAGGCTCGGTCCATGTCCGAGACCGCGCCCGCTGCACCCCGCGATGAGGCGACGATCCTCCACGTGGACATGGACGCGTTCTTCCTGTCCGTCGAGCTGCGCGAACGGCCCGACCTCGAGGGGCGTCCCGCCGCCGTCGCCGCCCCGAGCGGCCGGTCCGTGGTGCTCTCCGCCTCGTACGCGGCGCGGGCCTACGGGGTCCGCTCGGCGATGCCCCTGGCGCACGCCCGCGCCCTGTGCCCGCCCCTCGTGGTCATCCCGCCGCGCCAGCAGCTCTACCGGGCCGTCTCCGCCGAGGTGATGGCCGTGCTCGCGGACGTGACCCCCGTGATGGAGCAGCTCAGCGTGGACGAGGCGTTCCTCGACGTCGCCGGCGCCCGCCGCCGGCTCGGCCCGCCCGAGCACATCGGCCACCTGATCCGGGAGCGCGTCCGCTCCGCGCTGGGGCTGCCGTGCACCGTGGGCGGCTCGGCCGTGAAGTTCGTGGCCAAGACGGCGTCCACCGCGGCCAAGCCCGACGGCCTGCTGATCGTGCCGCCGCAGCGCACCCTGGACTTCCTCCATCCGCTGCCCGTGGGCCGGCTGTGGGGCGTGGGCCCCAAGGCGGCCGAGCGGCTCGCCCGGCGGGGGGTGGCGACCATCGGTGACCTCGCCCGGGTGGACCCCGCGCGGCTGGAGGCGTCGTTCGGGGCCGCCGGCCGGGAGTGGGCGTCGCTCGCCCGGGGCATCGACCCGCGCCCCGTCGCCCCGCGCCCGGCGGCCCGCAGCATCGGGGCGGACCACACCTTCGACGTCGACCCCGTCGACGTCGCGGGCGTCGACCCGGAGGTCCTGCGCCTGTGCCACCGGGTCGCGGCCCGGCTGCGTGCGGAGCAGGTCACCGCCGGCGCGGTCACAGTCCGCCTCAAGGCGCCGGACGGGTCGGTCCGCAGCCGCACCGCCCGCCTCGCCCGGCCGACCGCCACGGGCCACGACCTCCTCGGCCCGGCGCGGCGGCTCGTCCGCGAGCTGCACGCCGAACGGCCGCATCCGGTCCGGCTCGTGGGCGTGCGCGCCGAGCGCCTCGGGGACGAGGCCGATCAGCCCCCGGCCCAGGAGGCGCTCTTCGGCGGTCCCGCCTGGGGGACGGAGGGCGAGGCGTCGGAGGCGGGCGACTGGGCCGGTGCCGAGGCCGCCCTGGACGCCGTCGCCCGGCGCTTCCCGACGGCGGCCGTGCGGCCGGCGTCGCTGCTGGGTCGCCGCGAGGCCCGCGCCGACGCCCGCCGGGACGCGCCGCGGCCGGGCCCCGGAGGCCCGGACCGGGAGTGAGGGGTTCCGGGGCCGGCGACGTCGCCACCTGGCTGGGGTGGGGCGGCAGGTCCTATCCTGGAGGGCAAGTCGGACGCGCGGGCGTCCCCTCCCGGTCCCGGAGGTGTCGGAGGCCGCGTTCGAAGGAGTCGCCATGCCCCTCTCAGAGCATGAGCAGCGGATGTTGGACCAGCTGGAGCAGCAGCTGCGCACCGAGGACCCCCGGCTGGCCACCCAGATGGCGGACACGGGGCGGCATCGGCTGCCCGTGGGTCGCGTCGTGGCCGGGGCCGTCCTCGCCGTGGTCGGGCTGCTCGTCGTGGTCGTCGGGGTCGCCAACCACGCGATCCTCCTGGGCGTGCTCGGCGTCGTCGTCATCGGGGCCGGCATCTTCCTGCTGACCACGCGGCCCCGCGCTGTCGCCTCCGGGGCCTCGGGCCCGGAGGCCCGCCGGTCGGGCGCACCGCGACGGCAGGGAGGCGGCGACTTCATGGGCCGCCTCGAGCGGCGCTGGGACGAGCGGCGCGCCGGAGGCGACTGAGCGCCTGGCCCGCCGGGCCCCCACTATCCTCCACTCCAGGCCCCGATCCGCTCCGGATCGGGGCCTTTCCGCTGCCCGAGGCTCCGTCGTCGCCGCGGCCCTCCACCGGGGCCCACCGGTCCTCCACGTCCCTCCACGGCGACACCGGTCCCGGGATCCGCGGGATGGCGCGCCGGACCCGGGGGCCTCGACACGCCCGTGGCGCCGTGACCCGCGTTCCGGGGTTGAGGGTGGAGGGAAGTGGGGTAATGTGGAGGAAAGGAGAGAGCATGGGTCCCGACCTTGGTCGGGAGGGACCGCTCGACGAGCCAGGGGGTGTGCCGTGTTCTTGGGCACGTACACCCCCCGGCTCGACGAGAAGTCCCGGCTGATCCTCCCCGCCAAGTTCCGCGAGGAGCTGGCGGAGGGGCTGGTCCTGACCCGGGGTCAGGAGCGCTGTATCTACGTGTTCAGCGCTCGTGAGTTCGAGCGGGTCCACGAGCAGATGAGGTCGGCTCCACTGTCCTCCCGCCAGGCCCGTGACTACATCCGCGTCTTCCTCTCGGGGGCGTCGGACGAGGTCCCGGACAAGCAGGGTCGGGTGACCGTGCCGGCGCCGCTGCGGCAGTACGCGGGGCTGGACCGGGACGTGACCGTGATCGGCGCGGGGACGCGAGTGGAGATCTGGGACTCGGAGTCCTGGAACACCTACCTCGCCGAGCAGGAGGCCGCCTTCTCCGAGACCGACGAGGACGTCCTGCCCGGCGTCTTCTGACCGTGACCACCCGATCTCGAGCGAGACCTCCAGCCGACGCCGCCGCACCTGACCCGTCTTCCCCTGGGCCAGGCGCGGCGGCGGACGGATGGGGATCCCGCCCGAGGTCCGTCAGGACCGCGATATGAGCAGGAGGTCGAGAGTGGACGCAGGCCAGCCGCGCCCCGAGGACCGCCACCTGCCCGTGATGCGGGACCGCGTCGTCGACCTCCTCGCCCCCGCCGTCCAGGCCGCGCTCGAGGCCGGCCGCACGCCCGTCGCCGTCGACGGCACGCTGGGCATGGGCGGGCACACCGAGGCCCTGCTGACCCGGTTCCCCCAGCTGCGCGTCATCGGCATCGACCGCGACGCCCATGCCCAGGCCATGGCCGCTGAGCGCCTGGGCCCCCTCGCCGACCGTCTGATCCCCTTCCACGGCACCTACGACCGGGTGTCCGAGGCCATGGCCGCCGCGGGCGTCACGAAGGTCGACGCCGCGCTCTACGACCTCGGCGTGTCCTCCTATCAGCTGGACGATCGGGAACGCGGCTTCGCCTACTCCTACGACGCTCCGCTGGACATGCGCATGGACGACACCGCCGAGCGCTCCGCCGCGACGCTCGTGGCGGAGCTGGACGAGCAGGAGCTGCGCCGCATCATCCGTCGCGACGGCGAGGAGCGCTTCGCCGGCCCCATCGCACGGGCCATCGTCCGGGCCCGCGACGAGGCCCCCATCGAGACCACCGGCCGCCTCGTCGAGGTGATCCGCTCTGCCGTCCCCGTCGCCGCCGGGGCCACCGGCGGGCACCCGGCCAAGCGCACCTTCCAGGCCCTGCGCATCGCCGTGAACGAGGAGCTCGACATCCTCGACGCCGCCGTGCCCGCCATCCTCGACGCCCTCCACGTGGGCGGCCGCCTCGTGGTGATGAGCTACCACTCCCTCGAGGACCGGATCACGAAGCGACACCTGACTGCGTGGGCCACGTCCACGGCGCCCCCGGGGTTCCCGGTGGTGCTGGAGGAGCACGAACCCGTGGTGCGGGTGCTCACCCGCGGCACCGAGAAGCCCACCGAAGAAGAAATCTCAGAGAACCGTCGCGCCTCCTCCGCGAAAGTGCGTGCGGTTGAGAAGATCAGGACGTCCAGGACCACGGCATGACGCTGCACGAGGAGATGAGCATGGCCGCACACGCACGGATCGCCGAGTCGCTGCGCCCCGGGTCGACCCCCGTCGCCCCCGCGCGGCCGGCTCCGCAGGAGCGGACGCCGCTCTCGGTGGTGCCCGCCCCGCTGCCCCGATCCCGCTCGGGCGTCACCGTGCTGTGCGTCCTCGTGGTGCTCGCCGCGCTCGCGGCGGTGCTCGTCATGAACATCACCATGTCCAACCGGCAGTACGCCCTCCTGGACCTGCGCCAGGAGCAGCAGGCCGTCACCGAGACCAATGAGCGGCTGGCCGAGCAGGTGGGCCACCTCGAGGCGCCGCAGAACCTGGCCGCGCGCGCCGACGCCCTCGGGATGGTCGCCCCCGTCGGCACCGCCTCCGTGGACGCGGGCACGGGCCAGTTCAGCGGCGAGGCCCAGGCGGCCCAGGACGGGGACGTCTCCGCCACCTTCGTCGCGCCGCCGGCGGACGCGGACACGGTCCGCCAGGGGGCGTCCGACGACGGCCAGGACGAGATCGAGGGACCGCGCACCCTCGGCGGCGAGGACGCCTCCGCCGCCGCCGGCCAGGACGCCGCCGACCGTTGATCGACCGTCCCGCCTCGCACCTTGCCCGCGGCGGATCGACGGTCGGGCCCGCTCCCGGGCACCCCGCCGTGCGCACCCGCATCCTGCTGCTGCTCGTCTTCGTCCTGCTCGGCGGGCTCGCGCTGCGGCTCGTCTACGTGCAGGGCATCGACCCCACGGGGCAGGCCGCGGCGGCCATGGATCAGCGCCTGACCCACCAGGAGACCCTGCCGCAACGCGGGTCCATCCTGGACCGTGACGGCGACGTGCTGGCCGCCAGCGTGCGCCGATACGACATCGTCGTGGACCAGCGCCTCGTCAAGGACTTCAACGAATGGGACCGCGAGGCCCGGGAGACCGTGCTCGTGGACGTGGACTCCCGCCTGGCCAGCCTGGCCGAGGTGCTCGGCATGACGGAGGAGGAGGTGCGCGAGGCCACCATCGGCTCCCGCCCGTACGCCGTGGTGCGTCGCTCCGTGACCCCGGAGGTCCGGGACAAGGCCATGGCGCTCAACGTGCCGGGCCTGCTCTCCGAGGCGGTGGACCGCCGCACCTACCCGAACGGGTCGGTCGCCGGCAGCATCATCGGCTTCATGGGCGGTGACGGCACCGCCCTCGAAGGCCTCGAGCTCAGCCAGGACGACGTCATGACCGGCACCCCGGGCACCCGCACGTTCGAGGTGGGCGCGGACGGCATCCGCATCCCCAACGCCCCGCTCGAGGAGGTTCCGGCCGTGGACGGCGCCGACCTGCGCCTGACCGTGGACAAGGACGCCCAGTGGTTCGCGCAGGAGACCCTCGGCGCCCTCGCCGCCGAGTACGACGCGGAGTGGGCGAACGCCGTCGTGATGGACGTGAAGACGGGCGACGTGATCGTCATGGCGGACTCCACCACGGTGGACCCCGCCGACCCCGACGCCACCGAGGGGAACTTCCGCACCTCCACCGTGATGAGCACCCCGTACGAGCCGGGCTCCACGGGCAAGGCGCTGCCGATCGCGGCCGCCGTCGACGCCGGGAAGGTCACCGCCACGGACGGCTTCACCGTCCCCAGCAGCCAGGACTTCGACGGGCAGACCATCCGGGACTTCTCCCCGCACCCGACGTTCGACATGACCGCGGCAGGCATCTACGCGCGCTCCTACAACACGGGCACGGTGCAGATCGCCGAGAAGATCACGGACGAGCAGCGCTACGAGTACATGCGCTCCTTCGGGGTCGGCCAGCCCATCGACCTCGGCCTGCCGCAGCAGGCGGGCAGCGTCCTCGTCCCGCCCGAGCAGTGGGACGGCCGCCAGCGCCTGACCACGGCCTTCGGCCAGGGCTACACCCAGACCACCCTGCACACCGCCCAGATGTACCAGGCCCTCGCCAACGGCGGCGTGCTGATCCCGGCCCGGCTGATCGACGCCACGGTGGACGGCGACGCCGCGGAGAAGCGCTGGGAGTCGTCCGCGGAGCCCCACCGCGTGGTCTCCGAGGAGACGGCGGCGCAGATGCTCCGCATGATGGAGACCGTCGTGACGCAGGGCACCAGCAAGGCCGCCGCGATCCCCGGGTATCGCGTGGGCGGCAAGTCCTCCACCGCCGAGGCCGCGAGCGACACCGGCACGTACGACGGCTACAACCTCGGCTTCACGGCCGTCGCCCCGCTCGACGACCCCCGCTTCGTGGTGTCCGTGTCCCTGCATCGGCCGCCGTCGAAGCAGGGCTCCCGGGACGTGTCCGTCGCGGCCGCCACGATCATGGAGTACATGCTCCGCCAGGCGGACGTGCCCGCCACCGGAGCCGAGCCGAACGACTACCGCGTCTTCGTGGACGATCCACAGGACCGGCCGTGGTGACCCACGCCGCCGGCCCCGAGCACCCCAGGAGCACCCCCATGACCACCCCGAGCGACCCCCCTGCGCCGCTGACCCCGGCCCAGCAGGACGCCGCCTTCCGGCCCTCCCACACCCCCGCCACGCCCTGGCCCGCCCTCGCACAGGCGCTGGCCGGGGCGGGGATCGCGGCCCACGTCCACGGCGCGGCCCCGGCCGACGGCGTCACGGGGGTCAGCCTCGACTCGCGTGTCGTGCGCCCGGGCGACCTCTACGTCGCCGTCCCGGGGGCGCGCGCCCACGGCGCGGCGTTCGCGGCCACGGCGCTGGAGGCCGGCGCCGTCGGCGTCCTGACGGACGCGGCGGGCCGCGCGCTCCTGGCGGAGCAGGGCCTGGCCGACGTCCCGGTGCTCGAGGTCGACGCCGTGCGCACCGCCGCCGGCACCGTGGCGGCCCGCGTCTACGGCGGCGGGGGCGACGCCGGCCCGCGCCTGCTCGGCGTGACCGGCACCAACGGCAAGACCACCACGAGCTTCCTCGCCGCCGCCCTGCTCGAGGCCCTGGGGCGCCGGTCGGGCATCGTGGGCACGATCCTGATCCGCGCGGGGGAGCGGGAGGTCCCCTCCACGCTCACCACGCCCGAGGCCACCCAGCTGCACGCCCTCATGGCGCTCATGCGCGAGGAGGAGGTGGACACCGCCGTCATGGAGGTCTCCTCCCACGCCGTGGCGTACCACCGGATCGCCGGCCTGCGCTACGCGGTGGCCGGGTTCACCAACCTGACCCAGGACCACCTGGACATGCACGGCTCGATGCAGGAGTACTTCGCGGCCAAGGCCGGTCTGTTCGACCCCGCCCGCACCGACCACGCCGTCATCACGCTCGACGGCGGCGAGGGGCCCCGCTGGGGCGTCGCCATGGCCCGGGCCGCCGGCGCTCCCGTCACCACGCTCGCCCTCGGGCCGGCCGCGCCGACGCCGGGCGCCCTGGCCGAGCACGACCCCGGTTTCCGGGCGGACTGGGAGGTCGCCGAGCTCGCGCCGGACGGCCTCGGCCACCGCTTCACGCTGCGCCACGCGGCCACGGGCCGGGAGCTGCGGGCCTCCGTCGGTCTGCCGGGCCGCTTCAACGTGGCCAACGCGGCCCTCGCGGTCCTGCTCGTGCTGCACGCCGTGGGGGAGGAGCACCTGGACGCGCTCGCCGCCGTCCTGGACGTGCCCGCGGGCGAGGGCCCTCTGGCCGCCGCCGTCCCGGGACGGATGGAGGTCGTGGGCCGCGAGCCGGACGCCGTCGTCGACTTCGCGCACAACCCGGACGGCATGGTCCAGGCGCTGCGCTCCCTCGCCGACGCCCGGGCGGCGGCCGGGACGCGCGGGCGCACCCTGATCGTGTTCGGCTCCGCCGGCGACCGTGACCGTGACAAGCGGCCCGTGATGGGCGCGATCGCGGCCCGGGCGGCGGATGTGGTGATCGTCACCGACGACACCCCCCACACGGAGGACCCGGCCCCGATCCGTGCCCACATCCTCGCCGGCGCCCGCGCCGAGGCCGACCGCATCGCGCGGGAGGAGCGCCGCACGGTCGTGATCGAGGAGGTGGCCGACCGTGCCGCGGCCATCCGCCGCGCCGTGGAGCTGGCGGGGCCGCAGGACGGCATCCTCCTGGCCGGCCGCGGACACGAGACCACGATGGACTACGACGGCGAGCTCGTCCCGCTGGACGATCGGGTGGCCCTCCGCGAGGCCCTGGCCGCCCGTGTCGCGGCGGCCTCCGCCTCGGGCTCCGGCCCCGCCCGCGAGGGTAAGGTCATCGAGTCATGATCGCTCTCACCGCAGCCCAGATCGCCGAGGCCGTGTCCGGCACGCTCTCGGCCACCCTCGACCCCGCCGCCGTGCTGGTGCACGTCACCCCCGACTCGCGGGAGGTCACCGCCGAGGGCACGCTCTACGTGGCGAAGCCGGGGGAGCGCGCCGACGGCCACGACTTCATCGACGCCGCGCTGGGTGCCGGCGCCGCCGCTGTGCTCGCCGAGCACGTCACGCACGCCCCCGACGGCGCCGCGCACCCGGCGATCATCGTGGAGGACGCCGTGCTCGCGATGGGCGCGCTCGCCCGGGAGGTCGTGCGCCGCGTCCGGGGGCACTCCCCGACCACCGTCATCGGCATCACCGGCTCGGCCGGCAAGACCACCACCAAGGACCTGCTCGCTGCCCTGCTGGCCACCCAGGGCCCCACCGTCGCACCGGTCGGCTCGTACAACGGCGAGGTCGGCGTGCCGCTCACGGTGTTCCGGGCGGAGCTGGACACGCGCTTCCTCGTGGTCGAGATGGGCGCGGACCACGTCGGCAACATCGCGTACCTCTGCGACATCGTGCGCCCGGACATCGGCGTCGTGCTCATGGTGGGCACCGCCCATGCGGGCAGCTTCGGCGGCGTGGCGAACATCGCGCGCACCAAGGGCGAGCTCGTGGAGGCCCTCGGCCCCGAGGGCGTCGCCGTCCTCAACCTCGACGACGAGCGTGTCGCCGGCATGGCGGCACGGACCGCCGCCCCGATCACCTGGTTCACCGCGGACGAGCGGGGCGTCGCCCGCGCGGCCGAGGACGTGGCCGCCGGCCGCGCGTCGGGACTCGTCGCCGCACGGGACGTGCGAGCCGACGACCAGGAGCGCCCCGTCTTCGACCTGCAGGTCGGGACGGATGAGGCCGCCGTGCGGCATCCGGTCGCCTCCGGACTGACCGGCCTGCACCACGTGCACAACGTGCTGGCCGCCGCCGCGGCCGCCCACGCCGCCGGCATGGACCCGGCCGAGATCGCCCGTGGTCTCGACGGGCTCGGGCCCGCCAGCCGCTTCCGGATGGAGCGCACCGACCGCGCGGACGGCGTCACGATCATCAACGACGCGTACAACGCCAACCCCGAGTCCATGCGCGCCGCGCTGCGGACGCTGGCCACCCTCGGCCGCTCCAGCGGCCGCCGCACCTGGGCCGTCCTGGGGGAGATGCTCGAGCTCGGCGATGCCCGCGTCCGTGAGCACACCCTCGTGGGCGAGTCCGTGGTGCGCCTGAACATCGCCCAGCTGCTGGTGGTGGGCGCCGGAGCCCGGCCGCTCTACATCGGCGCCCTCAACGAGGGCAGCTGGGGCGAGGAGGCGCACTTCGTCGACGACGCCGCGCAGGCCGAGGCGTTCCTCGCCGAGCACCTGCGCCCCGGCGACCTCGTCCTCGTCAAGTCCTCCAACGGCGTCGGGCTCGCGGCCCTCGGCGAGCGCCTCGCCACGGCCGACGCCGTCGCCGCCCCCTCCGCCTCCCCGAAGGAGTCCCGACCGTGATCGGACTGCTCATCGGCGGCGTGCTCGGCCTGGTCCTCTCGGCCGTCGGCACCCCGCTGTTCATCAGGTTCCTCGTCAAGCGCGGATACGGCCAGTTCGTCCGCGACGACGGCCCGACCACCCACAAGACCAAGCGCGGCACGCCCACGATGGGCGGCGCGGTCATCATCGGCTCCATGGTGCTGGCGTACCTGATCACCCACGGGCTGCTCGCGGTGTTCGGCGTCGACTTCGGCGGGCCCACGGCCTCCGGCCTGATCCTGCTGCTGCTCACGGTGGGCATGGCCTTCGTCGGTTTCGTGGACGACTTCACGAAGATCACGAAGCAGCGCTCGCTCGGCCTGACGCCGCGCGGCAAGATCATCCTCCAGGCCCTGATCGGCACCGCCTTCGCGGTCCTCGCCCTGAACTTCCCGGACGAGCGGGGCCTGACCCCCGCCTCGACGGCGATCTCCTTCGCCCGGGACATCCCGTGGCTCGACCTGGCCTTCGCCGGACCCGCGATCGGCGTCATCCTGTTCGTGATCTGGTCGAACCTCATCACCACCGCCACCACGAACGCCGTGAACCTCACGGACGGCCTCGACGGGCTCGCCACGGGCGCCACCGCCATGATCACGGGCGCCTACGTCCTGATATCGCTCTTCCAGTCGAGCCAGTCCTGCGCGCTCGAGGGCACCCGCGGCTGCTACGAGGTCCGCGACCCCATGGACCTCGCCCTGCTCGCGGCGATCCTCACGGGCAGCCTGCTGGGCTTCCTCTGGTGGAACACCTCCCCGGCCAAGATCTTCATGGGGGACACCGGCTCCCTGGGCCTGGGCGGCGCCCTGGCCGGCTTCGCGATCTTCACGCGCACCGAGATCCTGGTGGCCGTGCTGGCCGGCCTCATGGTCGCGATCACCCTCTCCGTCATCATCCAGGTGGGCTGGTTCAAGGTCTCCGGCGGCAAGCGCGTGTTCCTCATGGCGCCGCTGCAGCACCACTTCGAGCTCAAGGGCTGGGCCGAGGTGACCGTCGTGGTCCGCTTCTGGCTGCTGTCCCTGATGTGCGTCACCGTGGGGCTCGCGATCTTCTACGGCGACTGGCTCATCCGCCAGGGCGGCCTCGCGGGGGTGACCCCGTGACCGGCCCCGCGTCCGACGCCGCGCCCGCACCGGTGCGCCGGCCCCGCGCCGACACCGCCCGCACCGCCGACCTCACGTCCTGGGACGCTCCGGGGTGGGCCGGCCTGCGTGTCGTCGTCACGGGCCTGGGCCTCACCGGCTTCTCCGTGGCCGACACCCTGGCCGAGCTGGGCGCCGCCGTCGTGGTGGTGGACGGCGATGACGGGCCGGAGAACCGGGCGCGCGCCGAGACCCTGCGGATCGTGGGGGTCCGCGAGGTCCTGCTGGACCGGGCGGCCACGCAGGCGCTGCCCGAGGTCGACGGCGCCGCCGCGGACCTCGTCGTGACCTCCCCGGGCTGGCGGCCGGACCAGCCGCTGCTGATGGCCGCCCACGCGGCGGGCCTGCCGATCTGGTCCGACGTCGAACTCGCCTGGCGGCTGCGCGAGCGCGCCGGCCGGAAGACCGCCGACTGGGTGTGCCTGACAGGCACGAACGGCAAGACGACGACCGTGACGATGGTCGAGGCCATCCTGCGGGCGGACGGCCGTCGGGCGGTGGCCTGCGGCAACGTCGGCACCCCCGTGCTCGACGCGATCCGCGACCCGGAGGGCTTCGACGTGCTCGCCCTCGAGCTCTCCAGCTTCCAGCTGCACTGGACGCACGGCCTGGCCCCGGCGTCGTCGGCGGTGCTGAACCTGGCCGAGGACCACGTGGACTGGCACGGCTCGATGGAGGAGTACGCCGCCGCCAAGGGCAAGGTGTATGCGAACACGCGGGTGGCCTGCGTGTTCAACGAGCAGGACCCGCTGACCCGCACCCTCGTGGAGCGCGCGGACGTCCAGGAGGGCTGCCGCGCGATCGGCTTCACCACGGACACCCCGGGCCTGTCCGACATCGGCGTCGTGGACGGGATCCTCGTGGACCGTGCGTTCCTGGACAACCGGCGCCACGAGGCGATCGCCCTGGCCGAGCGCGCCGACCTGGGCCCGGTGGCGCCGCGCCACACCATGGCCAACGCGGCCGCCGCGGCGGCGCTGACCCGGGCCGTCGGGGTGAGCCCCGCGGCCGTGGCCGAGGGCCTGCGCTCCTACGACCGCGGGGAGCACCGCATCCAGCTCGTGGCCACCTCCCGCGACATCATGTGGGTCAACGACTCCAAGGCGACGAACCCGCACGCCGCAGACGCGTCGCTGGCGGCGTTCAGCTCCGTGGTGTGGCTGGCCGGCGGCCTGCCCAAGGGCGTGACCTATCACGAGCTGGTGGCCGCGCACGCCCACCGGCTCCGGGCGGTGGTGCTCCTGGGCAGGGACACCTCGGCCCTGCGCGCGGCCCTGGCCGCGCACGCCCCGGACGTCCCCGTCCACGCCCCCCTCGCCGCGGCCGACGGCACCGGCCCCGCCGACGGCGCGGCCGTGATGACCGAGGCGGTGCGCGTGGCCGACGGCCTGGCCCGCCCCGGCGACACCGTGCTCATGGCGCCCGCCGCGGCGTCGATGGACCAGTTCCGCTCCTACGCGGCCCGCGGCGACGCATTCATCGAGGCCGTCGCCGGGCTGATGCGCGAGCACGGCTGGGACGTGCACGACGACGCCGCGCCCGACGCCGACTGACCCGCCGCCCACCCGACCGTCTCGCTTCCCCCGTGAGGAGGGCCATGTCCCCGATCGAGCTCCGCCCGGTCCGCCCCCGCGCGGACGACGACGCCCCCGAGCACCGGGAGCGGCTCCTGCGCCGGATGTGGCGGGTCCTCGAGGGTCGCCGCGCCCTCGACCTGTCGGTCCTGCTCATCAGCGGCTGCACCGCCCTGCTCACGGTGCTGGGCCTCGTGATGGTGCTCTCCTCGTCCTCCGTCGAGGCGATCGGCACCGGCGGCGGCTCGTACGCCCTGTTCCTGCGCCAGACCGCCTGGGCGGTGGCGGGCGTGGCGGCCCTGCTCGTGTTCTCGCGCCTGCCGGTGCGCGTCTTCAAGGCGCTCGCCTGGCCGGCGTTCGGCGTGGCCGTGATCCTGCTCGCGCTGGTCGCGTTCTCCCCGCTCGGGGTCACCGTGGGCGGCAATCGCAACTGGCTCGGCATCGGCGGGTTCCGGATGCAGCCCTCCGAGGCCGCCAAGCTCGCCCTGGCCCTGTGGGCGGCGGCGGTCCTGGAGCGCAAGCACCGCCTCGTCACCCAGGTGCGGCACGCGCTGATCCCGGTGCTGCCCGGCGGCCTGTTGCTGCTGGTCCTGGTGATGGCGGGCAGCGACCTCGGGACCGCGATCATCCTCGCGCTCGTGCTGGCCACGGTGCTGTACGTGGCCGGCACCCACTGGGGGGTCTTCCTCACCTTCCTGGCGCTGAGCGTGCTCAGCATCCTGGCCCTGACCCTCCTCGCCCCGCACCGCATGGTCCGGGTGCAGGCCTGGCTGGGGGACTGCTCCGACGCCACCGACCCCTGCTTCCAGCCGGCGCACGGGATGTACGCCCTGGCCTCGGGCGGCTGGTGGGGCGCGGGCCTCGGCCAGTCCCGCCAGAAGTGGAGCTACATCCCGGAGGCCGAGAACGACTTCATCTTCACCATCCTCGGCGAGGAGCTCGGGCTCGTGGGCACGCTGGTGGTGCTGCTGGCCTACCTCGGCCTGGCGATCGGCATCTACCGCGTCGCCTCCGGGACCACGTCCACGTTCATCCGCCTGTCCACGTGGGGGATCCTGGCCTGGCTCGTGGGCCAGGCGGCCGTCAACATCGCGATGGTCTCCGGGATCATCCCCGTGGTGGGCGTCCCGCTGCCCTTCATCTCCTATGGTGGTTCCGCGCTGACCGTGTCCTTGAGCGCGGTCGGCATCGTGCTGGCCTTCGCCCGTCACGAGCGCCGTCGTTTCGCGCAGCCGGACGCCCGCCCGCAGGTGGACGAGCCGGACACCGACCCCCTCCCCGTGATCCCCACCCCCGCCCTCCAGGAGCCCCGATGACGCAGACCTCTCATCCCTCCGGACCCCTGCGGGTGGTGCTGGCCGGCGGCGGCACCGCCGGCCACATCTCCCCGATGCTCGCGATCGCCCGCGCCCTGGAGGACGACGACGGCGGTCCCGTCGAGTGCACCATGGTCGGCACCGCCTCCGGCATGGAGACGCGTCTCGTCCCCGAGGCGGGCTACGAGCTCGACCTGATCGACCGGGTCCCGATGCCGCGCCGCCCGTCGATGGACGTCGTCCGCTTCCCGGCTCGCATGCGCGCCGCGGTCGCCACGGCGGCCCGGATCCTGCGGGACCGGAGCGCCGACGTCGTCGTCGGGGTGGGCGGCTACGTCGCCACCCCCGTGTACCTCGCCGCGTTCCGGGCCGGTGTGCCCGTGGTGGTCCACGAGGCCAACGCCCGCCCCGGCCTCGCCAACCGCATCGGGGCCCTGCGGGCCACGCACGTCGGCACCGCCCTGCCGGACACGCGCCTCCGCGGCGCCCGCTGGGTGGGCATGCCGATGCGCCCCGAGATCTCCGGCCTGGACCGGGCGGCCGCCCGCCGTGCCGCCCGTGAGGCCCTCGGCCTCGACCCGGACCGGACCACCGTCGTGGTGACCGGCGGCAGCTCGGGCGCGCTGGCCGTGAACCGCACCGTGCGCGCCGCGCTGGGCGACCTCCTCGACGCCGGTCTGCAGGTCTTCCACCTGACCGGGCGGGACAAGGCCCTCACCGAGGACGACGGCAGCCTCCTGGTCCGGGACGGCTACGTCCAGCGGGAGTACCTGGCGGGCATGGAGCAGGCCTACGCCGCCGCCGACCTGATCGTCGCCCGCTCGGGCGCCGGCACGGTCTGCGAGGTGTCCGCGGTCGGCCTGCCCGCCGTCTACGTCCCCCTGCCCATCGGCAACGGCGAGCAGGCGCTCAACGCCCGCCCCGTGGTGGAGGCGGAGGGTGCGCTGCTCGTCCGCGACGACGCCTTCGGGCGCGCGTGGGTGCAGCGTCAGCTGATCCCGCTGGCGACCGACCCCGAGCGTCTGGCGCGCATGGGGGAGGCGGCCGCCCGCTTCGGCGTCCGGGACGCGGACGTCACCATGGCCGGCCTCGTGCGCTCGGCCGCCCAGGAAGGAGCCCGGCGATGAGCCGCGACGAGAGCACCCGTCCCGCGGCCGAGGGCCGCTTCGCCGACCTGGGCCGCGTGCACCTGCTGGGGATCGGCGGCGTGGGCGTGTCGGGGGTCGCCCGCATCCTCCAGGAGCAGGGCGTCGCGGTGTCCGGCTCCGACGCGAAGGACCTGCCCGTAATGCGCGAGCTCGCCGCGGGCGGCGCCCGGATCACGGTCGGCTACGACGCCGCGCACCTCGGCCGGGACGTCACCACGGTGATCGCCTCCTCGATCGCCGGGCCGGGCAACCCGGAGCACGACGCCGCCGTGGCACGCGGACTGCGCGTGCTGCACCGTTCCGAGGGCCTCGCCCTGGCCATGCGCGGCCACCGGGTGCTGGCCGTCGCCGGCACGCACGGGAAGACCACCACGTCCTCCATGGCCGCCATGGCCTTCTCCGACGCCGGCTGGGACCCCACGTTCGCCGTCGGCGCCGCCGTCGCCGGGCTCGGCACCAACGCCCGGGCGGGCCGGGGCGAGTGGTTCATCGCGGAGGCCGACGAGTCCGACGGCACCCTGGTGAACTACCCGAGCACGATCGGGATCGTCACGACCGTGGAGGCCGACCACCTGGACCACTACGGGACCGAGGAGGCGGTGCACCAGGTCTTCCGGGACTTCGCGGGCGGGCTGCCAGCCGCCGCCCAGGGCGGGGTCCTCGTGGCCTGCCTCGACGACGCCGGCGCGGCGGAGCTCGCCGCGTGGGCCCGTGACAACGCGGCCGCCGACGTCGTGACCTACGGCACGGCGCCCCGCGACGGCGTGGTGCCGGACCTGCTGGTCACCGACCTCGCGGTGGAGCCGGGCGAGACCGGAGTGGGCCAGCGCGCCACGTTCCGGATGGCGGACGGGCCGGAGCGCACCCTGCACCTGCAGGTGCCCGGCCGGCACAACGCGCTGAACGCCGCCGCCGTGGTCCTGGCCGCCGTCCGGGCGGGCATGGCCTTCGAGGCCGCCGTGCGGGGCGTCGAGGCCTTCCGGGGCACGGCCCGCCGATTCGAGTTCTGTGGCGCCGCGCGCGGCGTGCGGGTCTTCGACGACTACGCGCACCATCCCACGGAGGTGGCCGCCGCGGTCTCCGCCGGCCGTGCCGTGGCCGGTGACGCCCGCGTGCACGTCCTGTTCCAGCCCCACCTGTTCTCCCGCACCCGGGACTTCGCCGCCGAGTTCGCCGCCGCCCTCTCCGGGGCGGACGTGGTGCGCGTGCTGCCCGTGTACGCGGCCCGGGAGGAGCCGATGCCCGGCGTCGACTCGTCCCTCATCGCCTCCCGCCTCACCACGGGTGCCGCCGAGGACCGTGTCGTCGCCGAGGACCGCGCCGAGGCGGTGCGCTCGCTCGCGGCGGGCGCCACGGCCGGCGACGTCGTCCTGACGATGGGCGCGGGGGACGTCACCGCCCTGGGTCCGGACCTGCTGGCCGAGCTCGGCCGGGACGCGGCGCCCGGTGTCGCCCACCCGTGAGGCGCGGCCGCGGGACGCCGCCGCCGGCCGGAACCGACGCCTCCACCGTCGTCCAGTTCCCGGGCCGCACCGCGCGCCGGCGCCGCGCCACCCGCTGGGGTGTGGCGGCCGCGGTGCTCGCGGTGCTGGGCGCCCTGGGCTGGGTCGTGTTCTTCTCGCCCGTGCTCGCGGTGGACCGCGTCGAGGTCACCGGCACCCGCCATGTCTCCGCCACCGCCGTCCAGGAGCGCCTGGAGCCCGTGTACGGCGTGCCGCTGTCCCGCGTCGGGGCCGGCCGTGTGGGCGAGCTGGTCGGCGGTCTGCCCGGGGTGGCCGAGGTCCATACCGTGCCCCGCCTGCCCACCGGCCTGGAGGTCGTGGTCCGGGAGCACGAGGCGCGGGCCCGGCGGGACGGTGACGACGGCGCGCAGCTGCTGCTCGCGGACGGCACCGTCCTGACGAGAGTGCCGGAGGAGCGGCTCGAGGGCGAGGACCTCCCCGCGTTCTCGGAGGAGCTGGCGCAGCGGGCGCAGGAGGAGCGCGCCGAGGTGGCCGAGGTGCTGACCGCCCTGCCGGAGCCTGTGGCCGATCGTGTCGAGACCGCCGACTCCCGGGGCCCGGGCCAGGTCTATCTGGCGCTCGAGGGCGGGGTGACCCTGGTCTGGGGCGACGCGCAGGACGCCGGCCTCAAGGGGTCCGTGGCCGAGGCGTTCCTGGCGGACGAGCGGCACGGGTCCGCGGCGGGCGGCGTCGCCGAGATCGACGTCTCCGTTCCCACGCGGCCGATCACGCGCTGAACCGGGGCCACAGAAGTCTCCAGTAGAACGTGAAGGTGAAGGTCGGGGCGCGGGGCCTCGAGCGGGTCGGGGTGCCATCACCACGGCGGCTGGTCCTTATAGTTTCACGTGAAGGTTGAGTTGGAGGCCGTCTTTTCCGCGTAGACACGCCGTTTTCTTTTGCACGTGACGCGGGCCTCCCAGTACGGTGGACCCGAACGCGCGCGAGGCTCGCTTCACGCTGTACTTGAAGGTGTCCACCCCGGGTGGCCGCCGATCACCGGGGCGATGTGCCTCGCGCTGACCTCTCGAGATCTCGAACAAAGGGAACCAACACCGTGGCTGCACCCCAGAACTACCTGGCCGTCATCAAGGTCGTCGGCATCGGCGGCGGCGGCGTGAACGCCGTGAACCGCATGATCGAGGTGGGGCTCCGCGGCGTGGAGTTCATCGCCATCAACACGGACGCCCAGGCGCTGCTGATGTCGGATGCGGACGTGAAGCTGGACGTGGGCCGCGAGCTCACCCGTGGACTCGGCGCGGGCGCGAACCCCGAGGTGGGCCGCCAGGCCGCCGAGGACCACGCGGAGGAGATCGAGGAGGTCCTGCGGGGCGCGGACATGGTGTTCGTGACCGCGGGCGAGGGCGGCGGCACCGGCACCGGCGGAGCGCCCGTCGTGGCCCGCATCGCGCGCTCGCTCGGCGCCCTGACCATCGGCGTCGTGACCCGTCCGTTCACGTTCGAGGGCCGCCGTCGCGCCGGCTCCGCCGAGGCGGGCATCGACGCCCTGCGGGACGAGGTCGACACCCTCATCGTGATCCCGAACGACCGCCTGCTGTCCATCTCGGACCGCAACGTCTCGGTCATGGACGCCTTCCGTCAGGCGGACCAGGTGCTCCTTTCCGGCGTCCAGGGCATCACCGACCTGATCACCACCCCGGGCCTGATCAACCTCGACTTCGCGGACGTGAAGTCCGTGATGCAGGGCGCGGGCTCCGCGCTCATGGGCATCGGCCACGCGCAGGGCGAGGACCGCGCCGTCAAGGCGGCCGAGCTGGCGATCGCCTCGCCGCTGCTCGAGGCCTCCATCGACGGCGCGTACGGCGTGCTGCTCTCCATCCAGGGCGGCTCCGACCTCGGCCTCTTCGAGATCAACGAGGCCGCGCGCCTGGTCCAGGAGGTCGCCCACCCGGAGGCCAACATCATCTTCGGCGCGGTCATCGACGACGCCCTCGGCGACGAGGTGCGCGTGACCGTGATCGCCGCGGGCTTCGACAAGGTGGACGTCACCTCCGCCCCGGCCGCCCCGCAGGCCGGGCAGCAGCAGGCAGCCCCGCAGCGGGCCGCGGCCCCCGCGCAGCCGCAGCCCGTCCCCGCCCAGCCTCAGCCCGCCGCCCCGGCCCAGCCGCAGCAGGCCGAGCGCCCCGCCGTGCGCGGCACCGTGCCGCTGGCCCCGCAGGAGCAGCAGCCGCGCCGCCAGCAGGACCTGCCCACCGTGGTGGAGCCGGACCTCGGCGCCGGGTCCTCGGACCTGGATGTCCCGGACTTCCTCAAGTGATGGCCGCGGAGGGGCCGGCCGGGACCGCACGGGTCCCCGCCGGCCCCTTCGTGCACCGCGAGACCGTCCGCACCGCGACGGGCGCCGTGCACGTGGCCTGGACGTCCGTGGCCGCCGGCAACCTCGCGCTGCACGTGGTCCCGCCGGACGAGGCCGAAGGGCTCGCCCGCGTCAGCGCCGCCCGTCGCGCCCTGGAGCGCGTGATGGGGGTCCCCGAGGGCGCCACGCTCTATCTGGACCAGGTGCACTCGGCCGACGTCGTGTGGGCGGACGGACCCGGGCGCGGCGGTGCCCCGGCCCCCGTGGCCGACGCCGCCGTGAGCCGCGACGGGTCCCGGCCGCTGGCCGTCATGGTGGCCGACTGCCTCCCCGTGGTCGTCGTCGACGAGACGACCGGCGCGACCGCCGTGGCCCACGCCGGGCGGCGCGGGCTGCTGGACGGCGTCCTGGAGGCGACCGTCGATCGGCTTCTCTCCCTGCGCCCGGAGGTCGACCGGACCGGTCCCGGCCTGCGCGCCTGGATCGGCCCCGGCGTGTGCGGCCGCTGCTACGAGGTGCCCGCGGCCATGCGCGCCGGCGCCGCCGCCCGCCTCCCGTCGACCGCCGCCACCACGTCCTGGGGCACCCCCGCCCTCGACCTGCCCGCCGGTGCCGCGGAGGTCCTCCGTGCCCGCGGGGTGGCCGCCGCGACGATCGACGTGTGCACGCGGGAGGACGAGCGCCTGTTCTCGCACCGTCGAGCGCCTGGCGAGGGCCGGTTCGCCGGCCTCGTCTGGCGCGCCGACCCCGACGCCACCAGCCCGAGAGGAGACGCATGACCGCCCCCGCCACCGCCGGGCCGACCCCGACGGACCCCCGCGCCCGGGAGATCGCCGACGCGCTCGCCGCGGTGCACTCCCGCATCGTCGACGCCGCGCGGGACGCCGGGCGCGAGGCGGAGCCCGCGCTCGTCGTCGTGACCAAGACCCACCCCGCCGAGGACGTCGTGCGCCTCGCCGCGCTCGGCGTGACCGACGTGGGGGAGAACCGCGACCAGGAGGCCCGGCCCAAGGCCGAGGCCGTCGCCGCGGCCCTGGGGGCGGACGCCCCGCGCTGGCACTTCGTGGGCCAGCTGCAGACCAACAAGGCCAAGTACGTGGTGCGCTACGCGTCCGTGGTGGAGTCGGTGGACCGACCCGAACTGGCCGAGGCGCTCTCGCGGGCGCTCGTGCTGCGGCGCGAGCGCGAGCCCGAGGCCGCGATCCCCGACCTGGAGTGCCTCGTGCAGGTGGACGTCGACGACCGCGCCGACGAGGACCGTCCCGAGGGGATCGGTCCGCGCGGCGGCGCCCGCCCCGAGGACGTCGCCGCCCTCGCGGCCGTCGTCGCCGGCCTGCCGGGTCTGCGGCTGGGCGGGCTGATGTGCGTGGCACCGCGCGGCCTGGACCCGGAGGACGCGTTCCGCCGCCTTGCCGCACTCGGCGCGCGCCTGCGGCAGACGCATCCGGAGGCCACCGCACTGTCCATGGGGATGAGCGCGGACCTCGAGGCGGCCGTGCGCGCCGGGGCGACACAGGTGCGCATCGGCTCCGACGTTCTGGGGGCCCGGGACGCGGTGGGCTAACGTTGACCCCGCGCGTCCCGGCGGGACGCGACAGGACCGTGCGGACGCATGCGCACCGACGACGAACGACGGCGGCCCCCGGGGCCGGAGGACGTGGTGAAGGAAGACTCATGGCTGGTGCCCTGAAGAAGACGATGATCTACCTCGGCCTGGCCGACGGCGATGAGTACGACGAGCAGCCCCGTGCCACCGAGCGGGAGGCCGCGCCCCGACACGAGGTCGTCGAGGCGCGCCGCCCCGCGGAGCCGGACACCGACCCCCACATGGAGGCCGTCCGCCCGACTGCGGTCCGCGATCCCGAGCCGGCCGAGCGGCCGGAGCCCGTGACCCCGTCCGGCTCCACCGCGGCCGATCCCGTCGAACCCCGGCGTCCGGCGCGTCCCGAGCCGGCCGACCCGGGCTACCGGGCCCCGGTGACCCCCATCAAGCGAGCCGCAGCGTCGTCTGCCGAAGGAGCCTCCGTGCACACCCTGTCCACCGTCCACCCCCGCTCCTACAACGACGCGAAGGCGATCGGCGAGGCCTTCCGCTCCGGCGTCCCCGTGATCATGAACGTGACCGACCTCGGTGAGAACGAGGCCAAGCGCCTCGTGGACTTCGCGGCCGGCCTCGTCTTCGGCCTGCACGGCTCGATCTCCCGCATCACCAGCAAGGTGTTCCTGCTGACCCCGGCCACCGTGGACGTCGTCGGCGCCGAGCAGGGCGAGTCCGGCGCGGCCGACTCCCCGTTCGACGGCGACTGAGGCGCCCATGCAGCTGCTCCTCGCCCTCGCCTACCTCGCCCTGACGGTGGTGCTCGCGGCGCTGACCGTGCGGATCGTCCTGGACGTCACGCAGTCGTTCGCCCGCCACTGGCGCCCCACCGGGGCGGCCCTCGTGCTGGCCAGCGGCGTGTACGGGGCCACCGACCCGTTGCTGCGCCCCGTGCGTCGTGCCGTGCCGCCGGTGAACCTGGGCGGCATCGGCCTGGACGTGGCCTTCCTCATCGTGTTCCTCGGCGTCGTCCTGCTGCGGGTCCTGGTGCTGAGCCTGGCCGGCGTGGCCTGACCCGCGGCCCGGGGCGGCTGTCGGCCCCGGTGGTAGTCTTCGCGGCAGGATCGGCGCCGCCCCTCACCGGCGCGCCGACCGCCGACGCGCCGGGCCGCCCGGCCGTCCCCGAGCACCGAGCAGAGAGCGAGACGGTTCCATGGCGCTGTCCTGGGAAGACGTGGTCAACAAGCAGTTCCAGCCCACGAAGTTCCGCGAGGGCTACGACCAGACCGAGGTGGATGACTTCCTCGACGAGATCGTGGCGGAGTTCAAGCGCCTGATCGCCCTCAACGAGCAGCTCGAGTCCGAGAACGCGGAGCTGCGCGCCGGCGGCGCCGCCCCGGCCGCCGGCCCCGCTGCGGACACCCCGGAGGCCGCCGCGACCCCGGCCTCCGCCGAGGAGTCGGCCCCGGCCGCCGCCCCCGAGTCCGCTGACGCGGCCGCGACCTCCGCCGCCGGCGTCCTGGCCATGGCCCAGCGGCTGCACGACGAGCACGTCGCCGCGGGCGAGCAGCGCAGCACCGAGCTCGTCGCCGAGGCCGAGGCCACCGCGGCCCGGCTCGTCAGCGACGCCGAGGAGCAGAAGGCCCGCACCCTCGAAGCCCTGGCCGAGGAGAAGGCCGGCCTGGAGGGCGAGGTCGAACAGCTGCGCAGCTTCGAGACCGACTACCGCAGCCGCCTCACCTCCTACATCGAGGGCCAGCTGCGCGAGATCCGCGCCCAGAAGCGCGTCGAGCCCCCCACGCCCACGGCGTGAGCCGAGCCGTCGACGCCGCGCCGGCCCCGCGATCCCCTCGCGCGGGCCGGCGAGCCGTGCTCACCGCCCTCATCGTGGCGGTGCTGGCCTACGCCCTCGACCAGCTGACCAAGTACGCGGTCGAGAGCACGATGCAGCTGGGGGACTCCGTCGCGGTGATCCCCGGGGTGCTGCGCTGGCACTACATCCTGAACCCGGGCGCGGCCTTCTCCATCGGCGAGGACCACACCTGGGTGTTCACCATCATCCAAGCCGTGGTGGCGGTCGCCGCCCTCGTCGGGATCGCCCGCGTGCGCTCGACGCCGTGGGCCCTGGCGCTGGGCGGGCTCGCCGGCGGCGTGCTCGGCAACCTCACGGACCGGCTGTTCCGGCCCCCGGCGTTCGGGCGCGGCCACGTGGTCGACATGATCTCCGTGCCGCACTTCGCGATCTTCAACGTGGCGGACTCGTTCATCGTCTGCTCCGTCATCGGCGTCGCCCTGCTCGTGATGACCGGCCGCCGCCTGGACGGCACACGGGAGGCGTGAGGACATGGGCATGAGACCGGGACTGACCGAGCGGCTCGAGGTCACCGAGGCCGAGGCGGGCCGGAGGGTCGACGCGGTGCTCGCCGACGCGTTCGGCGTCTCCCGCTCGCTGCTGGCGGACTGGTTCTCCCGGGGCCTGGTGCGGGCCGAGTCGCGCTCCGGCCGCCGGGACCGTGTCCTGGCCAAGTCCGCGAAGGCCGTGGCGGGGGAGACCCTCGCCGTCGACGTCCCCGACGACCCCGACCCCCTGGAAGTGAGGGCAGAGCGCGTGGACGCGCTGAGCATCCTGTACGAGGACGAGGACCTGGTGGCCGTGGACAAGCCCACCGGCGTGGCCGCGCACCCCTCGCCGGGCTGGGTCGGGCCCACCGTGGTGGGCGCCCTGGCCGCCCTCGGCTACGACATCACCACCTCGGGCGCCCCTGAGCGCCAGGGGATCGTGCACCGGCTCGACGTCGGCACCACCGGGGTCATGGTCGTGGCCAAGACCGAGCGCGCCTACACGGCCATGAAGGACCAGTTCCGCGAGCGCGTGCCGGAGAAGGTCTACCACGCCGTGGTCCAGGGCATCCCGGACCCGCTGAGCGGCACCGTGGACGCGCCCATCGGGCGGCATCCCGGCCACCACTGGAAGTTCGCGGTGCTCGAGGACGGCCGGCCGTCCGTGACCCACTACGAGACGCTCGAGGTGTTCGGCCGGGCCACCCTGCTCGAGGTCCACCTGGAGACCGGGCGCACCCACCAGATCCGCGTGCACACCTCGGCGCTGCGCCACCCGTGCGTCGGCGACCTCACGTACGGGGCGGATCCGCGCCTGGCGGCCGAGCTCGGGCTGACCCGCCAGTGGCTGCACGCCCACCGCCTGGCGTTCCCGCACCCGGTCACGGGGGAGCCGGTGACGATCACCTCCCCGTATCCGGACGACCTCGCCCACGCCCTGGCGGCGCTGCGCGGCGACGAGGACTGAGCCTGCACCGTCGATGTGACCCCCGTCCCGGTCCGGCCCCGCCGCCCGGGCACCACGAGTAGGCTGGTGCGGCCCTGCCGTCCTCCCCGTCGAAAGGCCCACCCCGCATGACCGTGTCCGCCGACGCCCGCCCCGACGCCGTGAAGGACGGCGGCTTCGTCCACCTGCACACGCACACCGAGTACTCCATGCTCGACGGCGCCGCGAAGCTGGACGACCTGTTCGCCGAGGCCCAGCGGCTGGGCATGGACTCGCTGGCCATCACGGACCACGGCTACCTCTTCGGCGCCTACGACTTCTGGTCCAAGGCGAAGGCGGCGGGCGTCAAGCCGATCATCGGGCTCGAGGCCTACGTGGCCCCCGGGCAGCAGCACCGCACGGACAAGGAGAAGACCCGCTGGGGCGAGCCCCACCAGCGGGGGGACGACGTGTCCGGCGGCGGTGCGTACACGCACATGACGCTGCTGAGCGAGACCACCGAGGGGATGCACAACCTGTTCCGGATGGGCTCGATCGCCTCGCTGGACTCGGTGTACGCCAAGTGGCCGCGGCTGGACCGGGAGCTGCTGAGCCAGTACTCGAAGGGCCTGATCGCCACCACGGGCTGCCCCTCCGGCGAGGTGCAGACGCGCCTGCGCCTGGGCCAGTACCGGGAGGCGATGCAGGCGGCCTCGGACTTCCGGGACATCTTCGGCAAGGACAACTACTACTGCGAGATCATGCACCACGGCCTCGACATCGAGCGCCGGGTGATGACGGACCTGCGCCGGCTCGCCAAGGACCTGGGCCTGCCGTTCGTGGCCACGAACGACCTGCACTACACCCACGAGCACGACGCCAAGGCGCACGAGGCGCTGCTGGCCCTGCAGTCGGGCTCGAAGCTCAACGAGCCCAGCTACGACCAGGGCGGCTCCCGCTTCGCGTTCTCCGGCACCGAGTACTACCTGAAGTCCCCGCGGCAGATGCGCGAGCTCTTCGCGGAGCTGCCCGAGGCCTGCGACAACACGCTGCTCATCGCCGAGCGGTGCGAGGTCGAGTTCGACACGAAGGCCAACTACATGCCGGTCTTCCCCACGCCGGAGGGCGAGGACGAGACCAGCTGGCTCATCAAGGAGGTCGCCTCCGGTCTGGCCTACCGCTACCCGGACGGCGTGCCGGACCACGTGCGCAAGCAGGCGGACTACGAGCTGGACGTCATCATCTCGATGGGCTTCCCCGGGTACTTCCTCGTCGTGGCCGACTTCATCAACTGGGCCAAGGAGAACGGCATCCGGGTGGGCCCGGGCCGTGGCTCGGGCGCCGGATCGATGGTGGCGTACGCGCTGCGCATCACGGACCTGGACCCGCTCAAGCACGGGCTGATCTTCGAGCGGTTCCTCAACCCGGACCGCGTGTCCATGCCCGACTTCGACGTCGACTTCGACGACCGCCGTCGCTCCGAGGTGATCGACTACGTCACCCGCAAGTACGGCGACGAGCGCGTCACCATGATCGTCACGTACGGCACCATCAAGACCAAGCAGGCCCTGAAGGACTCGGCCCGCGTGATGGACCAGCCGTTCTCGATGGGCGAGTCCCTCACCAAGGCGCTGCCGCCGGCGGTGATGGCCAAGGACATCCCGCTCAAGGACATCGAGGACCCCGCGGCCCCGCGCTACGGGGAGGCCGCGCCCTTCCGCGAGCTGATCGCCACGGACCCGGTGGCGAAGGAGGTCTTCGAGACCGCCAAGGGCCTCGAGGGCCTGAAGCGGCAGTGGGGCGTGCACGCGGCCGGCGTGATCATGTCCTCGGTGCCGGTGATCGACGTCATCCCGATCATGCGCCGCCTGCAGGACGGCCAGGTCATCACGCAGTTCGACTACCCGATGGCGGAGTCCCTGGGCCTGATCAAGATGGACTTCCTGGGGCTGCGCAACCTCACGATCATCTCGGACGCGCTCGAGAACGTGAAGGCGAACCAGGGCGTGGACCTGGACCTGGAGACCCTCGACGTGGACGACCCGGCGGCCTACGAGCTGCTGGCCCGCGGTGACACCCTCGGCGTGTTCCAGCTCGACGGCGGGCCCATGCGCTCGCTGCTGAAGATGATGCGCCCGGACAACTTCGAGGACATCTCGGCGACCATCGCCCTGTACCGCCCCGGCCCCATGGGCGCGAACTCGCACACCAACTACGCGCTGCGCAAGAACGGGCAGCAGGAGATCACCCCGATCCACCCGGAGCTGGAGGAGCCGCTGCGGGAGATCCTGGACACCACCTACGGCCTGATCGTGTATCAGGAGCAGGTCATGGCGATCGCCCAGAAGGTGGCGGGCTACTCGCTCGGCCAGGCCGACATCCTGCGCCGCGCGATGGGCAAGAAGAAGAAGTCGGAGCTGGACAAGCAGTACGAGGCGTTCCACCAGGGCATGCTGGACCGCGGCTACTCGGAGGCCGCGGTGAAGGCCCTGTGGGACATCCTGCTGCCCTTCTCGGACTACGCGTTCAACAAGGCGCACTCGGCCGCCTACGGCCTGGTCTCCTACTGGACGGCCTACCTCAAGGCGCACTACCCGGCGGAGTACATGGCGGCGCTGCTCACCTCGGTGGGCGACGACAAGGACAAGCTGGCCATGTACCTCAACGAGTGCCGCCACATGGGCATCACGGTGCTGCCCCCGGACGTGAACGAGTCCCACCTGACCTTCACCCCCGTCGGCCGGGACATCCGCTTCGGCATGGGCGCCGTCCGCAACGTGGGCGCCAACGTGGTCAAGGGCATGGTCCAGGCGCGCGAGGACAAGGGCTCGTACACGGGCTTCGGCGACTTCCTGGCGAAGGTGCCGCTCGTGGTGTGCAACAAGCGCACCATCGAGTCCATGATCAAGGCCGGCGCCTTCGACTCCCTCGGCTACGCCCGCCGCGCCCTGCTGGCCGTGCACGAGGAGGCCGTGGACGCCACCGTGGCGCAGAAGCGCAAGGAGGATCACGGCGAGTTCACCTTCGACCTGTTCGCGCTCGGCGGCGGCGACGAGGACGACTCCGACGCCGCGGACGGCGTCGCCGTCCCGGACCTGCCGGAGTGGGCGAAGAAGGAGAAGCTCGCGTTCGAGCGCGAGATGCTGGGCCTGTACGTGTCCGACCATCCGCTGCAGGGCCTCGACGGCGTCCTGGCCCAGCACGCCGACGTCCAGATCACCCGCGTGCTCGACGACGACGGGCCCGCCGACGGCGCGATCGTCACCATCGCGGGCCTGATCACCACGCTCGAGCGCCGCATCGCCAAGTCCTCGGGCAACGCGTACGCGCGCTGCGAGATCGAGGACCTCGGCGGCTCGATGGACGTCATGTTCTTCGGCCAGGTGTATGCGCCCATCGCGATGATGCTGGCCGAGGACCTCGTCGTCGCCGTCAAGGGCAGGGTGCAGCGCCGGGACGACGGGTCGGTGTCCCTGTCGGCGATGGAGCTGACCATCCCGGAGCTCTCGGACGGCCCCGGCGGCCCCGTGCGGATCACGCTGCCCGCGTTCAAGGCCACGGAGCAGGTCATGGGCCAGCTGGCGGACGTGCTGCGCACCCACGAGGGCTCCTCGGAGGTGCGGCTGTCCCTGGTGGGCCAGCGTGCCACGCAGGAGTTCCAGCTGGGCCCGCAGTTCCGGGTGAGCCCGAACCCGGCGCTGTTCGGGGACCTCAAGATCCTGCTGGGTCCGGCCTGCCTCGGCTGAGCGGACGTAGCATGGGAGTGCCCCGCCCAGGAGGAGAGAGCTGATGCACTGCCCGTTCTGCCGTCATGAGGACTCGCGCGTGGTGGATTCACGCTCCCTCGACGACGGCTCCGCCATCCGTCGGCGTCGGCAGTGTCAGGCCTGCGGCAAGCGGTTCACCACCATGGAGACCACCGCCCTGACCGTCGTCAAGCGCTCCGGGGTGGCGGAGCCGTTCGACCGCTCCAAGGTGATCAACGGCGTCCGGAAGGCGTGCCAGGGGCGGCCGGTGACGAGCGACGACCTGGCCATGCTCGCCCAGGAGGTCGAGGAGACGGTCCGTGCCACGGGCAACGCCGAGGTGGACGCCCACGACGTCGGCCTGGCCATCCTCGATCCGCTGCGCCGTCTCGACCAGGTGGCCTTCCTGCGCTTCGCCTCCGTCTACCGGGACTTCGAGTCCCTCGACGACTTCGAGGAGGCCATCGCGGAGCTCCGGGCCGGTGACGGGGACGACCGCGGCCGTCCCGCCGTGCAGCCGCGGCTGTTCACCCGCTGACCTGGGCCGATGCGACGGCGCGGCCGGGATCGACGCTGCAGTGGTGCGCACGGCCTCCAGGCGCTACAGTGATCCCCGGGTCGACCTCGGTCGGCCCGGCAAGACTGCCGAGGGCGGTTCCGGAGGGGAAGCCGGAACCGCCCTCGGTGTCTGCGCCCTCAGTTGCCGTCGGCGAGCGACCCGTGCGCGGCCAGGGCGGCGCCCACGATGCCCGCGTTGTTCTGCAGCTGGGCCGGGACGATCGGGGTGCGCAGGCGCAGCAGCGGCAGGTAGTCGTCCGGCCGCTTGGAGATGCCGCCGCCGACGATGAACAGGTCCGGCGAGAAGATCCGCTCCACGTGGGAGAAGAAGCGCTGCAGTCGCTCGGCGTACTCGGCCCAGCTGAGCTGATCGCGCTCCCGGGCCTTCGCGGAGGCCCGCGACTCGGCCATCACGCCGTCGAGCTCCAGGGAGCCGACCTCGAAGTTCGGGACGAGCACGCCGTCGTGGATCATCGCGCCGCCGATGCCGGTGCCGAGGGTGATCACGTGCACCAGGCCGCGCACGCCCCGCCCGGCCCCGTAGCGGGCCTCCGCGAGGCCGGCCGCGTCGGCGTCGTTGACCACGGTCACGGGGCGGCGCAGGTGCTCCTCGAACCTGCCGCGCAGGTCCGTGCCGATCCACGAGTGGTCGATGTTGTTCGCGGACAGGCACACCCCGTCCTTGACGATCGAGGGGAAGCACACACCCAGCGGGGCGGAGGGCTTCGGCGCCTTCTCGCGCCCGTCGAGCTCGGCGGTGATGGCCGCCAGGGTCGCCGCCACGGGCTCGGGCATGGCCGGCTGCGGCGTGGGGATGCGGAAGCGGTCCCCGCGCAGGGTGCCCGCCTTCGGCCCCGACCCGAGGCGGACCAGGCCGCCCTTCATGCCGGTCCCCCCGACGTCGATGCCGATCGTCGTGGGGTATTTGGAGGAGCGCTGGGCGGTGCTGGTGTGCGTCGTCACGGCCCCCAGCTTAGTGCCGGGTCACGGCAGCGTGAGAATCTCCGCGCCGTCGTCCGTGACCACGATCGTGTGCTCGAACTGCGCGGTGCGACGGCGGTCGCGGGTCACCACGGTCCAGCCGTCGTCCCACTGGTCCCACTCGATCGTGCCGAGGGTGAGCATCGGCTCGATGGTGAACACCATGCCGGGCACGAGCAGGCGGTCGTGGGCCGGGGCCGCGTCGTAGTGGGGGATCACGAGGCCGGAGTGGAAGTCCACGCCCACGCCGTGGCCGATGAAGTCGCGCACCACGCCGTAGCCGAAGCGCTTGGCGTAGGACTCGATGGCGCGGCCGATCACGTTGACCTGACGGCCGGGCTTCACGGCGCGGATGCCGCGGCGCAGGGCCTCCTCGGTGCGCTCGACGAGCAGCCGGGACTCCTCGTCCACGTCGCCGACCAGGTAGGTGCGGTTGTGGTCCCCGTGGACGCCGTCCAGGTACGCGGTGATGTCCAGGTTGACGATGTCCCCGTCCTCCAGGACGGTGCCGTCCGGGATGCCGTGGCAGATGACCTCGTTGATCGAGGTGCAGATGGACCGCGGGAAGCCGCGGTAGCCCAGGCAGGACGGGTAGGCGCCGCGCTCCACGAGGAAGGCGTGCGCGATCCGGTCCAGCTCGTCCGTGGTGACGCCCGGGCGGATGTGGGCGGCGGTGTGCTCCATGGCCTGCGCGGCCAGGCGGCCGGCGGCGCGGATCCGCTCGATGCCGGCGGCGTCGTAGACGTCCGAGGCGTTGCCCTCGTCCGGGGTGGCCTTGCCGACGTACTCGGGGCGCGGGATCGCGGCCGGCACGGGCGGGGCGGGGGACGGGGCCCCGGGCGTCAGAGTGCCGACGGGGGCGAGCGACCCGGGCTCCGGTGCGGTGGGGCCCGCGGGGCGGGGACCGTTGTGGCTGGACGGGACGGCGGGGTTCTGACGCTGGGACATGTCCTCCAGCCTATCGGCCCGGCTATTGTGGCCCCCATGACCGAGACGAGCGAGTTCTGGTACAACGTCAACACGCATCAGGTGGAGGTGGGCGCCCAGTCGGACTGGTCCCAGCTGCTGGGCCCGTTCGGCACCCGTGAGGAGGCCCAGGCCGCGATGGACCGCGTGCGGGCGAACAACGAGGCCGCCGACGCGGAGGACGCGCGCGACGACGACTGGGACAGCCGTCCCGTCGATGACGCCTCCTGACCGCGGCACCGGACGACACCGGGCCCCCGTCCTGAGGGACGGGGGCCCGGTCGTCTCAGGGGGCGGGTTCAGCCCTCGAAGCCGTGCTCCGGGGCCGGGAACGCGCCGTCGAGCACGTCCGCGCGATAGGCCCGGACCGCCTCACCCACGACCTCGTGCAGGCGGGCGTACTGACGGACGAACCGGGGCACCCGGCCCTCGCGCAGGCCGAGCATGTCCTGCCACACGAGCACCTGGCCCGTGGTGCCCGGGCCCGCGCCGATGCCCACGGTGGGCACCCGCAGCGCGGCGTCGACGGCGGCGGCGACGTCCGAGGGGACCATCTCCATCAGGACGGCGAACGCCCCCGCGGCCTCGAGGGCCCGGGCCGACGCCGTCATCCGCTCGGCCGCCCCCGCGCCGCGGCCCTGCACCCGGTAGCCGCCGAGCACGTGCTCGGACTGCGGGGTGAAGCCGATGTGGGCCATGACCGCGACGCCGGCTGCCGTCATCGCGGCCACGTGCTCGGCGAAGCGCTCGTCGCCCTCCACCTTGACGGCGTGCGCGCCGGACTCCTTCACGAGGCGCACGGCCGACTCGACGGCCTGCCGCGGGGAGGCCTCGTACGAGCCGAAGGGCAGGTCCGCGACCACGAGGGCACGCTCGGCACCGCGCACCACGGCCTGGGTGAACAGGATCATCTGGTCCAGGGTGACCGGCAGGGTGGTGGGATGGCCCAGCACGGTGTTGCCCACCGAGTCGCCCACGAGCAGCACCTCGACGCCGGCCTCGTCGAACAGGGCCGCCGTCATCGCGTCGTAGGTGGTGAGCATCGCGAAGCGCCGGCCCTCGTCCTTGGCCCGCTGCAGGTGGACCGTCCGGTACCGGGACGGGGCGGGCGGCCCGTAGGGGGCGGTGTCGTCAGGCTGCCGGGGGGACTGGGGAGCAGACATGGGCCGGAGTCTACGCGGCGCGTCTAGAGTGGCGGCATGGATCGACAGCAGGACTACGTGCTCCGCACCATCGAGGACCGGGACGTCAGGTTCGTCCGGCTCTGGTTCACGGACGTGATCGGTACGCTGAAGTCGGTGGCCCTGTCTCCGGCCGAGGTGGAGAACGCCTTCACGGAGGGCCTGGGCTTCGACGGCTCCTCGATCGACGGATACACCCGCATCTCGGAGTCGGACATGCTGCTGCAGCCCGATCCCTCGACCTTCCAGATCCTGCCCTGGCGCGGCGACCAGGGACAGAGCTCCCGGATGTTCTGCGACGTGCTCACCCCGGACGGCCGCCCCGCCCCCGCCGACCCGCGGCACGTGCTGCGCCGCGTGCTGGACCGGGCCGCGGACCAGGGCTTCACGTGCTTCACCCACCCGGAGATCGAGTTCTACCTCCTGCAGTCGGACCAGCCCGGCCCGGACGGGGAGCCGGTGCCCGTGGACCGCGCGGGCTACTTCGACAACGTGCCCGGCTCCGACGCGGCCGACTTCCGCCGCGACGCCGTCAGCCTCCTCGAGGGCATGGGCATCTCCGTCGAGTTCAGCCACCACGAGAACGGCCCCGGCCAGAACGAGATCGACCTGCGCGCGGCGGACGCGCTCACGACGGCGGACAACGTGATGACCTTCCGGACCGTCGTCAAGGAGGTCGCCGCCGCCCAGGGCACGTACGCCACGTTCATGCCCAAGCCGTTCTCCGAGCACCCCGGCTCGGGCATGCACACCCACATCTCCCTCTTCGAGGGCGACTCCAACGCCTTCTACGACCCCGCGGACGAGTTCCGGCTCTCCGTGACGGGCCGCCGGTTCATCGCGGGCCTGCTGCGCCACTCCGTGGAGATCAGCGCCGTCACCCACCAGTTCGTGAACTCCTACAAGCGCCTGTGGGGCGGCGGCGAGGCGCCCTCGTACGTCTCCTGGGGCCACAACAACCGTTCCGCGCTCGTGCGCGTGCCCCTGTACAAGCCGGACAAGGCCGGCTCGGCCCGCATCGAGTACCGCGGCATCGACGCCTCGGCCAACCCGTACCTGGCCTACGCCCTGCTGATCGCGGCCGGGCTCAAGGGCATCGAGGAGGGCTACGAGCTGCCCGAGTCCGCCGCCGAGGACGTCAGCGCGCTGACCACCCACGAGCGGCGCGTGCTCGGCCACGTCCCCCTGCCCGGCACCCTGCACGACGCCCTGCGCGCCGCCGAGGAGTCCGAGTTCGTGGCATCCGTGCTGGGCGAGCACGTCTTCGACGCCCTGCTGCGCAACAAGCGCCAGGAATGGGACGACTACCGGGTGGAGGTCACGCCGTACGAGCTGCGGCGCTACCTCTCCGGCCTCTGAGGCGCCGGCCGTGTCCGCCCTGCCCGACGCGGCGACCGCCGACGCCCCGGACCGCCGCACCCTCGCGCACGCCGGCGTCGCCGACGCCGGCCGCGTGCAGACGCTGCTCACCTCGCCCGAGTTCGAGGGCGTGGACGTGCGTCCCCTCGTCGAGCTCCTCGGCCACGCCGCCGATCCCGACCGGGCCCTGCTGCTGTGGGTGCGCCTGGCCGAGCGCGAGCCCCGCGTCCACCACGCCCTCCGGGACCCCGGGACGACGGCCCGCCTGCTGCGGCTGCTCGGCGCCTCCGAGGCCCTCGGCGAGTTCCTCATCCGCCGTCCCGAGCACCTGGACCTCGTCCTCGACCCGGACGCGGCCGCCGCCACCGCGCCCGCCCTCGCCCAGCCCGACCCGACCGCCGGCGAGCCCTGGGGTGATGCGTCCGCCGCCCTGCGCCGCCTGCTCCTGGACTCGGTGGGCGCCGACCCGGACGCCGACCGCCCCCTCGCGGCCGTCACCGGCAAGGACGCCGCCGTCGCCTTGCGCCGCGCCTACCGCCGCCAGCTGGCCGCGATCGCCCTGCGCGACCTCGACTCCGCCGAGCCCACGGCGGCCATGCCCTCGGTGGGCCGCTGGCTCGCGGACCTGGCCGGCGCCACCGTGGACGCGGCGCTCGCCGTCTCACGGGCCGTCCTCACCGAGCGGGAGGGCCCCGTGGTGGACCGCGTGGACCTCGCCGTGATCGGCATGGGCAAGTGCGGCGCCGGCGAACTCAACTACGTCTCAGACGTGGACGTCGTGTTCGCCCACGCCGTCCGCGAGGCCGCGGACGGCGCGGACCCCGACGCCCAGGTCCCGGACGGGCCGCGCGCCGCCGCGCTCGCGGCCGAGCTGGCCGCGGGCATCGGCCGCGTGATCCAGGGTGCGGCCCCCGAGCCGGGACTGTGGGAAGTCGACGCCAACCTGCGTCCCGAGGGCAAGGACGGCGCCCTGAGCCGCACCGTGGAGTCCCACGCCGAGTACTACCGCCGCTGGGCCCACGGCTGGGAGTTCCAGGCCCTGCTCAAGGCCCGCCCGATCGCGGGCTCGCCACAGCTCGGCGAGCGCTACATCGCGGAGATCTGGCCCCGGGTGTGGGAGTCCTCCGCGCGCGACGGGTTCGTCGAGTCCGTCCGGGCCATGCGCGCCCGGGTCCTGGACACCCTCGCCCCCGCGGAGCGCGAGCGGGAGATCAAGCTCGGGCCCGGCGGTCTGCGCGACGTCGAGTTCACGGCCCAGCTGCTCCAGCTCGTGCACGGCCGTGCGGACGAGTCGCTGCGGGTGCGCGGCACGCTCGACGCGGTGCGGGCGCTGCACGCCGCCTCCTACGTCACCACGCGAGACGCGCGGGCGTTCGACGAGCACTACCGGTGGCTGCGCACCCTCGAGCACCGCATCCAGCTCGTGCACCTGCGGCGCACCCACCTGATGCCGGTCAAGGAGGAGGCCCGCCGCGTCGTCGCCCGGTCGATGCGCGGCGCCATGGACCGGGGCCCCGCCACCGGCGAGGACCTCCAGGCTGAGTTCACGCGCGTGCGCCGCGCCGTGCGCGGTCTCCACGAGACCGTGTTCTACCGGCCGCTGCTGTCGACGACGGCCGCCCTGTCCGCCGAGGACGTGCGGCTGTCCGCGGAGGCCGTCCGCGACCGCCTGGCGGCGCTGGGCTACCGCGACCCGCAGGGCGCCCTGCGGCACATCGAGGCCCTCACCCAGGGCGTCTCGCGCCGGGCCGCGGTCCAGCGGCAGCTGCTGCCGGCCATGCTCGGCTGGTTCGCGCGGGGCGCCGACCCCGACGGCGGCCTGCTCGCCTTCCGCCGGCTCTCCGAGTCGCTCGGCGGCACGGCCTGGTATCTGCGGATGCTCCGCGACTCCTCGGACGCCGCCCGGCGGCTGTGCCTGGTCCTGTCCGGCTCCCGGTTCGTGGGGGACCTGCTCGAGCACTCGCCCGAGGCCGTGGCCTGGGTGGGCGACGACCGGGAGCTCGACCCCCGGGGCGCGATCCAGCTGTGGCGCCAGGTCGACGCGCGGCTCGACCGCCGCGTGGCCGCGGAGGAGGCCCCCGCGGCCGTGCGCCACGTGCGGCAGGTGCGGCGCAGCGAGACGCTGCGTGTCGCCCTGGCCGACATGTCCGGCCTGCTGGACCTGGAATCCGTCTGCGGCGCGCTCGCGGACATCGACCAGGTGACGGTGGTGGGCGTCCTGCGGGTGGCGTGGCGGGCCGTCGTCGGGGACGCCGAGCCCCTCACCGACGTGCTCGTGGTGGCGATGGGCCGCCAGGGCGGGCGGGAGATCACCTACGGCTCGGACCTGGACGCCCTGTTCGTGCACCGGCCACGCCCCGGCGTCGACGAGGGGCGGGCGCGCGAGCAGGCCGAGGAGGTCGTGCGGACGCTGATGTCCCTGCTGCACCGCCCCGCGACCCCGCCGCTGCCCGGCGAGCGGCCGCTCGAGGTGGACGCCGACCTGCGCCCCGAGGGACGCCAGGGGCCCCTGGTGCGCACCCTGGACTCGTACCGGGAGTACTACGGTCGCTGGGCCGAGGTGTGGGAGCGGCAGGCGCTGCTGCGCGCCCGCCCCCTGGCCGGCGACGACGACCTGGCCACCGACTTCCGCCGCTGGGCCGACGGCGTCCGCTACGCGCAGGACCTCTCGGCCGTCGATGCCCGGGAGATCCGCCGGATCAAGGCCCGCGTGGAGGCCGAGCGGCTGCCCCGCGGGGCGGATCCGGCGCGCCATGTCAAGCTCGGGCGCGGGGGGCTCTCGGACGTCGAGTGGCTCGTGCAGTCAATGCAGCTCAAGCACGCCGGTCAGATCGAGGACCTGCGGGTCACCGGCACGCTGCCGGCCCTGCGGGCGATCGCCCGGCACGGGCTGCTGCCCGAGGCCGAGGTCGCCGTGCTGGAGGAGGCGTGGCTGCTGGCCACCCGGATCCGCGCCGCCCTGCTGCTGTGGACGGGCAAGGTCTCGGACGTGCTGCCCACGAACATGCGCGACCTCGAGGCCGTGGCCCGCCTCAGCGGGGTGGGCACGACCGGCGGGGAGCTCGAGGAGCGCTACCTGCGGGTGACCCGCCTGGCCCGTCAGGTGTTCGAGACCCGGTTCTACGGGCTCTGAACGACGCCGGCCCGCCACCTCGACGGGGTGGCGGGCCGGCCGTGCTCCGGTGTCGCGAGCGCCGGCTCAGGCGCGCACGACGTGCTCCCCGAGCAGCTCCAGGGTGCGTCGCCGCACGCCGGCGTCCTGGGCCGCCGTCGTGATGATCAGCTCGTCCGCCTGGACCCGCGCCGCGAAGTCGTGCAGCCACGCCGCCGTCGTCGGGCCGGTGCCCACGGCCGTGCACTCGAGCATCCCGAGCACCTGCTGACCGGCGGGGGAGTGCAGCAGCATCTCGACCTCGTCGTCGGTGAGGGTGCGGCCCCGGCCGAGCATCATCCGGATGCGCGCCCGCTGCGCGGCCTGCCACTCCCGCTCGGCCACCTCCTCGGTGTCCGCGGCGATCACGTTGGCCGCCGCGATGAAGTGCGGCTCCGCGAGGGCCTCGGAGGGCTCGAAGTGCTCCCGGTACAGGCGCGCCGCATGCTCGAGCATCTGCGGTGCGAAGTGGCTCGCGAACGCGTAGCCCAGGCCGAGCTGCGCGGCCAGCTGGGCGCCGAACGCCGAGGAGCCGAGGATGTACAGCGGGACGTTGGTGCCCTTGCCGGGGTAGGCGTCGATGCCGGGGATCAGGCTCTGGCCGGTGAGGTAGCCCTGCAGCTCGAGCACGTCCTGCGGGAAGCGCTCGGCCGCCGACGGATCCCGGCGCAGCGCCTGCAGCGTCCGCTGGTCGGTGCCGGGGGCGCGACCCAGGCCCAGGTCGATGCGGCCGGGGTGCAGCTCGGCCAGGGTGCCGAACTGCTCGGCGATCACCAGCGGCGAGTGGTTGGGCAGCATGACGCCGCCGGAGCCGAGGCGGATCGAGTCGGTGTGCGCGGCCACGTGCGCGATGAGTACGGCCGTGGCGGAGGAGGCGATGGAGGGCATGTTGTGGTGCTCCGCGTACCAGACGCGCCGGAAGCCGGCGGCCTCGGCGACGCGGGCCTGCTCCACGGATTCGGCGAAGGCTTCGCCCATCGGGGCGCCGTCGCGGACGAGGGCGAGGTCCAGCAGGGACAGCGGCAGGGGGGTGGGGGCGGTGTGCTCGGTCATGGTGCTCCTGGTCTGCGGGCCGCCCGGCCGGGCGGAGGTCTCCACAGATCCAGCGCCCACCGGCCCCGGACTATTCCGCGGCCGGGCACGACGACGGCCGCCCGCCTCCGGCGTGGGAGACGAACGGCCGTCGTCGGGGCCGCGGCGGGCGGATCAGACCGAGTAGTACAGCTCGAACTCGTAGGGGTTCGGGCGCAGGGCCAGCGGGGCGATCTCCATCTCGCGCTTGTACGCGATCCAGGTCTCGATCAGCTCCTCGGTGAACACGTCGCCGGCCAGGAGGAACTCGTGGTCCTCCTCGAGGGCGTTCAGGGCCTCGTCCAGGGTGGCGGGTGCCTTCTGGATGTCGGCGGCCTCCTCGGCCGGCAGCTCGTAGAGGTCCTTGTCGATCGGCTCGGCCGGCTCGATGCGGTTGCGGATGCCGTCCAGGCCGGCCATCAGCTGCGCGGCGAACGCGAGGTACGGGTTGCCCGAGGCGTCCGGGGCGCGGAACTCGATGCGCTTGGCCTTCGGGTTGGAGCCGGTGATCGGGATGCGGATGCCCGCCGAGCGGTTGCCCTGCGAGTAAACCATGTTCACGGGGGCCTCGAAGCCCGGCACCAGGCGGCGGTAGGAGTTCACCGTGGGGTTGGTGAAGGCCAGGACCGCGGAGGCGTGCTTCAGCAGGCCGCCGATGTACCAGCGGGCGGTGTCCGAGAGGTTCGCGTAGCCCTTCTCGTCGAAGAACAGCGGCTCGCCGCCGTTCCACAGGGACTGGTGGCAGTGCATGCCGGAGCCGTTGTCGCCGAAGACGGGCTTGGGCATGAAGGTCGCGGACTTGCCGAACATGTTGGCGACGTTCTTGACGACGTACTTGAACTTCTGCAGGTCGTCCGCCGAGTGGGTCAGCGTGTTGAAGCGGTAGTTGATCTCCGCCTGGCCCGCGGCGCCCACCTCGTGGTGGGAGCGCTCTACCTCGAGGCCGACCTCGGCCAGGACCGAGCAGATCTCGTCGCGCAGGTCGGCCTGCTTGTCCGTGGGGGAGACGGGGAAGTAGCCGCCCTTGAGGCCGGTCTTGTGGCTCAGGTTGCCGCCCTCGTCCTCGCGGGAGGCGTTCCACCAGGCCTCGTCCGAGTCCACGGCGTAGAACGAGCCGCGGGGGGAGGACTCGTAGCGGACGTCCTCGAAGATGAAGAACTCGGCCTCGGGGGCGAAGAACGCCGTGTCGGCGATGCCGGAGGAGCTCAGGTAGGCCTCCGCGCGCTGGGCCACGCCGCGCGGGTCGCGCAGGTAGGGCTCGCCGGTGCGGGGGTTCACGATGGAGAAGTTCATCGTGAGGGTCTTGCGGACCCGGAAGGGGTCCACGAAGGCCGTCGCGACGTCCGGGATGAGCTGCATGTCGGACTCGGCGATGCCGGCGAAGCCCCGGATCGAGGAGCCGTCGAAGAGCTGGCCCGTGACGAAGAAGTCCTCGTCGACGCTCGAGGCGGGCACGTTGAAGTGGTGCTGCATGCCGGGGAGGTCGGTGAAGCGGACGTCGACGAACTCGATCCCCTCATCCTTGATGTACGCGAGGACGTCCGCGGGGGAGGTGAACATGGTGCGCTCCTGTGGTCGTGACGATGGTGGCATGTCCGGCACGGCGGCGCTGGCGTGGCGGGTGTCATCACCCTACTTGCCCGGCGGCCTCCGTGGGCGTCGGTGACGCCCCACGGCGAGCCTCGCGGTTCCGCGCCGGTAGGCTGGGCCGGTGGCACGCAGAGCACCCGACCCCGCGCAAGAGCCCGAACCGACCCGCCGCGACGAGCCGCTGATCACCCGGCGCGACCTCGCCGGCTGGGTGGACGGTCCGGGCGGCGGCCTGGCCGGCGGCCGCTGGCCGGGGGACCTGCTGGGCCTGCCCGAGCACGGCCCGACCTCGATGGCCACTGCGGCCCGCCGCGCCGTCGCCCTCGTGATCGACTGGTTCCTGGCCCTGGGCGTGTCCTGGCTGCTCTTCGACTCCGACGCGATCGCCACCCTGATGGTCTTCGCCACCATGCACATCCTGGGCATCACCCTGCTGGCCACCACCGTGGGCAAGGCCGTGTGCCGCACCCAGGTGGTGCGCCTCGGCGGCCGGACCGCCCCCGTGCACCGCGTGGTGGTGCGCACGGCGCTGCTGTGCCTCGTGCTGCCGGCCGTCGTCGTCGGCCCGGACGGCCGCGGCATGCACGACAAGGTCGCCGGCACCGTCGAGATCCGCATGTGAGCGCACCGGCCCGCGCCGGACGACGCCGGATCCGACTCGACGCGAGGCCGGACACGACGAAAGGGGGGCGCCCCGCCGAATCCTCGGCGGGGCGCCCCCCTTTCGCGCGGGTGCGTCGGCGCTCAGCGGCCGCGCATGGCGCGCCGGCTCGGGCGCACCTTGTTCGGGTCGACGCCCTTGGGGATGGGCAGCCGGTTGGTGTTGAGCGCGGTCAGACGCTTGTCCACGGCCTGGACCTCCTGCGCCGTGAGGGCCTTCTTCATGCCCTTGAGCGTGCCGGGCAGCTCGTGCAGCGGGACCTGGCCCTGGCCGTTGCCGGACTCCACCACGGTGACGGGCACGCCGGGCAGGAAGCGGCGCATGGCCTTCTCCTCCTTGACCACCAGCGCGGCGACGCGGGGGGAGGGGCCCTCCGTCACGAGCACGACGCCCGGCCGGCCCACGGCGCGGTAGACGAGGTCCTGGGTCTTCGGGTTCACGGCGGCCGGCTGCTCGGACACGATCCAGCCGCGGCCCAGCGTGGAGAGCGCGGCGCCGGCGGCGCCGGGGCGGCCCTCGAGCTGGGCGAACCCGGCGCGGCGCGCCTTCCGGTTCAGGATGACGACGGCGGCGAGCACACCGAACGGGATCGCGATGAGCAGCCACGTGATCCAGTTGTCCAGCAGGAGGCCGATGACGAGGCCGACGACCAGGGCGCCCAGGAAGGCCAGCAGCATCCACAGTCCGACCTTGGGGTCGTGCGCCTTGGTCATGGCGTAGGCCTGCTTGAGCTGGGAGATCACGCCCGGGCCCTTCGTGGCGCGCTTGTCCCGGCGCTGGGCCTTCGCCTGCTCCTTCTCGCGGAGGCGACGCTCGCGCTGCATGGCCTTGACCTCCTTGAGCGTGGCGGAGGTGGAGCCGGAGGAGGACGCGGGGGGCTGGCTGTTCTTCGTCATGGCGGGGTCCAGTCTAGTCGGGCGGCTCAGGACATCTGGGCGACGACGGCGGAGGCCTCCTGGCGGGCGGTCTTCTCCCCGGCCAGGTGCGCCAGGTTCTCCGGCAGGGTCCGGCCGAGGCGCTGCATGGCCTGCGCGTAGAGCTTGCCCGCGCGGTACGACGAGCGCACCAGCGGGCCCGCCATGACGCCCTGGAAACCGATCTCCTCGGCGCGCTGGGACCACTGGACGAACTCCTGCGGCTTCACCCAGCGGTCGATGGGGTGGTGCAGCTTCGAGGGCCGCACGTACTGCGTGATGGTGATGATGTCGCAGCCGGCCTCGTGCAGGTCCACCAGGGCCTGGTCGATCTCGTGGTCCTCCTCGCCCATGCCCAGGATGAGGTTGGACTTGGTGACGAGCCCGTCGGCCTTGGCCATCGTGAGCACCCTGAGGGACTTCTCGTACGTGAAGGCCGGGCGGATGCGCTTGAAGATGCGCGGCACCGTCTCCAGGTTGTGCGCGAACACCTCGGGCCGCGCGTCGAACACCTGCTGGACGAGCTCCGGCACCGCGCCGAAGTCCGGCGGCAGGATCTCGACGCCGGTCCCCGGGTTGAGCGCGTGGATGCGGCGGATGGTCTCCGCGTAGAGCCACGCCGCGCCGTCCTTCTGGTCGTCACGGGCCACGCCCGTGACGGTGGCGTACCGCAGGTCCATCTCGCGGATGTTCTCGGCGACCTTCTGCGGCTCCTCCATGTCCAGGGGACGCGGCTTGCCGGAGGTGATGTCGCAGAAGTCACACCGGCGGGTGCAGATGTCGCCGCCGATGAGGAACGTGGCCTCGCGGTCCTCCCAGCACTCGAAGATGTTGGGGCAGCCGGCCTCCTCGCACACGGTGTGCAGGCCGGCGGACTTGACCTTGTTCTTCAGGCCGATGTACTCGGGGCCCATGTGGACCTTGGCCTTGATCCACTCGGGCTTGCGCTCGACGGGCACCTCGGCGTTGCGCGCCTCCACGCGCAGCAGGCGGCGTCCTTCGGGGGCGAGGCTCATGCGGGGATTCCTTCCGTGGGGGTGACGGCGATGAAGGCCGGCCCGAGCTCGTCCAGATGACGGGTGAGCACCGGGACGACGTCGGCCGGCGTGATGGTCCGGCCCGTCTCGACCGACAGGGTGGTGGTGGCGGCGTCCGTGATGCCGCACGCGATGATCCCCTCGTAGGGGGCCAGGGAGTTGGAGCAGTTCAGCGCGAAGCCGTGCATGGAGACGCCGTCGTGGATGGACAGGCCGATGGCGCCGACTTTGCGGTCCGGGCGGGCCGTGCCGTCGTCGTCCCGGTCCGCGAGGACCCAGATGCCCGCCCGCCCGTCCACGCGGACGGCCGTGACGCCGAACTCGGCGGCGGTGCGGATCAGCAGCTCCTCGAGGAACCAGACGTAGTCCTTGACGTGGGCACGGTCGCGCAGTCGGACCACGGGGTAGCCGACCAGCTGGCCCGGGCCGTGCCATGTGATCTTGCCGCCGCGGTCCACGTCCACGACGGGGGCGCCGTCCGTGGGGCGCTCGGCGTCCTCGGTGCGGCGACCGGCCGTGTAGACGGCTTCGTGCTCCAGGAGGAGGAACTCGCCGTCGGAGCGGCCGGCGACGACGTCCGCGTGCAGGGCGCGTTGGGCGTCCCAGGCGGCGTGGTAGTCCACCAGGTCGGGCGCCAGGCCGAGCACGCGCAGGGGCGGCAGAAGGGTCTCGGGCATGACGTCCACTGTAGTCCTCGGGCCCGGACCTGTGGACAACCGCCGTGACGCCCGGGGACATGCGGCACCCTGGGATGGAACGGACGGCGTGGCGGAGAGGGGAGCCGGATGCGGGACTGGGACGAGGCGGACGGCGGCGCGGCCGGACGCGTCGGCGGCGGGCCGGAGAGGCCATCGGAGCCGGGCACGGCTGCGCCGCGCGCCCCGGGCTGGGAACCCGTCCGGCTGCTCGGCGCGGGCGCCCAGGCGGAGGTCTGGCTCGTCGAGGACGGCCGGGGCGTCCGGTCCGCCCTGAAGGTGCCCCGTGCCGGCGCGGCGCCGGACGCCCTGGCGGCGGAGGCGCAGGCCGGACGGGTCGCGCATCCCCATCTGGTGCGCGTGCTCGGCGTGGTGGAGACGGACCGGGGCCTCGGGGTCCTCACCGAGCACCGCGCGGCCGGCACGCTGCAGGACATGGTGCAGCGGGTCGGACCCCTGAGCCCGGGGCAGGCCGTCACCGTGCTCGTCCCGATCGCGCAGGCTCTCGCGTGCCTTCACCGCGAGGGGGTGGTGCACGGCGACGTGTCCCCGGCGAACGTCCTGTTCGGCGTCGACGGCAGCCCGGCCCTCGCCGACCTCGGCGTCGCCCGCGTGGTCGGCGGGGCGTCGGGGGCCGGGGCGACGCCGGGCTTCGCGGCCCCCGAGGCGCTCGCCGCGGTGCAGGGGGCCGGGGCGGAACCGGGGGCGTCTCCGGCGGTGGGGGCGCCGAGTGACGTCCATGCGTGGGCCGCCCTGGGCTGGTACGCGCTCACCGGTCGGGCGCCGGGCGCCGCCGGGCATCGGGCGCCGCTGCCCGTCCTGGTCCCCGAAGCGTCCCCCGAGCTCGCGCTGCTGCTCGATGCGGCGCTCTCCCCGGACCCGGCGGCGCGGCCGAGTGCGGAGGAGGCCGCCGCAGCCGTGTACGCGACGGCCCGGCCCGAACCGGTCCCGCTCGGGGAGGCCGCCCCCGCCGAGGTGGCGCACCTGCTGCCCACGGTGCTGCCGGGCTCCGGGCCCACGCGGCGACGCCGGGGACGACGCGCGGCCCCGGGACGGCCCGCGCTCGTGGGACGACGTGGGGCGGCGCCACGCCGGGGCGTCCTCGTGGCCGCCGGGCTGGCCACCGCGCTGGCCGTCGGCGGCGGCACCGCCGGGCTGTGGTGGCCGGCGTCCCCGGGCTCGGCGACGGAGGGGGCGCCGGAGCCGGCGGGCGCGGAGCCGGCCGGCACCCCGGGGGACGCGGCGCGCCCGGCGGACGGGACGCGGGAGAGCGGGACGCCGGCGAGGGTGCCGGACGCGGGTGCCCCCGGGGAGGACGCCGCCGGGGAGGACGCCGTCGACGTGGGCGAGGCGCTGGCCGCGGTCGGCCACGCCCGGACGGCCGCGCTCATCGACCCGGAGCCTGCGCGACTGGACGCCTACGCCGTGCCCGGGGGACCGGCGTGGGAGAACGACCGGGATCTGCTGCGCCGGCTGACGGACGAGGGGTTCGCCTTCTCCGGCCTCGAGGTGACGGTGGAGCAGGCCGGACCCGCCCGGCGGGCCGGGGACGACGCGCTGCGTGTCGACGCCGTGCTCCGGACGTCGGCCCACACCGTGCTGGACCGCGCCGGACGCGTGGCGGCGCATCGGGAGGCGACGGCCGAGGAGGTCGTGCTGGTCCTGCGCAGCGGCCACGGAGAGGGCCCCGAGGGGCGGGACGGCGGCGCGGCGGGTCGGACGTGGCGGGTCGAGACCGTCGATCCGCGCTGACCCCGAGCTCGGATCCAGCGCCGGAGGCCGGCGGTCCCGACGGGGGGACGCCGCGGGCCCCGGGGAGAAGCTCCCCGGGGCCCGCGGCGTGGTGCGGCGTCAGCCGCCTGGGCTGATCACTGCCAGAGGACGGCGACCAGGATGTTCACCAGGCCCAGACCGCCCACCGCGTGGGCCAGGCCCGTGGGCACGACCTCCCCGCGGTTGGACTTGCGGCGGCCGATCAGGGCGGCCACGAAGACGATGACGCCGATCAGGAACTTGACGCCCAGCTTCATGTGGTTCGGCTCCCCGCTCATGGCGAGGCCGAAAAGCACCACGCCGGAGACGATCATGCCCACGGAGCCCCACCACTGCGAGGTGGTGACGGTCGGGTTGCGGAAGTGCGCGAACCAACCGCCCACGATCGCTGCGGCGGACACGATGTGCACGGCCACCAGGATGCTGTGCAGGATATCCACAGTCCTTCTCCCTTTCCGTCAGAGACCCAGCTCGTTGGCGAACTCGCCGCCCTCGAGACGCTGACGCAGCGTCGTCAGGAAGCGGCCCGCGTCGGCCCCGTCCACCAGGCGGTGGTCGTAGGTCAGGGACAGGTACATCATGTGGCGGATGGCGATCGAGTCGTTGCCGTCCGCGTCGGTCACCACCATGGGGCGCTTCACGATCGCACCGGTGCCCAGGATCGCGACCTGCGGCTGGTTGATGATCGGCGTGTCGAACAGCGCGCCCACGGAGCCGATGTTCGTGATCGAGAACGTGCCGCCCGAGAGCTCGTCCGGCGAGATCTTGTTCGTGCGGGTGCGCTCGGCCACGTCGGCGATCTTCTGGGCGAGGCCCGTCAGGTTCAGGGAGCCGGCGTCCTTGATGACGGGAACCAGCAGCCCCTTCTCCGTGTCCACGGCGATCGCGATGTCCTCGGACGCGTGGTAGGTGATCTCCTTGTTGTCCTCGGAGAACGACGCGTTCAGCTTGGGGTGCTGCTTGAGGGCCTCGGCGACCGCCTTGGTGATGAACGGCAGGTACGTCAGGTTCACGCCGGCCTGCTGCTGGAAGGAGGCCTTGGCCTTCTTGCGCAGCTGCACGATGCGGGTGACGTCCACCTCGTGCACCTGGGTGAGCTGGGTGGACAGGTCGAGGGACTCGCGCATGCGCTGGGCGATGACCTGGCGGATGCGCGGCGCCTTCTCCACCTCGCCGCGGACCGAGGGGTCCACGGAGGAGCTCGCGGCCGGGGCGGACGCAGCGGCCGGGGCCGACGACGGGGCGGCAGCCTCGGAGGCCTGCTCGGCCGGAGCCTCGGACCCGCCCGCGGCGGCCTGCGAGGCCAGCGCGGCGGCGAGCACGTCCTGCTTGCGGATGCGGCCGCCGACGCCCGTGCCGCGGACCGTGGACAGGTCCACGTTGTTCTGGTGGGCCAGGCGGCGCACCAGCGGGGTCACGTAGCCCTGGCCGGGCTCGGTGGCGGAGGGCGCCTCGGCGGACTCGGCCTGCGCGGAGTCGCGCTCAGCGGACTCGCGCCGGGAGGCCTCCTCGGACGGGGACGCCTCGGGCGTCTTCTCCGACTTCTCGGCGCCGGCGGCCTCGGCGGCCTCCTCGGTCTCCTCGGGGGCCTCGGCCTCGGTCGCCTTGTCCTCGATCTCCTCGGCGGACGCCTCGTCCTGACCGGAGGAGCCCTCCGACGGGGCGGAGCCGCCGCCGGCGGAGCCGGAGCCGACGAGCGCGAGGACGGCGCCCACCTCGACGGTGTCGTCCTCCTCCGCACGGATCTCCAGGAGGGTGCCCGCCACGGGGGAGGGGATCTCGGTGTCGACCTTGTCGGTGGAGACCTCGAGCAGCGGCTCGTCGACCTCGACCTCGTCGCCGACGGACTTCAGCCAGCGGGTCACGGTGCCCTCGGTCACGGACTCGCCCAGCGCGGGCAGGGTGACCTCGGAGGCCTCGCCGCCGGCCGACGGGGCCCCGTCCGAGCCCTGGTCGGTGGAGGCGCGCTCCTCCGGGGCCGGCTCGCCTGCGGGCTCCTGCTGGGCGTCGTCCTGCTGCGCCTCCTCGACGGCGGGCTCCTCGGCCGCGGCGTCGTCCTCCGACGCGTCGGCGGAGCCGCCGCCGGAGCCGTCGCCGATCGTGGCCAGCGGGGCGCCGACCTCGACCGTGTCGTCCTCCTCGACCAGGATCTCCTCGAGCACGCCGGCCACGGGGGACGGGATCTCGGTGTCGACCTTGTCGGTGGAGACCTCCACCAGGGGCTCGTCGACGGCGACCTCGTCGCCGACGGCCTTGAGCCAGCGGGTCACGGTGCCCTCGGTGACGGATTCGCCCAGGGCGGGCAGGTTCACGGTTTCAGACATGGTTCCGATGCTCCTCATGAGGGGTGGGCGCCGGGGGCGCCCACCCGGGGTTGCGAGGTGGGCCCGACGCACGGACCCGGGATGGTCAGTGCGGTGGGTCAGCTGTGCAGCGGGTGGCCGAACAGGGCCATGGCGGCCTCGCCCAGGGCCTCGTTCTGCGTGGGGTGCGCGTGCACGAACTGGGCGACGTCCTCGGGGTAGGCCTCCCAGTTCACGATGAGCTGCGCCTCGCCGATCTGCTCGCCGATGCGCTTGCCGATGCCGTGCACGCCCACGATCGGGCCGTTCTTCTGGCGGATCATCTTGATGATGCCGCCGGTGCCGAGGATCGAGGACTTGCCGTTGCCGGCCAGGTTGTACTCGGCGACCTCGACGTTGTCCTTGCCGAACTTCTCCTCCGCCTTGGGCTGGGTGTAGCCCACGGACATGATCTCCGGCTCGGTGAAGGTGACCTTCGGGATGTTGATGTCCTCGACGACCATCGGCTTGTTGCCGGCGATCTCCTCGGCCACGAAGATGCCCTGCTGGAAGCCGCGGTGCGCCAGCTGCAGACCGGGGACGATGTCGCCCACGGCGTAGATGTTGCCGACGCCGGTGTGCAGACGCTCGTCGGTGAGGACGAAGCCGCGGTCCATCTTGACGCCCTGCTCCTCGTAGCCGAGGCCCTCGGTGTTCGGGCCGCGGCCGACGGCGACGAGGCAGACCTCGGCCTCGAACTCCTTGCCGTCCGCGAGGGTCACCTTGACGCCCGAGTCGGTCTCCTCGACCTTGTCGAAGAACGTGCCCAGGTTGGTCTTGATGCCCTTCTTCTTGAACTCGCGCTCGAGGACCTTGATGATCGCCGGGTCCTCGTTGGGGACCAGGGTCTTCAGGCCCTCGATGATGGTGACGTCGACGCCGAAGGAGTTCCACAGGGACGCGAACTCGGAGCCGATGACACCGCCGCCGAGCACGATGGCCGACTTCGGGGTGTAGTCCAGCTCGAGGGCCTCCGTGGAGGTCATGATCTTCTTGGAGATGGGCAGGCCCATGGTCTTGGCCACGGAGCCGGAGGCCAGCACGATGTTCTCCGCCGTGTAACGGGTGCCGTCGACCTCGACCTCGTTCTTCGAGACGAGCTTGCCCTCGCCCTCGATGACCTGGACCTTGCGCATCTTCAGCAGGCCGGCCAGGCCCTTGTGCTTGCCGGCGACGATGCCGTCCTTGTAGTCGCGCACCTTCGCCATGTCCACGGACTCGAGGGTCGCGTTGACGCCGAACTTGGCGGCGTTGCGGGTCTCATCGGCCACCTCGGCGGCGTGCAGGTAGGCCTTCGTGGGGATGCAGCCCCAGTGCAGGCAGGTGCCGCCGACCTTGGACTTCTCCACGAGGGCGACGGACTTGCCGTACTGCACGGAACGCAGGGCTGCGGCGTACCCGGCGGAGCCACCGCCGAGGACGAGGACGTCGAATTCCTGAGCGGTTGCCTTGTCGGCCACGGTGTTGCTCCTTGGTGCTGGGGTCGGTGGATCGTGGTGGTGGTGCGTCACCGCCACCCCCGGCCGTCGGCGGCGGGCCGCGCGGCCGGGGACGCGGTGGACATCGGGACCAACCTTACCGGGCACGCCCCTCGATGAGACCCACCAGGGTCCGCACCATCACGCCGGTGGCGTCCTGCGGGGTGTAGCCGTACGCGGCCGACTCGTTGAAGGAGGGGCCGGCGATGTCGAGGTGGGCCCAGGGGGTCCGTGCGGCGGCGTCGCCCTCCGACCGTCCGGCGTCGACGAATTCGCGCAGGAAGGTGGCGGCGGTCATCATGCCGCCGAAGCGGTCGCCCATGTTGGAGATGTCCGCGACGCGCGAAGTGAGCGAGGCGCGCAGCTGCTCCGGCAGGGGCATGCCCCACGCGAGCTCCCCGGCCGCGTCGGCCGCGGCGACGACCTCGTCGCGCAGCGCGTCGTCACCCATGACGCCCGTGTGGCGCACGCCGAGGGCGACCAGCTGGGCACCGGTGAGGGTGGCCACGTCGAGCACCGCGTCGGGTCGCTCGTCGGTGGCCGCCACGAGGGCGTCGGCCATGACGACGCGGCCCTCGGCGTCCGTGTTCATGACCTCCACGGTCTTGCCGCCGTACATCGTGATGACGTCGGACGGGCGGATGGCGGTGCCCGAGGGCATGTTCTCGGCCAGCGCCAGCCAGCCGGTCACCTTCACAGGGACGTCCAGGGCCGCGGCGGCGCGCACGACGGCGAAGACGGTGGCGGCGCCGGCCATGTCCGACTTCATCGTCATCATCGAGGCGGCGGGCTTCAGCGAGATGCCGCCCGTGTCGAAGGTGATGCCCTTGCCCACCAGCGCGATGTGCGCGGCGGCGTCGGCCGGCGCGTGCTCGATGCGCACGAGCCGCGGCGGGCGGGAGGAGCCCTGGCCGATCGCGAGGATGCCGCCGAAGCCCTCGGCGCGCAGGCGGTCCTCGTCCCACACGTCCACGCTCACGGACGAGTCCGCGAGGTCCTCCGCGACGGCGTCCGCGAACGTGGCCGGGTAGAGGTGCGAGGGGGCCGTGTTCACCAGGTCGCGCACGGCGCAGACCGCGTCGCCCACGACGGCGGCCCGGCGCAGCACGGGGTCGGCGTCCGCGGCGGCGAGCGGGGTGACGACCTCGACCTCGCGGACGGGACGGGACGTGTCCGTCTCGGCGCGGGCGCGCTCGGACTTCTGGGCGGTGAAGGCGTACGCGCCCAGGACGGCGCCCTCGGCGACGGCGGCCAGTCGGGCCGGGGTGTCGGCCGGCAGGGCCAGGGCCACGGCGTCGGTGCCGGCCAGGGAGCGCACGGCAGCCCCGGCGGCGCGGCGCAGGGACTCGTCCGCGGCCTCGCCGTCGTCGTCCAGACCGCCGACGCCGGCCAGGACCAGCAGCGGCACTGGCACGCCGCCCAGGCCCGGCAGGCGATGGACCTCGTCCTCGGCGCCCCGCACGCCCAGCAGCTCGAACGAGGCCTCGAGGGCGGTGGCCGCCTCGGCCAGCAGCGCGTCCGTCAGGAGCACGGGGCCGTCCGGGCCGGTGCCCACCCCCACCACGAGGGCGGAGGCGGTCAAGTCCTCCAGGGCGCGGGCGGTCAGGGTCGGGCGGTCCAGGGTGATCACGGACGGGCCTCTCTTCCGGGGGTGGGGGATGCGCCCGGCGGGGTGGGCCGGGCCGTCCCGCGTCATCCTAGCCAGAGGGCTCGCGCGCCCGTCCAGGGCGCGCGGGCGCGGAATAGGAGGGTGCCGTGCCGTGGTTGACTGACGCCAGAGGACAGGGAGGGATCCGCGTCCGCCGCCATCCGGGCGGCGGGGACGGCTCTCCCGCAGACGGACCACCGGAAGGGGAACGAGACGTGCAGGACGCCGCGCCGCTGTACACCCGTCATGAGGGGGCGCCCGTGCCCCCCGGCCTGGGCATGCTCGTGGCCCTGACCGGGCACATGGACGCGGGCCGGGTCGCTCGGCAGGTGCGGGCCGCGCTGCACGAGCACCTGACCCATCGGACCGTGGTCTCCTTCGACGTCGACTCGATGTTCGACTACCGAGCCCGGCGTCCCCGGCTCCGGTTCGACCGGGACCGCTACCGTGATCTGCGTCTGCCCGCGCTCGAGGTGCAGCTGGTCGAGGACCTGCTCGGCCACCCCTTCCTGCTGCTGTCCGGCCCCGAGCCGGACTTCCGGTGGCAGGCGGTGACGGAGGCCGTGCTCGGCCTCGCGCAGGAGTGGGAGGTGGACTCGCTCACGTTCCTCGACGCGGCCCCGCTGCCCGTGCCGCACACGCGGCGGCTCGGGGTCACGACCCACGGGTCCCGCGCCGACGCCGTCGAGGGGCTGTCCACCTGGAGCCCGCAGGCGGACATCGTCGCGGGGCTGCTGCAGATGCTGGAGCTGCGCGCCGAGGAGGCGGACCTGCCGACAGCGGGCTACACCGTCCATGTGCCGCACTACGTGGCCGAGGCGTCCTTCCCCCAGGCGGCCGTGGCCGCGCTCGAGTACGCGGGGGCCGCCATGGGGCTCATGCTGCCCTCGGACGACCTGCGAGACGCCTCGCGGGACATCGAGGCCGAGCTGGAGCGCCAGGTCTCCGGGTCCGGGGAGATCCAGCAGATGATCGCCGGCCTGGAGCGCAACTACGACCAGAACGCCGAGGACCAGGAGCGATCGCTGCTGGAGACCGAGCAGGGCCTGCCCGACGGGGACGAACTCGCCTCCGCCGTCGAGGCGTACCTCGCCGCGCGGGACACCGGCGGCGGGTCCGCTCCTGCACAGGAGGACGGACCCGGCCGTCCCTCCACCGACGACGGGGACTGATCCCACCGCGGGCACCCGGTCGGCCAGGGTGGCGGCATGGAAGCCCCCACCTCGCTCGACGTCCCCGTCCTGCCGGCCCGCGGCCCGGAGGACCTGCTCGCCTACGTCGGCCACGCCCTCGGGCGGTTGCCCGAGGACAGCCTCGTCCTCCTCACCCTGCGCGACGGGCGCCTGCGCGCCGTGGTGCGGGTCGACCTGCCTCCCGAGGAGGTCGACGTCGGCGCCTGGGCCTGCGCCGTGGCCGAGGTGTGCCGGCGGGACGCGGCCGCGGACGCGACGCTCTGCCTCGCGCTGCCGGACGGTGCCCGGGCCACGCTCGCCCGTCCCGGCTGGGCCGCGACGCTCGACGACGCCCTGGCGTCCGCGGGTCGCCCCCTGGCCGCGGCCTGGACGTGCGCGCACGGACGGGCGCGCCCCTGGTGGGGGAGCAGCATCGCCGAGGAGGGCACCCTCGACCCCCGAGCCGCGCCGCTGTCCCTGCACCTGATGACCCGCGGTTCGGTCTGGGACCGCGCGGCGGTGTCCGACCCGGTCCCGCGTCGTGGTCCCGCCGCGGCCCGGCCCGACGACGCGCGGTGGCGGCCGCCCGAGCAGGACGCGCCCCCGGCACGCCGCGCGTGGCTGGCGCAGTGGGAGCCGGTGCTGACCGGCACGGCGCGTGGCCGCGGTGCGCCCGCCCCCGCCGTGCTGGGCTCGCCGCTGACGCGTCCGGCCTGGCGCGACGGCCTGCTGCTCCATGCCGCCGCGCCGTCCGGCGCGGCCACGGGGGAGCCGGGGGACGAGGAACGGATCCTCACCGCGGCCACGGGCCGGGCGCCGGCCTGGGATCGGCTGGACGCCCTGCGGGCGGGGCTGCGCGCGCTCGTGCCCGTCGCGACGCCGGCCGTGGCGGCGCAGGCCCTGGCGCTGGCCGGGTGGGTCGGCTGGGCCCGCGGCCACGGCTCCGACGCGGACGCCCACCTGACCGCGGCGGCGGCGCTGAGCCCCGGCGACCCGTTCGTCTCCGTCCTGCGACGCATCGTGGCCGCGGGGTGCGTCGCCGGCTGGGCGACCGACCCGGCCACCGCGTGGCGGCCCGACGGTGGCGGCCCATGAGAGAATGATGCGGCTTCACGACGGCACGGCCGACCGCAACCCGTTTCCCGGGTTCGGAATAGATCGGTCTCAGCCGTCGTTGGCACTCACGGACCCTGCAGTCGGCGGGCCCGGACGACGTCGGTCGTCCGAGGCCGCGACTTGACAGGGTCACGTGTCTATGGACTGCAAGGATCCGCGGGTGGCCGCGGACGAGACGGAAAGGCCTCGAGTGACCACTTCGACGACCAGCGGTGTGCAGGACGGCAAGGAGACCACTGCCTCCGAGGCCACGACCACGCGCACCCGCTCCACGGCAGCCAAGAAGTCGGCAGCCACGAAGAGCGCCACGACCAAGGGCGCCACGACGCGGACGACCGCGACGAAGTCGGCGGCGACCAAGACCGCTGCCACGCCGACGGCCAAGAAGAAGGCGACCCGGAAGCCCACCGCGGCCAAGACCACCGCCACGGCCAAGACCACCGCCGCGAAGAAGACCGCCACGACCCGGGGCAAGAAGGCCACCGCCTCCGCCGGCTCCGCCGAGCAGGCCGAGGACGACGAGGAGTTCGTCGAGGCGCGCGAGCGCACCGAGGCCGCCGACGCCGTCGAGGAGGACGTGGTGGAGGACGAGACCGCCACCGAGGACTCGGACGACGCGGACGCGGACGGCTCGGACGCTCCGGAGCGCCCGGCGATGGACGCGGAGGCCGTGACCGGCACGAAGGCCGCCACGGGCCAGAAGGTGGCCCAGTCCAAGGGCGCGTTCGTCATGGACGACTCCGAGGACGACGCCCCGGTGCAGCAGGTGGTCGTGGCGGGTGCCACGGCGGACCCGGTGAAGGACTACCTGAAGCAGATCGGCAAGGTCGCCCTGCTCAACGCCGAGCAGGAGGTGGACCTGGCCATGCGCATCGAGGCCGGCCTCTACGCCGAGCACGTCGTGCAGCACGAGGCCTCCGACGACTACCGCGAGCGCCGGGACATCCAGCTGATCATCGCGGACGGGCGCAAGGCCAAGAACCACCTGCTCGAGGCCAACCTGCGTCTGGTGGTCTCCCTGGCCAAGCGCTACACCGGCCGCGGCATGCTGTTCCTGGACCTCATCCAGGAGGGCAACCTCGGCCTGATCCGCGCCGTCGAGAAGTTCGACTACACCAAGGGCTTCAAGTTCTCCACGTATGCCACGTGGTGGATCCGTCAGGCCATCACCCGCGCCATGGCGGACCAGGCCCGCACCATCCGCATCCCGGTGCACATGGTGGAGGTCATCAACAAGCTGGCCCGCGTGCAGCGGCAGATGCTCCAGGACCTCGGCCGCGAGCCCACCCCGGAGGAGCTGGCCAAGGAGCTGGACATGACCCCGGAGAAGGTCGTGGAGGTGCAGAAGTACGGCCGCGAGCCCATCTCCCTGCACACCCCGCTCGGCGAGGACGGCGACTCCGAGTTCGGCGACCTGATCGAGGACTCCGAGGCCGTCGTGCCCGCGGACGCCGTCTCCTTCACGCTGCTCCAGGAGCAGCTGCACTCGGTGCTCGACACGCTCTCCGAGCGCGAGGCCGGTGTCGTCGCCATGCGCTTCGGCCTGACCGACGGACAGCCCAAGACGCTGGATGAGATCGGCAAGGTCTATGGAGTGACGCGCGAGCGGATCCGCCAGATCGAGTCGAAGACCATGTCCAAGCTGCGTCACCCCTCCCGCTCGCAGGTGCTCCGGGACTACCTGGACTGAGTCGGAGCGGCATGACGAAGGGCCGGACCCCCGCGGGGGTCCGGCCCTTCGTCATGCCGGGCGCCTCAGGCGCCGGCGGTGAGGCGGTCCGTCTCGTCCTGCCACAGCGCGGCCTGGGGACGCAGCGCGTCCTCGACGGCGCGGGCGTGGTGGGCGCAGAACTGGAGGGCACCGCCGGAGTGCAGCACGGCGCGGACGTAGGCCTGCGCGCCGCAGCGGTCGCAGCGGTCGGAACGGGTGAGGGCGGCCGGCTCGGCCACGGCGGTGATGGACATGGTGTCCTCCTCGGGTCTCTCGGGGCTGGAGGGCGACGACGCCGGTGGGGCGGGCCGGTCCTCCTCTTGTCCCATGGAACAGCAAGGATGGCAGGGAACTTCCCCGCGCGCCCGCCCTCCACCCGCGTTTCGCCACCCGCGTACGCGAGGAGCCCAGCCGGGCGGCCCGCGACGTCCGGCGCGGAGCCCGGCGTGTCCGGCCCGCGGAGTAGGCTGGACCGGCCGCCGTCGTCCACCGAAAGGCCCGCCCCCGTGCCCGCGAACACCGAGTACAACGCCCGCCACCTCTCCGTGCTGGAGGGGCTCGAGGCCGTCCGCAAGCGGCCGGGCATGTACATCGGCTCCACCGATTCCCGCGGCCTCATGCACTGCCTCTGGGAGATCATCGACAACTCGGTGGACGAGGCCCTGGCCGGCTTCGGGCAGTCGATCGAGATCACCCTGCATCCGGACGGCTCCGTCGAGGTCGAGGACAACGGGCGCGGCATCCCCGTGGACGTGGAGCCGCGCACCGGTCTGTCCGGCGTCGAGGTGGTGTTCACCAAGCTCCACGCCGGCGGCAAGTTCGGCGGCGGTTCCTACGCCGCCTCGGGCGGCCTGCACGGCGTGGGCGCGTCGGTGGTCAACGCCCTGTCCTCGCGCCTGGACGTGCAGGTGCTGCGCGGGGGCAAGGTCCATCAGATGTCGTTCCGGCGCGGCGAGCCGGGCCGCTTCCAGGACGGGTCGCGCCCGTCGCCGGACGCCCCGTTCGAGCCGTCCACGGACGCCTCGCCGCTGGACGTCGTCGGGAAGGCCAAACGTGGGCAGACCGGCACGCGCGTGCGCTACTGGGCGGACGAGCAGATCTTCGTGAAGGACGCGACGTTCTCCGCCGAGGAGCTCCAGGCGCGGGCGCGCCAGACCGCCTACCTGATCCCGGGCCTGCGGATCACGGTCAAGGACCTGCGCCGCCGACCCGGCACGCCCGGCGCCGACGGCCCGGTCGAGGAGGTCTTCCAGTACGACGGCGGCATCTCCGAGTTCGTGGAGCACCTCACGCCCGCCACCCCGGTGACGGACGTGTGGCGGATCCAGGGCTCCGGCACCTTCAAGGAGCGGGTCCCGGTGCTCGGCGAGGACGGGCGCACCTCCATGCAGGATGTGCAGCGCACGTGCGAGGTGGACGTCGCCCTGCGCTGGGACGTCGGCTACGACACCGTGTTCCGGTCCTTCGTGAACATCATCGCCACGCCCAAGGGCGGCACCCACCAGTCCGGGTTCGAGGCGGCACTGCTGAAGGCGTTCCGCGCCCAGGTGGAGGCCAACGCGCGCCGGCTCAAGGCCGGGTCGGACAAGGTGGAGAAGGACGACGTGCTGGCCGGCATGACCGCCGTCCTGACGGTGCGGCTCGCCGAGCCGCAGTTCGAGGGACAGACCAAGGAGATCCTCGGCACCTCCGCGGTGCGGCGGATCGTCTCCCAGGTGGTGGAGAAGCAGCTGACCGCCCGCCTCACCTCCACGGCCCGCGCCCAGAAGCAGCAGGTGCACACGCTGCTGGAGAAGGTCGTCGCGGAGATGAAGTCGCGCATCTCCGCGCGCACCCACAAGGAGAACCAGCGGCGCAAGAACGCCCTGGAGACCTCGACGATGCCGGCCAAGCTGGCGGACTGCCGCAGCAACGACGTCGCCTCCTCCGAGCTGTTCATCGTCGAGGGCGACTCGGCGCTCGGCACCGCCAAGCTGGCCCGGTCCTCCGACTTCCAGGCCCTGCTGCCGATCCGGGGCAAGATCCTGAACGTGCAGAAGGCCTCCGTCTCGGACATCCTGGCCAATGCCGAGTGCGCGGCGCTGATCCAGGTCGTCGGGGGCGGCGCGGGGCGCAGCTTCGACCTGGATGCGGCCCGCTACGGCAAGGTCGTGCTGATGACGGACGCGGACGTGGACGGTGCCCACATCCGCACCCTCCTGCTGACGCTCTTCTTCCGCTACATGCGTCCCATGGTCGAGGCCGGGCGCGTGTACGCGGCCGTCCCGCCGCTGCACCGGATCGAGGCGGTGACCCGCGGCGTGAAGGAACGCGAGGTCATCTACACGTACTCGGAGCAGGAGCTGCACGCGACGCTCGCCCGCCTGGAGCGGGAGGGTCGCTCGTACCGCGAGCCGATCCAGCGCTACAAGGGCCTGGGCGAGATGGACGCCGACCAGCTGGCCGAGACCACGATGGACCCGCGCCACCGCATGCTCCGCCGCGTGAACATCGCCGAGGTGGAGGCCGCCGAGCGGGTCTTCGACCTGCTCATGGGCTCCGCCGTGGCCCCCCGCAAGGACTTCATCGTCTCCCACGCCGACGAGCTGGACCGCGAGCGCATCGACGCCTGACCCCCCACTTTCGTTCGGGAAACGGCGGCCCCAGGAGCGTCGTCGTTCGGGAAACGGCGGGCACCGAGACGACGGCGGCGCAGTCTCCGCCGTTTCCCGAACGAAAGCGGCGTGACCCGCGCCGTTTCCCGAACGAAAGCGGCGTGACCCGCGCCGTTTCCCGAACGAAAGCCCTGGGCGGGCGGCTGCTCCGACCGCGGCGGACGTCAGCGGTCGCGGTAGTACGCCGCGACGCGGTGCAGGCCCTCGTCGATGCTCACGGTCGGCGTCCACGCGAGGACCTCACGGGTGCGCCGCTGGTCGAACCAGTGGGCGGTCGAGAGCTGCTCGGCGAGGAACTCGGTCAGCGGCGGCTCGCCGTCGTCGGAGCCCACGCCCCGGGACCGCAGCCCGAACAGGTCCCGCTCCCACGCCCGCTCGATCAGGGCGCCGGCACGCCGGGCCAGGCCCGCCGGGACGCGGCGCTCGGGTTCCGCGGCACCGCCCGCCAGCGCGATCTGGCGGATCAGCTCGCCGACCGGTCGCGGCTCGCCGTTGGTCACCACGAGGGCCTCGCCGTGGTGCACGTCCGCCGCGGACACGGCCGCCACCACGGCCTCGACGGCGTTGGCCGTGTACAGCGTGTCGACCAGGGGAGCGCCCGTGCCGAGCACGGGCATCCGCCCGGCCCGCGCACGCTGCACGATCCGGTCGGTGAGCTGCAGGTCCCCGGGCCCCCACATCAGGTGGGGGCGCAGCACGAGGACGCGGAAGTCGTCGCGGTCGGCGGCCAGGGCCAGTCGCTCGCCGGCCGCCTTCGTGCGGGCGTAGGGTCCGCGCGCGTGCTCGGGGCTGGCGGCTCCGGCGCCCTCGCCGACGATGGAGTCGCCGGCGTGCGCCACGGAGGGGGAGGAGACGTGGACGAAGCGTCGCACGCCGTGGCGCTGCGCGGCGTGCAGCAGGATGCGCGTGCCCTCGACGTTCACGGCCTCGTACTCGTGCTCGGGGCCGGACACGGACACCTTCGCGGCCACGTGCACCACGGTGTCCGCGCCGGTCAGGGCCTCCTCGACGGCGGCCGGGTCGGTCACGGAGCCACGCACGTCCCGCGCACCGGGCACGCCCGAGGGACGCCGCTGCAGGGTGGTCACGTCGTTGCCGGCATCGGCGAGCACCCGGGCGACGCCCGCGCCCAGCAGCCCCGAGGCGCCGGTCACCAGGACGCGGCGCGACTCGAGGCGCTCGACGAGGTCGGGCATGCCGGCGGCATCGAGGCCGACGTCGTAGCCGAAGCCGCTCACAGCGCACCCGCCTTCCCGCCGGCGAGCACGGCCTCCGCCCAGTCGGCCACCCGGGCGCGGTCGATCTTGGAGTTGTGCCGGATGTCCGTGGGGATCTCATCCGCCACGAGCACCGCGGCCACCGGCAGCGGCTCGAGGGCCGCGCGCACGGCGGAGGCCAGCGCGGTCGGGGCGAGGCCCTGCTTGGGTCGGCCGTCGCGGTGGTGACCCGGGCGCCGCGCCGGGCGCGTGGCCGGCACGGCCGCCTCCACGACGACGACCACGGCCTGCGTGCCCCGGGGCCCGACGCCGACGACGGCGCTGCGCCGCACCGGCCCGAGCGCGTCGACGGTCTTCTCGGGCCCGCCCGGACCGACCGGGCCCTCGGGCGTGGTGATCACGTGTTGGAGCCGACCCTCGAGCCAGACGCGGCCCTCGGCGTCGAAGTGGCCGACGTCGGCGGTGCGGTGCCACACCCGGCCGTCCCGCCGCCACAGCCCGTCGCGCTTGCTCTGCTGGTCGGTGTGCCAGAGCGCGTCGTAGCGGTCCTTCAGGTGGGGGGCGCTGACCACGATCTCGCCGAGGACGCCGTGGCCCCGCGCGGGGTCGAGGATGACGTCCTCGGCGCTGCCGTCCTCGAGCAGCGGCGCGATGGCCAGGGACACCGTGGGCAGCGCGGAGCCCACGCAGACGCCCTCGTCGTCGGCGGTGCGCAGGCGCTGCACCTCGGCGCCGTCGATGTCCGTGAGCAGCAGCCCCTCGGTCATGCCCCACGGCGTGTGGACCCGGGCGTTCGGCATCAGGTCCGAGACCTGACGCATCAGCTGCGGGTGCACGGGGGCGCCGGCCGAGAGCACGAGGCGCACGGCGTCGAGGGCCTCGCGCCGGGGCGCGTCGAGGCCGTCGGCGGTCGCGACCACGTTCGCCAGGGCGGCGGGGGAGGCGAACAGCACGCTCGACTGCCCGGCGATCGCGGCGTCGGCCAGCTTCTGCGCGGTGAGGGTGGCCGGCTGGGTGACGTCCATGTCCGGGGAGACGGACGCGGCGCCGAGGGCGGGTCCGAGCAGCGCGAACGGGGCGAAGCCGGCCAGCAGGGACCCGCCCGGGCGGATGCCCAGGGTGCGGGAGATCAGCGCCACGAGGCGGCCCAGCCGCTCGTGCGTGTACACGACGCCCTTGGCCGGGCCCGTGGAGCCGGAGGTGAACAGCACCGCGGCGTCCGCGTCCAGGGCGGGCTCGGGCAGCACGGTGCCGTGCTCGTCGACGGCGTCGCCCGCGGCCGGGTCGCGGTGGCGGTCGACCATCGCGTAGAGCGAGTCGGAGACGTCGAGCAGGCGGCGCTGGGCGGCGCCCGGCTCGGTCACGGAGATCCGGGTGCCCGGCCAGGACTGGGCGCGGGCCAGCGTCAGCCCGGGGGTGCGGCCGATGATCCAGCGGGGGCGGGCCGACTTCATCGCCCGGGTCATGCCCTTGACGCCGAGGCCCTGGTCCGCCACCACGGCGACGGCGCCCACGCGCAGCACGGCGTACAGGGCCGCCGACAGGTCCCGGCCCGGCGGCACGAGCATGGCGACCCGGTCGCCCGGCCGCATGCCCGCGGCCCACAGCCCGGTGGCGATGGCCGAGACCATCTCCTGCAGCTCGCCCCAGGTGACGGCCACGGGTCGGCGGGCGGTGCCCACGAGCGAGCGGCCGGCCTGGGCGCCGGCCATGTCCACCAGCGCGGTGTACTCGCGGTGGTCCGAGCCGGGGGCGCCCCAGTCGCGGAGGTGGTCCCAGAGTCGGACCACGCCGGGCTCGCGGGCTCCGGGCTCCTCCCCGAGGTCCACCTCCAGGCCCGGGTCGGCGGCCGCGTCGGCGGTGGCGTGCGGGACGGGGCCCGGCAGCCCCGAGGCGGGGTCGGAGAGCTGGCCGCCGCGCAGCAGCTGGGCCCACTGCAGCAGGGGCGCGGTGATGTCGCGGTCGTCCACGAGCAGGTGCCCCGCCTGCTCGTAGCGGTGCACGCGCGCGTGGGGCAGGCGGTCGCGGAGGTCGTCGAGGTAGCGGTCCAGGAAGACCGGGTCGTCGGCGCCCCACAGGATGAGGGCGGGCACGTCGGTGCGACCCAGGGCGGCGAGGTCCTCGCCCACCCGCTGCAGTTCGGGATGGCTGCCGTGGCCGGGGTCGGCCGGGATGTCCGCGACGAAGCCGCCGACGCCGCCGCGTCGGGCCGCCGTGTCGTAGGGCAGGTGGTAGGCGGCCCGGGTCTCGCGGTCGAGGGCCGGGGTGGCGAGGGAGGTCGTCACGGACAGGAAGGCGTCCGTGGTGACGGTGGAGGCCGGCAGGACGGGCCCGGCGAGGGCGGCCTGCAGCGGGGCGGGGATCGGCGCCCCCTCGGGCTGGTGGACCGCGGTGTTCAGGGTCGCGACGCCGGCCACCAGCTCCGGATGACGCGCCGCCCAGCCGAGGGACACGACGCCGCCCCAGTCGTGGCCGAGCGTGATCAGCGGGTGGCCGGTGGCTGCCAGGTCGCGCAGCCCGAGAGCCGCCAGCAGGGCGTCCAGGTCGGCGATGCGGCCGCCCAGCGTGCGGTAGGTGTCGCCGGCACGGCCCATCGACGCGGCGGACGGGGAGCCCGCGTGCGCGAGGCGCTCGGAGAAGCCCATGTCTAGCTGGTCCGGCGCCACGACGCGCCACGCGGCCATGCCCCGGCGTGCCCGGCGCACGGTCTCCGCGAGCAGGGACCGCCACAGCCAGGACCACGTCGGGTTGCCGTGCAACGCCACGATCGTGCCGACGATCTCCGCCCCGGCCGCCGCGAGCACGGGACCGGTGTCCGCCACGTGCAGCGTCCGCACGGTCCCCTCCGGGTCCGCGGCGGAGCGGATCTCCACGAGGCGGGACCACGCCGGGTCCCAGCCGGGCAGTCGGTCGGCCGGCGGCAGGGCGGCGGGGGCGGCGGGGATCTGGGGCATGGCTCTGGCTCCTTCAGCTCACCATTCGATCTCGAGCATCGCGGTGTTCAGACCCGAGCCCACGCCCAGGCAGACCACCGTGTCCCCGTCCTCCAGGGCGTCCATCTCCCGCACGAGGGTGATGGGCAGCGACGCCGGGCCGACGTTGCCCAGCGTGGGGAACGTCGTCGGGATGCGCGCCGGGTCCAGGTGGGCGGACTCCGCGATCGCGTCGGTGTGCATCTGCGAGACCTGGTGGGTGATGAACCGGTCGGCCTCCGGCCACGCCCACTCCGCCGGGACGTCGTGCCACGCGTCCATCACGAGCTCGAGACCGTCCTTGAGCAGGGCGGTGGAGTCGGTGTACATGCCGTGGTGGTCGCCCACGCACAGGCCGTGGTGGTCGGTGCCGGCGCGGGTGATCCCGCGGACGATCCGGTGGGCGTCCGGATGGTCCTCGATGCGGCCGACGACGGCGGCGGCGGCCCCGGAGCCCAGCGTCAGGGACGCGAACTGCTCCATGAAGTTGCCGCGGTGCGTGGTCTCGGCGTGCAGGTTGGCCACGGTGGCGGCCTGCACCTTCGAGGCGTCCTCGGCGGCGACCACGACCGCGTAGTCGATCTGGCCGGCGTCCACCAGGGTGGAGGCGAGCATGAGGCCGTTGACGAACCCGAGGCACGCGTTCGTGATGTCGAAGTTGGTGGCCGAGGTCGGCAGCCCCATGAGGTGGTGGATCCGCACGGCCACGGAGGGCTCGAGCGTGGCCCGGGTGACCGACGTGTTCACGAGCAGGCCCACCCGCTCCCGGGGGACGCCGGCCTGCTCCAGGGCCGCGACGCCGGCGCGGGCGGCGGCCTCCTGGAAGTCCTCGGTCTCGTCCCAGTTCCGTCGGCTGCGCACACCGGCCACCCGCTCCAGGAGGGAGCCGGGCAGGCGCAGGCGGGTGAGCACCTCCGCCAGCTGGTCGTCGAGGTCCTGCGAGGTGACTTCGACGGGGGCCTCCACCTCGGTGACCGCCAGGAGGGCGGCGCGGGAGTACTCGTAGCTGGCGTTGCCGGACACGTTCGTCACCAGGACCAATCTGCGGGGGGTCGGGGAGGGGGCGCTCACCTGCGGTGAGACGACAGCCCACTGTATCGGAGGGGTCGGGCGGGGCGCCCATCGGGGGCGTCGATCGGCCCGAGGCGAACAGGGTCGCCCCGGGCCGGGCCAGTCCGCGGACACGGTCAGGGCGTCGTCGGCCCGGCGCCGTCCGGCGATGTCACGACGTCCGACTGAGACGTCCGACTGACTAGGGTGGTGGTATCCAGCGACCGCGTTGTCGCGGTCGAACGCCTGTCTCAGGAGCGCAGCCTCGTGGATCCCCTCGAACTCGCACGGTGGCAGTTCGGCATCACCACCGTCTACCACTTCCTCATGGTCCCGCTGACCATCGGACTCGGCCTCGTCGTCGCCGTCCTGCAGACCCTCTGGGTCGCCACGGGCAAGGACCACTACCTGCGGATGACGAAGTTCTGGGGAAAGCTGTTCCTGATCAACTTCATCATGGGCGTGGCCACCGGGCTGGTGCAGGAGTTCCAGTTCGGCATGGCCTGGTCGGAGTACTCCCGGTTCGTCGGGGACGTCTTCGGGGCGCCGCTGGCCCTCGAGGCGCTCATCGCGTTCTTCCTGGAATCGGTGTTCCTGGGCATCTGGATCTTCGGCTGGGACCGGATCCCGCGCAGACTCCACCTGGCCGCCCTGTGGTGCGCGGTGCTGGGGATCAACCTCTCGGCCTACTTCATCATGGTGGCCAACGGCTTCATGCAGCACCCGGTGGGCTATGAGGTCGTCGACGGCCGCCCGGTGCTCAACGACCTCGGCGCCGTGCTGACCAACCCGATCGTCCTCACCCACTACCCGCACACCATCTTCGGTTCCTGGGCCGTGGCCGGCGGCTTCCTCGTGGGGATCGCCTGGTACCACCTGTGGAAGCGCCGCCGGGACGGCATCGACGTCGTGGACGAGGCGGGCCGGGTCGTCGTCGGCGACGCCGGCACCGCCGCCCGGGACCGCACCGACCACCGCGTCTGGCTCACCTCGCTGCGCGCCGGGGCGGCCGTCGCCCTGATCGGCTTCGTCGGCACCGCATTCTCCGGCCATGCCCAGGCCCAGCAGATGATCCACTTCCAGCCCACCAAGATGGCCGCCGCGGAGGCCGCCTGCCACGACGGCACCGCGTTCTCCGTGCTCACCCTCGGCGATGTGCGCTCGGGTGGAGCGACCACCTGCGAGGACGTCCAGGGCGTGATCGAGGTGCCGGGCCTGCTCTCCTACCTCGCGTACGAGGACTTCACCACGCCGGTGCGCGGCATCAACACCCTGCTGCCGGAGTTCGAGCAGAAGTACGGCACGCACCTGCCCGACTCCGAGCTCTACGGCGACCGCGCCGGCAGCGAGATCTCCTATCTGCCGCTGATGGAGGTCACCTACTGGGGATTCCGGCTCATGATCCTCTTCGGCGGACTCGGCGCGCTCGCGGCACTGGGCGCGCTGTGGTTCTCCCGCCGCGGCACCGTCCCGGCCTCCCGTGGCTGGATGCGCCTGGCCGTGGCCTCGATCGGGGCGCCGTTCGCGGCGAACATGACCGGCTGGGTGTTCACCGAGATGGGCCGGCAGCCGTTCGTGGTGTACCCGAACCCGGCGATGGGCGTGGATCAGGTGTACATGTTCACCGCCGCGGCCGTCTCGCCCGGGGTCACGGGTGAAGAGGTCCTCGTGTCCCTGATCGTCCTGGTCGGGATCTACGCGGTGCTGCTGGGCGTCGAGGTCTTCCTGCTGACCCGGTTCGTCCGCGGCGGCGTCCCGGCCGCCATGCCGGAGCTCACCGCCGCCGAGCACTCCGATGAACAGAAGCGCGACCGCGACGACGTGCTCGCGTTCGCCTACTGACCCGCTCGCAGAGAGGACAGCACGACCATGGCTGAGGTCCTTCCCGTCTACTGGTACGTCATCATCGCCGTGCTCTGGCTCGGCTACCTGGCCCTCGAGGGCTTCGACCTCGGGGTCGGCATGCTCGTGCGCTTCTGGGCGCGGGACGAGCCACGGCGCCGGGTGCTGCTGAACATCATCGGCCCCGTCTGGGAGGGCAACGAGGTGTGGCTGATCACCGCCGTCGGAGCGATGTTCGCGGCCTTCCCGTTCTGGTACGCGGCGGTGTTCTCCACCCTGTACCTGCCGATGCTCGTGATGCTGTTCGGTCTGATCCTGCGGGCGGTGTCCATCGAGTACCGCGGCAAGGCCGCCACCGACGCCGGCCGGGAGATCTGGACCTGGACCCTGGGCATCGGCTCGTTCCTGGCGGCCTTCATGGCCGGCGTGCTGCTCGTGCTGACGACGACCGGCCTGCCGCTGGACGCCAACGGGGACCGGGTGGGCGGCCCCTTCGTGTGGGTGACCGGCCCGGCGCTGCTCGGTGGTCTGGCCGTGGTCGGCTTCTCCCTGGCGCAGGCGTGGGCGTTCATCGGCCTGAAGACCGACGGCGCCCCCCGCCGGTCGGCCGCCCGCTTCCTGTCCACGTGGACCCCGCTGGCCGTGCTGCCGCTGCTGGTCTGGGCAGGGCTCGTGGTGGCCCGCGGCGACCGCCCGTGGACCTGGGCGCTGCTGGTGCTGGCCGTCGTGGCGGTGGCCGCGTCGGTGGTGGCCGCCCGGGCCGGCCGCGAGGGCTTGGCCTTCACGTCCCTGACGCTGGTTCTGGTGCTGGCGTGGACGGCGATCATGGTCACCCAGTACCCGGTGGTGCTGCCCTCCACGGTGGACCCGCAGTTCAGCCTCACCGCTCAGCTGGCCTCCTCCGGCCCGTACACCCTGGGCCTGATGGCCGTGATCTCCCTGATCTTCGTGCCCATCGTGCTGGCCTACACGGGGTGGTCCTACTGGATGTTCCGCCGCCGTCTGGCCGACACCCACATCCCGGAGGCCCACCTGGTGGAGCCGCTGTGAGCCCCAGCCGCCCCGCCGCCCCGGCCGTCGAGCGCTCCGCCTCGGCGGCCGGGCCGCCTCCGGGCCCGACCCGTCGGGCCCGGCCCCCGATGACCCCGGCCGCACTTCGGGCCCTGCCGGCCCTGCTGGCCCTCGCCGTGCTGCGCGCGCTCGGCTGGATCCTGCTCGCCGAATCCCTGGCCCGGCTGATCACCGGCCTGGCGATGACCCTGGACCCCGAGGACTCCGCCCGGCTGCTCGACCTGCTGTTCCACCCGCCGGCCCCCGTGGGCCCTGTGCCCGCCGCGCAGACCCTGAGCGGCCCCGTGCTGCTCGGGGCGGCCGGGGTGGCCCTGCGTGCCCTGGCGGAGGCGGGGCAGCGCGTGGTGGGCCGCCGCGCCGCGCTGGGGGCCCAGCAGCAGGTGCGGGCCGCCGTCGTCGCCCAACGGCTGGCCGCCGCCGACGGCGGACGCCCCCGTTCCGGCGCCGATGCCGTCGTGGTCACCCACGGCCTCAAGAGCCTGGACGACCACTACACCGAAGCCCTGCCCGCGCTGGCCGCCACCGCCGTGGTCCCGGCGGCCCTGGGCGTGTGGATCCTCACCCACGACCTCGTCTCCGCCGTGGTGGCCGCCATCACCCTGCCCCTGGTTCCCCTGTTCATGATCCTGGTGGGCCGCCACACCCAGGAGCGCATCGATGCCGCCCAGGACGGGCTCGACCGGCTGGCCGGGCACCTGCTGGAGCTCGCCCGCGGCCTGCCGGTGCTCGTCGGACTCCACCGGGCCGGCGTCCAGCGCCGCGCTCTGCAGGAGGTCTCCCAGCGGCACCACGCGGCCACGATGGTCACGCTGCGCACCGCATTCCTCTCCGGTCTCGCCCTCGAGCTGATCGCCTCCCTGTCCGTGGCCGTCATGGCGGTGTTCATCGGACTGCGCCTGGTGAACGGGCAGATGGCGCTTCTCGACGGCCTGGTGGTCCTCATCCTCGCCGCCGAGCTCTACCTGCCGCTGCGGGAGGTCGGCGCGGCCTTCCACGCCTCCGAGGACGGCCGCGAGGCCGAGTCCCGCGCCCGGGCCGCGGCCGACGCCCCCGTCCCGGCCCCCGTGCTCGACACGCTCGGGCCGGCCTCCGGGCCGGACCGGGACGGCGGCGTCCTGGTGCAGGACCTGAGCGTCCGGATGGCCGGACGGCAGGTGCTCGAGGGTCTCGACCTCACCGCGCCCCCGGGGCATCTGACCGCCCTGGCCGGGCCCTCCGGCACCGGCAAGTCCACCGTCCTGCGTCTGCTGGCCGGCCTGCTGCGCCAGGACGCCGCCGAGGCCACCGGCCGGGTCGCCGGAGTCGACACGGAACGCACCCTCTGGATCGGGCAGCACCCCGTGCTGACCGAGCGCACGGTCGCCGGCGAACTGGACCTGGCCGCCGGGGGTGCGCTGCCCGGTCCCGTTCGCTCCGCCGTGCTGGCCGCCGTGGCGCTCGAGGGTCTCCAGGAGCGGGACCCGGCCGATCTGAGTCCGGGGGAGTGCCGGCGGGTCGCGGTCGCCCGCCTCCTGGCCCGCCTGCACGCCGCGGACGGGACCGGCCCGTGGCTCGTACTCCTGGACGAGCCCACCGCCCACCTGGACGGCGCCGTCGCCGCCGTCGTCGTCGAGACCCTCGCGGCCTTGCCCTCCGGTGCGGTGCCCGGGCTGAGCACGCCGCAGTGCACCGTGCTGGCCGCCTCCCACGATCCCACCCTGCTGACGGCCGCCGACGCCATCGTCCGGCTGGCCCCCGGCGCCGGTCCGACCGCCGGATCCCCGGCCACGGCTATGCCGGTCGCCGCCGCCCAGGGGCGTGCGCGGCCGGAGCCGGTCACCCCGCGACAGGTCTCGCTGCGGGCCGGACTGCGGCTGCTGCCGTGGCGGCAACCGAAGCTCTGGGCCGGCATCGGCTGGGCCGCCGGGACCCACGTGTCCGCGGCACTGCTGGCGGCACTGTCCGGCTGGCTGATCGTCACCGCCTCGACGCGGCCGCCGGTGCTCTACCTGCTGGCCGTGATCGTGCTGGTGCGCGGGTTCGGCCTGTCCCGGGCCGTGTTCCGCTACCTGGACCGGCTGACCACCCACGACGCCGTGTTCGGCTGGGCCACGGAGCTGCGGCTGCGCCTGTGGGACGCGCTGGGCCGTCAACCCCGGCTGTGGGGGCGGGTGGGCCGGACCGACGGCGCCCTGTCCCTGTTGGTCTCGGACGTGGACGCCTTTCGGGACGCGGTGCCCCGGGTGCTCGTGCCTGCCCCGGCGGCCCTGCTCGCCTGGCTGGCCACCGCCGCCCTGACCTGGGCGTTGGCCCCGGAGCTGGCGGTCGTGGCCCTGGTGCCCGGGGCGGTCGCCCTGGTGGTGATCCCCGCGCTGGTCGCCGTCCTGGACCGCCGCCAGACCGCGGCCCAGGTGCGAGGGCAGGGCGCGCTCGTCGACCGTGTGGCCGCCGTGCTGAACGCGGCCGGGGACCTGCGCGGGCTGGGGCTGACCGAGCCTGCGCTGAGGGGACTGGCGGTGCTGGACGACCGGCTGCAGCGTCCCCGCCGTCGGGCCGCGTGGGCCGCCGGCGGGGGCCGGGCGCTGGCGGTCGCGGCCTCCGGGGGGATCGCGGTGGCCGCGGCGGCCGCGGCGGCCCACACCGGCACCTCAGCGCCGGTCGCGGCCCTGGTGGTGCTGCTCGCACTCTCCTGGGCCGAGCCCTATGGGGCGCTGGCCGCCGCCGCCCAGCACTGGGGCACCCTGGCGGATCGGGCGCGGGCGACCGGCGAGCTGCTCGGCCCGGAGGAGGGCGGAGCTGCCGCGGCGCCGCCTGAGCCGGCGGAGGCCGCAGAGCCGGAGGCACGGGTGTGCCGCCTGCGCCTGGTCGAGGCCGCCTTCGCCCACCCCGGTGCGCCGCCGCTGTGGACCGACCTGGAGCTCGACCTGGCCCCCGGGGACGTCGCCGTCGTCACCGGGCCCTCCGGATCCGGGAAGTCGACCCTGCTGGCCGTGCTGCTGGGCTTCCTGCCCCTGACCGCCGGCCGGTACACGCTCGAGACCGTGCCCCCGACGCCCCAGCCGGACCCGGTCCGCCCGGACGCGACGGCGCTGGCCCGGGTCGCCTGGACCCCGCAGGACGCCCTGATCTTCGACTCCACGGCGCGCGGCAACCTCGCCCTGGCCCGCGGCGTCGCGGACGCCCCGTCCGACGCAGAGCTCACCGCCGCGCTCGAGCTGGTGGGACTGGGTCCGTGGCTGGCCGCGGCACCGCAGGGCCTGGACACGCGCGTCGGCCCTGGCGGGCAGCGGCTCTCGGGCGGGCAGCGTCAACGCCTGGCCGTGGCCCGGGCTCTCGTGGCCCGCGCCGATGTCGTGCTGCTGGACGAGCCGACCGCACACGTGGACGCCGACGAGGCACGCGCCCTCATCACGGATCTGCGCCGGGCTCTGGCAGACAGGATCGTCGTGATCGTCACCCATGACGGCAGGCTGCTCGAGGACGGTGACGTCCCTGTGCGGGTCGGTTGCTGAGGCCCCCTGATCAGTCCGCGGACACGGCCACGGCGTCGTCCTCGGCGGGCGGGGCCGAGACGAGGTCGGGGGAGGCGCCGGCACCGACGGCCTCGATGCGCTGGTCCACGGGCACGCCCGAGCCGTCCCGACGCCCGTACTCGATCGGCAGCGCGCGGGCCACCCCGGCCCGCGAGGCCGCGAGCGCGGGCGCAGCGCCGATCCAGCCGAGCTCGAGGCCGCTCTCGCCCTTGAGCAGCCGGTGGGCGCGCACGCCGCCGGTGCCGCGGCCCTTGGCCGGATACTCCCCGAGCGGCGTGACCTTGACGGAGCCCGGGGCGGAGCCGAGCACGTCCGCCTCGCCGTCCGTCACGGTCACCACGACGGCGGGCCGTGGGTGGGCGGCGGCGTCCGCACCGGTCTCGGTGAGGGAGGCGGCGGGGGCCACCCCGAACGCGAGCACCGTGTCCCCGGCGGCCAGCCGGATGCCCGCGACACCGCCGCCGGCCGGGCCCTGGGGGCGCACGGCGGAGGCGGCGTAGCGCAGCAGCTGGCCGGTGCGGGTGAGGAAGACGAGCTGGTCGGCCTCGTCCGGGGCGGGGGCGGCGCCGACCACCGCATCGCCGTCCTTCAGGGCGACGGCGTCGACGACCTGGCGGTTCAGGGGCCATTCCGGCCGGACGCGCTTGACGACCCCGTGGGCGGTGCCCAGCGCCAGGACGGCGTCCAGGGGGACCAGGGCCACGAGCGTCTCGCCCTTGGCCAGGGGCACCAGCTCCGCGGCGGGGACGGCCGCGGTCATCGCGGGGGCCGCGGACGGCTCGCCGGCCACCGGCAGGTCGACCGCCTGGAGGCGGTGCAGCGCGCCGGCGGAGGTGAGGGCCCCGATCTCACCGCGGGCCGTCGTCGGGACCACGGAGGCGAAGGCGTCGTGCTTGCGGCGCCGGCCCTGCGGGGCGATCGGCGTGCGGTCCGCGGTGCGCAGCAGGCGTCCGGAGGTGGAGAGCAGGGCCCAGCACGCCGTGTCCGGGACCATCAGGTCCGCCCCGGCCTCCGCGGCGCCGGCGGGGGTGGGCCCGGACGGTGCGGGCCCGGCGGCGGGGGCCGCGGCGGTCTCGGCCTCGAGCAGGACCGTGCGCCGGTCGTCGCCGTGCTCGTCGGCGACGGCCTGCAGCTCGGCCGAGACCACCTCACGCAGCCGCGCGTCGGAGGCGAGGATCGCCTCGAGCTCGGCGATCGCGGCCTGCAGCTCGTCGCGCTCGGCCTCCAGCTCGATGCGGGAGAATCTCGTCAGCTGGCGCAGCCGCAGCTCCAGGATGTGGTCGGCCTGCACCTGGGTGAGGTCGAAGACGCCCATGAGGCGGGTGCGCGCGGCCGTGGTGTCGTCCGAGGAACGGATGATCTCGATGACCTCGTCGATGTCCACGAGCGCCAGCAGCAGGCCCTCGACGAGGTGGAGGCGGTCGCGGTGCTTGCCGAGGCGGTGCCCGGTGCGGCGCCGCACCACGTCCAGACGGTGGTCCACGTAGACCCGCAGCAGGGGCAGCAGGCCCAGGGTCTGCGGCTGGCCGTCGACGAGCGCGACGTTGTTGATCCCGAACGTCTCCTCGAGCGGGGTGTGCCGGTACAGGGCGGCCAGCACGGCCTGGGGGTTGAACCCGGACTTGAGCTCGATCTGCAGGCGCAGCCCGTTCTTGCGGTCCGTCAGGTCCACGACGTCGGCGATGCCGCTGAGCTTCTTCGCGTCGACGCCGGCCTTGATCCGCTCGATGACCTTCTCGGGGCCCACGCCGTACGGCAGCTCGGTGACGACCAGGCCGGTGCGCCGCGCGGAGACCTGCTCCACGGCGACGGCGGCCCGCATGCGGAACGTGCCGCGGCCGGTCGCGTAGGCGTCGCGGACGCCGTCGAGCCCCACGATCCGGCCGCCCGAGGGGAGGTCGGGGCCGGGGATGTGGGCCATGATCGCCTCGAGGTCCGCCTCGGGGTCCGCGAGCAGGTGGCGCGCGCCCGCCACGACCTCGCGCAGGTTGTGCGGGGCCATGTTCGTGGCCATGCCGACGGCGATGCCGGTGGTGCCGTTGACGAGCAGGTTGGGGTAGGCGGCGGGCAGCACGGCCGGCTGCTGGAGCTGGTTGTCGTAGTTGGGGACGAAGTCCACGGTGCCCTCGTCGAGGTCCGCGGTGAGCGCCAGGGCGGCCGGGGCCATGCGGGCCTCCGTGTAGCGCGGGGCCGCGGGGCCGTCGTCGAGCGAGCCGAAGTTGCCGTGCCCGTCCACCACGGGCAGGCGCAGGGAGAACGGCTGGGCGAGGCGGACCATCGCGTCGTAGATCGCGGCGTCGCCGTGGGGGTGCAGCTTGCCCATCACCTCGCCCACCACACGGGCGGACTTCACGTGGCCGCGGTCCGGGCGCAGGCCCATGCGGGACATCATGTAGAGGATGCGCCGCTGCACCGGCTTGAGGCCGTCGCGCGCGTCCGGCAGGGCGCGCGAGTAGATCACCGAGTAGGCGTACTCGAGGAAGGACGCCTCCATCTCCTCGGAGACGTCGACGTCGACGATGTTCTCCTGCTCCAGCGGCAGCGGGCGCGGGGCGTCCTGCTCGGCGGGGCGGGAACGGGATGAACGGGCCATCATGGTGGTCGGGGAGTCCTCACGGCGTCGGGGATTGTCTACAGTGATCCTATGGGTGAGACCGAAGCCGTCCGCGGATATCCCTCCCACTGGGAGGCCGATGTGGTGCTCCGTGACGGTGCGACGGCCCACCTGCGGCCCATCTCGCCCGAGGACGCCGCCGAGCTGCAGCGCATGCACGCCGGGCAGTCCGAGAACTCCATCTACCTGCGCTACTTCACGTACAAGTCCGAGCTGAGCGCCAAGGACCTGGACCGGTTCACCCACGTGGACCACCGGGACCGGGTGGCGTTCGTGATCACCCGCGGCGGCCGACTGCTCGGCGTGGGCCGCTACGACCGCTACGGGGACTCCGACGCCGCGGAGGTCGCCTTCAACATCTCCGACGCCGCGCAGGGCCGCGGACTGGGCTCCATCCTCATGGAGCACCTCGCCGTGGCCGCCCGCGAGAACGGCATCCGCCGCTTCACCGCCGAGGTCCTGCCCGAGAACCGCAAGATGCTCTCGGTGTTCCAGGAGTCCGGCTTCGAGGTGACTCGCCGCTTCGAGGACGGCGTCGTGGCCGTCGAGTTCCCCATCGACCCCACCGCCCGGTGGCGCGCCGTCGTCGAGTCCCGCGAGCACCGCGCCGAGTCCCGCAGCGTCGCCGAGCTGGTCGAGCCCGCGTCCGTGGCCGTCGTCGGCGCCTCCCGCGATCCGCAGGCCGTCGGCTCGCTCGTGCTGCGCCACGTCCTCGAGGCGGGCTTCACGGGAGCCGTCCACGCCGTGAACCGCGCCGCCGAGGACGTCCAGGGCCTCACCGCCCACCGCTCCCTGGCCGACATCGGCGAGCCGGTCGACCTCGTCGTCGTCGCTGTGCCCGCCGACGAGGTCGAGGCCCTCATCCCCGAGGCCGCCGCGGCCGGGGCCCAGGGCCTCGTGGTCCTCACCTCGGGCTACGCCGACGCCGGCGCCGAGGGGCTCGAGGCCCAGCGCCGCCTGGTCTCCCTCGCCCGCGCCCACGGCATGCGCGTGATCGGCCCGGCCTCGGCCGGCCTGGTCCGCACCGACCCCGCGATCCGCCTCAACGCCTCCCCGTCCCCGGGCCTGGCCCAGCGCGGCCCCGTCGGGCTGTTCAGCCAGTCCGGCGCCGTCGGCGCCATGGTCTCCGCCGGCGTCAAGCGCCGCGGGGTGGGGATCTCCACCTCGATCAGCGCCGGCAACCGTGCGGACGTCTCGGGCAACGACGCCATGCAGTTCTTCGAGGCGGACCCCCACACCGCCGCCGTCGGTGTGTACCTCGAGTCGTTCGGCAACCCACGCAAGTTCTCCCGCATCGCCCGGCGGCTCTCCCGCACCAAGCCCGTCGTGGTGGTCCGCTCCGACGTCACCGGGCGCTTCCTGCCCCCGGGCCACGAGACCCGCACCACCCAGGCCCCCGAGGGCACCGTGGACTCGATGCTCGACCAGACCGGCGTGCTCGAGGCCCACACGCACGAGGCCATGCTCGACATCCTCATGGCCGTGGCCAGCCAGCCGCTGCCCACGGGCCACCGCGTCGTCCTCGTGGCCGACTCCCTCGCCCTGGACCGGCTGGGCCGCGACGCCGCGGCCGAGGCCGGGCTGGAGGTCACGGCCACCGTCGGCCTCGTCGGCAGCGAGCAGGGCATCGCCCCGCCCGCCGAGACGCTGGTCTCCGCCGTCCGGGACGCCGTCCGCCACGAGCAGGCCGACGCCGTCGTGGTGCTGGCCCGCCTCGGCCTGCACCAGGCGGACGACGAGCCGGAGCGACTGGCCCACGCCCTCGCCGACGCGACCCGGGACGCCCGCATCCCCGTGCTCGGCTGCCTGACCGACGTCGTCTCCCCGCGCTACCGCGGGGCCACGCTCGGCGCCACCGGGCCCGTGGGTGACGACGCCGAGCCCGGCTCCCTGCAGCCCGGCCTGCCCTTCTACCCGTCGCCGCAGCAGGCCATGACCGTGCTCGGCGCGCTCGCGGACTACGTCCACTGGCGCCGCCAGGAGGTCGGCGAGCCGCTCGAGCCGACCGGCCTGCACCCGCACGAGGCCGAGGAGCTCGTGGAGGCGGCCGCCGCGCGTGCCGAGGGCACCGAACTCGTCCGGCTCTCCGACGAGGAGACCGAGACGCTGCTGGGCCACTACGGGATCACCGTGCTGCCCTCGGCCCGGTTCGAGACCGCCGACGAGGCCGTGGCGGCCGCCGAGCGGCTCGGCTTCCCCGTGGCGCTCAAGGCCGTGGACCCCCACCTGCGGCACCGACTCGACCTGGGCGGCGTCCGCCTGAACGTGGTGGACGCCGATTCCCTGCGCCGCAACGTCGAGCACATGCGCCGTCTGCTCGCGCCGTTCGGCGTGCGCGAGCTCGAGGTCCAGGCCATGGCCCCCGCCGGCCAGGCCTGCATGCTCACGGCGCTCGAGGACCCGCTGCTGGGCCCCGTGGTCTCCTTCGGCATCGCCGGCGACGCCACGGACCTGCTGGGGGACTGGGTGCACCGCGTGCCCCCGCTCACGGACCGGGACGTGGCCCGCATGGTCCGCGCCCCCCGCGCCGCCGTGAAGCTGCGCGGCACCGGCGGGGTGCCCTCCGTCGACCTCGCCGCGCTGGAGGACCTCGTGGGCCGCGTCAGCGTCCTCAAGGACGACCTGCCGCAGGTCGCCCGCCTGCGCTTCGCGCCCGTGCTGGCCGCCCCCGAGGGCGTGACGGTGCTGCAGGCCGAGGTGCACGTCGCCAACGCGGCCCGCCGCACCGACTCGGCCCGGCGCGCGTTGCGCGGCCGCTGACCGGGCCGTCCACAGCGGGCCCGAACGGCCCGGCGCCGGACCCGTAGCATGGGGGACATGAGCCCGTTCCGCAGGAGTCACGAGCCAGGCCGTCCCGACCACCGCCCCGACGCCCCCGAGGCCGAGGGCCGGCAGCGCGAGGCCCGCACCCTGGACGGCAGCGGCGGCCTCGACGCCTCACTCGTCCGCGCCGGCTTCTACCCGGACCTCGTGGCGCACGCCATCGCCCTCGAGCTCGAAGGCCGCACCCCGGACGCGCACCTCGTCCACGTGGACACGCACTTCGACTACGAGGAGATCCACCGGCACATCACGGCCCTCGTGCTCGCCGGGGACACCCTGCTGGCCGTCCACCTCGACGACCACGCCGCCGACCCGGCCGGCCAGGCGGTCCTCGCCCAGGTCTCCACCGAGATGGTCCCGGTCCGCGCCCTCGGCTCCGTGGTCCTGACCACCGGCCACGCCGACCCCGCCCGCTTCCGGCCGTCCGACCCCGTGGCCGAGATGACCCTCGGGCTGATGTGGGCCGGAGGCCAGCGACTGGACCTGCAGCCCGCCGGCTGCGCCGACCCCCAGTGCGACCTCGACCACGGCTACACCGGCACCGCCACCCGCGAGGACCTCGTGATCCGCGTCGCCGCCGACGCCGACGGGCAGGGGGCCGTCGACGGCGCCCTGGCCTTCGCCCGGGCCCTGCGCCGCGCCCACCTGGCGGCCACCACGTGACGGGGCCCGCCCTCCCCGACGGCGTGGTCCCCGCCGACCGTGCCCTGCGCTCCGTCCTGACCTCCGCCGCGGCCGCCCTCGGTGTCCCGGGCTGTGAGAACGCGCTCGCGGTCCCGGCGGGCCGCCGCGTGGTCGTCGCCCTGGTGGACGGCCTCGGACGGTCCCTCCTGAAGCGCTTCGGCGGCCACGCCCCCACGCTGCGCTCGGCGATGGCCGACGGCGGCCGCGTCCTCGAGGCGGCCGTGCCCACCACGACGGCCGCGTCCCTCACGAGCCTGGGCACCGGGCTGGACGTCGGGGAGCACGGCGTGGCCGGCTACGACGTGCTCGACCCGGACCGGGACGTGGTGATCAACCAGCTGGGCGGCTGGGACGAGGCCACCGACCCGGTGGGGTGGCAGCCGAAGCCCACCGTGTTCGAGCGCGCCGCCGCGGCCGGCGTGGACGCCGTCACGGTCTCGCTGCCCGCCTTCGAGCGTTCGGCCCTGACACGGGCGGGGCTGCGTGGCGGCCGGTTCGTGGCCGGCCGCGCCCTGATCGCCCGCGCCCAGGCCGTCGAACGCGTGCTGAAGGACGCCCGCGTGCCCACGCTCGTCTACTTCTACGTCAACGAGCTGGACAAGGCCGGCCACCGGGACGGCGTGGGCTCGGACCGGTGGCTGCACGCCCTCGAGGAGATCGACGCGGCGGTGCGGCGCCTGGTGGACCGCGTGCCCGCCGGGACGGTGGTGCTCGCCACCGGCGACCACGGCATGGTCGACGTGCCGCCGTCGCGCCGCGTGGACTACGCCGCCCTGGACGAGGCCGGGGAGCTCGCCGACCCCGCGCTGCTCGAGGGGATCGCGCACACCGCGGGGGAGCCCCGCCTCGTGCAGCTGCACTTCCGATCCGACGCGGGTCCGGACGTGCGCGAGAGGGTGCGGCGCACCTGGGCCGAGCGCTACGGGGCGCACGCGTGGGTGCTCACGCGGGACGAGGCCGTCGACGCCGGCTGGTTCGGCGCCGTCGTCGAGGACCGGGTCCGTGCCCGCATCGGGGATCTGCTCGTCGCCGTGCACGGGGATCTTGCCCTCTACGACGGCCGGCGGGTGCCCCCGCACGCCTTCGAGATGGTGGGCCAGCACGGCGCGCCCACGCGCGCCGAGCGGGAGGTCCCGCTGCTCACCTGGCACCGCTGAGCCCGCCCCGCGGCCGGGGCCGGGCCGGGGTCAGTCGCCCTTGCGGCCGAAGACGATCTCGTCCCAGCTGGGCACGGACGCGCGGCGAGCGGCCGAGCGGGCCCGGGGGCGCGGCGTGACGGCCGGCATGGCAGGGCGCGCGGCACGCTCGCGAGGCGCGGGCTCCGCCCCCTCGTCCTCGACACCCGCGTCCGCGACCTCCGCGTCCGCGACCTCCGCGTCCGCGACGTCTGCGGCAGTGTCCTCGGCGCGGTCGGTCTCGGCGGCCGGTTCCGGCTCGTCGATGCCCGGGGCGTCGTCGGCGGTCGTCAGGGCCCCCTCGGCGTCGACCGGGGCGAGCCGCTCGGGCGCCTGGGCGGCCTCGCGCCGACTCCGGTCCTGGTGCTCGCGAGCGATCAGGTGCGCGAGCGCGTCGTCCGACTCCAGGTCCGCGCCCACACGCTGACCCCGGCGCACCCGCAGGATCTCCAGCAGATCGGCGTCGCGGTCGGCGGCCGGGGAGTGCGCACCCGCGGGGGTCACGGCGTCCTCGGCGTCCACGTCGTCCGTCACCGGTTCGGCCGCGGGGGCGCGGGGGACCAGGTCCCAGGCCTCCGCCTCGGACAGGGCGCGGGCCCAGGCGTTCTCGGGTTCGAGGTGGCGTCCGGCCGGGCGGAACGTCCAGAGCGCCGGCGGCTCCTCGCGGGTGGGCAGACTCCTCGCACCGGCCACGGCGAACCGGGCGGCCACGGTCCAGCCGGCCTGGTCCTCGCGCCACGCGTCCCACTCGAGGCTCGCCTCGTCCACGCCCAGCTCGGCGAGCCGGTGCGCGGCGAGCTCGCCGAGCGTGGTGGGGCCGCCGTCCTGGACGAGGTCCGAGTAGAGGTCGGGCCCGCCGACCCAGACCTCGACGGCGCGGGCCTGCCGGGCGATCCAGTCGCGCTCGGCCAAGACGGGGTGACCGTAGGTGCGGATGCGCGAGAACGCGTTCCCGCTCTCCCGGGCCACCTGCTCCACGGAGGCGCCCGCACGGATGCGCTGCTGGATCTCCCGGGGGGTGAGGGGCACGGCCTCCTGGGTCGCGGCGGCCTTGACGGACTCCTGGTCGGTCAGCGGCGCCGGGGTCGGTCCGTCCGCGGTCGAGTCGTCGGCCACGGGCCGCGGGTCGATCCGCGGGGTGAGCGCGAGGTCCTCGTCCGGCCGGGCCGGGCCGGAGGGCGCCTCGGGAGCCCGCTCGTCCTCCGCCGCGGCATCGTCGGCGTGCGTCGCCGCGTCCACCGGTCCCTCGGCGTCCTCGTCGTCCGCCCCGGGGACGTCCATCTCCGTCATGTCGTGCCAGGCCGCGGGGCCGTCCTCGGCCGGTCGCCCGTCCTCGGGCGCGGCGCCCTCGATGACCAGCCGGCGCAGATAGGGGGAGAGGGGGAGCGTGTGCTCCTCGCCCTCGGGCCCCGACAGGCGCAGCGCGTCGCCGTCCTCGGTGGGTCCGGTCAGTCGCAGCTCTGCCATGGCGGTGGTCCCTCCCACATCGTGTTCTGGTCACCGGGCATGCGGACGCCCGGCCGGGCATGCCCCGATCCTAGCCGCCGTGCCGCAGACCACGGCCCGGGCGAGGGACGAGCGCCCGCGCGAATCCGCCCTGGGCGAGCGTGCCCGACAACATTTGGCACGGGTTCGGGCATGGTGCACAATCTACGCGCAACGGCGCAGGCCGGTGACGCGTGGTCCGCCCACGACGCCGCCCGCGCAGTGCCGGCACCGGTCCCGGTGCCGTCCCCCACCAGCGGAGCGTGAAACCCCATGGCCACTGACTACGACGCCCCTCGCAAGAACGAGGAAGAGCTGAGCCAGAACTCCATCGAGGAGCTGAAGGCACGGCGCACGGACACCCAGTCCGCCGTCGTGGACGAGGACGAAGCGGAGGCCGCCGAGGGGTTCGAGCTGCCCGGCGCCGACCTCTCGGGTGAAGAGCTGATGGTGCGGGTGCTGCCCGCCCAGTCGGATGAGTTCACCTGCGCCTCCTGCTTCCTGGTCCGCCATCGCTCGCAGGCCGCGCGTGAGAAGAACGGCCTGATCTACTGCACCGACTGCGAGGGCTGAGCCCCCGCCGCCGGGGCGGTCAGCGGCCCTCGGCCGTCCCCTCCTGCCGGGCCATGGTCCCGCCGAGGGCCGCGACCAGCTCCTCCGGACGCCGGGTGCTGGTCAGCCAGTAGGGTGTGCGGTCGCGCTCGTCGGTCAGCTGGATCCGCACGACGGGCGCGATCCAGCCGCGCACGTTCACGAAGGCCAGCCCGTGCAGCAGCGGGCCGCGCTGGGCCCGGGCGTCCTCGCCGCGATACCCCGTGACCTGACCGACGTGGTGCCGTTCGATGCTGGCGCGGCCCACCTGGAGGGTGCGTTCGCGCACCACGATGCGCGGGGTGGTGGCCACCAGGATCAGGACCTCGACGGCGAAGAACGCGACGGCGGCCGCGATGCCCACCCCGAGGTCGATCGGCGCGAACACGAGTATCGTCAGCGCCGCCAGCATGAGCGCCACGGCCCAGACCCCCGGGGAGGGCGTCAACCGCTCCTCGAACAGGACCGGATCGGGTCCCGCCGCGGCGCCCCCGGGGGCGCGGCGGGAGGCATCGGCGACGGGGTGCTGCTGGGGATCACGCATGGGTCCCAGCTTCCCACATCCGGACTCCGGTCCCGCCGCGCGGCACCGGCGAGGGCGCCCGCCCGGCCGCCTCGACGCGGCCCCGGGCCGACGGGTGCTCGTGTAGGGTCGGGCCTCGTGACCGACTCCGCCGAGCTGCCCGTGCCCCTGCACGCCCTCGATCCGGGCCTGGCCCCGCCCGCCTACGCGCAGCCGGGCGACGCGGGCGCGGACCTGCGCACCGCCGTCGACGTGACCCTGGCCCCGGGAGAGCGCGCCCTCGTGCCGACCGGCGTGGCGCTGGCCATCCCGGAGGGCCACGCGGGGTTCGTGCACCCCCGCTCGGGCCTCGCGGTCCGCCACGGCCTGAGCGTCGTCAACGCCCCCGGCACCATCGACGCCGGCTACCGCGGCGAGATCAAGGTGCCCCTGATCAACCTGGACCCGACGGAGCCGATCGTGCTGCGCCGCGGCGACCGGATCGCCCAGCTCGTGCTGCAGCCGGTCGTGCGGGCCCGCTTCGAGCCCGTGGACGCGCTGCCCGACTCCGAGCGCGGGGCCGGCGGCTTCGGCTCGACCGGCGGCTTCACCGCCGACAACACCCCTGGGAGGACGTCGTGATCTTCGGACGCAACCGCACCGTGCGCCACGAGCAGGTCAGCCTGCCGGCCGAGCTGCTGGAGGAGCGCGACCTCGAGATCGCCGCCGCGCCGGAGGCAGCCGACGTCGGTCCGCACGACGTCGCCACCCGCCCGGATCCCGCCGGCATGATCGACCTGGGGTCGCTGCGCCTGCGGGCGGTCCAGGGCATGAAGCTGCGCCTCGACGTCGAGGACGCGACGAAGCGGATCGTCGCCGCCACCGTCAGCCTCGGCCGCTCGGCGCTGCAGGTCCAGGCGTTCAGCGCCCCGCGCCGCACGGGCCTGTGGGACGACCTGCGCGCCGAGCTGCACGACTCCCTGTCGACCACCGCCCACGCGACCGTGCAGGAGCAGACCGGCCGCTTCGGCATCGAGATCCTCACGCGCGTGCCGGCGGCGCTGCCGGACGGCTCGCCGGGGTGGAACGTCGCCCGGTTCGTGGGCGTGGACGGTCCGCGCTGGTTCGTCCGCGGCGTGTTCCACGGCGAGGCCGCCTTCCAGCCGGAGGCCGCCGAGCCGCTGGAACAGGTGTTCTCCGACCTGGTCGTGGTGCGGGGCGACGAGCCGCTCCCGCCGCGCGAGCTGCTGCCCCTGCGTCCGCCTCCCAACGCGCGCCCGCTGCAGCGTCGCCGCCCGGCCCCGGACGAGGGCCGGGACGTGCTCGCGGACACCGCCACCGGCCCGGGGGACGGCGCGGCACCGGAGGCCACCGCGCTGCCCGAGCGCGGTCCGGAGATCACGGAGACCCGGTGAGCCCCGCCGTCGCAGCCCGCCCGACCGGCGCCGCGGGCCGCATCGAGCGCCGCGGCGTCATCGCCTCCGTCACACTGCCCGGCGCGGACGAGGCGACCGTCTTCCGCGCGGTCTTGGCCGACCGCCTGCCCGCGCCCGGGAGCATGGCGCCCGCGGAGACGCTGCAGCTGGTCTGGCACGGGCGGCGCCGCGTGCCCGGTGTCATGCCGGGGGAGTGGCTGACGGTCCGCGGCCGCGTCACCCAGATGGACGGCGTGCCCACCCTGCACAACCCCGAGTTCGACCTGGTCGACGCGCCCGAGGCCACGCGCTGAGCACGGCCCCGAGAGGAGAGCCCATGACCGAGCCGCGTGGCCCCGTCACCGCCGCCCCGGACGGGGCCGGCCCCCTGCCGTCTCGAGCCCGCCTGGACGAGCGCGGCCGCCTCGACGCGCTGGGCAGCGTCGGTGGCTGGCGCGGCATCGTCGAGGCCTCCCTGCCCACCCTCGTCTACATGGTCGGCTACGTCGCCACCCAGCAGGTGTGGCCCTCCGGCGTGGCGGCCGTCGCGGTCGCACTCGTGCTGGGCGTCGCGCGCCTCGTCCAGCGCCAGTCGCCGGTCCAGGTGCTGGCCGGCCTCGCCGTCGTCGTCCTGTCCGTCGTGGTCTCCCTGACCACCGGCCAGGCCCGCGACTACTACCTGTGGGGCTTCGTCACCAACGCCGCCTACGGCCTCGCGTTCGCGGTGTCCGTCCTCGTGGGCTGGCCCGCGGCGGGCCTGGTGCTCGGCCTCGTGCGCGCCGAGGGCACCCGCTGGCGGGCCCACCGGCGTCGGCGCCGCGCCTACGCCGCGGCCACCTGGATCCTCGTGGCCGTGTTCGCGCTGCGCCTGGCGGTGCAGGTGCCCCTCTACCTCGGGGACGCCGTCACCGCGCTCGGGGTGGCCCGCCTGGTGATGGGCCTGCCGCTCTATGCCCTGGGGCTCTGGCTCGCCTGGTCCGTCAGCTCGCCCGGTCAGGACGACGGCGTGCCGGCGGACTCCGCCGCCTCCGAGCGTCCCTGAGCGCGGCCCTCGCCGACGAGGAGGCGACGCAGGGCCGGCTCGGCGGAGCCGGCGGCCAGGAAGAAGAGCTCGTCGCCCACCTCCAGGACCTCGTCCGCCGACGCCTGCCGGGGGGCGCCGTCGCGCACGACCGCCACGAGCGGAGCCTCCTGCGGCCAGGACACGGTGCCGATGCGCCGGCCCTCGAGCCAGTGCTTTGCCGGGACCCGGAACTCGGACAGCGCCGCGCCGCCGGCCTCCAGCCTGAGCAGGCGCACGAGGTCCCCGGTCTCCACGGCCTCCTCCACGAGCGCCGTCATGATCGAGGGGGTGGACACGGCCACGTCCACGCCCCACGACTCGTCGAAGAGCCAGTCGTTGAGCGGGTTGTTGACGCGGGCCACGGTGCGGCCGACCCCGAACTCCGAGCGGCTCAGCAGGGAGCACACGAGGTTGACCCGGTCGTCGCCGGTCGCCGCGACGAGCACGTCCGCCTCCAGGGCGCCGCACTGCTCGAGCACGGCCAGGTCGCACGCATCCCCGAGGACGAGGCGGGCGCCGCCGACGTCGGCCTTGCGGGCCGCGTCCGTGCGCGCCTCGACGACGACCACCTCGTGGCCGTGCGCGTGCAGCTCCCGCGCGATGGAGGCGCCCACGGCGCCGGCTCCGGCGATGACGGCCCTCATGCCCGTCCCTCCTCGTCCTCGTCCGTGCCGTCCGGCACGCGTGCCTCGCCCTGCAGGGCGGCCTCCACCTGGTCCCGGCGGTCCACCGGGTAGACGGCGTGCAGCACGTCGCCCTCCTGCAGGCGGTCGCCCGACCGGGGCAGCTGGCCGTCGCCGAGCCGGGTGAGGTAGGCGATGCGCATCCCCACCGAGGACTCGACGTCGGTCAGCCGACGGCCCCACCACGAGGAGTGGGGGACCAGCTCGGTCACGAGCAGCCGGCCGGAGGCGTCACGGTGCTCCGCGTCGGCGGTGCCGGCCGGCAGCAGCCGGCGCAGCACCTGGTCGGCCGTCCACTGGATCGAGGCGACCGTGGGGATGCCGAGGCGCTGGTACAGCCGGGCCCGGTCGGCGTCGTAGATGCGCGCCACCACGTGGTCCACGTGGAAGGTCTCGCGGGCCACGCGGGCGGCGATGATGTTCGTGTTGTCGTCCGCCGTCACGGCCGCCAGGCCCTGCGCGCGGTCGATGCCGGCGGCGAGCAGTGCGGAGCGGTCGAAGCCCACGCCGGCCACGAGCTCGCCGGAGAAGCCGGGAGCCAGCCCCTCCACGGTCCGCGGGTCGCGGTCCACGAGGGCGACGCCGTGACCGGCCGCGTCCAGCGCGGCCGCCAGCCGGGTGCCCACCCGTCCGCCGCCGACGATCACGTAGTGGGCCATGCCCGTCCCTGCCTCTCGTGCGGTGCTCCGTGCGCCGGGGAGCCGACGCGCGCTCCATCCTCGCATCCGGCGGGCACGTCCGGGAGCATCCGCGTCGCCGCGGCGCCCGGGCCCGGCGGGGGTACCGTGGTGCGGTGGCCACGCTGTCCTCCCTCCTGCGCCGCGGCCTCCTCGGTCGCCCCGTCACGTCGCACGCCGCCGACGAGCCCCGCATGAACCGGTGGCGGGCGCTGCCCGTGACCTCGTCGAACGCCCTGTCCTCCCTCGCCTACGCCCCGGACGAGGTCATCCTCACCCTGGTCGCCGCCGGCACGTCCGCGCTCGCGCTCGGACCCGCCGTCGGCTGGGCCGTCGTCGCGGTGATGCTGCTCATCGTCGTGTCCTTCCGCGCCGCGGTCGCCGCCGTTCCGCACGGCGGCATCTACCACATGGCCGGCACGAAGCTGGGCCCGAGGGCCGGCGTCGTCGCCTCGGCCGCACTCCTGCTGGACTTCGTGTTCACCGCCGCGGTCTCCGTGGCCGCGTTCGCCCACTTCGTGGCGGCGCTGGCCCCCGGACTCACCGTCGGCAGCCGTGTGCTGGTGGCCTCGGCCGCGCTCGTGGGCGTGCTGCTGGCCGCGCTCCGCGGGGTGCGGCTGTCTCGGTGGGTGCTGCCCGTGCTCGTGAGCGTGTTCGTCGCCCTGACCGCGCTGCTCGTCCTGGCGGGCCTGTGGCAGGAGGGCCGTGGGCTGCTCGGCGCGGCGCCGACGGCCGGGTGGACGCAGGAGGGCGTCGGGGTCGGCGGGACCGTCGGCACCGTGGCGACGGCGCTGCTCGCCCTGCGCGCGTTCAGCGCGGGATCCGTGCTGCTCACCGGCGTCGAGGTGCCGGTCTCGAGCACCCGCCTGATGGCCCGGCCGGCCGTGCCCACGGTGCGGTGGGTGCTCACCGTGATGGCCCTCACCCTCGGCGCGCTGACCGTGGGCGTCATGCACCTGGCCCAGCGCACCGGCGTCGTCGTCGGGCTGGAGCTGGAGAACCTCCGGGACGCCGCGGGTGCCGAGGTCACGCCCGACCGCGCCCCCGCCCCCGTGCTCGCCCAGCTCGCGGACACCGTGTACGGCCCGGGCAGCATCCTGTCCGTCGCCACCATCGCGGCCACCGCCCTGCTCCTGCTGTTCGCGGCCAAGTCGGCGTTCCGCTCGTTCCCCGCCCTGGCCGCGCGCGTGGCCGAGGACGGCTACCTGCCCCGGCAGCTGAGGGTCCGCAGCGACCGGCTGGTGCACACGTGGAGCGTCCTCGGGATGGGAGCCGTGGCCCTCTCGCTCGTGGTGCTCTTCGAGGCCCGGACCGCCCTGCTCGTGCAGCTCTACGTCATCGGCGTGCTGCTGGCCTTCACGCTCGCGCAGGCCGGCATGCTGCGGCTGTGGCGCCGCCGGCTCGTGCACACACCGGGCTCCCGGGCCCGCGCGGCCGTCCGGCTGCGCCTGATCATCACGGCGGTGGCCTGGGTGGTCACGGCGCTGGCGGGGGTCGTCGTCCTGGTCACCCGCTTCACGCAGGGGGCGTGGGTGGCGCTGCTGGCGATCGTGCTCGGCTCGCTGGTGATGGGGCGGATCCGCCGCCACTACGCGGACGTGGACCGCGAGCTCGCACCGGACCCCCAGGACGACGCGCGGGCCCTGCCCTCGCGGGTCCACGTGGTGGTCGTCGTGACCACGCTGGACCGGCCGGCGCTGCGGGCGCTGGCCTACGCCCGCGCGTCGCGGCCGTCCTCCCTCGAGGCCGTCGTCGTGGACGCCGAGCGCGCCGCCACCCTGGAGGTGATCGACGCCTGGGAGCGTGCCGGCCTGCCGATGTCGCTCACCGTGATCGCCTCGCCCTACCGCGACACGGTGGCCCCCCTGGTGCGGCATGTGCGCGAGCACCGACGCCGCTCCCCGCGGGACCTGACCATGGTGTTCATCCCGGAGTACGTGGTGCGGCCGGGCTGGCGCACGCTCCTGCACAACCGGACCGCCACCCGTCAGACGCGGCGGCTGCAGCGGGAGCCGGGCGTGATGGTGGGCTCGGTGCCGTGGCAGGTTCACGAGGGCCAGGGCTCCTGACCGCCCCGGCGCCCCGGCGAACGGCGGATGACGCCGTCCGACGGCGCGCCCACGATCGAGGCGACACAGCCGCATCGGTCTGCAAGGATGGTGATGATCTGACCAGTCGATGCTCAGGGCAAGACCTGAAGCGCGCTGCGATGCGAGAGGAGCCAGACATGGCAGTCGTCGACACGTCCACAGACGTCACCGGGATCGGGAGGACCATCGAGGTGGAGGTCGGGGCCATGGCCCACGGCGGCCACTGCGTGGCCCGGCACGAGGGGCGGGTCGTCTTCGTGCGCCACGCCGTGCCCGGCGAGAAGGTCCGGGTGGCCCTGACCGAGGCCGAGGACGGGGCCCGCTTCTGGCGCGGCGACGTCGTGGAGGTGCTGCGGCCCTCTGAGTTCCGGCGCATCCACCAGTGGAAGCTCGCAGACATGCTGCGCGCCCACGCCTCGGGCCGCCCGCCCGTGGGCGGCGCCGAGTTCGGCCACATCGTGGTCCCGCACCAGCGCCGGCTCAAGGCCCAGGTCTTCCGGGACACGGTGCACCGCATCGCCGACCTCGCGGTGGAGCCGGAGGTGTGCTTCGCCGGCTCCGAAGATGAGCCCACCGGCCAGCGCTGGCGCACCCGCAACGCGTTCGCGGTGACCCCCCAGGGGCACATCGCGATGCACGCCTACCGTTCGGCGACCCTCCTGCCCGTGCGCAACATGCCGCTCGGCGTGCCGGCCCTCGATGCGCTCGCCCTGTGGGACTGGGACTTCACCGGAGCCGCCCGCGTGGACGTCGCGACGCCGGCCTCCGGCTCCCGCCCCCTCGTGCTGGTGACGCCCACCCCGCAGACGCGGGCAGACGAGGTCAAGCTCGGCCGGCTGCGCACCCGGATCCGCCAGGCGGCCAACGCGTGCGACGTGGACGTCTCCACCGGCCTGGCCCTGCCCGGCCCGAAGCGGTTCCAGCCGGTCAAGGTCGAGCGCATCACCGGCAAGACCTGGGTCGAGGAGACCGTGGAGTCCGAGCGCGGCGGCACCAAGCGCTTCCGCGTCACGGGCGACGGCTTCTGGCAGGTCCACCAGCACGCCCCGGCCACCCTCGTGGACGCGGTGCTCGAGGACGCGCGCGTCGAGCCGGGCCAGGTCGTGGCCGACCTCTATGGCGGCGCCGGCCTGTTCAGCGCCTACCTGGCGGACGCCGTGGGCCCCGAGGGCCGCGTGTACTCGGTGGAGGCCTCCCGCCAGGCCTCGAAGGACGCCCGCCGCAACCTGCACGACCAGCCGCAGGCCTCAGTGCTCAACGGCCCCACGGACAAGGTGCTCGGCAGCTGGCTGAAGTACCCCGAGCGCCCCGTGGCCGACGGCGGCCTCGGCGGTGCCGCGCTGGACACCGTCGTCCTGGACCCGCCGCGGGCCGGCGCGGGGCGGCGGGCGATCGAGCGCATCCTCGCGCTCGAGCCGGGCCGCATCGTGTACGTCTCGTGCGACCCCGCCTCGTTCGCCCGCGACCTGGCGTGGCTGCGCGACGGCGGCTACGAGGTGGAGCGCGCCCGCGTGTTCGACCTCTACCCGGACACGCACCACCTCGAGTCGGTCACCGTGCTGGTGCCGGCCGCCCAGAGCACACCGGCCGCGGCCGTCGTCGAGATCTGATCCGGCGCCCGCGCGGCGGCCTCCGGGCCGCCGCGCGCCATGCCCGCGTCATACGCGACCGGCGCGGTACCCTGGGACGCAGTGCGGCACCTGTGACGCAGACGACGCCCGTCCCGGACGGCGCGCGGTCCGCGGCCGCGGGTGACCACCCCCCACTGGACGAGCGCCCGGAGGAAACCGGGCGGGAAGAGGAGTCCTCTCGTGACCACCGTCGACAGCTTCGGCTCCAAGGGCGTCCTGGACGTCAAGGGCGCCGAGTATGAGATTTTCCGTCTGAACAAGGTCGAGGGGGCGCAGAAGCTGCCCTACTCCCTGAAGGTGCTGCTGGAGAACCTGCTGCGCACCGAGGACGGCGCCAACGTGACCGCCGACCAGATCAAGGCCCTGGCCGCCTGGGACCCGAACGCCCAGCCGGACACCGAGATCCAGTTCACGCCGGCGCGCGTGATCATGCAGGACTTCACCGGCGTGCCCTGCGTCGTGGACCTGGCCACCATGCGTGAGGCCATCCAGGACCTGGGTGGCGACCCGGAGCGCGTGAACCCGCTCTCCCCGGCCGAGCTCGTGATCGACCACTCCGTGCAGATCGACCACTTCGGCAACGAGCAGGCGATCGAGCGCAACATGGAGATCGAGTACGAGCGCAACGGGGAGCGCTACAAGTTCCTGCGCTGGGGCCAGACCGCGTTCGACGACTTCAAGGTCGTCCCCCCGGGCATGGGCATCGTGCACCAGGTCAACATCGAGCACCTGGCCCGCACCGTCATGACCCGCGACGTCGACGGCGTCACCCGCGCCTACCCCGACTCCTGCGTCGGCACCGACTCGCACACCACCATGGTCAACGGCCTGGGCGTGCTGGGCTGGGGCGTCGGCGGCATCGAGGCCGAGGCCGCGATGCTCGGCCAGCCCGTGTCCATGCTGATCCCGCGCGTCGTGGGCTTCAAGCTGACCGGCTCCATCCCGGCCGGCGCCACCGCCACCGACGTCGTGCTGACCATCACCGAGATGCTCCGCCAGCACGGCGTGGTGGGCAAGTTCGTGGAGTTCTACGGCGAGGGCGTCGGCTCCGTGCCGCTGGCCAACCGCGCCACCATCGGCAACATGTCCCCGGAGTTCGGCTCCACCGCCGCCATGTTCCCGATCGACGACATCACCCTCGACTACCTGCGCCTGACGGGCCGCTCTGAGGAGCAGGTCGCCCTCGTGGAGGCCTACACCAAGGAGCAGGGCCTGTGGCACGACCCGTCGGCCGAGGTGGAGTACTCCGAGTACCTCGAGCTCGACCTGTCCACCGTGGTGCCCTCCATCTCCGGCCCGAAGCGGCCGCAGGACCGCATCGACCTGACCGACTCCAAGGCGCAGTTCCGCAAGGACCTGCACGACTACGCCGGTCAGGACGACCAGCTGGGCGACGTGGACGAGGCCTCCGCCGAGTCCTTCCCGGCCTCCGACGCCCCGAGCGCCACCCCCGGCGACACCCCCGACGCCGCCGACGCGCCGCGTCAGACCGACGCCACGACCGTGCAGGGTCGCCCGTCGAAGCGCGTGGACGTCCGGATGCCCGACGGCCGCGAGTTCCAGCTGGACCACGGTGCCGTGTCGATCGCCTCGATCACCTCGTGCACCAACACGTCCAACCCGTCCGTGATGATGGCCGCCGGCGTGCTCGCGCGCAACGCCCTGGCCAAGGGCCTGACGTCCAAGCCGTGGGTGAAGACCTCCGTGGCCCCGGGCTCCAAGGTGGTGACCGACTACTATGAGAAGTCCGGCCTGCGCGATTCGCTCAACCAGCTGGGCTTCAACGTGGTGGGCTACGGCTGCACCACCTGCATCGGCAACTCCGGCCCGCTGGAGTCCGAGATCTCCGAGGCGATCCAGGAGAACGACCTCTCCGTGACCGCGGTGCTCTCCGGCAACCGCAACTTCGAGGGCCGCATCAACCCGGACGTCAAGATGAACTACCTGGCCTCCCCGCCGCTCGTGGTGGCCTACGCCCTGGCCGGCACGATGGACTTCGACTTCGAGAACGAGCCGCTCGGCCAGGACTCGGACGGCCAGGACGTGTTCCTCAGGGACATCTGGCCGGACCCGGCTGAGGTGCAGGAGATCATCGACGCGTCGATCGACACGGAGATGTTCACCAAGGAGTACGGCGCCATCTTCGACGGCGACGAGCGCTGGCGGGCGCTCGACACCCCCACCGGCAAGACGTTCGAGTGGGACGAGGACTCCACCTATGTGCGCAAGCCCCCGTACTTCGAGGGCATGGGCGCCGAGCCGGAGCCGGTCCAGGACATCGAGGGCGCCCGCGTGCTGCTCAAGCTGGGCGACTCCGTGACCACGGACCACATCTCCCCGGCCGGCTCCTTCAAGTCGGACACCCCGGCGGGCCGCTACCTGCTGGAGAACGGCGTCGAGCGCAAGGACTTCAACTCCTACGGCTCGCGCCGCGGCAACCACGAGGTGATGATCCGCGGCACGTTCGCGAACATCCGCATCAAGAACCAGCTCCTGGACGGCGTCGAGGGCGGCTTCACCCGCGACTTCACCCAGGACGGCGGCCCGCAGGCCTACGTGTACGACGCCGCACAGAACTACGCGGCCGCCGGCACCCCGCTGGTCGTGCTCGGCGGCAAGGAGTACGGCTCCGGCTCGTCCCGCGACTGGGCCGCCAAGGGCACCGCGCTCCTGGGCGTCAAGGCCGTCATCACCGAGTCCTTCGAGCGCATCCACCGCTCGAACCTCATCGGCATGGGCGTCCTGCCGCTGCAGTTCCCCGCCGGTGAGAACGCCGACTCGCTCGGCCTGACCGGCACCGAGACCTTCGACATCTCCGGCATCACCGCCCTCAACGAGGGCACCACGCCGAAGACCGTGAAGGTCACGGCCACCGGCGAGGACGGCACGGTCACCGAGTTCGACGCGGTCGTCCGCATCGACACCCCCGGTGAGGCCGAGTACTACCGCAACGGCGGCATCCTGCAGTACGTGCTCCGTCAGATCGCCTCGAAGGCCTGATCCACGGGACACCGCCCGCGCGCGGGCATCACGACGGCGGCCCGCCGCCCTCCGCACGGAGGGCGGCGGGCCGCCGTCGTCGTGGGGCGCCGGGGCCGACGCCGGTGCAGGACCGCTCTTCATCCCCCAGTGCAGAGACCGGCCAACCCTTGGGCCAGACGGGCCTAGGGCGTGTCTGACAATGAAGCCGGGGGAAGGCTGGCGCCCTCGAAGACACGTCCCGGTTTCAGATGCTCCCCGCCTGCACGGGCCGGCAGGGCCGGCCGTTCGCCGATGACCGCACGAGGGTCGAAGCCATCATCCACCGGGACAGGTGGTTCGATCCCGTGGCGGGATCTGCCCGAGGTCTACGGGCCCTGGCTGAGTCGTGTGGACCTGGCACGGCCGCATGGCCGAAGAGGGCACCTGGGACACGGTGCTGGCAACACTGACCGCCGCAGCGGATGCCGAAATCGTGATCGATTGGTCGGTCTCGGTGGACTCCACGATCGCCCGCGCCCATCAGCACGCGAGGAACACCACCCGGCTCACGGGGGGCTGGATCGAACGACAAAGAATCCGCGTGAAGAGCCCGCCGACCACGGCCTCGGGCGCTCACGGAGCGGGCTGAGCACGAAGACCCATCAGCTGGTCGACGGTGCTGGGTGTCAAGGGCCATTGAGTTCTGCCCATAGGCGGCCAGTGTTTCTTCCCGCTGGTGGCCATCAGAACTGCCCACTGGTGGCCAGCTGGTTTGCCCGTTTGGGTGGTGGTGCTGGCCACCGTGATG
>Ga0268288_10056_pt1 | contig 104323 bp, 94 predicted proteins | sample BraspS3V5C_FD_191349 | JGI IMG/M metagenome (GOLD analysis project Ga0268288, IMG submission 191349) | Soil microbial communities from Anza Borrego Desert, Southern California, United States - Bradyrhizobium sp. S3-V5C | ecosystem: Environmental > Terrestrial > Soil > Desert | place: USA...
CCGAGTCGGTGCAGCCACCGTCCCACGGTACGAAGACACACCCGGTGGCCCTCGGAGACGAGGTAGTGATGGATGCGCCGTGCGGACCACTTGCGCTCCCGCCGCAGGGCGTGGATCTGGGCGACCAAGACCGGATCGAGCTGGGCAGGTGAACGGCGCGGCCGGCTGGGCCGGTCGAGCAGCCCGGCCTCGCCCTCGGCGCGGTAGCGGGCCACCCAGGTGGCCACCGTGGGGCGGCTGACGCGGAACTCGGCGGCCACGTGCGCCTGCGGGATCCCGTCGTGCAGGTGGCGGTGGACCATGCGCAGCCGGCCGGTCGGGGTCAGGGGTGCGTTAGCGTGAGTCATGAGTGGGTCTCTTCTGGCAGGTGGGTGGTGTAGGAACTTCCATCCTGCCGGGCGGGGCCCGCTCGTCTCATCTCAGCCCGTACCCCGTGGCAAGAACCTCATGACCCACAACACCTAGGGCGCACCCCGGACGCGACGACGGCCCGCGGCCCCGGGGCCGCGCCGCCCCGGGGCCGCGCCGCCCCGTCGCCGGAATCAACCATTCGGTTGACCGGGTCCAGCCGCCGCGGGCGATGTGGCGACCCCTGCCCGCGCGAGACCGTGGAGGCAACCTCAGGACAGACCTCTCCAGGAAAGGACGCGCCCCGTGTTCCTCGCACTCCGCGACCTCCGCTTCGCCACCGGACGGTTCGCCCTCATGGGCTCCGTGGTGGCCCTCATCAGCCTGCTGCTCGTCATGCTCTCCGGCCTCACGGCCGGCCTGGGCGGGCAGAACACCGCCGCGATCGACCGCCTCGGCGAGCAGGGCGTGCAGCGTCTGGTCTTCGGCGGCGCGGCGGGCCAGGAGCCCACCGCGTCGTTCACCCAGTCCGAGTTCACCGTGGCCCAGCGCGACGCGTGGGCGGCCACGGACGGCGTGGCCTCCGTCGAGCCGCTCGGTGTGAGCCAGGGCCGGGCCATCGGCCTCGAGCACCCCGTGGACACGGACCCGCAGGGCCGCGCGGACGTGTCCGGCGAGCCCACCACCGGCGTGGCCACCACCGCGTTCATCGGTCTCACCCCGGGCGGCTCCGACGCGCCGGCCGGCGTCGAGCCCGGGCAGATCGTGCTCAGCCAGGACGTGGCCGACTCCCTCCACGCGCAGGAGGGTGACGCCGTCGCGGTCTCCGGCTTCGTCTACACCGTGGCCGACGTCGTGCCGACCGAGTACTACTCCCACTCCCCCGTGACGTGGCTGGCGCTCGAGGACTGGAACGCCATCTCGCACACCGCCGACGACGCGGTGCTCGGCACCGCCGGCCTGGTGCGCTTCGACGCCGGCGCCGACGTCGACGCCGTGGCCGCCGCCGGTGACGACGCCGCGGGCACCGTCGCCGAGACCGTGAAGGGCTCCTACGCCGCCCTGCCCAGCTACCGGTCCGAGAACGGCTCCCTGATGACCATGCAGGGCTTCCTGTACGGCATCTCGGCGCTCGTGGTGATCGCGTTCCTGTCCATCTGGACGGTGCAGCGCACCCGCGACATCGCGGTGCTCAAGGCCCTCGGCGGCTCGAACGGCTGGGTGCTGAAGGACTCGCTCGCGCAGGCCGCGTTCGTGCTCGTCGGGGGCGTGGCCGTGGGCACCGGGCTGGCCGCCGTGGTCGGCGCGTTCGCGGGGCGGGCCGTCCCGTTCGAGCTCTCGTGGGCCACCACCGCGGTGCCCGCCGCCGGGGTCCTCGTGCTCGGCATGCTCGCCGCCGTCGTCGCGGTCTACCGCGTCACCCGGATCGACCCGCTGGTCGCCCTCGGCGGCAACTGACCGCCCCGACGACGGCGCCGCCCGGCGCCGTCGTCCCCCTCGGCTCCGCCTCGCCCCCGCCTGGAGAAAGGACCTCCCCATGACCACCCTCACCGCCCCGCAGGCCGACCTCGACGCCCTCCGCACCCCGGCCGCCGCGGCCGCCCACCGCGTCGCCGGCGAGCGCCCCGCCGCCGCGGCCGACGCCACCCCCGCGCTGTCCGTGCGCGACCTCGTGCTGGAGTACCCGGACGGCGAGCGCGGCGTGCTGCGCGCCCTGGACGAGGTGAGCCTGGACCTGCTCCCCGGCACGTTCACCGCGATGGTCGGCCCGTCCGGCTCGGGCAAGTCCTCCCTGCTGGCGGTGGCCGCGGGCCTGGTGACGCCCACCTCCGGCTGCGTGTCCGTGGCCGGCCGCGAGATGGCCGGGCTGTCCCGGAAGGAGCGCACCGCGCTGCGCGGCCAGGAGATCGGCATGATCTTCCAGCAGCCCAACCTCATCCCGTCCCTCACGGCGGCCGAGCAGCTGGAGCTGACCGTGCACCTGGACCGTGACGCCACCCGCGCCGACCGCAGGGCCGCCAAGGCGCGGGCCCTGGAGCTGCTCGAGCGTGTGGACCTGGCCGACCAGGCCGGCAAGCGCCCGCACCAGCTCTCGGGCGGTCAGCGGCAGCGCGTGAACATCGTGCGCGCGCTGATGGCCTCGCCGACGCTGCTGCTCGTGGACGAGCCCACCTCCGCGCTGGACCGCGAGCGCTCGGCCGCCGTCGTGGACCTGCTGGGCACGCTGACCCGCGAGGAGCAGGTGGCGACGCTCATGGTCACGCACGACCACGAGTTCCTCTCCGCCACGGACCGCACCCTGACCATGGTGGACGGGCGGCTCTCCGCGGAGTGAGCCGGTGATGCCGCCGGACCTGACCCGGCCCACCGGCCCCGGACGCCCGGCGCGTCTGGGGCCCTCGCTACCCTGGACCGCATGACCCACGCCACCGTCGCCCCCGCGGGCGAGACCTTCGCCCTGTCCGACGCCGTCGAGCTCGTGGAGACCGTCCGCAACGGCTTCGTCGAGTCCCGCACGGCGGGCGCCGCCGTCGTGACCGGCCCCGACGGGCGGGTGCTGGCCGGGCTCGGCCCCGCAGACGCGCTGATCTACCCGCGCTCCACGCTGAAGCCGTTCCAGGCCATCGCGTCGCTGCGCCACGGGGCGGCGCTGGCAGGTGAGGCCCTGTCCATCGCGTGCGGCTCGCACCGGGGCACGCTCCGGCACCAGGCGCTGGCCGAGCGCATGCTCGCGGACGCCGGCCTCGACGCGTCCGCCCTGCGGTGTCCGCCGGCCTGGCCCGCGGACACCTCCGAGGTCGTGGCCCAGGTCCGCCGCGACGGCGAGGCCGCCGCCGCGACCCCGCTGGCCTTCAACTGCTCCGGCAAGCACGCCGGCTTCCTCGCGGCCTGCGCGGCATCCGGGCACGACGTCGCCACGTACCTCGACCCGGCGCACCCCCTGCAGCGCGAGGTGGACGCGGTGATCGCCGAATACTGCGGCGAGCCGGTGGCCCACACCGGTGTGGACGGCTGCGGCGCCCCCGCCGCCGTCATCTCGCTGGCGGGCCTGGCCCGCGGCATCGGGCGGGTCGCCGCGGCACCCGGCCGCGCCGACGCGGACCCGCACGCGGCCGCCGTCGCCACCGCGATGCTCGAGCACCCGTGGGCCGTCCACGGGGAGACGAGCTCCAACACCGTGGTGATGCGCGAGCTCGGCCTGCTCGCCAAGGCGGGCGCGGACGGCGTCCTCGTCATGGCCGCGCCGGACGGCACGGCCGTGGCCGTCAAGGCGCTCGACGGCGGCACGCGGGCCGGCGACCTGGTCGCGCTCGCGCTGCTGGCCCGGTTCGCCCCGGACCACGTGGACCGGGCGACGCTGCCGGGCGTGCTGGCCGCCGTCGTGCCCCCGGTGCTCGGCCGGGGTGAGCCGGTCGGTGAGATCCGCCTGGCCGCGCCGGTGCGGTACCTCGTGGGGGACGTCCTGCCGGCCTTCGAGGCGCGGGCGTGACCACCGGCTCCGTGCCCCGCCGCCGGGTGCCTGTCGTCGAGGGCCACGCGGCGCTGCTGGCGTGGGCACGCGCCCACGAGGAGGACCCCGCGGCGGCCGCCGCGCTGCCGCGCCCCACGCGGGCCATGGCGGTGCGCTTCGCGCTCGAGGAGCTGGCGACCCGCGTGCCCGGGAACTCGGTGGAGGTGCGCGTGCCGCCCTTCGGCGTCGCCCAGTGCCTCCCCGGGCCCCGGCACACCCGCGGCACCCCGCCCAACGTGGTGGAGATGGACGCCGTGACATGGCTGTCCCTGGCCACGGGGCTGACGACCTGGGAGGACGCGACGGCGGCCGGCGGCGTGCGCGCCTCGGGCGTGCGGGCCGACCTCGGCGCGCACCTGCCGCTCGTGCGGCCGTGAGCGAGGGGTGTCCGGCAGTCCTCTCGGCGGCACCGACCGTTCGAACGTCGGCACCGTTCCTCGTCGCGGGATGCAGCTCTGCCGATCCCGCCCCGGACACCGCGGCGAAGGCACAGCTCGCCCGTGCCTGCGGGCAGGTCGTGCTCCCGCTGGAGGAGTATCAGGCCGCGGTCGACGAGCTCAACGTCACGCAACGCGCCGGCCAGAGCGTGCTCCGGGAGTGCCGCCACCGCCGCGGGCACGCGCGACTGGCCCCAGCGGCCGACTCGATAGACTGGCGCGCATGACCTCCGCCCCCGAGACCTCCGCCCCCGAGCCGACCCCCGATCAGCGCGCCTACACCGTCCGTCGCGCCCCGCGGCTGACCGCGGTGCTCGCGGTGGCGCTCGCGCTCGGCCTGCTGATCGCACTCGTGATTACCACCGCGGTCCACGCCTCCCCCACCCCGCCCGCGGACCCGTACTCCGGCATCCCGCTCTCCTTCTCGGAGACGTTCGGCTTCGCATCGCTGCTGAGCATGCTCGGCACGAGCGTGCTCGGGCTGCTCGTGTGGCTGCTGCTGGACCGCCGCTCCCGGTCGACCGCGCGCACCGTGGTCCTCGAGCGCACCGACGACCCGGCCGTGGCGGACGTCCGCCTGGACCGTGTGGACGCGGGTGCCCCGCCCGCCCGCACCACCCCCACCGAAAGGACCCCCGAGCAGTGATCGCACCGCGCACCCGACGAGGCGACGGCCGCCTGACCGCCGCCCTCGACCCCCAGGACCAGGGGCCGCAGGACGAATGCGGCGTGTTCGGCGTGTGGGCGCCGGGCGAGGAGGTCGCGAAACTGGCCTACTACGGCCTGTACGCCCTCCAGCACCGCGGCCAGGAGTCCGCGGGCATCGCCGTCTCGGACGGCGGGCGCATCGCCGTCTACAAGGACATCGGCCTGGTCTCCCAGGTGTTCGACGAGGCCACCCTGACCGCACTGAGCGGCCACATCGCCGTCGGCCACTGCCGCTACTCCACCACCGGCGTGAACAAGTGGGCCAACGCCCAGCCCACCCTGGGCGCCACCGCCGACGACGGCACGGTCGCCCTGGCGCACAACGGCAACCTCGTGAACTCCGCCGAGCTGCTGCGCATGGTGCACGCCGCGGACGGCCGCCACACCCACGGTGAGATGAAGCAGGGCAACACCACGGACACCGCCCTGGTCACGGCCCTGCTGCACGGCGCCCCCGGGGACCGCCTCGAGGAGACCGCCCTCGAGCTGCTGCCGAAGATCCGCGGCGCCTACTGCTTCGTGTTCATGGACGAGCACACCCTCTACGCCGCCCGCGACCCGCAGGGCGTGCGCCCGCTCGTGCTCGGCCGCCTCGAGCGGGGCTGGGTGGTGGCCTCCGAGCAGTCGGCCCTCGCCACCGTCGGCGCCTCGTTCATCCGTGAGGTCGAGCCCGGCGAGATGATCGCGATCGACGAGGAGGGCATCCGCTCCACCCGCTTCGCCGAGTCCAAGCCGGCCGGCTGCGTGTTCGAGTACGTCTACCTCGCCCGGCCGGACGCCACGATCGCCGGGCGCTCCGTGTACGAGTCCCGCGTGGAGATGGGCCGCCGCCTCGCGCTCGAGCAGCCGGTCGAGGCCGACGTCGTGATCCCCGTGCCCGAGTCCGGCACGCCCGCCGCCGTGGGCTACGCGGACGCCTCGGGCCTGCCGTTCCGCCAGGGGTTCGTGAAGAACGCGTACGTGGGCCGCACCTTCATCCAGCCGTCCCAGACGCTGCGCCAGCTCGGCATCCGCCTCAAGCTCAACGTCGAGTCCACCGTGGTGGCCGGCAAGCGCGTCGTAGTGGTGGACGACTCGATCGTGCGCGGCAACACCCAGCGCGCCGTCGTGCGGATGCTCAAGGAGGCCGGCGCCGCCGAGGTGCACGTGAAGATCTCCTCCCCGCCCGTGAAGTGGCCCTGCTTCTACGGCATCGACTTCGCCACCCGCGCCGAGCTCATCGCCAACGGCGCCGCGGTGGACCAGATCGCCGCATCCATCGGCGCCGACTCGCTGGCCTACATCAGCGAGGAGGGCATGATCGAGGCCACCGGGCAGCCGCGCGAGCGCCTGTGCACCGCCTGCTTCACCGGCGACTACCCGATCCCGCTGGCCGACGAGGGCGAGCGCGGCAAGGGCCTGCTGGAGCCGGTCGCCGTGTCGCCCGCGTCCACCGTGGTGTTGGACGAGGACGGCGAGACCACCACCGTGACCGCCACGGGCTGCGAGCCCGGCCCGGACGCCGACGACGAGAAGCTGCTCACCGAGACGGACAGGACCCCGCTGTGACCCCGAACCAGACCCCCTCCTCCGCCGCCCCGATCACCTACGCCTCGGCCGGCGTCGACGTGGAGGCCGGCGACCGCGCCGTCGAGCTGATGAAGGACGCCGTGAAGGCCACCCACACCCCCGAGGTCATGGGCGGCATCGGCGGCTTCGCCGGCATGTGGGACGCCTCCGCGCTGCTGCAGTACCGCAAGCCGCTGCTGACCACGTCCACGGACGGCGTCGGCACCAAGGTGGCGATCGCGCAGGCGATGGACAAGCACGACACCATCGGCCAGGACCTCGTGGGCATGGTCGTGGACGACATCGTGGTGGTCGGTGCCCAGCCCCTGTTCATGACCGACTACATCGCGTGCGGCAAGGTCGTGCCCGAGCGCATCGCGGACATCGTGCGCGGCGTGGCCGAGGGCTGCCGCCTGGCCGACACCGCGCTCGTGGGCGGCGAGACCGCCGAGCACCCGGGCCTGCTGGCCGCAGACGAGTACGACGTGGCGGGCGCGGCCACCGGCGTGGTCGAGGCGGACATGGTCCTGGGCGCGGAGCGGGTGCAGTCCGGCGACGTCGTGATCGGCATGGCCTCCTCCGGCATCCACTCGAACGGCTACTCGCTCGTGCGCCGCGTGGTGAACGCCGCGGGCTGGTCCCTGGACCGCGAGGTCACCGAGCTCGGCTGCACCCTCGGCGAGGAGCTGCTCGTGCCGACCCGCATCTACTCCCGCGCCTGCCTCGACCTGGTGCAGCGCCTCAACGGCCACGAGGGCGGCTCGGACCTGCCGGTGCGCGCGTTCAGCCACGTGACCGGCGGCGGCCTGGCCGCGAACCTGGCGCGCGTGCTCCCGCAGGGCCTCATGGCGACCGTCGAGCGCGACACCTGGTCCCTGCCGCCCGTGTTCCGCCTGGTGGGCGAGCTCGGCCGCGTTCCGCAGTCCGACCTCGAGCGCACCCTCAACCTCGGCGTGGGCATGGTGGCCGTGGTGGACCCGGAGGTGGCCGCGAAGTCGATCTCCGTGCTCGTGGACGCCGGCATCGACGCGTGGGAGATGGGCACCATCGGCGCCCTCACCGACGACGCGGCGGCCGCAGGCCTGGACTTCGTGCAGGGCGCCAAGGGCGTCGACGGCGGCGCCGTGCTGATGCGCGGCCAGTACGCCGCCTGACCCCCCGGGGGCGTTTTCGTTCGGGAAACGGCGGCCTCCGGGGTGTTTTCGTTCGGGAAACGGCGGTTCACGACGCGAACACCCGCCCGCCGAGCCGGGCCCGGTGCGTCTGCACCTCGGCGACGACGCGCCGGAAGTCGTCCCGTGCGTCGTCCACCGTGGCCCAGATCTGCGTCCAGCCCGCGCGCGCCCATCCCTCGTCTCGCCACGAGTCCACCGCGAGCTGTGCCGGGTCGAGGTGGTGACCGCCGTCGTAGTGGACCACCAAGCGCCACTGCCGCCACCCCAGATCCGCGTCCGGTGACCGGGCCCGGCCCGGGTGCAGCACCAGCTGGAGCTCCGGCTCGGGCAGGCCGGCGTGGAGCAGGGCCAGTCGCAGGGCTGTCTCCTGCGGGGAATCCGCGCCCACCCGCACCAGCTCGAGTGCGGCACGGGCGGTGCGCACTCCCTTGAACCGTCCGGCACGCAGGAGCGCGGACCGCAGGGCCGCCGTCGTGGTCCGTGGTGAGCGACGCCCCTCCGGCGACCACGGCCGATGGATGAGGGCGTCCCCGGCCGCCACGACGGGCTCGAGCATGCCTGGACGAAGCAGCGCGGCCAGATCCGCCCAGGATCGCTCCAGGCTCGTCAGGCGGATCCCGTGGAGGGCTGTGACGTCCGCGGCCGGGACGAGGCGGGCATGCGAGGTGATCTCCGGTCGGACGCTCGCCCCGCGCGGGTGCGGCCGGGACACGTGCACCGTGCCGTCCTCCGCCAGGAACGGCGGCAGCGGCACGCGGTGCAGGAGCAGCGCCGTGAGGTGGGAGGCCACTCCCCCGCTCGCCTCCACGATCGCGGCCGTCTCCTCCGGCGCGAAGGGAGCGGGGGCCTCGACGTAGCCGAGATCCGCCCACGAGCCGAGGTGGTCAGACCGGAGCCGATGGACCCCATGCGTCACGCGCCGCACGTCACCGCCGCGGACCAGTCGCTCCGAAACCCCGGCCGCGCGCAGGTCGCCACGGGTGAACGGCCGGCCGGCCTCGGCGATGTCCGATAGGGGCAGGGAAGACGTGACCATGCCCGTGACGATGGCTCAACCCGGCCGACCCCGGCCGCGCGGGAGCACCCACCGTGGACGAGGACGTCGGCGGCGCCGCCTGTGCAGGAGTCGTGCGTGGCCCCGGGCCACCCGGTGTCCACACCCCCGGCGCCCGCCATTTCCCGCACGAAAACGCCCCGGCGCCCGCCGTTTCCCGCACGAAAACGTGGGTGGGGGTCAGAGGCGGGCGTCGAGCCAGGCCAGCGCGTCGGCGACCGGGGCGCGCCAGCGCCAGCGGGCCTTGGCGTCGGCGCGGGTGGGGCCGAGGTTGATCAGCCCCGTCTCATGCCCGGCCCGCTCGGCCCGCAGCACGAACCGGTAGCCGCTCATCACGGCCAGCGAGGTGCCGACGGCGAGCACCGTGCCGCCGTCGTCGGCCATCGCCTCCGCGGCCGCGCGCCGCGCCGCGGGCACGGACTCGCCGAAGTACACGACGTCCGGCTTGAGCTTCACGGAGCCGCACACCCGGCAGCCGACCATCGTGAACTCCTCCACCCAGTGCTGGTCGAGGGAGACGTCCCCGTCGGGGTTCACGGCGTCCGGGTCGATCGCCACGCGCTCGAGGTAGCCCGGATTGGCGGCCTCGAGCCGCAGGTCCAGGTCACGGCGGGACTCGGTGGCCCCGCAGTTCAGGCAGGCCACGCGCGCCAGGTCCCCGTGGAGCTCGATCAGCCGGTCCTCCGGCATCCCCGCCGCGCGTCCGGCCTCGGCGTGCAGCCCGTCCACGTTCTGGGTCAGGACGCCGGCGATCCGCCCCTCGGCCGCCCAGCGCGCGAGGATGCGGTGCGCCTCGTTCGGGCGGGCCTGGTCCATGCGGCGCCAGCCCACGAACGAGCGCGCCCAGTAGCGGTGGCGGGCGGCCGGGTCGTCCCGGAACTCCTGGTACGTCATCGGCCGGTGGCGGTGCAGGGACCCGTTCGGCCCCCGGTAGTCCGGGATGCCGGAGTCCGTGGACACGCCGGCCCCGGTGATCACGAGCGGGCGGGACTCCTCCATCAGACGCAGCAGACCTCGAGACGCCGTCTCGGGGTCCTGCAGCGGTGCTGTCTCATCCACCACCCTGGCGATCGACCGCAGGGCGGCCTGATGCCCGTCCAGGGCCGGATGCCGTGCGGGCGTCATCGCGCCCGCGCGTCGTCGTCCTCGTCCTCCGCGTAGAGGTCCGCGTACGGATCCTCGTACTCGGGCTCCTGGTCCTGCTCCGGGCCGCGCGTGCGTCCGCCCGTGAGCTCTCGCTCCAGTGCCGAGAGGTCTGTTCCGGGAGAGAAGTACTTCATCTCCCGTGCCTGCTTCGTGGCCTTCGCCTTCTGACGGCCGCGCCCCATGAGCGTGACCCCCTTCGCATCTCTCGCCGCCTCGGATCTGTGGCGCACAGGGGCCCGCCGAGGTCTTCACTGGTCAATATGGTTCGTGCGGACAAGGATACATGACCCGCCGGACGGCCTGTGGACGACGACGACCGGCCCGGTCCGGCGGGGCGTGCAGTGGCGCCGGGTGCGGCGCGGGCGGCCGCGGCACGGGCGGCATCCGGCTGGACGGGCGTGACACACACCCTGTACGGACGCTGGACGACCGGCTAGGTTGCGTACGTCACACCCACTCCTACGATGAGGATGCCCATGCGCCGCACCCCCACCCTGCTGGCCGCCGCTACCCTGGCCGCCACGCTGACCGCCGCCCCCGTCTCACTCGCCGCCCCGGCCGCCCCGGCCGCCCCGGCGAAGGCCAGCGCCGCCACCACGCAGACCGCCGACCGGGGCCTGGGCCCCGGCCAGAACCGTGCCGGCGGCAACCCGAACTCCCCGGAGAAGCTGGTCCGATCCATCTCCTCGGACCACCTCCGCCAGGACATCGAGGCGTTCGCGGCCATCGCGGACGAGCACGGCAACCGCGCCGCGGGCACGCCGGGTTTCCAGGCCTCGCTCGACTACGCCGTGGGCGAGCTCGAGGAGGCCGGCTACGACGTCGAGCTCCAGGAGTTCGAGATCACCTACACCGAGACCCTGCGGGACCGGCTCGCGCAGACCGGACCCGTCCAGCGCGACCTCGAGCACACCGTCTTCACGTCCTCGCCCTCGGCGCAGGTCACCGACGCCCCGCTCGCGGCCCCCGCCGGCGCCGCCACCGGCTGCGCCGACGCGGACTGGGCCGACGCGGACCTGACCGGCAGCGTCGCCCTGGTCTCCCGGGGCGACTGCACCTTCGCCCAGAAGTCCCAGGTCGCGGCCGCCTCCGGCGCCGAGGCCGTCATCATCTACAACAACGCCGAGGGCGCGCTGAACGGCACCCTGGGCGCCGCGCCGGGCGACGTCGTCGGGACCGTGGGCGTGACCCGCGAGCTGGGCGCCGATCTGCTGGCCCAGACCCGCGCCGGCGGCGCCACCGTCACCCTGGACCTCGAGCAGCTTGTGGAGCAGCGGCCCACCTGGAACGTGCTGGCGGAGACGCGCACGGGCAGCGACGACGACGTCGTGATGCTCGGCGCCCACCTGGACGGCGTGCCGGAGGGCCCGGGCATCCACGACAACGCCTCGGGCGTCGCGGCGACCCTCGAGGTCGCGCGCCAGGCCGCCAAGGCCAACAAGGCCGAGAGCAAGGTCCGCTTCGCCCTGTGGGGTGCCGAGGAGATCGGCCTGCTGGGCTCGCACCACTACGTGGACACCCTGACCGCCGCGGAGCGTGAGGACATCATCCTCTACACCAACCTGGACATGGTGGCCCCGCTGGACCACCAGAACACGCTCGGCGTGCTCACGGCCGACTGGTCGATCGGTGCTGAGTCCCTGCTCGGCGCGCAGCTCGACCGCGACGGCCACACGCACCAGCCCGAGGGCAGCAACGGCCGCTCGGACTACGCGCCGTTCGTGGACGCGGGCATCGCCTCGACGGGCCTGCTCTCGATCCGCGACGACAACTACCACACGCCCCAGGACGACATCGACAACGTCTCCATCACCACGCTGACCCACACGGCCCGCGCGGTGGCGAACCTGATCGGCACCCTCCAGCAGGACGCCGACGCCCTCGGCACCCGCTGACCCGAGCGGCTCCGTCCGTCTCACAGATGCCGTCGGGGGCGGTTTCGGGTGGTATCCAGGCCGGATACCACCCGAAACCGCCCCCGACGCGCCAGAGGGAGGAGGAACACGGTCCGTCGGTCCCGGCGTCAGCCCTTCCGGGTCACGGTGAGGCCGTTCTCGCCCTCGACACGGTCCACGACCACGGTGTCCCCGTCCGCGATCTCCCCGGCGAGGATGCCGCGGGCCAGGCGGTCGCCGATCTCGCGCTGCACCAGGCGGCGCAGGGGCCGGGCGCCGTAGGCCGGGTCGAACCCGGTCGCGGCGAGCCACGCCTTGGCGGCGTCGGACACCTCGAGGGTGAGGCGGCGGTCCGTCAGGCGCGCCTGCAGGGACTCGACCTGCAGGTCCACGATCCGCGTCAGCTCGGCCACGGTGAGCGCGTCGAACTGCACGATCTCGTCCAGGCGGTTGAGGAACTCGGGCTTGAACGCCCCGCGCACCACGGACATCACGGACTCGCGCTTGGCGGCCTCGTCCAGGGTCGGGTCCACGAGGAACTGCGAGCCCAGGTTCGAGGTGAGGATCAGGATCACGTTGCGGAAGTCCACGGTGCGGCCCTGGCCGTCGGTGAGGCGGCCGTCGTCGAGCACCTGGAGCAGGATGTCGAAGACCTCGGGATGGGCCTTCTCCACCTCGTCCAGCAGCACCACCGAGTACGGGCGACGCCGCACGGCCTCCGTGAGCTGGCCGCCCTCGTCGTAGCCGACGTAGCCCGGAGGGGCGCCGACCAGGCGGGAGACGGAGTGCTTCTCCGCGTACTCGGACATGTCGATCCTCACCATGGCGCGCTCGTCGTCGAAGAGGAACTCCGCGAGCGCCTTGGCGAGCTCGGTCTTGCCCACGCCCGTGGGGCCCAGGAAGAGGAACGAGCCGGTGGGCCGGTTCGGGTCCGCGATGCCGGCCCGCGAGCGGCGCACCGCGTCCGCGACGGCGACGACGGCGTCCCGCTGCCCGATCAGCCGCTCGCCGAGGTGCTCCTCCATGATGAGCAGCTTCTCGGACTCGGCGGTGAGCATGCGGCCGGCGGGGATGCCGGTCCAGGCGGAGACCACCTCGGCGATGTCGTCCGCCGTGACCTCCTCGGAGACCATCGGCTCGGTGGCCGAGCGGTCGGCCTCGCGGGCGGCGCGGTCCGCCTCCTCGAGCTGCTTCTCCAGCGCGGGGATCTCGCCGTACAGCAGACGGGAGGCCTCGGCGAGGTCGCCGTCGCGCTGGGCCTTCTCGGCGAGCGAACGCAGCTCGTCCACCTTGGCGCGCAGGTCGCCGGCCTGGTTGAGGGTGGCCTTCTCCGCGTCCCAGCGGGCGGTGAGGGCGGTGAGCTCCTCCTCGCGGTCCGCCTTCTCCGCGCGCAGGGCGTCGAGCCGCTCGATGGACGCGGGGTCCGTCTCGCCTTCGAGGGCGAGCTCCTCCATGGTCAGGCGGTCCACCTGGCGGCGCAGGACGTCGATCTCCTCCGGGGCGGAGTCGATCTCCATGCGCAGGCGTGAGGCGGCCTCGTCCACGAGGTCGATGGCCTTGTCCGGCAGCTGGCGGCCGGTGATGTACCGGTGGGACAGCGTGGCCGCGGCCACGAGCGCGGAGTCGGCGATGGCCACCTTGTGGTGGGCCTCGTAGCGCTCCTTGAGCCCGCGCAGGATGGCGATCGTGTCGTCCACGCTGGGCTCGCCCACGAAGACCTGCTGGAAGCGGCGCTCCAGGGCGGGGTCCTTCTCGATGTTCTCGCGGTACTCGTCCAAGGTGGTCGCGCCGATCAGGCGCAGCTCGCCGCGGGCCAGCATGGGCTTGAGCATGTTGCCGGCGTCCATGGCGCCCTCGGACGCGCCCGCGCCCACGACGGTGTGGATCTCGTCGATGAACGTGACGACCTGCCCCTCGGCGGCCTTGATCTCCTCGAGGACGGCCTTCAGGCGCTCCTCGAACTCGCCGCGGTACTTGGCGCCGGCGACCATGGCGCCCAGGTCCAGGCTGATCAGCGTCTTGCCGCGCAGGGACTCGGGGACGTCCCCGGCCACCATCCGCTGGGCCAGGCCCTCGACGACGGCGGTCTTGCCGACGCCGGGCTCGCCGATGAGCACGGGGTTGTTCTTGGTGCGGCGCGAGAGCACCTGCACCACACGGCGGATCTCGGCGTCGCGGCCGATCACCGGGTCGAGCTTGCCGGAGCGGGCGATCTCGGTGAGGTCCGTGCCGTACTTCTCCAGGGACTGGAAGGTGGTCTCCGGGTCCTGGGTGGTGACGCGGGAGTCGCCGCGCACCAGGGTCAGGGCGGCGGCGAGCGCCTCGAGGCTCGCCCCGTTCGAGCGCAGTGCCTCACCGGCCTCGCCGGAGTCCGCTGCCACGCCGAGCAGCAGGTGCTCGGTGGAGACGAACTCGTCCGAGCGCTGCTCGGCCTGGGTGCGCGCGTTCTGCACGACCTGCAGGGCGGCGCGCGAGAACTGGGGCTGGGCCACCGTGCTGCCCTGGGTGGAGGGCAGGCGTCGGATGGCCGAGGAGGCCGCCGTGGAGACGGCGTCGGGGTCGGCCCCGGCGGCCTTCAGGACGGCCACGGCGACGGACTCCCGCTGGTCCATCAGGGCCTTCAGCAGGTGGGCCGGCTCGACCTGGGGGTTGCCGGCGGTGGAGGCGTTCATGGCCGCAGCCGAGAGCGCCTCCTGGCTCTTGGTGGTGAACTTGGCATCCATGGACTATTGGCTCCTTCTCTCCCGTGTCCCGGGGTGTCGGACAACCGTCGACCGCGGGCCGTTCCCGCCGCAGACGAAGTTGAGTCTATATAGCTCAACCCTCCACGCACCAGGGCTATTCCCCCTCGCGCCGGTACGTTGGTGCCATGGCCGGCTCCACAGCGGCGCCCCGGCGCCTCCGCACGTACACCCGACCGCGGGTGTCCCTGCTGTACGTCCTGCGCCGCACCCTGCACCGGCTCTTCGAGCTGCAGGTCTGGGATGTGGCCGCCGCCATGACCTTCTTCGGGGCGCTGTCCCTGCTGCCCACCGTCATCGCCCTGCTCTCCGTGGTCTCGCTGCTGGGCGTCGAGGAGGAGACCGTGGACGCCGCGGCCCACCTGGCCGCCGAGATCTGGCCGTCGCTGACGCCCGACGTCGTCCGCGAATGGATCCTGACCCTCGGCTCGGCCGGGCCCGGCACCGGCGCCGTCGTCCTCGGGGCCGTCGGCACCGTGGTGTCCGCTTCGGGCGCCGTCGGCGCGTTCCACCGGGCCATGCACCGCATCCACGACACCCGCGAGGGCCGGCCCTTCCTCCACTTCCGCCTCGTGGTCTTCGTCGAGACGCTCGCCCTCATGCTCGGCGCCGTGCTGATCACGATCCTGGTGGTCGTCGGCGGCGACCTCTCCCTGCGCCTCGGCCAGGCCGTCGGCCTGCCGGAGGAGACGGTCCAGACGTGGAACGTGGTGAAGTGGCCGGTCATCCTCGTGGTGATCGCCCTGATCGTGACCCTCGCCTACCGCCTGGGGCCCAACGTCCGGCAGCCCCGCTACCGCCCGCTCTCGCTCGGCGCCGTGGCCGTGGTGGTCCTGCTCTTCGGCGCCACCGTGGCCCTGGGCTGGATCACGGACCGGTTCGGCCAGTTCGCCGTGGTCGGGCGGATCAACTCCGCGATCGGCGTGCTCGCCCTCGCGTGGGTGGCGTGCATCGTGCTGCTGGCCGGGGCCGCCTTCGACGCGGAGGTGCTGCGTGCCCGCCAGCTGGCCGTCGGCATCGACGCCTCCGTCGAGATCCAGCTGGCGACGCGGCACACCGCGGTGCTCGAGGCCTCCGAACGGTACGAGGCCCGCAACCGCCGCCTGGCCCGGCTCGTGGCCGACGCCGTGCGCGCCGGCGAGGACCTCACGATCGAGGCCACACCCCTGCTCTCCGAGGAGGGGCGCCTCCTCGCGGTCGAGTCGGGGCGGCGGGACCCGGAGGACGTCAGCTCGGGCAGCCCGTTCCACGCGGACCCGGTGTCCGACGATGGCGCCCGCCTCGAGCCGACGTCCCGGCCCGACGACTGACAGGTCAGCGCTCCCGGGCCTCGAACGCCTCGACCTGGGCACGCAGCGTCTCGGCCGCGATCTCCTCGTCGAGGCCCACCATGCCGAGGTACACGAGCTCGTCCCCGTCCGTGACGCCGCCGACGGTCATGGTGAACAGGGCCGTGTCCATGCCCGAGTTGACCAGGGCGATGTGGACCGCGTCCGGCACGCCGGGCACCTTCGTGAAGGCCGCCTGGACGCCGTCCGGGTCGCCGAACGTGCCGCACGTGTCGGCCAGCTTGCCGAAGGGCGCCAGCAGATCGGTGCCGTCGTCGGTGACCGCGACCATGCCGAACGCCCCGGCCTGGGAACCGGCCAGGCCGGTGACGGCGGCCGGGTCCACCTCGTACTGGGCCAGCGCACCGCCGAGCCCGGGCGCCTGCTGCGTGTTGATCTGCTCGATGAGGTCCGCGCAGGCGCCCGTGGGGGTGACGCCCGTCAGGCTCAGGCTGGTGCTGATCGGCTCGCCGCCGCCGGCCTGGGTCTCCATGCCCGTGAACACGCCGCCGGGCGCGGTCTCCGGGGTGAGCAGGACGTCCTCGAGCGCCTCCACGCGCTCCTCCTGCTCGTCCGTGAGGTCCGAGCCGGCCCCCGTCGGGGCGGACTCGGACGCGTCGGCCGAGGAGGACGAGGCCTCGCCGCCTCCCCCGCCGCAGCCGACGAGCGCGAGGGCGCCCACGGCGAGCAGGGACAGGGCGACGGCGGGGCGAGCGGGGGCGGCGGGGCGGAGCATGAGAGACCTCTCAGACCGGGTGACGACGATGTGACCAGCCTGACAATCCCCACAGCGCAGGGCCAGCTTTCGCCTGCGGAGGCGGGTCGCGGCAGGGCCACCGGTCGATCGGCTCGCTCCGCGGCGACGAGCCGTCTCCCGGCGCCCGCGACGGGCCCGACGCACTACGATGACCACCAATCACGGCGGAACACGTCACTCTGCCGGCTCCCTCCGACCCGCCCCCTCCCGACGGCGACACAGAAGGCCCTCCATGACCCGCATCCACTCCCGCCTCCTCGGCACCGTGGGGCTCACCGCGTCGGCGGCGCTGCTCACCGGCTGCGCCGTCCTCGGCGGCGACGCCGGATCCGCCGGCATCGTGTCCGACGACGACCTGAGCACCTCGTACGGCCTCGTCCAGCCCGGCGTCCTGACGGTCTGTTCCGACGTCCCCTACCCGCCCTTCGAGTTCGAGGAGAACGGTGAGCTGACCGGCTACGACATCCAGCTGGTCGAGGCGGTGGCGGAGAAGCTGGGCCTCGGGGTGAACGTGATCGACTCCTCCTTCGAGGCCATCGAGTCGGGTGCCTCGCTCACCGGCTGCGACGTGAACGCCTCGTCGATCTCCATCACCGAGGCCCGTCAGCGCGTCATGGCCTTCACCCTCCCCTACCTCGACGACGACCTCGTCCTGGTCGCGAAGAAGGGCTCCGGCATCACCGACGTCGACTCCGCGAAGGGCCGCCGGATCGGCGTGCAGGCCGCGACCACCGGCGACGAATACGCCCAGCAGAACGGCCTGAGCCCCGTGCAGTTCGAGGACGGCGGCATGCAGGTCCAGGCCCTGCAGGCCGGCACCGTGGACGCCGCCCTGGGCAACCAGTCCGTGTTGCTCTACTCCCTCAAGGACGACGATCGCTTCGAGGTGGTCGAGTCGCTGCCCACGGGCGAGCAGCTCGGCATGGCGGTCGGCCCGCAGAAGGCGCAGCTCGGCTCCGCCGTGAACCGCGCGCTGCAGGAGCTGCGCAACGACGGCACCGTGGCCGAGCTCCAGGAGCGCTGGTTCGGTCAGGCACAGGAGGACTACCGATGAGCACGCAGGCCCCCGTCTCGCCGGCACCGGCCATGAAGCCCGGCCGCGCGCGCCGCCGTCGTCGGCTGTCCCTGATCATCCAGGCGGCCGTCTTCGTCCTCGCCCTCGTCGTCCTGGCCGTCCTCATCGACTGGGGCGCGCTCGCCGAGAACGTCCTGAACTTCCCCGCCGTGGCCCCGATGTTCCCCAACGTGATCCTCGTGGGGCTGGGCAACACGCTGTTCTACACGGTCACCTCGTTCGTCGTCGGCCTGCTGGGCGGCATCGTGCTCGCGCTCATGCGCCTGAGCTCGTTCGGCCCGTACCGGTGGCTGGCCACCGCCTACGTGGAGTTCTTCCGCGGCGTCCCCGCGCTGCTGGTGTTCCTCGCCTTCGGCTACGGGGTGCCCTTCGCGTTCGGGGTGTCCTGGCCGATCCCCGTCGTCGTGATGGTGGCCCTGGGCATGGTCTCGGCCGCGTACATCGCCGAGACCCTGCGTGCCGGCCTGCAGGCGGTGCCCCGCGGCCAGATGGAGGCGGCCCGGTCCCTCGGCATGCCGACGTGGCGGGCCATGGTCACCATCGTGATCCCCCAGGCGTTCCGCATCGTGCTGCCGCCGCTCACCAATGAGGTCATCCTCCTGACCAAGGACTCCTCGCTGGTCTACGTGCTCGGCCTGGCCGCGCACGAGTACGAGCTCACCAAGTTCGGTCGCGACGGCATCTCCGCCCTCGACGCCGGCATGACGCCGATCCTTGTGGCCGGCCTGTTCTACCTCGTGATCACCGTGCCGCTGTCCCTGTTGGCCCGCCGGTTCGAGGCCCGTTCGACCAAGAAGGGGCACTGAGATGGCCCAGCAGAACCCCATCACCGGATCCTTCGGCGCGGTGGCCGCCGCGGACGCCGCCGGCGTGCACGTGGCCGGCCTCAACAAGTCCTTCGGCGCCAACCACGTGCTGCGCGGCATCGACCTCGACGTCGCCCCCGGCGAGGTCGTGTGCCTGATCGGCCCGTCCGGCTCGGGCAAGTCCACCCTCCTGCGCTGCGTGAACCTGCTGGAGAAGCCCGACTCGGGCGTCGTCACGGTCGGTGAGTTCACGGTCACGGACGAGGACGTGGACCTGGACGTGCTGCGCCGCCACGTGGGCATGGTGTTCCAGCAGTTCAACCTGTTCCCGCACCTGTCCGTGCTGGAGAACTGCACCGTGGCCCAGCTCAAGGTGCTCAAGCGGGGCAAGGCCGAGGCGGTGGACGTCGCCCGTCGGCAGCTGGCCCGCGTGGGCCTGGCCGAGCTCGAGGACCGCTACCCGGACCAGCTCTCCGGCGGTCAGCAGCAGCGCGTGGCGATCGCCCGTGCGCTGGCCATGGACCCGCAGCTGATGCTCTTCGACGAGCCCACCTCGGCCCTCGACCCCGAGACCGTCGGCGACGTCCTGGCGATCATGCGTCAGCTGGCCCGCGACGGCATGACCATGCTCGTGGTCACCCATGAGATGGGCTTCGCCCGCGAGGTGGCCGACCGGGTCGTGTTCATGGACGGCGGCGTCGTGGTGGAGGCCGGCCCGGCCGCCGCGGTGATCTCCGATCCCCAGCAGCCGCGCACCCAGGACTTCCTGCGCCGCGTGCTGCACCCCACCGAGATCGATCTCTGAGCCTGCCCGCCCGCCGTGCCCCGGTGGGCGGGCGCATGCGTGAGGGGCCCCGCCTGGACCGTGGTCCGGGCGGGGCCCCTCAGGCATGCGGCGGGGGCGTCAGGCCTTCTTGCGCAGCTTCTTCAGCTCGTCACGGGCCTCGCGCAGCGCGGCGACCTGCTCCTCACGGGCGGCGTGGATCGCGGCGACCTTCTCGTCCTGGGCGTCGCGGATGGCCTGCACCTTGGCGTCGCGGGCGCCCTCGATGCGGGCGGCGCGCTTCTTGGCGGCCTTGCGGCGCTTGCCGGGGCGGTTGGCCACGGAGTCGGCGGCGATGGCCAGGCCGGAGCCGACCAGGAAGATGTCCTTGGCGACGGCGGTGCCCTCCTGGGACGGGCGCACGCCGTCCGCCTCGGTCATCTCCGGGGTGTTCAGGTACATGGAGAACAGGCCGCCGGAGAACGCGGTCAGGGCGGAGCCGGCGAGCCAGCCCGGGACGAACGGGGCCAGCAGGGCCGAGCCCACGCCGATCTCGGTGGTCACGAGGAACTTCTTGAACTGCTCCGGTGACAGGTTGGCCAGCGCGGGCAGGCCGCGGGCGCTCATGTCGCGCAGGCCCTGGGCCTGCTCCGCGGAGATGCCGCGCTTGTTCAGGCCGGAGTTCAGGATGAACGCGCCGGAGGCCAGGCGCAGCGGAATCTGGACGATGCTCATGGAGTCTTCCTTCCAGTAGGGCCCGCGGCACGCACGTGGAGTGGGGTGTGGCGCGAACGGTCGGTGAGCGGTCTGCACCTCCGACAGTACCAACGGCAGCCCGCTCCCGCCCGCCCGGAGGCGCGGCTGTGCGCGCAGAGCGGACGACGTCGGCGCCTCCACCACGTCGCGGAGGCGGTCGATGATGGACAATGGGGCGCATGCTCCCCCTCGTCGCACCCCTGACCGTGGCCGCCGCCGCGCCCACCGACTACGGCTGGCTCGGCAACATCGTCGTGGACATCATGGAGGCGGTCGGCCCGATCGGCGTCGGCCTGGCCGTCTTCGCGGAGAACATCTTCCCGCCCATCCCGTCCGAGGTGATCCTGCCCCTGGCAGGCTTCACCGCGGCCGGCGGCGCCTTCAGCCCGCATGCCGCGCTGGTCTGGGCGACGGTCGGCTCGATCGTCGGAGCGCTGGCCCTCTACGGCCTCGGCGCGTGGCTCGGCCGCCACCGCATGTACCGCCTCGCGGACCGCATGCCGCTGGTGGACATGGAGGACGTGGCCAAGACCGAGCGCTGGTTCATCCGATACGGCTACTGGACCGTGTTCCTGGGCCGCATGGTCCCCGTGTTCCGCTCCCTGATCTCCATCCCCGCGGGCATCGAGCGGATGAACCTCGCGAAGTTCACCCTGTTCACGGCGCTGGGCTCCCTGATCTGGAACGCGATCTTCGTGTACGGCGGCTACGCGCTCGGGGAGCGGTTCCACCTCATCTCCGAGTACGCGGACGTCTTCTCCAACGTCGTCCTGGTCCTGATCCTGGCCTTCCTCGCGACCTGGGTGGTCCTGCGCCTGCGCCGCGACGCCCGCCGCCGGAACGACCCGGACTGGCGCCCGCCGACCGCGGACGAGATGGCCGCCCGCGTCGAGGCCATCCTGGAGTCCTCCGACCACCGGAAGTGAATCGCATGCACCCCGTCCTGCCCTCCCCCCGCCGTGGCCGCGCGGCCCTCGGCCTGGCCGCCGTCGCCCTGGTGACGCTGAGCGCCTGTGCCCGCACCGAGCCGCAGCCTGAGCCTGCGCCCGCCACGACGGCGGCCTCCGCCCTGCCGTCCATGGACATGGCCCCGTTCACGGTCGAGGTCCCCTCGCACGACCTCGAGCGGGTGCCGGAGGCGAGCGTCGCCGTGCTCGAGGGCGAGGACCCGGACCACCACGGGGCGTGGCTGCAGGTGCCCGGGGCGCCGGCCTGGACGGAGGCCATGGCCGAGGCCGTGCGCGCCCAGATCGACCAGTACCGCCGGGACACCGACCCGAGCGCGGACCCGCGTCTGGAGATCCAGCCGCAGCTCGCCGTCGTGGCCGAGGACATCGCCGCGGCCCGCCTGCTCGCCACGGAGCGGCGCGGCACGGACTCCGTGTCCACCTCGCACGTGATCTGGTACTCGGCCCGCGAGGACCGCGTGCTCGAGACCGCCGATCTCTTCACCCCCGACGGCTGGGACGCGTTCCGCGCCGAGGTGCGCCAGCGCATGGCCAACGACCCGGACGTGATCGGCTCGCGCCTGGACTCGGCGGTCGACGCCCCGGAGCAGGTGGAGAACCGTCGCGTCTGGGACGCGGTGGTCTTCCTGCCGGACGGCAGCCTGATGCTCGAGGCGGACCAGGCGTCCATGGCGCCGGCCGCCGCGGGCGTGCTGACGGTGCGGATCCCTCGGGACACGGCGACCGCCTGGCTGTCCGACCTGGGCCACGTCGCCGCGGACGCCGCCTCCGCCCCCGCCGACCTGCGTCTGCCGGACCGCTCCACCCCGACCCCCGAGGAGCAGCAGCCGGAGCCCGCCCCCGAGCCGGAGCCCGAGACGTCCTCGTGGACGGAGGAGGCCACCGGCGCACCCGTGCCGCCCCCGTCCGCGCCCGCCGACACGGCGGCCCCGACGCCCAGCGTGACCACCCCGGTGCCGAGCAGCACGGCCCCGTCCTCCTCGGCCCCCGCGCCCACCCGCTCGGCCACGCCGTCCTCCCCGTCGTCTCCCCCCACCTCGTCCTCGCCGTCGGGCACGGGATCCGGCAGTCCGACGCCGAGCACCCCCGACCCGACGCCGACCTCCGCGACGCCGACCCCGACGTCCCCGACCCCGACGTCCCCGAGCCCGTCCGGTCCGTCCACGAGCGCGTCCGGTCCGTCCACGAGCGCGCCGGCCACGGACCCTGCGCCGGACCCGACCGAGTCCGCACCCGAGCCGACCGCCACCACGGCCTCCGCGTCCGCGTCGCCCACGTCGGGGGACCGCTCCAGCAGCACCCCCTGACCCCGGCGCCGGGCGCCGTCGTCGGCCGCGGTCTGCACCGTCGACGCGCGGCCGTGGCAGGATCGGGGCGATGACTGAGCACCTGCCCCGCCCCTGCCCGGACGCACCCGGCCCCGACGCCGTGCCGCCGCCCGCCGAGCGCGTCCACGCGCACGACCACAATCGGGACAAGGACCCCGCCCTCGTCCGACGGGAGCCGGTCTCCTTCGTCCGGCGCGGCGCGCGCCTGAACGCGGGGCGACAGGCGGTGTGGGACCGCCAGGCGGAGCGGGTCCTCGTGGACGTGCCCCGCGGCCGCGGCGCCACCTCGGTGGACGCCCGGGCCCGACTGGACTGGGCGGGGGTGTTCGGGCGCGAGGCTCCCCTGCTGGTGGACATCGGCTCGGGGCTGGGCGAGTCCACGGCGCAGGCCGCCGCCGACCGGCCGGACTGGAACGTGCTCGCCGTCGAGGTCTACGTGCCCGGCCTGGCCGCGCTCATGACGCGCGTGGAGCAGCAGGGCCTGGAGAACGTCCGCGCCGTGGAGGCCAACGCGCCCGAGCTGCTGGACGCCCTGCTCACGCCCGGCTCCGTCTCCGAGGTGTGGGTGTTCTTCCCGGACCCGTGGCACAAGAAGCGGCACCACAAACGCCGTTTGGTCTCCCCCGCCTTCGCCGATCGCGTGGCGCGGGTGCTCACCCCCGGCGGGGTGCTGCGGCTGGCGACGGACTGGTCGGGCTACGCCGTGCAGATGCGCGAGGTGCTCGAGGCGCACCCGGAGTTCGAGAACCTCTTCCCCGGGCGCGCCGCGGGCGAGGACTCTCCGCTCACGCGGGTGCGCCGCGAGGGCAGGGAGACCGAGGTGGGTGCCCAGCCGCTGCCCGCGGGATGGGAGAGCGCGGCCGAGGAGGAGCGCCCCCTGCGCGCCGGCCTGGGCGAGGCGCGGGCCGGCGCGGCGGCCGCGGACCCCGTGGACCACGACGGCGGCTGGGCGCCCCGGTTCGAGGGCCGACCGATCACGAGCTTCGAGGCGAAGTCCCAGCGGGCCGGGCGGCTCGTGTTCGACCTGGCGTACCGCCGCCGCTGAGCACGGGGCCCGACGGGGTCGCTCAGGCCGGGGCGACCGGCCCGGCCGGGTCGGCGCCGTCCGGAACGGGCGACAGCGGCAGGCCGGCGGTCACCCGCGCGGTCGCCGCGAGCGTCACGGACCCGGCGTCCCGGTAGCCCCTCGGGGCGTCCTCGGGGGCCGTCGGCGACCAGCGGGCCGTGCGGTGGCCGCGGACGGCGGCCCCCGCCAGGCCGGGCCGCGGGGCCACCGGCAGCGCGGCGGCGTCCGTCCAGTCCCGACGACGGCCGACCGCGCGGCCGACCCGGGCGAGGAGATCGCCCGGGGCCAGGGCGCGGAACGTCCGCCCGGACCGCAGGCCGAGGTGCGCGGCCCGGGCCGCCAGGGCGGCGGGCAGGCCGACCGTGCCCGAGACCACGAGGGCCTCGACGGGACGCTCGGCCGGCCACGGGGCCTCCGCGTCGTCGGGCTGCAGGCCCCGGTCCGCGAGCAGGCGCAGGGCGTGCGCGGCCACGAGCGAGCCGTACGAGTGGGCCTCCACGGCCCCGTGCACGGCGGTCCCGCGGGCGCGCAGGGCCGGGGCGACATCGTCGTCCTCCCCCGGCCCGTGGCGCAGGAACTCCCACCAGGCCCGCACATCCGCGGCGAGCATCGCGCCGCCGCGCCGGCCGGGGCCGTCGAGCACCACCCGCCAGGGCGTGGGTGCGGGGTAGCCGAGCCACCCGATGACGACGGGGCGGGGTGCGCCGGCGGCGCGCTGGGCGGCGGCGAGGTGGGCGGCCTCCCGGGCCGTCCCCCACATGGCCGTCTGGGGGCGGATGCCCATGCCGGAGACGAGCCAGGTCAGGTGGGTGGCGGTCGCGGGGTCCCCCGCGGCGACCACCGCGCGCGGCCCGTCCGGGCCCTCGAGGACGTAGTCCAGCAGATGCCGGGCGGGCAGGTGCGGGTCCATGCCCTCCGGCTTGAGGGCGTGGACGATCCCGTCCAGGGCGCTCCGGGCCTGCCGGCCGAGGCCGTCGCGCCGGGCCATGTCGGCGCGCAGCCGCTCCTGCACGCGGGACCGCGCGGCCGCCCCGAACGACGCCCGGCTCAGTCCTGCTCGGACTGCCACGTGGGCACCCGTCGGAGGCCTGCGACGCCGGAGGGCAGCCTCCGCAGGCCGCTCGGGCAGGCCTCGCCCGCGGTGTCCGCCCCGGCCCGTGCCGCGGCGTGACGGCGGACGGCCATCCGGTCGGCGTAGCGGGCCGAGACGTCACCGCCGGAGCCCACGGTGAAGACGCGGGCCAGGCGGGAGGCGTGGTGGAGGCGGTCCACCTGGGCAGCCAGCTCGACCACGGTGTCCTGCAGCTGCTCGACCTCGCGCTGCAGCGCGATCACGCGGCGGATGCCCTCCAGCGAGATGCCTTCGCGGCTCAGGGTCTGCACGGTCTGCAGCCGCTCGACGTCGGCGAGGGAGTAGCGGCGGTGCCGTCCGTCCTGGCGGGCGGGGACCACGAGGCCGAGCCGGTCGTACTGGCGCAGGGTCTGCGGATGCATGTCCGCCATCTCGGCGGCCACGGAGATCACGAAGACCGGGGCGTGCCGGTCGGGACCCCCCTCGCGGCCCCGGTCCGCACGGGCGGCGCCGTCGCGGGCGCTCACCAGGCTGCCTTCCGGGCCAGCTCCCGCCGCGGATCGTCGCCGGCAGTGGCGGACTGCAGGGCCTCGACGGCGGCGCGGGCGTCGTCGTTGAGCGTGGTGGGCACGGTGACGCGCAGCTCCACGAGCAGGTCACCCGTCGTCGTCCCGCGCTCGACACCGCGGCCCTTCAGGCGCAGCACGCGGCCACACTGGGAGCCCGCCGGCACCTTCACCTTCACGGGGCGATCCAGCGTGGGCACCTCGATCGTGGCGCCGAGGGCGGCCTCGGGGAAGGTGACGGGCACGGTGATGCGCAGGTCGTCCCCGTCCCGGTGGAAGAACTCGTGCTCGCGCACGTGCACGGTGACCAGCAGGTCGCCGCGGCCGGCCGCACCGGGCGCGCCCTTGCCGCGGGCACGGACCTTCTGGCCGTCGCGGATGCCCTTCGGGATCTTCACCTCGATCGTCTCGCCGTCCGGGGCGCGCAGGGACACCGTGGTGCCCTGGATCGAGCCGCGGAAGGAGATCGTGGTGGTGGCGGTGCGGTCCGCGCCCTTCGTGGGGCGCGGCCGCGCGTAGCCGGCGTCGCCGAAGCCGCCGGGGCCGAAGCCGCCGGGGCCGAAGCCGCCGGTCTGGCCCGCGGCGCCGCCGAACATCCCGCTGAACAGGTCCGACAGGTCGGGCCCGGACTGCGTGGTGCGGGGGCCGCCCCCGCCGCCGAACATCCCGCCGAAGACGTCCTCGAAGCCGCCGCCGTCGGCACCGCCCGGGGCGGAGAACCGGGCGCCGCCGCCCATCGCGCGGATCGCGTCGTACTCCTGGCGCTCCTGGGGGTCGCTCAGGACGGCGTACGCCTCCGAGATCTCCTTGAACTTCTTCTCGGCCGCCTCATCCCCGGGGTTCTGGTCCGGGTGGTGGGTGCGGGCGAGCTTGCGGTAGGCCTTCTTCACATCCGCATCGGAGGCGTCCTTGGACACCCCCAGGGTCGCGTAGAAGTCCTTGTCCATCCAATCCTGCGAGGCCATGGTGCCTCCTCTCGTGTGTATCGGTCAGGGGGTCGGCCGGCGGCGGGGTGGGCCGCCGGCCGACGGGGTCACTCGTCTCCGGCGGAGACCATCACCTGGGCGGCGCGCAGCACGCGGCCGTCCCGGAGGTAGCCGTTGCGGAAGACCTGGACCACGTGGTCCGCGGGCACCTCTGCGTGCGGCTGGCGCATCACGGCCTCGTGCACGGCCGGGTCGAACTCGACGCCGGCCAGGGCCTCCTGGTCGTGACGCTCGAGGCCGAGGCCGGCCAGGGCGGTGTCGAGCTTGGTCGCGATGGCGGCGAACGGACCGTCCGTCAGGTCGCCGGCGGCGCGGGCGGCGTCGATGTCGTCGAGCACCGGCAGCAGCGCCGTGACGGCCTTGAGCACGCCGGCGTCCCTGGCCAGGTCGCGGTCGCGGTCCACGCGGCGCTTGTAGTTCACGTACTCGGCCTGCAGACGGCGCAGGTCGGTCTCGAGCTCGGCCTCGCGGTCCGAGGCCGCGGGCTGCGGCGCCTCGGTCCCGGCCTCCGCGCCGGCCTCGTCGAGGATGCGCTCGGCCTGGGCGAGGGCGTCGCCGTCCTCGGCCTGCTCGGCCGCGCTCTCGGCGGAGACGCGGGGCTCACCGGTCTCGGGGTCGATGCGGCGACGGTCGTTGAACACGATGGGCTCCTCCTCGGAGCCGCGCTCGGCGTCGGAGGAGCCGTGCGGACGCTGCTGGTCGGCGCTCATGGTGTGTCCTTTCGAAGCGGGTGGGCGCGGCGGGTCCGCCGCGCGGGGGGGTGGTGCGGGAAGGCCGGCGGGCCGGCCTGGCAGGGGCGCTGCCGGGCCGGCCCGCCGGCGTCGTGGGCCTCCGGGCGGGGCGGGCGTGGACGCCCGCCCCGGCACCGGGGTGTCAGGCCTTCTTCTCGTCGTCCTCGTCGACCACCTCGGCGTCGACGATGTCCTCGTCGTCGCCCTGCGGGGCGGCGGACTCGGCGCCGGCGTCGGCCGACTCCGCGCCCTGCTGGGCGTAGAGGGCCTCGCCGATCTTGACCTGGGAGGCCTGGAGCTTCTCGAACGCGGCGGCGACCTCGTCGTCGTTGTCCTGCTTCTCCAGGGCGGCCTTCAGGGCGTCGACGTCGGCCTGCACCTCGGTCTTGACGTCCTCGGGCAGCTTGTCCGCGTTGTCCTGCAGGAGCTTCTCCACGGAGTACGCGGACTGCTCCGCCTGGTTGCGGCGGTCGGCGGCCTCACGGCGCTTCCTGTCCTCGTCCGCGTGGGCCTCGGCGTCCTTGACCATGCGGTCGATGTCCTCCTTGGACAGCGAGGAGCCGCCCGTGATGGTCATCGACTGCTCGGTGCCGGTGCCCTTGTCCTTCGCGGAGACGTGCACGATGCCGTTCGCGTCGATGTCGAAGGTGACCTCGATCTGGGGCATGCCGCGCGGGGCCGGGGCGATGCCGGTCAGCTCGAAGGTGCCCAGCGCCTTGTTGTCCCGGGTGAACTCGCGCTCGCCCTGGAAGACCTGGATGGACACGGAGGGCTGGTTGTCCTCGGCCGTGGTGAACGTCTCGGAGCGCTTGGTCGGGATGGCCGTGTTGCGCTCGATGAGCTTGGCCATCACGCCGCCCTTGGTCTCGATGCCCAGCGACAGCGGGGTCACGTCGATCAGGAGCACGTCCTTGCGCTCGCCGGCGAGCACGCCGGCCTGCACCGCGGCGCCGATGGCGACGACCTCGTCCGGGTTCACGCTCTTGTTGGGCTCCTTGCCTCCGGTCAGCTCCTTCACCAGGTCGGAGACGGCGGGCATGCGAGTCGAGCCGCCGACGAGGACCACGTGGTCGATGTCGGAGACCTTGACGCCGGCCTCCTTGATGACGTCCTCGAACGGCTTGCGGGTGCGCTCGAGCAGGTCCTTGGTGAGGTCCTGGAACTTGGCGCGGGAGAGGTGCTCGTCCAGGTGCACCGGGCCCTCGGGGGTCACGGACAGGTACTGCAGCGAGATGTTGGTGGAGGTGGCCGAGGAGAGCTCCTTCTTGGCCTGCTCCGCGGCCTCCTTCAGGCGCTGCAGGGCGATCTTGTCCTTGGACAGGTCCGCGCCCTTGGACTTGGCCTGCTGGAGCAGCCAGTCCACGATCCGCTGGTCCCAGTCGTCGCCGCCGAGGCGGTTGTCGCCTGCGGTGGCGCGCACCTGGATGGTGGCGAAGTCGTCCTCGTCCTTGGCGACCTCGAGCAGGGACACGTCGAAGGTGCCGCCGCCCAGGTCGAAGACCAGGATGAGCTCGTCCTCCTTGCCCTTCTCCAGGCCGTAGGCCAGGGCGGCCGCGGTGGGCTCGTTGATGATGCGCTTGACGTTCAGGCCCGCGATCTCGCCGGCCTCCTTGGTGGCCTGGCGCTCGGCGTCGTTGAAGTAGGCGGGCACGGTGATCACCGCGTCGGTGACCTTCTCGCCCAGGTACTCCTCGGCGTCGTGCTTGAGCTTCATCAGCGTGCGGGCCGAGATCTCCTGCGGGGTGTACTTCTTGCCGTCCACCTCGGTGGTCCAGTCGGTGCCCATGTGGCGCTTGATGGACGCGAAGGTGCGCTCCGGGTTGTTGACGGCCTGGCGCTTAGCGACCTCGCCGACCAGGACGTCCCCGCCCTTGGAGAACGCGACGACGGACGGGGTGGTGCGGGCGCCCTCGGCGTTCGCGATGACGACCGGGTCGCCACCCTCGAGGACGGCGACGACGGAGTTGGTGGTGCCGAGGTCGATGCCGACTGCACGGGACATGATGGGGTCCTTCCTGTCTGACGGTGAAGCGGGGGCCGGACCCGCGGGCCGGGGCACCGGCGCCGCAGGGACTTGAGCCTTCATGACTCAGGTTGCCACCGGGGCGGTGGACTGTCAAGTGAACCTGAGTCGACTTCACTCACTTCTGCTTCTGCGAGGGTCAACGCGGGCGGTCCGCGATCCATTCCCGGGCCCCGGCTCCATCCCCCATCCGTCCCGGTGCAGGCGCCCGGCCCTGGAGGCGCGGGGGTCTCACGCGGTTGGATGGCGGATCACGGGGCGCCGCCGACGGCGCGCCCGTCCCGACGGAGAAGGAGCACCACCATGGCCGAGCAGAACGCCGCCGACTACACCGTCCCGGGCCTGTCCCTGAGCACGGGCCGCCGCACCGCCGAGATCCTCCAGGGTCGCCTGCACGCCCTCAACGACCTGCAGCTCACCCTGAAGCACGCCCACTGGAACGTGGTGGGCCCCGGCTTCATCGGCGTGCACGAGATGCTCGACCCCCAGATCGAGCTGGTCCGCGGGATGGTGGACGTCCTCGCGGAGCGCATCGCCACCCTGGGCGTCTCCCCCGCCGGCACCCCGGGCGCGCTCGTGGCCGCCCGTGCGTGGGACGACTACACACTGGGCCGCGCGTCGACCCTGGAGCACCTGGCCGCGCTGGACCTCGTCTACGACGGCGTCGTGACGGACCACCGCGCCGCGATCGACGCCACCGAGGACCTCGACCCGGTCACGCAGGACATCCTCATCGACCAGGTGGCCCAGCTCGAGCTGTTCCAGTGGTTCATGCGCTCCTTCCTCACCACGGACGACGGCCGCCTGAGCAGCGCGGGTGCGGCCACGGAGGCCGCCGCCGCGGGCCGGGTGAAGGACGACCAGGCCGCGCCCGCCCCGCAGGGCGCGCGCACGAAGAAGTCGGGTGCCAAGAAGGCCACGGCCTCGAACGCGAAGAAGTCCAAGAAGAAGTGACCGCGCGCCCCTGAGGCGCCCGCGTGCACGGAGGGCCCGACCGCACCACCGGTCGGGCCCTCCGTCGCCGTCCGGGCTCAGGCGGCCCGCGCCGGCCACCAGACGCGCGGGCCGATGTCCCGGACGAGCGCGGGGATCAGCAGCGTGCGCACCACCAGCGTGTCCAGCAGCACTCCGAAGGCCACGATGAACGCCAACTGCACCATGAACATCAGCGGGATCACCGCGAGCGCGGCGAAGGTGGCCGCCAGCACGACGCCGGCCGAGGTGATCACCCCGCCCGTCACGGTGAGGGCGCGCAGCACGCCCGCCCGCGTGCCGTGCCGAGGCGTCTCCTCCCGCGCCCGGGTCATCAGGAAGATCGTGTAGTCGATCCCGAGCGCCACGAGGAAGACGAAGCCGTAGAGCGGCACGGTGGGGTCGGCGTCCTCGAAGCCGAACACGTGCCGGAACACGAGGACCGAGACGCCCAGGGCCGCACCGAAGCTGACCACGGTGGCCGCCACGAGCAGCACGGGCGCCAGGAGCGAGCGCAGCAGCACCGCGAGGATGACCAGCAGCATCGCGAGGATCAGCGGGATGACGACCCGCAGGTCGCGCTGCGTGGTGACGTTCGTGTCCAGCGCCTGGGCCGCCGGGCCGCCCACGAGGATCTCGCCCGTGGCCGGGAGGTCCGCGAGCCGGTCGCGCAGGCGGGCCACGGTCTGCTGCGCGGCAAGGGACTCGCCCGGGTCCGCCAGGGTGGCCGAGACCAGCACGCGGCCGTCCACCACGCGGGGCTGCGGCTCCGGCGCGGACGCGGCGCCCGCCCCGCCCTCCGCGTCGGTCACGCCCGGGGGTGGGCCCGCGGCGGCCTCGGGGGCGTCCGTGGTGACCTCGGCCTCGGCCACGCCGGGGTCCTCCGCGACGGCGGCGAGCACCGCCTCCGCGTCCCCGGCCGGGGCGAGGATCTGGGCGGGGGCGCCCGCGCCGGCGTCGAAGTGCTCGCTCAGCAGGGCCTGGGCCTGCCGGGCGTCGGAGTCGCCGAGCAGCACGTCCTCCTGGGCGACGCCGTCCGCGCGCAGCTGCAGCAGACCGCCGCAGAGGGCGAGGAGCACGACCGTCGTGGCGACCCAGACGAGACGGGGCCGGCGCGCGACGACGGCGCCCACCCGCGTCCACACCCCGTGGTCCTCCTCGAGGCCGGCGACGGGTCGGCCCGCGCCGTCGAGCGGCGGGGTGAAGGCCCGGCCCCGGGCGGCTCTGCGCTGCGCGCGACGGCGAGCGCGCTCGGGGGACGGGATCGTGGGCCAGAAGGCGGCACGCCCGGTCAGCCGCAGCAGCGCCGGCAGCAGGGTCAGGGCGGCGAGCCACGCGAACGCCACACCCGTGGCGGCCACGGGGCCGAGGGAGCGCGTCGAGTTGAGGTCCGAGGCCATCAGGATCAGCAGGGCGAGGGCCACGGTCGAGGCGGACGCGGTGATCGCGCCGAAGGACCCGCGCACGGCGGCCCGCAGCGCCTCCCCGACGTCCGCCCGGACCAGCAGCTCCTCGCGGTGCCGGGCCACGAGCAGGAGGCAGTAGTCGGTGGCCGCGCCGATCACGAGGATCGAGAGGATGCCCTGGGCCTGGCCGTTGAGCTGGATCCAGCCCGCCAGTGCCATCCCGTAGACGGCCACGATCGCGCCGCAGAGCGCGGCCACGGCCGTCAGGAGCACGAGGACCGGCAGCAGGACGGAGCGGTAGACCGCCACGAGGATCACGAACACCACCGCGAGCGCCACGAGCAGCAGCAGCCCGTCGATGCCCGCGAACGCGCCGCCCAGCTCCGCGACCAGGCCCGCCGGACCGCCCACGTGCCACTCGGTGTCCGCGGCCACGGTGCCGGCGAGGGCGGGGTCGGCGGCCGCCGGGTCCGCCACGACCTCCCGCAGGTCGGCCACCACGTCGGCCACGGGCCGCTCGGCCCCGGCCGAGGAGTCGACGAAGGCCAGGAACTGCACCGCCGCGCCGTCGTCGGAGGGGATCGGGCCGGCGACGTCGGTCACGCCCGGCACCTCGCCCAACCGGCCCGCGAGGTCCGCGAGCGCGGGGAAGGCGGCCGCGGGGTCCGCGGTGCTCGCCGGGCCCACGACGACGGCGGGCACGGCCTCGCCGTCCTGGAACGCCGCCGCCTCCTGTCCCGCGCGGGTGGACTCGGCCGACGCCGGCAGGAAGGTGGCCTGGTCGTTCGAGGAGACGTCGCCGATCCTGCCGAACACGGGGCCGCCCAGGCCGAGCACGGCGAACCAGACCACGGCCAGCGCCGCGGCCAGGCCCAGCCGCAGCCCCCGAGGGGGACGCCCCGTGGCGGCGGGGGTGCGGAAGGCGGAGAGGTCGGGCGGGGTGGGCATGCCCCGAGCGTAGGGGATGGTTCGATGATCAAACAACCATGGGGGCTGGCTAGACTCCCGGCCATGACCACGCAGCCCCCCTCCGCCCCCGCGGAGCACCTCGCCGTGGTCCACGCCCTGCGCGTCTTCAGCGAGAGCGCGGAGCACGCCGTCGACGAGGCCGGCCGCGGCGTCGGCCTGCACCGCACGGACCTCAGAGCCCTCGCGTACCTGATGGCCCGCGCGGCGGCCGGTGAGCCCGTCACGGCCTCGGACCTCGGCGCCCACCTGCACCTCACCCGGGCCTCGGCCACCGCCCTCGTGGACCGCCTGGCCGCCGCGGGCCACGTCCGCCGCCACCGGGACGAGGGCGACCGGCGGCGCGTGCTGGTGGAGCACACGGACACGGCCCGCCGCGACGGACAGCGCGCGTTCGAACCGATGTCCCAGCGGCTGAGCGCCGCCCTCGAGGGGTTCTCCGCCGCGGAGCTGCGGGCCGCGGTGCGGGTGCTCGAGGCGGCCACCGCCGCACTGACGGACCCCGCCCCGGAGGACCCGTGACCCGACCGGCGCTCATCGGCCTGGACGGCCGCTCGGGGTCGGGCAAGACCGTCCTCGCCGCCGCGCTCGCGGCCCGGATCGCGCCGTTCGCGCGCGTCGAGGTGATCGAGATCGAGTCCATGTACCGGGGCTGGGACGGGCTGGCCGCCGCGGTGGACGACGACGGCCCCTACCCGGGCGTCGTGCGCGCGCTGCGGGAGCGGGGCACGGCGACCTGGACCACGTGGGACTGGCACCGCGCCGCCCCCGGCCCGCCGCGGCGGACCGCGCCGGCCGACGTCGTGGTGTGCGAGGGCGTGGGTGCGCTCAGCACCGCCGCCCGACCGCTGCTCGACCTGGCGGTGTGGCTCGAGCTCGAGACCCCCGCGCGACGCACGCGGGCGCTGGCCCGGGACGGTGAGACCTTCGCCCCGCACTGGGACCGCTGGGCCGCACAGGAGGAGGACTACCTGGCCCGGCACGCCCCGCGCGCCGCGGCGGACCTGATCCTGCGTCTGCCCTCCGCCTGACGGCGGCGGTGCCCGGGGCCGGGGGCGTCGGGGTCTGCGTGCGGGCCGGTCGGGCGCCCGCGCTGGGACCGGAGCGGTTCGCTCCGCTTAGGTGTAGCATCGGAGGCGGCGCGCCGCGTCCGGCCGCGTCCCACCCCAGCACACGGAGACCTCCCCTTCCCATGGCGACACTGCTCTACCGTCTCGGCCTCGGCGCCGCCCGCCGCCCCCTCCTCGTGATCCTCGCCTGGGTGCTCGCCCTGGCCCTCGCCGTCGGCGGGTTCCTCGCCTTCGGCGGCACGCTCTCCTCCACCGTCACCATCCCCGGCACGCCCACCGCCCAGGTCACGGACCGCCTCAAGGAGGAGTTCCCCGAGGCCTCCCGCGGCAGGGGCCAGGTCGTGTTCACCACCGAGGACGGCTCCCCCCTGACCGACGCCCAGCGCGAGCAGATCACCGCCCTGTTGGACGACGTCGCCGAGCAGCCGGCCGTGGAGGGCGTCGTGAACCCGTTCGAGGCCCAGGCCCAGCAGGACGACGCCCGCACCCGGCTGGACGAGGGCCGCACCGAGCTGGCCGACGGCGAGCAGCGCCTCGCGGACGGACGCCAGGAGATCGAGGACGGCCGGGCCGAGCTCGAGCGTCGCACGGCCGAGGCCGACGCGGCCGAGCAGCGCCTGGCCGAGGCCGCCGCCCAGCTGGAGGAGGGGCAGGCGAAGCTCGACGCCGCGCGCGCCGACCTCGAGGAGCGTGGCCTGGACGCCCTGCCGGCCGAGGCCCTGGCCCCGCTCCGGGAGGCCGAGCAGCAGGTGGCCGAAGGCCAGGAGCAGCTCGACGCCGGCCGCGCCGAGCTCGAGGAGCAGGCGGAGCGCCTCGAGGCCGGGCAGGCCAAGCTCGACGCACAGCGTCAGGAGCTCGAGGCCGCGCAGGCCGAGCTCGACGCCCGGTGGGCCGAGCTCGAGGCCGGGCAGGCCGAGCTCGACGCCCGGGCCGAGCAGCTGGCCGCGGGCCGCGCCGAGCTCGAGCAGGCCCGGGACGCCGCACTGGCCGAGGCCGAGGCCGCCGGCATCCCGGCGGAGCAGGTCACCGAGCAGTTCGCCGACCAGGAGGCGCAGCTCGCCGCCGCCGAGGCACAGCTGGCGGCCGGTCAGGACCAGGCCGACGCCGCCCGCGCCCAGCTGGAGGCCGCCCAGGCCGAGGCCGACGCGGGCGCCGAACAGCTCGCGGCCGCCCAGGCCGAGGCCGACGACGGCGCCGCCCGACTCGCCGCCGGCCGGCAGCAGCTGCAGGAGTCCGAGGCCGAGCTCGAGGCCGGCCGCGAGCAGGTGGCCGCGGGACGGCAGCAGGCCCTGGACGCGGCCGAGGCCGAGCTCGACGCGCAGCAGCAGAAGATCGACGAGGGCCGGGCCGAGTACGAGCGCGGCGTCGCCGAGCTCGAGGACGGCCGGGCCCAGCTGGCCGCCGGCGCGGAGCGCCTGGACCAGGCCGAGGCGGACCTCGCCGACGGCCGCGCCGAGCTGGAGGACGGCCGCGTCGAGGCCGAGCGCGGCGAGCGCACCCTGGCCCTCGCGGAGGACTTCCGCACCGTGTCCGAGGACGGCAGCACCGCCGTCGGGATCGTCACCTTCACCACGCCGACCCTGGACGTGACCGCCGAGGACAAGGAGGCGGTCACCGGCGCCCTCACCGGCGCGGACATCGACGGCGTCGCCGTGCATCCCTCCCAGGAGCTCAACGCCACCGTGTCCTCCCTGCTGGGCCCGGGCGAGGTCGTGGGCCTCGTGGTCGCCGCGATCGTGCTGGTGGTCATGCTCGGCACCCTCGTGGGCGCGGGCCTGCCGCTGGTCAATGCGCTGGTGGGCGTGGGCGTGGGCGCCGCCGGGGCGCTCGCGTTCTCCTCCGCCGTGGAGATGATCTCCGTGACCCCGGTGCTCGGGGTGATGCTGGGCCTGGCCGTGGGCATCGACTACGCGCTGTTCATCGTCAACCGACACCGCCATGAGCTGCGTCGCGGCACGAGCCTGCACGAGTCGATCGCCCTGGCCACCGGCACCTCCGGCAACGCCGTGGTGTTTGCCGGCATCACCGTGATCGTCGCCCTCGTGGGCCTGAACGTCACCGGCATCCCGTTCCTGGGCCTGATGGGCACCGTGGGCGCGGTCTGCGTGGCCGTGGCCGTGCTGGTGGCCGTCACCCTGACCCCGGCCCTGCTCTCCCTGGCCGGGATGCGGATCCTCTCGAAGAAGGAGCGGGCCCGCCTCGCCGACGAGGGTCCCGCCTCCGTCGCCGAGGGCTCCGCCGCCGTGCGCCGCGCCGGGCGCCGCTCGACCATGTCCACCCCGGCCGCGATCGCCTCGGCCCTGGCGGCCGTCGCCCTGCTGGTGCTCGTGGCCCTGCCGGTCGGCTCGATGCGCCTGGGCCTGCCGGACGGCGGGTCCGAGCCGGAGGGCTCCGACTCGCAGGTTGCGTACGAGCTCACCGCCGAGAAGTTCGGCGAGGGCTACAACGGCCCGCTCGTGGTGACCGTGGACCTGCCCGCCGGCCTGGACGAGGACGCGGCCGAGGACGCCCGCCTGGCGGTGGGCGAGCAGCTCGCCGGCCTCGAGCACGCGCACGCCGTGGTGCCCGCGGGCTTCAACGAGGACCGCACCGTCACCATGTTCCAGGTGCTGCCCGAGGAGGGCCCGAACGCCGTCTCCACCGAGGAGCTGGTGCGCGAGCTGCGCGCCACCGAGCCGGCCGGCGAGGCCTCCAACCTCGGCGTGGCCGGCATGACCAGCGGGTTCATCGACGTCTCGGAGAAGCTCTCCGACGCCCTGCCCCTCTACCTGGGCGTGGTGGTGGGCCTGTCCCTGCTGATCATGGTGCTGGTGTTCCGCTCGATCCTGGTGCCGCTGATCGCCACCGGCGGGTTCGTGCTCTCCATGTTCGCCGCCATGGGCGGCGTGGTGGCCATCTACCAGTGGGGCTGGCTCGGCTCGGTGTTCGGGGTCCACAACCCCGGCCCCGTGCTCAGCTTCCTGCCGACCATCATGATCGGCGTGCTGTTCGGCCTGGCCATGGACTACCAGCTGTTCATCGCCTCCGGCATGCGCGAGGCCTACGCCCACGGCCTGCCCGCCCGCCAGGCCGTGCTGACCGGCCTGCGCTCGGGCCGGGCCGTCGTGATCGCCGCGGCGATCATCATGATCTCCGTGTTCGGCGGGTTCATCTTCGCCCACGACGCGATGATCCGCCCGATGGGCTTCGGCCTGGCCTTCGGCGTGCTGCTGGACGCGTTCGTGGTGCGCCTGCTCCTGATGCCGGCGCTGATGCACCTGCTCGGCGAGAAGGCGTGGTGGCTGCCGCGCTGGCTCGACCGGATCATGCCGGACGTGGACGTGGAGGGCGCCCAGCTCGAGCGCGGCCACGCCCCCGCCGCCGAGGCCGCGTCCGCCCCGGCTCCCGAGGCCGGCCGCACCCCGGCCGTCGACGGCGGCGCGCACCGCGCCTGAGCGCGCCCGACCGCGCGGGACACCGCCGCCCCCGGCCACTGCGGCCGGGGGCGGCGGACTATCCTGGGCGCATGTCCCCCACCCCGTTCTCCCCCTCCCCCGGCGAGCCCGTCCTCGTGCTGCTCGAGGCCGGCGCGGACGGCGCCCGCCTGCCCCGCGTGGCCGACCCCGCCGTCCCGCACCTGCGCGTGAGCGACCAGGGCGTCACGCGCGGCGACGGCCTGTTCGAGACCGCGCTCGCCGTCGCGGACGAGGCCGGGGTGCTGCGGATGCGCAAGCTCGGCGCCCACCTGGGGCGCCTGGCCTCCTCGGCCGCCGCCCTGCAGCTGCCGGCGCCGAGCGCCGCGGCGTGGGAGGCCGCCGTCGAGCGGGGCCTGCAGGCCTTCGCCGCGGCCAACGACGTGGCCGCCGGGGACCGCCTCTCCGTGCGCCTGACCGTCACCCGCGGGCCCGAGGCCGCGCCCGGCGCCGTGCCCGAGCCCTCCGCCTGGGCGCTGCTCAGCCCCGCCCCCGCCGTCGAGGACGAGGAGCGCCGCACCGGGCTGCGCGTGCTCCTGCTGGACCGCGGCCTGGACTCCCGGGCGCCGGAGCGCTCCCCGTGGCTGCTCACGGGCGCCAAGACCCTCTCCTACGCCGTGAACATGGCCGCCCTGCGCCACGCCCGCGACCACGGCGCCGACGACGTCGTCTTCACCAGCGCGGACGGCTACCTGCTCGAGGGCCCCACCTCCACGGTGCTGATCGTGCGCACCGGGGAGGACGGCGTCCGCCGCCTCCTCACCCCGCTGCGCCAGAAGGGCATCCTCGCCGGCACGTCGCAGGCCGTGATCTTCGCGGCCGCCCACGCGGACGGCTGGGAGCTCGGCTACGGCCCGCTCGTCCCGGCGGACCTCCAGGGTGCCGAGGGCGTCTGGCTCGTCTCCTCGGTGCGCGGCGTCCTGCCGGTGCGCGCCGTCGACGGCGTCGAGATCCCCGTGGACCACGAGCTCACCGGCATGCTGCAGGCCCATCTGGACGCCGACGGCGATCCCGGCCGGCACGTCAGCGGCGACCCGGTGCCCACCGCGGGCTAGGCTGGAGACCGGCCCGTCCGACGTCGTCGGCCGCGACCGCAACCGCACGTGATATCCCCGACCACGGAAGGCGCACCATGAACACGCTCGTCCAGAAAGCCCTGTCCGCCGGCATCACGCTGGTCGGCGGCATCGTCGGCTCCCGCGTGGTCGCGGGCGGCTGGCGGCTCGTCACCGGCCACAGCGCCCCGGACGACGCGGCCGACGAGACGCTGCCCCTCGTCGAGGCCCTGTCCTTCGCGTTCATCTCCGCGGGCGTCGCGGCGCTGCTGAAGGTCGCCGGCCAGCGCGGCGCCGGCGCCGCGATCCGCAAGGTGTCCGAGTCCACCGCGCACCGCGTGGACCACGAGGTCTGAGCCGCCCGCGACCACCACGACGACGGCCGCCGCCCGGAGGGATCCGGACGGCGGCCGTCGTGCTGTGCGGGGTGGTGTCAGCGGCGCCCGCGTGGCCGGGCACCGGCGCGGCGCGGCCCGGGGTCCGCCGGGGGCTCGGCCCGACGGACGACGGCGGCCAGCTCGTCCCGGTGCAGCAGCTCACGGCGGGCGTGCTTGGTGCGGTAGCCCGTGCGGCCCACCAGGTGGGAGGCCACCGGGGCCGTGACCATCTGGGTGACCCAGGCCAGGAACAGCACGGGCAGCCACACCCACGAGCGCCACTCGATCGCCAGCCCCGCGAGCATGAGCAGCAGGCCGAGGACCTGCGGCTTGGCGGCGGCGTGCATGCGGGCCAGCAGGTCCGGCAGCACGAGCAGGCCCACGCCGGCCACCAGGGAGAAGAAGGCGCCGCTGACGATCAGGAACGCGGCCAGCCAGTCCAGGAGCGTGGCGGTGTCGGTCATCGGCCCTCCTCCCCGCCCGGCACGTCCGTGGTGCCGGGCACGCGCGCCTGGTCCTCGAGCGAGTGGTCCGGGCGCCGGTCCTCCGCGAAGCGCGCCACCGTCACCGAGCCGACGAAGCCGACCGCGGCGGCCAGCACCACGAGGACCACGTGGTGCGTGTGGCGGTGCACGGCCATCTCCAGGACGAGCATCCCGGAGAACACCACGAGCAGGACGTCCGTGGCGATCGCCCGGTCCAGCAGCGAGGGGCCGCGCACGATCCGGTAGAGCGCGCCGAGGGCGCCGACCACGAGCAGCGCCCCGCCGGCCCACGTGGCCAGGTCCATCGGGTCCATCAGGCCTCCTCCTTCGGGGGGCGGGCGGCGGGGGGCGCCGAACTCGGGAAGCGGCGGACCAGCTCGAGGTCCTCACGCGTGCCGACGGCGCGGATGATGCCCGCCTCCACGTCGAGGGCCTTGGCGCGGAAGCCCTCCACGTCCTCGTCCGTGGTCGCGTCGAGCACGTGCAGGTACAGGACGGAGCGGACCCGGTCCACGTCCAGCACGATCGAGCCCGGCACCAGGGCCAGGGCGTGGCTGACGAGCGTGATGATGAGGTCGTCGTGACTGCGCAGCGGGACGCTCACGATCGAGCCGCGGGCGCGGCGGCCACGCAGCAGCACCACCCCGGTCACGTTGACCGAGGCGCGCACGACGTCGACGAGGAACCGCACCGTGAACACGAGGGACCACCAGGGGTTCAGACGGCCGCTGAACGGGATGTCCGGCATCGGGAAGAGCCCGATGATCAGCAGCGCGAAGGCGAGGCCGGTCAGGGCCACGTGCGGAGCGAAGTCCTGCCACAGGGCGCACCACACGGCCACCATCACGAGGATCAGCGGCCACTGGGCCACGATGCCCCGGATCCGGTCGGGGCGCACCACGTCGCGGCGAGCGGAGTCACTTCCGGGCATCGTGCACCTCCGTCGGGTCGACGCTGAGGGTGGCCGCGGCCCGCTCGGCCGCGGCGTCGTCGAGCACCGCCGCGATGTAGGGCGAGCGGTCGAGCATGTCCGTGGCGGCGTCGTCGGACAGGGCGAACAGCGGGCCGGCGGCCACCGTGAACACCAGCGTCAGGCCCACGAGCGCCGTGGTGGGCAGCACGAGGCCCCGCTCGAGCGGGCGGGGGCGCTCGCCACGGGCGACGGCCCGCTCGTAGGCGGCCACGAGCTGGGCGGGCGGGTGCTCCACGTCCTCGACGCGGCGCCAGAACGCGCGGGTCCACACGCGCACCACCACGAGCAGGGTCAGCAGGGACACGAGCAGGGACACGCCCACCAGCGTGTACGCCAGGGGCGTGGCCTGCTCGACGCCGCCGCGCAGCAGGCCGACCTTGCCGAGGAAGCCGGAGAACGGCGGGATGCCGCCGAGGTTGAGCGCGGGCACGAGGAACAGGACGCTCACGAACGGGGAGACCTTCGCCAGGGACCCGAGGCGGTCGATGTTCGCGGTGCCGGCGCGGTTCTCGATCAGACCCGTGACGAGGAAGAGCGCGGTCTGCACGGTGATGTGGTGGGCCACGTAGTACACGGTGGCCGCCAGCCCCGCCTCCGTGGCCAGGCCCAGGCCGAAGATCATGTAGCCGATGTGGGAGACGAGGATGAAGGACAGGATGCGCTTGATGTCCGTCTGGGCCAGCGCGCCGAGGATGCCCACCACCATGGTCAGCGCGGCCACCACTAGCAGGAGCGCGTTGACGTGCTCCCCGGGGAAGAGCAGCGTCTCGGTGCGGATCATCGCGTATACGCCGACCTTGGTGAGCAGGCCCGCGAACACCGCGGTCACCGGGGCGGGCGCGGTGGGGTACGAGTCCGGCAGCCAGAAGGAGAGCGGGAACACGGCCGCCTTGATGCCGAAGCCCACCAGGAGCAGCACGTGCAGGACCATCTGCACGTCGGTGGGCAGTTCGCCCAGCTTCACGGCCAGGTCCGCCATGTTCACGGTGCCGGTGGCCGCGTAGATCATCGCGATCGCGATCAGGAACACCACCGAGGAGATCACGGAGACCACCACGTAGGTGACGCCCGCGCGGATCCGCTGGGCCGTGCCGCCCATGGTCAGCAGCACGTAGGAGGACGTCAGGAGGATCTCGAAGCCCACGTAGAGGTTGAACAGGTCGCCGGCGAGGAACGCGTTGGACACGCCCGCAACGAGGATCAGGAACGTGGGGTGGAAGATCGAGACCGGTCCGCCCTCGTCCCGGTTGATCAGCCCCTGGGCCGAGGCGTACAGCAGCACCGCCAGGGTGATCAGCGCCGACACCACGAGCATGAGGGCCGAGAGCCGGTCCACCACGAGGCTGATGCCCAGCGGGGCAGGCCAGCCGCCGAGGTGGACGGCCGCGACCCCGGTGTCCCAGACCGAGGCCAGCAGCAGCGCGTCCAGCACGAGGGTGAGCACGAGCGCGGAGACCGTGACGGTGATCTGCGCGCGGGGGCGGCGCACGAGCATGAAGGTCACGGCCGCGCCCAGCACGGGCAGCATGACGGCCAACGGGGCCAGGTCGGTCAGGGGGAGGGTGCCGATGCTCATGCGCGCTCCCCGCCCTCGGGACGGCGGCCGCGGGACGCTGCCCCGGATCCGGTGGGCGCCTGGGGGGCGGGCGTGGCGTGCTGCACCTGGGGCCGTGCCTCCGTCGCGTGCTCGTAGTGGGCGTTGGGGTCCGCGGCGTCGTCCAGGAACTCGGAGGACTCCTCCACGAGCTCCGCGTCGTCCTCCGCGTCCCAGGCGGGCATCCGGGCGATCTTGACGTCCTCCGCGTCCACCTCGACCTCGTCCTCGCGGACGAGCAGCCACGAGCGGTAGATCATGGCGGTCAGGAACGCGACCACGGCGAAGCCGATCACGATCGCGGTGAGGATCAGCGCCTGCGGCAGCGTGTCCGCGTACTCGTGCGGGTCCCGTCCGCGCACGAACAGCGGGGCCAGGCCCGTGCCGCCCGAGGAGAGGAACAGCAGCATGATGGCGCCGTTGTTGATCAGCACGATGCCGAGCAGGATGCGCGTCAGGCTGCGCTCGAGCACCAGGTAGATCCCCCCGGCGAACATCACGCCCATCGCCAGGAGCAGGGCCAGGTCGACGGTCATCATCGGGCGGCCTCCGGGGCGTCGGGGGTGGACGGGGTGGGCATGCGCGGATGACGACGGCGGGCCGCGGCGCGCAGGCGGGCGCGGCGGGCCTCCTCGCCCCGGCGGTCCACCTCACCGCCGAGCGAGCGCAGCACGTCGATCACGAGCCCGACCACCACGAGGTACACGCCGATGTCGAACGCCGTGGCCGAGACCAGCTTGAGGGCGTCGCCGAACAGCGGCAGGTCGGTGAACTCCACCACATAGGACTGCAGGATCTGCCCGCCGAAGAAGAGCGGGGCGATCCCGGTGAGCGTGGCGATCGCCAGGCCCAGGCCGATCATGGGCCCGGCCGGGATCACGGAGGCCTCCTGCAGCTCGTACCGGCCGCCGGCGAGGAAGCGCAGCGTGAGGGCCAGGCCTGCGAGCAGGCCGCCGGCGAAGCCGCCGCCGGGGGTGTTGTGCCCGGCCAGCAGCAGGTAGACGGAGAGCAGCATCATGATCGGGAACATGAAGCGGGTGACGACCTCGAGGATGATCGAGCGCCGCTCGGGGGCCATCGTGTGGCCGGCCACGAGCCACTGGCCCTTGCGATCGTCCACAGCGAAGCTGCGCACGACGGACAGCTCGCGGGCCCCGAGCGAGGAGTCGGCGCCGAAGTCGCCGACGGAGCCGGGGGCGACGTCGTCGATGCTGCGGGTGCGCCCGTCGCGGTGCTGCAGGAAGATCAGGGAGGCCACGCCGGTGGCCGCGGCGGCCAGCACCGTGATCTCGCCCCACGTGTCCCACGCGCGGATGTCCACGAGGGTGACGTTCACGGCGTTCGTGCCGTAGCCGTCCGTGTAGGCGAGCTCCGGCATGGGCAGCGAGATGCGCTCGGCGGTGCGGGCGGCCAGCGCGGTGGCGGCGATCCACATCATGGTCAGCGCGAACCCGACGGCCACGGCCAGGCGGCCCAGCCGCCGTGAGCCGGTGCGGCGGTCGTACCAGTCCGGCGGCAGCACGCGCAGGCCCAGGATGAGGGTGACCAGGATGATGGTCTCCACGAGCACCTGGGTGATGGCGAGGTCCGGGGCGCCGCGCAGGGCGAACAGGGCGGCGGCGCCGTAGCCGGTCACGGACACCAGCATGATCGCCTTGAAGCGGCGGCGGGCGCGGACGGCGAACACGGTGGCCACGGCGATCATCAGGACGATGACCAGCTGCGCCGGGGTCTGGAACCAGGCGACGTCCGCGGAGAGGAACGAGGTGGCCAGCGTGCGCTCGCTGCGCCCCACGGGGAAGAGCAGGAACGCGGCCGGCAGCAGGAACGCGGTGGCCAGGATGATGCCCAGGTAGCGGCGCAGGGAGCCGGTCTGGGTGCGCCCCGTGACCCAGATGGCGACCTCGTCGAGGGCGCCGGTGATCTTCCGGTACGTGCGCAGGGCGTCGACCGGGAACTCGACGCGGCGCTGGAACGCCTCGACTCCCGGCCGGCCGAGGGCGAGCAGCGCGCCGAGCACCCAGACCCCCGCGGAGAGGGCGAGGATGGGCGTCCAGCCGTGCCAGAGGGCCAGGTGCGCCGGAGAGGCGGCCGGGTCCAGGGCCGGGATCGTGGCCGTGTGGGCGGCCAGCAGGTGCTCGAGGGGCCCGGGCAGGACCGCGAGCACCAGACCGGTGAGCGCCAGCAGCCCGGCGGGGGCCAGCTCGAGGAAGGTCACGCGCGTGTGGAAGCGGGTGGCGGGCACGGGGGCACCCTCGGGGGTGCGCTTGGTGGCGAAGGCACCCCAGAGGAAGCGCCACGTGTAGGCCACGGTGAGCACGGACCCCACGGCCATCAGCACGAGGGGCGCCCACGCGAGCAGACCGCCGTGGGCCGCGCCGTGGTCCGTCAGGCTCTGCAGGACCGCCTCCTTGGCCACGAACCCGAAGAACGGGGGCAGGCCGGCCATGGAGGCGGCGGCCAGGACGGCGACGGCGGCGAGGACGGGGTGGCGGCGGCCGATGCCGGAGAGCTCGCGCAGGTCACGGGTGCCGGCCTCGTGGTCGATGATGCCGACCACCATGAACAGCGGGGCCTTGAACAGGGCGTGCGCCAGGAGCATCGCGAGGCCGGCCAGCGCCGCGTCGCGGACGCCCAGCCCGTTGGCCACCATGAGGAAGCCGAGCTGGGAGACCGTGCCGTAGGCGAGCACGAGCTTGACGTCGGTCTGCCGCAGGGCCCGCCAGCCGCCCAGCAGGAGGGTCCACAGGCCCAGGCCGAGCACGAGCACCTGCCACGTGGCCAGCTCGTGGAAGGCGGGGGCCAGGCGGGCCACGAGGAAGACGCCGGCCTTCACCATCGCGGCCGCGTGCAGGTAGGCCGAGACCGGGGTCGGGGCGGCCATCGCGCCCGGCAGCCAGAAGTGGAACGGCGCCTGGGCGGACTTGGTCAGCGCGCCGATCAGCACGAGGCCGACGGCGACCTCGAGCAGGACGCGCCCGCCGTCGTCCGCGAGGAGGCCGGGGGCCGCGGCCAGCACGCCGGAGATCCGCCAGGACCCGGCGAAGTGGGCCAGCATGATCAGGCCCGCGAGCATGGCCAGGCCGCCGAACGTGGTGACGATCAGGGCGGTGATGGCGGAGCGGCGGGCGAAGATGCGGTGGCCCGAGTAGCCGATCAGCAGGAAGGACAGGACGGACGTGATCTCCCAGAAGGTGTAGAGCACCATCAGGTCGTCCGTGGTGACGAGCCCGAACATCGCGCCGGCGAACGCCAGCAGCTGCCCGCCGAACACCGCGTTGCGCGGCTCGTGCTCCCGGAAGTAGCGGGCGCAGTAGGCCAGGACCAGCGCGCCGACTCCCAGCACGATCAGGGACATGAACGCGGCCAGCACGTCCATGCGGAACGCGAGCTCGATCTCGAGGTACGGCACCCACGGCACGGCGCGGTCCAGATGCGCCGCCGAGGCCGGGACCGGCCGGCCGGCGTCGAGCGCCTCCTGCAGCGCGAACACGTGCGGCAGCTGGGTGAGCAGCCAGACGAAGCCCGCCGCGGGGGCGGCGGCGAGCAGATAGAACCCCTGACGTCCCGTCCACCGGAAGATCACCGGGGCGGCGAGCGCGACGACGAAGAGCGCGGTCAGGATGACGAGCATGCGGTCCCTTCGTCAGGGACGGGCGGGGGTACGGTCCAGCCTAGCGGAGGGATGCGCCCCACCCGGGGTCAGCGGACCGATTCCGCGCTCCGCGTGATCGGCTCCGTGACCCGGGCGAACAGCAGCCCACCGGCCACGAGCACGACGGCGATCACGGGGATGACCACCCGGTTGTCCGGGTGCAGGGCGAGCGCGAGCGTCACGAGCGCGGGCGTGATGAACCCGACCGCGCGGCCCGTGGTGGCATACAGCCCGAACACCTCGCCCGCCGTCCGCGGCGTGGTGAGCCGGCCCAGGAACGCGCGCGAGGCCGACTGCACCGGGCCCACGAACAGGCACAGCGCCAGCCCGCCGACCCAGAACGCGAGGGTGCCCGAGGCGAAGAACAGCGCCCCGGCCACGAGGACCATGGCGGCCAGCGAACCGAGGATCACCCGGCGCGGGCCGACTGCGTCGTCGAGCTGCCCGCCCACGAAGGCGCCCAGGGCGGCCACCACGTTGGCCGCGATCGCGAACAGGACCACGTCCGAGGCCGCCAGCCCGTAGACCGTGGTGCCCAGGATGGCGCCGTAGACGAACACCGCGCCCACGCCGTCGCGGAACACCGCCGAGGCCACGAGGAACCACAGCGTGTTCCGGTCCTCGCGCCACATCCGCGCCAGCGTGGACCCCAGCGCACGGTACGAGGCCGCCAGGGACTCCCGCCGCGGGCCGCCGCCGGGGGACGGCGCGGGCGCCGGGTCCGGCACGGCCACCAGCACCGGGATCGCGAACACCAGGAACCACGCCGCGGCCACGAGCGCGACCACCCGGATGTTCAGCGCCGCGTCCTCCGTGACGCCGAACCAGTGCGCGTCCCCCGAGACGAAGCCCACGAACACGATCAGCAGCAGCAGGATGCCACCGAGATAGCCCGCGCCCCAGCCGATGCCCGAGATCCGGCCGATCGTGGCCGGCGTCGAGATGTGCACGAGGATCGCGTTGACCTGCACCTCCGCGAACTCGAAGAACACCGTGCCCAGGGCGATCAGGGTGACGCCCAGCAGCAGCGAGGACTCCTCCGGGGTGACCCAGAAGCAGGCCGCGGTGCACGCGATCACCGCCGCCGTCATCACCCCCAGCCAGAGGCGGCGCCGGCCCGCGCCGTCCGCGCGCCGGCCCATCACGGGCGCGGTCAGGGCGATCACGACGCCGGCGATCGCCAGGGCCGTGGACAGCCACGCCGTGCCCCGCTCGTCCGGCCCGAACGCGTCCGAGGCCAGGTAGGTGCCGAACACGAAGGTGACCATGACCGCGTTGAACGCGGCCGAGCCCCAGTCCCACAGCGCCCACGCGGCCACCTGGCGACGCGGGGCGGCGGAGGCGACCGGCGGGAGCGCGGCGCCGGTCATCGCTCGATGCGGGTGAGGTGGAAGTCGCGGTGCGCCCGGGAGGCCGTGGGCCCGCGCTGACCCTGGTACCGGTTCTGGTTGGCCCCGGTGCCGTACGGCGACTGGGCCGCCGAGGAGAGCCGGAAGAAGCACAGCTGGCCGATCTTCATCCCCGGCCACAGCGTGATGGGCAGCGTGGCCACGTTGGACAGCTCGAGCGTGACGTGCCCGGAGAACCCGGGGTCGATGAACCCGGCGGTCGAGTGCGTCAGCAGGCCCAGCCGCCCCAGCGAGGACTTGCCCTCGAGGCGGGCGGCGAGGTCGTCCGGCAGCGTGACCTGCTCATAGGTGGAGCCGAGCACGAACTCCCCCGGATGCAGGATGAACGCCTCGTCCGGGTCCACCTCCACCAGCCGGGTCAGCTCGTCCTGCTCCTGACGCGGGTCGATGTGCGCGTACCGGTGGTTGTCGAAGAGCCGGAAGAACCGGTCCAGGCGCACGTCCACGGACGCGGGCTGGACCATCGCCGGGTCGAGGGGGTCCAGGCCCACGCGGCCGGAGGCGAGCTCGGCGCGGATGTCGCGGTCGGAGAGCAGCACGGCTCAGTCCATTCGCACGACGACGGCCAGCGGGGTGCGCTCGCGGCCCTGGCCCAGCGGGTTGTCCGCGAAGGCGGCCTCGAGGACGGCGGCCGACGCGGCGGTGTCCTTGCCGAGGGCGTTGCGGCCGATGTCGTTGGCGTCCATCACGACGGTGCCGGCGAAGGAGGCCTTCGCCCAGGCCGGGATGTCCGCCGCCCGGATCATCGCCGAGACCTCGGCGGCCACCCGGTCCGGCTCGGCCGGGGGCAGCTTGGCGGAGACGTTGGCCGGGAACGTGGAGTAGGTGGTGGGCCCGTCGATCGCGCGGACGTTGCCGCCCACCACGTTGTAGAACACACCGCGCTTGCCGGCGACCTTGCCGGCGGCGCCGGCGGCCGCGGAGAGCACGATGCGCGGCAGGCCGGCCTCCTGGATGGCCAGCTGCATGGTGGTGGGATCGCCCAGGCCGATGCCCGCGGGCGTGCGGGTGACCAGGCGGGAGAGGACGCGGGCGGCCACGGAGGGGCGGACCTCCCACGTGTAGTAGGAGCGACCCTGGGTGATGGCCACGATCTTCTCGGACACGGAGAAGTGCCACGGGGCGTCCTGCGGCATCGCGTCCGCGGGCAGGTCGCGGAAGAAGTCCTCAATCTCGCCGCGCAGGTAGGCCTGCAGGTCCGTGTCCCGGTCCACCAGGCCGGTCTGCACAGGGAAGCGGCGGTAGCGGCGGCCGTCCTCGGCGGAGACCAGGTCGAGCTCCTTGCCCGGGTTCGGCTCGTGGTCCGGTTTGGCCGGTGCCGGGGCGGTGGGGGCCTCGTCGACCGCGGTGGCGGGGCCGGCCGGGGCGGCGTCCGCGTCCACCGCGTCGCGCAGCCAGAGCTCGAGGTTGAGCAGGCGCCAGAAGCGCTCGGGGTCGTGCCGGCGCGGGTGGGCGAGGAAGTCCTCGAAGAGCGCGCGGACGGTGGGCGCGTCGGCGTACGGGCGGGCGGCGAACGAGTCGGAGGCGAACACCTCGCGGACCGGCTCGCGCAGGGCGAGCAGCAGGCCGGCCGCGGCGTCGTCGTCCGCGTGGCGGGCCGGCGGGAGGACGGCGTCCACCAGGCCGGCGAGCCGCCCGCGCGGCACGCCGCGATCGGCGGGGCGCTCGTCCGCGTGGGCGTCGACGAAGGCCGAGTTCAGCAGCGCCTCGACGGGCACGTCGGCGCGCTCGCGGGAGTCGGCCAGGCGTGCGGCGACGTCGCGGCGGGTCGCGGTCAGGGTGCGCGCGGCACCGCGCAGGCCGCGGGACGCGTCGGCGGCCGAAGGCGTCGGGGCGGGGCGGCCGCACACGTGCGCGGTCGAGGCCAGGGGGCCGCCGTGGGCGCGGATCGCGGCGCGGACCGGCTCGAGGTCGGCGACCGGGGACGGTGTCGCGGCGGGGGCCAGCGGTGCGGGCCGGGGACCGCCGACGAGGAAGGGGCGGTCCGCCTCCCCGAACGCGAGGTAGCGGTACACCGCCGCGTCGTCGGGGCGGGCGGGGACCTGGGCCGCGTCGGCCGTGGTGTCGCGCATGGGACGTCCTTCCGGGACAGGGGCTGCCGGACGCGTCCGGCCGCGGCCGGGCGCGGTTCGGACTCTACCAGCGGCCCCCGGCGCGCTTTCGTTCGGGAAACGGCGGCCCCTGGTGCGCTTTCGTTCGGGAAACGGCGTGGCCGGCCGCTGGCGCGCGGGTGCGGCCCTGACCATCCGCGGGGAGTTCTCCATCGTGATCGCCGGGCCGGTGCTCACGCGGTACGCGGACGCGTTCGGTCGTTCGCGCGCCCGGGCGGCGACGCGGCGGGTGCAGGCGCGCGAGGTCGCCGTGGCGGACCCGGTGCACTGACGTACGGGGCCGTGGGGCGCGAGGACGACGCGGGGCCGGTGCACCGGCCGGGCTGGTGTATGGTGGTGCCCGCGCCGCAGGCGGAAGCCGAGCGGTTGCGCGGGCGTAGCTCAATGGTAGAGCGCTTGCTTCCCAAGCAAGATACGCGGGTTCGATTCCCGTCGCCCGCTCCACACCACGACGACGGCCCCGGGCCCCTCACGCGAGGGACCCGGGGCCGTGTCGGCCCACGTCGCCCCGCCACGGCCGCACCGGGAACGCGAGACGTCGGAATGCGGCCACATTCCGGCGTCATGGCGACCGCTGGCGTTCCAGGTCGACGTGCGGGGTCCCGCTCCCCTCAACGGCCCGCGCGGATCTCGCGCAGCCGGCGTTCCAGGTCGACCGGCAGGTCCGCGGCGAAGCGCGGGTCGAGGTCGGGCCCGGCGTCCGCCAGCCGGTAGACGCCGTCGGCGCGGTCGAGGAACCCGTAGTCCACGAGTTCGCGACGCAGCGTGGCCACGTCCTCGTGGGCGGGGCGCAGCAGGTCGTTGACCTCGGCCTCCGCGTAGGCGCGGCCCGCTCTGAAGCGACGCAGCAGCTCGAGAAGGACGGCCACCCGCGGCTTGCGACGCGCAGGGATGGAGCGCAGCCGGTCCCCGTCGAAGAAGCGGGTGAGCACGGTCGCGTGGTAGCGCTCGGCGGACTGCCACTCGTCGGCGAGGGCCGCCGCCGCGGCGGTGTACCGCTCACCGGTGACGGCCATGCGGGCGCGGATCAGGGTCTTGAGGTCGGACTGACGGGTCATGGTGCATCCTCGCCGGCGCGCTCCCGGCCATGCCGCGCCGCGGGTCGGGGACGACGTCCGTCGCGTGCGGGTGGGCCCGAGGATCCGCTCCCCTTCGCGCCGGGCCGCCGGGCCCTGCCGCGCGGGGCCGGGCCGCGTGGCGCGCTCGGCGGTGGGCGCCGCCGTCGTGATCCAGGCTAGCCCACGCCCGCGGCGTAGGATCGCGCCATGCCCCTGACCCCGCCGCGGACCGCCCCACCCCGACCTGTGGAGGCCCGTCCGTGACCCAGGTGCTCTCCGGCTTCGCGGTCGTGTGGGTGATCATCCTCGTGGGCGTCCTGGTGGGGCGCACGGGGGTGCTCGGTGAGCACGGCCGCACCGTGCTCTCCCGCGCGGCGTTCTTCATCGGCAACCCGGCGCTGCTGTTCGTCACGCTCTCCCGCGCGGACGTGGGCGCCGTGCTGGGCCCCCAGCTGTGGGTGGCCACGCTGTCCGCGTTCACCGCGGCCGCACTGTACCTCGCGGTGACGGTCCCGCTGCTGAAGGGCAGGTCGGCCTCGGAGCGGATCATGTCCGCGCTCAGCGCCTCGCTCGTGAACTCGGCGAACCTCGGCATCCCCATCGCGGCCTACGTCCTCGGCGACGCCGCCCTGGCCGCCCCGGCGCTCATCTTCCAGCTGGCGATCTACACGCCGCTCTACGTGGCCGCGATGGACGCCGCCACCGCGCGCGAGGCCCGGCGACGCACGACGGCGGGCCGGCGCCGGGCGGTGCGCCGCTCCCCCGGGCGCGCCGTGGCCGACCAGGTCCGCCACACGGTCACCAACCCCCTGATCCTGGGCTCGGTGGCCGGCCTGGTCTTCTCCCTCACCGGCTGGTCGTTGCCGGGCCCCCTCATGGAGTCCGTGGAGCTCATCGGCGGGCTGTCCATCCCGGCGATGCTCCTGGCGTTCGGCATGTCGCTGGTCGGCTCGCGGCCGCTCGAGCGGGCCGGCGGGCGACGCGCGGACGTGCTGCTCGCCTCGGCGGTGAAGCTGGTGGTGCATCCGCTGCTGGCCTGGCTGCTCGCGCAGTTCGTGTTCGGCCTGGATGCGCGGCACGTGTTCGTCGCCGTCGTCCTGGCCTCCCTGCCGACCGCACAGAACGTGTTCGTCACCGCCGTGCGCTACGACGCGGGGCTGCGCGTCTCGAAGGACACGATCCTGGTCACCACGATCGTCGCGATCCCGGCGATGATCGCCGTCGCCCTGCTGCTGGCCTGAGGCCGACGACGGCGGCGCCCGGCCCGGTGTCACGCGCCGGACGCCTCGCCGCGGCTCAGACGTCCCGGCGGATCAGCTCGTCCAGCCCCGTGGGCGAGAGCAGGTACGGGGCGACCTCGAGCACGGTGCGCGCCCCCGTCTCCCCCTGGGCCTTCAGACGCGCGGCTGCGCGGCCGTAGGCGACCTGCGCGGCGGCGGTGAAGTCGGGGTTGGACTCCAGCTCCAGCACGAACTCGACAGCGCTGCGCGAGCCGCCGAGGTCGCCCGAGGTGACGACGTGGCCGCCGTGCGGCATGCCCTGGTGGTCGCGCTCGAACTCCTCCTCGGAGATGAAGTGCACGGTGGTCTCGTACGGGGCGAAGTAGTCGGGCATCGTGGTGATGGCCTCGGTGATGGCCGCGTGGTCGGCCTCGTCGGCCACCACGTAGCACTCACGCACGTGCGCGGAGGCGCCGGTGATCTCGGCGCCCCGTCCGGCGCGGGCCTCGGCGATCGCCTCCTCGCTGGGGATCGTGTACTGCACGCCGCGCCGCACGCCGGGGACCCGCCGGACGGCGTCGGAATGGCCCTGCGAGAGACCCTTGCCCCAGAACGTGTTCTGCTGCGGCTGCGGGAACAGCGCGGCGCCCAGCACCCGGTTCACCGAGAACAGGCCCGGGTCCCAGCCGGTGGAGATCATCGCCACGTGCCCGCCCTCCCGGGCCGCGGCGTCCATCTCGGCGCGGTGCCCCGGGATGAGCTGGTGGTTGTCGTAGGTGTCCACGGTGGTGAAGTGCCGCGCGTAGCCGGCCGCCTGCTCAGGGATGTCCGTGGCGCTGCCGAGGCAGAGGAACAGCACGTCGATCTCCCCGGCGTGCTCGGCGGCTCGCTCCGCCGGGAGCACGGGCGTGTCCGTGTCCAGGCCGGTGCGGCGCGAGAAGATGCCCACCAGCTCCATGTCCGGCTGGAGCTTCACGAGCTTCTCCACACTGCGGCCGAGGTTCCCGTATCCGACGATGCCGGCGCGGATGGTCATGTGCGTCCTCCTGGTGGGGTCGTGGTCAGGTCGGTCCCGCCAGCCTAGGCCCGGCGCCGCGGGGCGCCGAGTCCGCCCGCCGGACCGCGCAGCAGGAGCACGACGACGGCGACCAGCCCCGTCAACGCCAGCATGCTGACCACGTAGATCGGCCAGGCCCACGGGCTGTGGTCGGCCCCGCCGATGCCGTAGGTGTCCGCGAGCGCCATGCCCGGCCCGAACGAGGCCATGAAGTAGGCCGGGGACGCGGCGACGAGCGAGGCGAGGCCCAGGGCGAGGACCGCCAGCGGGTCGACCTCCTCGCGACGCCACGTGAGGAACCACAGGACGGCGGCCACGCCGAGCCCGGCCGCCAGGATCACGGCCGAGAGGACGAAGGGGACGCCGAGCTGGCCCGCCGCGCTCAGGTCCGCGTAGATCCTCCCGAGGCCGCGGTCGCCGGGCGCGGCGGCCAACGGGTTGAGGACGAACACCTGCAGGGCCGCGAGCGCCGCGGCGGCGGCGATGACGCCCGGGACCACCGCACCCGCGGCGAGCCGCACCCAGCCGGGCCGGTCGGGCAGGGCGAAGGGCGCCGTCGTCGGGCGGGGCCGGGCGGGGCGGGAGGACGCGGCGGGGCGACGGGCGGAAGGGGACATGCGGCCAGGCTAACCGCTCGCCTCCGCTGCGGACACGAGAGCCTCCGGCGCCGTTTCGTCAACGAAAGCGGCTGTGGAGGCTCCTCCGCCTCCACCGTCTCGTCGACGACAGCGGCGGGTGAGGTCAGCGCACGCCGGCGCCGGGGAGGGTCTTGGCCCAGGCCTCGATGGCGTCCCAGTCGCGGAAGTCGCCGTAGTGCTCGTTGCGGGAGAGCTTGAGCTTGAGCTTCTCCAGCCGGCCCAGGCGCTCCTCGAAGAGCGCCCCGCGGAAGTACGCCACCTCGCGCGGACCGTAGGACTCGAGCTTCTCCCGCACCGGCCGGGCCAGCTCGGGCGCGCCGCCCGAGGCCAGGATCACGAGCGGCAGGTCCGTCAACTCGGCCCGACGGGTGTCAAGGAACGCCCGGGCGTCGGCGGCGAACGAGCCCGTGTAGACCGGAGCCGCGACGATCACCGCGTCCGCCGTGGCCAGCCAGGCGGCGGCGCCCTCGACGTCCTCCACCACGGTCGGGACGGCCTGCGACGTGCGCAGCACCTCCGCGACACGCTCGGCGATCTCTCGCGTGGATCCGTGGGCGGACGAGGTGACGATGAGCGTGGTCATGGTGGGGCGCAGCCTTCGGGGTCGGGGGCGGACGACGCGCTCAGTGTATCCCGCGCAGGTCCAGGTCCAGGCGGGTCTCGGCGCCCTCCGGGGCCCGGTCCGGGGTGTGCACCGTGACCGGGATGCCCCAGTCCTGCTGGTACAGGTGGCAGGCGGCGTGGTCGGGGATCGGCTGCCCCTTCTCCCCGTCGCATGCGGCGGCCCGGGCGGTGATGTGCAGGACGCCCTCCTCGACCTCGGGGTTCAGCCGCAGCGTCCGGTGCAGCCCCGTGGACGTGCCCGCGCCCTCGAGCAGCAGCTCCTCCGGGGAGGAGGAGATCTTCAGCTGCGTGGGGTCGCCCCAGCGGTCGTCCAGCTTCTGCCCCGTGGGCGCGGCGAAGCCGATCGTCAGGTCCAGGTCGCCGGCCACCACCGGGGTGCGGGGACGCTGCGTCTGCCGCGCGCCCTCGTCCACGGTGAGGAACTCCTCCGGCACCGCCAGCCGCGTGAGCCGGTGGGCGTTGGACTCGACCACCACGATCGCGGTGTCGTTCCCGTCCGCGTCGTGCTCCACGAGCACGTCCGAGGGCTCGAGCAGCCCCCGCGCCACCGTGGTCACCGTGGCCGGGACCGCCCGGCCCGCAGCGTCCTCGCCGGCCGGGGCGTACCGGCGGATCGCGCCGTTGTACGTGTCCGCGATCAGCACGGAGCCGTCCGGCAGGGCCGTGACGCCCAGCGGGTGCTGCAGGCGCGCGCGGTCCGCCTCCCCGTCCACGTGGCCGAAGTCGAACAGGCCCGCCCCGACGGCGGTCCCGACCTCGCGGCGCCCGTCCTCCCCGGTCCGCACCCAGCGCACCGCGGAGGTCTCCGAGTCCGCGACCCACAGCGCGCCGTCCGCGCCCACGGACAGCCCCGAGGGCTGCGCGAACCAGGCCCGTCCGGCGTCGCCGTCCAGCAGGCCCTCGAGCGCCGTGCCCGCGTGCACCGCGAGCGCGCCCGTGACGGGGTCGAAGTCGAAGAGCTGGTGCGTGCCGGCCATCGCGATCACCACACGCCCCAGGGCGGGGTGCCACACGACGTCCCACGGGGAGGACAGCGAGATCGCGGTCGGCTCCCCGGGCAGGTCCGCGAGGTCGACGGCGATGTCCCCCTCGTCGTCGACGGCGGCGGCCTCCTTGGCGCGCTCGGAGTCGATGAGCTTCTGCACGCCGTTGCCGGCGAGGGTGCTGACGTGCCCGTCCGACAGGCGCAGGCCCCGCAGCCGGTGGTTGACGGAGTCCGCCACGACGACGTCGTAGCCGACGCGCTGGGCGACGTCCTCGGGCAGCAGCGCCAGGCCCTGCGGCTCGTTGAACAGCGCCTGGTCCGGCCCGCCGTCCGCGTGGCCCTTCTCCCCGGGCGTGGGGAATGCGAGCTCGGCCTGGCCCGCGTCCGCCGTGGCGGGGTCCCCGCCGCCGAACGCGCGGAGCACCGTGGTCAGGTCCTCGGCGACCTCCAGGAGGCGGTGGTGGCCGGTGTCCGAGACGAGGAACGTGCCCGGGCGGGAGCCGCGGCCGCCGAGCGACACGGCCTTGCCGGGGAACGACAGGTCCCGGGCCACGGGGGCGGGCGGGACGTAGGGGCCCGAGCCGCGGTGCAGCGTGCCCTTGGCCTCGTGCTCGGCCACGAGCTCGCGCACGAGCCCGTAGAGCCCGGCCACGTGCCCCTCTCCGGACAGGTGCGCGGCGATGTAGCCCTCCGGGTCCACCACCACGAGGGTGGGCCACGCGCGCGCCGAGTACGCCTGCCACGTGGTCAGCTCGGGGTCGTCCAGCACGGGGTGCTCGATGGCGTAGCGCTCGACGGCGGCCGCGAGCGCGTCCGGGTCCGCCTCGTGCTCGAACTTGGGCGAGTGCACGCCCACCGTGACGAGCACGTCCGCGAACTCCTCCTCGAGCGGGCGCAGCTCGTCCAGGACGTGCAGGCAGTTGATGCAGCAGAACGTCCAGAAGTCGAGGAGGACGACCTTGCCGCGCAGGTCCTCGAGGCTCACCTGCTCGCCGCCGGTGTTCAGCCAGCCGCGGCCCACGAGCTCGGACGCGCGCACCCGGGTGGCCGCGCGCGGCACGGCGGCGGGGGCGTCAGCGGACGGGGCGGGGTTCGGGGTCTGCGGTGCGGTCATGCCCACCATCATGGCGCACGTCCCGGACGCGTCAGCCGTGAGCGGACGCCGCGGCGTCACAGGGGGAAAGACGACGCCGCCGGGCGGGTCCGGCTCAGTCGGCGGCCAGGGCGGCGGCCAGCATCTCCTCCGCGATGAGGGTGAACTCCTTGCGCCCGGCCTCGGGCCGGCCCACGAAGGAGACCATCACCACGGCGTCGGAGGTGACGGCGGTGAGCACCTGGGCCGTGAGCTGGGGCTCGGACTCCGAGGCCACGGTCCGCTCCCACACGAGGGCGGACTGCGCCGGCGTGCCGTCGGACAGCGGCGCGTCGGAGACCTCGAGGCGGTAGTCGACGGTCGCGTCCCCCTCCTGCACGGTCATGGTCATCTCGCGGCAGTCGGCGCGCAGGGCGTTGACGGTCTGGATGTGCCGCTCGACGTCCTGGCGGCCCTGGCCCGTGAGCCGGGCGACCTCCACGGTGCCCGTGCCCGTGAAGGTGTCGGCGCCGACGTCCACGCGCGTGGCCTCGGCCCCGTCGAGGGCGATCGGAGAGAAGTCCAGGGCGGTCAGCGGCGCCTTGCACTGCGCCGGCTGCACGGTGGTCCGGTCCGCGTCCGCACGCCGGTCCCGGGAGTCCTCGCGGGCCGCGTCGATCTCCTCCGCCGTGGCGGCCCGCTGCCGGACGAAGCCGAACGTGGCCGCACGCTCGGCCGCGGCCTCCGCCATGCGCTCGTCCTGACGGTCGCCCAGGCCGAGCCCCTCCGGGGCCGCCGACTCCGTGTGCACCGCGGTGCCGGCGTCGTCGTGGACCCCGTCCGCGGGCACGGACGCGGCGGCCGGATCGTTGTCCCCGGCCCCGCAGCCCGTCAGGGCCAGCAGGCCGGCGGCGACGGCGGCCACGAGGCGCAGCCGACCACGCCGGGGCGCGGCCGGGCGGCGGAGGGGACGGACACGGTCAGCGGACATCACGGGCCTCCTCGGGGCCGGTGGAGGAGTCACGGGCCGCGGGCTCGGCGCCGCTCGGGGCGTCGGTGGCCGGGGTGCCGTGCATGCGGGCATACATCTCGTTCCAGCGGCGCAGCTCCGCGTCGCCGTCGCGGTCGGCCTGCCGGTCCAGCCGGACCGCGTTCTTGCGGTCGCTGCGATACCAGAGCACGGCCACCATCACCGCCATCATCACGGTGGGGAACTCGCCGATGCCCCACATCACCGCGCCGCCGATGCGCTGATCCTCGAGGGCGGTGGGGCCCCAGTCGCGGCCCATGTTGCCGAACCAGGACGCCTGCAGCAGACCGGTGGAGGTGGTCATGGCGACGCCGATGAAGGCGTGGAAGACCATCGTGGCCATCAGGAGCACGAGCCGCAGGGCGTACGGGGGCCGGCGCGGCAGCGGATCCGAGCCGATCATGACCAGGGCGAACAGGAACCCGGTCAGCAGGAAGTGGACGTTCATGAACTCGTGGCCCACGTGGGTCTCCAGCGAGAACCGGAAGAAGTCCGTGTAGTAGAACACCAGGATCGAGCCGGCGAAGTTGACCCCCGCCACGATCGGGTTCGTGATGAACCGCCCCCACGGGGAGTGCACGATCCACAGGATCCACTCGCGGGGGCCGCGCGTCCCATCCGTGCGGGACGGCAGGGCCCGCAGCGCCAGGGTGATGGGTGCGCCCAGGACGAGGAAGACGGGACTGAGCATCGTCAGCGTCATGTGGCCCACCATGTGCGCGCTGAACAGGACGCGGCCGTACACGGCCGGGGACCCGGAGGTCGCCCACAGCAGCACGGCCAGGCCCGCGAGCCACGCGACGGTGCGCAGCACGGGCCAGCGGTCGCCGCGGCGGCGCAGCTGCCACACGGAGCGCAGGTACCAGAGGGTCAGGAACGCGATGATCGCGACCCACAGCCAGTCGAACCGCCACATCGTGATCCACCGGGCGCCCTCGAGGGCCGGCGGCAGCTCGTAGCCGGTGAGGATGCGGGCCGGGGAGGCGTCCGGCGCGAGCTCCTCCGGCACGGGCGGGGCCGTCCGGGAGAGCACGGAGGAGACGCCCATGACGGCGCCCATGATCACGGCCTCCACGGCGATGAGCTGCCACAGCAGGCGACGCGCGGGGGCGGGGCTGGGACGGTCCGGGCCGGCGTCGAGGCGGGGGATCACCCACCGGCGGTGCAGCAGGCCGATCAGGCCGAGGCCCAGGGCCGCCAGGAACTTGGCCGACACGAGGATGCCGTAGGGGCTCAGCAGCTGGGCCGGATCGTCCATGCGGATCGACGCGTTGACCACGCCGGACAGCGCCACCGTGACCAGGCCCAGCCCGGCGAGCACGGAGTAGCGGGTCAGGACCGTGTGCAGCAGGGGCGCCGGGCCCTGCCGGCGCAGGCTGCGGCCCCGCCCCTGCGCCCCGTTGGGCCCCACGAGGGTGTCCGAGATCGCGACGAGCACGAGCAGTCCGCCCACCCACACGACGACGCCGAGCAGGTGCAGGCCGATCGAGTTCACGGCGCCGTTGTGGTCGTCACCGCCCGCCGCGTGCCCGATCAGGGCCAGGGGCACGAGGGCGAGCATCGCCAGGATGCCGGTCCAGAACAGGCCGTTGTGGGAGCGGACGGCGATCGCCAACGTGGTCACGACGGCGGCGATCACGGTGACCCAGAACCACGCCTGGCCCACCGAGATGCCGACCACGTAGGCCGCCAGGCCGTCCGTGAAGCCCTGCCCCGCCGTGACGGGGATGCCGGCGAGATCCGAGTAGGACAGCACGCCGACGGCCAGCGCGGCCACTGTCCACACGCCGGCGCTGACGGCGGCGATCCGCATCACGCGGGTGAACGCGGGGTGCTCGGGCAGCGGTGCGGCGTCCGCATCCTCGCGCCGCTGCCGGGCGGAGCGGTGCCACCGTTCCGTGCCCGCCGCGTGGGGCGGCAGGACCCCGGCCGCGAAGATCAGCGCGGCGATGGTCAGGGACATCGCCAGGTTGGAGACGAGCTCCCCCACGGGCACGCCCCAGCGGGTGATCCACCCCGGGTCGGAGAGCTGGCGCGCGGCGGTGACGCCGGTCAGCCAGCCGGCGGCGGCGAGGCCGGCGGCTCCCGCGGCGGCCACGAGCACCCAGATCCACCGGGGCACTCCGACCGGCCCCGACGGACCGGGGCGGGCGGCGTCGTCGTTCTCGGTGGGGTGGCTGCCCCGGGCGGGGGCGGTGGCGGCGGACATGGGGTCCATCCTCTCAAAGCATGCGGACGCCCGGCGACGACGGGAGCGGCCCCGCCGTCGTCGGGCCCCTGGGTCAGGCGAACAGGGCGTCGCCCACGAACCCGCCCTCGGCGCAGCCGGGCGGGATCGCGAAGACCGCCGAGCCGACGGGCACGGTCCACAGGTTCAGGTGGTCCGACTCCGCGAGCCGGGCCTGGACGGGGACGAACTGTCGGTCCACGTCCGCCTGGTAGGCGGCGAAGATCAGGCCGGAGCCCGCCTCCAGCGCCCCGCGCGGGTCGTCGTAGTTGTAGCCGCGACGCAGCATCCCGTACTCGGGCTCCTCCCCGCGGGCCCGCCGCAGGTGCGCGATGTCCGAGATGACCGGGAAGCCCGTGGGGCCGACGGCGTCGAAGTCCGGCTCGTCGTGCTCCTGCTCCCCCGTGAGGGGGGCGCCGGTGCCGAGGCGACGGCCGATGACCTTCTCCTTGGCCGGGCGGTCGAGCTCGTCCCACGTGTCCATGAGCATCTCGATGCGCCGGATCACCACGGACGTGCCGTCCGGGATCCACGGGGTGACGCCCACCTGCTCGGCGCCCACGCCCCACACCACGCGGTCGAGGTGCGGGGTGTCCGCCGCCGGGTTGCCGGTGCCGTCCACCTGCCCGAAGAGGTTGCGCATCGTGGTGCCGGTGGGGTGGGCGCCGCGGGCGGAGCGGAAGCCCTCCTGCACCCAGCGCTCGGTGGCGAACGGCCGGGCCGCCTTGAGGAGCATGCGCCGGGTGTGGGCCACGGACATCCGGTCGTCGCCGCAGATCTGCAGCAGCAGGTCGCCGTCGCTGAACGCGGGGTCCAGGCGGTCGATCTGCTCGAACGCCGGCAGCGGGCGCAGCCAGGCCGGGGCCCGGTCCGGGGCCACGCGGCGGACGAGCTCCGGGCCGAAGCCGAACGTCACGGTGAGCCGCGCGGGGGCGGCGGCGAGCTCCGGCTCGGTGTCGGCGATCGTGGCGCGGCCCTGGGTCAGACGCGCCGCGTCGTCGGTGAGCAGGCGCAGCATCCGCTCGATGCGCACCCGGTCCGCGTCCTCGCGCAGGTCGAGGGCGAGGAAGACGGCGTGGGCCTGGGCGGGGGTGTCGACGCCGGCCTGGCGCGGCCCGTGGAACGGCACGGTGTCCGTGCCCACGGGCGAGCTGACGGCCACCCGGGCGGCCTGGCCGCCGGGCTCGGCCCAGCCGGCCCGGCCGACGTCGCCCTCGATGCCGGTGTCGCCCATGACCTCGGAGGGTGAGGCCCCCGCCCCGGGCGCGGCGGACGCGCCCGGGGCGGTCGAGGCCGACGCGTGGCCGGCGCCGTAGCCGAGCGCCGTGCCCAGCAGGCCGCCGCCCACCGCGCCCGCCCCGAGGAGCAGGCCGCGGCGGGAGGGGCCCCCCGGGGCCGGGCGGGCGCCCTCGCGCCCGCCCGACCCGTGGTGGTCGTCCGGCCGGACGGCGGGGTCAGTGGTCGGCATGGTCCTCCGATTCGTGGGACTCGCCGCCGTGGTACGACTCGTTGGCGCCGGTGAAGGGCCGGACCACGGAGGTGACCTCGAGGGTGGAGCCGTCCTCCAGCTCGAGGTCGTAGGTCACGTCCTCACCCGGCTCGATCGGGTCGGTCAGGCCCATGAACATCACGTGGTTGCCGCCCGGGGCGAGCTCGAGGCTCCCGCCCGCGGGCACGGTGAAGCCGTCGGGGCTCTCCTGCATCACCATCTGGCCGTCCTCGCCGGAGACCATCTCGTGGAGCTCGACCGTCTCGCCCAGCTCCGAGCGGACGCCGACGATGTGCAGGTCCTGGTCCGAGGAGTTCTCGAGCATGCCGAAGGAGCCGGTCATGCCCTCCTCGGTGGCCTTCGTCCAGGGGTCGGTGATCGTGAGGCCGGCGGCCTGGCCGTCCGCGGTGGACGCGGCCGGCGAGGCATCCGAGGCCGGGGCGGCGTCCGTGGCCGGCGCGACGCTCGAGGCGTCCGACGCGCTCGGGGCGGAGCCGGCGTCGTCTCCGGCGCAGGCCGTCAGGCCGAGGGCGGCGACGGCGAGCACGGCGGCGGCGCCGAGGCGGCGAGGGGCGCGGGGGGAGGTGGTGGTCACGTCTGTGGGGTTCCTTGTCAGGCGGGCGCGCGACGACGCGCGGGGCGTTCGGGCGCGCGAGGGCGGGGCCGGCCCCCTCAGGGGGCCGACCGGGGATCAGAGGTCAGCGGCCGTCGTCGAGGTGGCCGAGTGCGCGGGCGCGGCGGCCCATCAGGAGGAAGGCCACGACGAGCACGGCCAGGCCGGCGATGCCGGCGACCCACACCCAGGCGGGCAGCGCGTCGGTGTCCGCGGGCTGCGCGGCGTCGGAGCCGTCCGCCTGCGCGGTCGCCTCGGCCGAGGCGGCGTCGCCCTGACCTGCCGTGGCCTCCGGGGAGGCGGCGGTCGAGGCCCCGGCGACGGCGGTGCCGCAGCCCTGGGGCGCGGTGCCGGCGGCCGGTGCGGCCGGGTCGTCCACCGCGAAGTCGAACGAGCGCTCCTCGGAGTGCCCGTCCGAGTAGACGACGCGGTAGGCGACCTCGTAGTCGCCGTTGGGCAGCCCCTCGCACAGCGGCGCGGAGAAGGTGGGGCCGTCCACGGTGCCGGCAGCGGACTGCCACTGGTTGCCGTCGGCGTCGCGGACCTGCAGGAGGTTCTGGATGCCCTCGCCGTCGATCAGCTCGCCACTGAAGGTCAGTGAGACCTCCGACGGCGCCGTCGTGGCCGTCTCGCCGACCGCGGGGGCGGTGCGGATGAGCTCGTCGTGCGCGGCCGCGGGGGCGGCTCCGGCGACGACGAGGGCGGGCAGCAGGGTGAGTCCGGCGGCGGCGCGAGCGGCGCGGCGGACAGGGGTGGTCTGGTGATGCATGGTGGTGTCCTCACGGGTCTGCCGCGGTCCCGGACGGGAGTCGCGGGCGGACCGTTCCGAAGGGTCGTCGGGCGCGGTCGGGCCTCGAGACGCGGACGGAGCCGGCGTCCTCAGGCCGCGAGGGCGAACGGCGGGCCGCGCCGCCCCGGAGAGCCGAGGAGGGCGAGGGACGTCGCCGGCCGGAGCACCGGCGGGACGGGGACACGGAGGCGGGCCGGCGCCGGCAGGGGGCCGTGCGCGGCCGGCGGCGGGCAGACGACGGCCACCACGCGTTCGGCGATGGCGAGCACGAGGACCTCACCGCGCCGCAGCACCAGCACGGTGAGGACCGCGGCGATCACGTGGGCCGCGAGCATGCGCAGGTCGGTCAGGTGGCCGGCGGGGGCGCCGGACAGGGCCTCCCCCGGCGCCAGGAGGGCCCCGGCGCCGGGACGGGCGTGGCCGAGGTGGGCGGGGTCGACGCCGGCGACCGGCGCCACGGCGTGGCCGCCGGCGGCGAGCCCGTAGAGCATGTGGAACAGCCCCTGGGCGATCGCGACGGCGGCGGCGGTGCGCCACAGCGAGAGGGCGCGGCCCGCCAGGGCGGTGCAGAGCGGGGCGGCGAGGACGGCCGCGAAGGCGACCACGCCGACCTCGGGGAACCCGTGACCGGGCTCGGCAGCGGTGTGGAACAGCGCGGCCAGGGCGGTCATCGCCAGGGCCCCGGCCCAGCCCCGGGCCAGACGGGCCGGTCCACGCACGACGCGCGGACGGGGGTCCTCGAGGCCGGACGGGGCCCACGGAGCGGCGGCGACGGCGCTGCGCATGCCACGACTCCTCTCCTCACGGCCCCGGTCCACGTCGGCCGGACGATCGTCCGCCCATCCTACGCGGCCGGGGACGACGACGGGCGCCCCACCCGAGGGTGGGACGCCCGTCCTGCGGCGTACGGCGCGGGTCCGGAGACGCGCACCGCGGCCGGGATCACTCGGAGGCGGCGGCCTTGAGCTTGGAGCCGGCGGTCACCTTCACGGAGTGGCCGGCCGGGATGGTGATCTCCTCGCCGGTGCGCGGGTTGCGGCCGGTGCGCTCCTTGCGCTCGGTGCGCTCCACGGCCAGCCAGCCCGGGATCGAGACCTTCTCGCCCTTCTTGACCTGGGCGGTGAACACCTCGAAGAGGGCGTCCAGCACGTCGCTGACAGCGGCCTGGGTGTTGCCGGAGCGCTCTGCGACGGCGGCGACGAGTTCCTTGCGGTTCATGGCCATGGGTCCTCCCTATGGGACGTCGGTTACGGTTCCCGGACCGTTCGGACCGGGCTGCCAGTTGTGAACGTACCACCTCCGGGCCGGCGATTCGCCCCCCGAACGGCGAGAATCCGCGATTTCCTGTGACCCTGACGGCCTTCGCCCCCGATGCACGACGACGGCGGCGCCCCTCTCAAGGAGGGGCGCCGCCGTCGTGGTGGTGCCTAACGCCCGGAGACCGGGCCGCGGGTCACCAGGAGGACTTGGTCACGCCGGGCAGCTCGCCACGGTGCGCCATGTCGCGGAAGCGCACGCGGGAGATGCCGAAGCGCTGGAAGGTGCCGCGCGGGCGACCGTCGATGGCGTCGCGGTTGCGCACGCGGACCGGGGAGGCGTCGCGGGGCAGCTTCTGCAGGCCCAGGCGGGCGGCCTCGCGGGCCTCGTCCGACGCGTTCGGGTCCACGAGGGTCTTGCGCAGCTCGAGACGCTTCTCGGCGTAACGGGCCACGATGGCCTTGCGCTGCTCGTTCTTGGCGATCTTGGACTTCTTGGCCATCTCAGCGCTCCTCTCGGAAGTCGACGTGCTTGCGGACCACCGGGTCGTACTTCTTCAGGGTGATGCGGTCCGGGTTGTTCCGGCGGTTCTTGCGGGTCACGTAGGTGAACCCGGTGCCGGCGGTGGACTTCAGCTTGATGATCGGACGAACGTCCTTGTCCTTGGCCATGTCAGAGCTTCACTCCCTTCGCGATCAGGTCCGCCACGACGGCGTCGATCCCGCGCACGTCGATGGTCTTGATGCCCTTGGCGGACAGCGTCAGCGTGACGTTGCGGCGCAGGGAGGGGACCCAGTAGGTCTTCTTCTGAATGTTCGGGTCGAACCGGCGCTTGGTGCGACGGTGCGAGTGGGAGATGCTGTGGCCGAATCCCGGCCCAGCCCCGGTTACCTGGCAGTGAGCTGCCATGATCACTCCTCGTGGCAAGTAGTAGTAAAAGGACGGGCGGAACCCGCATGGCGGCGAGCCGCGGACCTGTCCGCGGACACCTGTTGTGAGCCCCGCCCCGGGTGTGGACACCGCACTCTTACTGCGACTTCTCGAAAAGGTGGACCAGGCTGGGTGAGAGCCAACCGAAGTTCCTTATGGGATCGCTGGTGTGGACGGTGAGCCCCGGTCCGCCCTGAGGGCGTCCCGGGATCCGGTCTGCGGGAGCGCGTTGCTTTTCCGACCCGCCGTCCGCCCGGTCACCTGACCGATGGAACGACGAGAACAACGCGGCGTGCGCCGTCCTATCTTACGCGGACCGTGGGCGTCGCTTCAACTCGACGGGGGGCGCCTGTGGTATGCGCACGGATCCTCGGCTTCCAGGACCGCTCCGCGCGCGCCACGGCGCGGCCACGGGCGCTGGGCCGGCCCACCCCTTCCGGCGCGGATCAGGCGACCGACGCCCCCAGCAGCGAGCCCACCGCGAAGGTCAGGCCGAGCGCCAGGGCGCCGCCGAGGACGACGCGCACGGCCGCCCGCAGCGCGGGCGCGTCGCCGAGCCGGGCCCCGACCCAGCCGGTGACGGCGAGGGCCACGAGGGTGACGCCGAACGTGAACGGGACGCGGAGGCCCACCGGCGCCAGGACGACCGTCAGGAAGGGCAGCAGCGCGCCCACGAGGAACGCGAGGAAGGACGCTCCGGCGGCGGCCCACGGGCTGACGACGCCCTCCTCCGCCATGCCCAGCTCCATGCGCAGATGCGCGGCGAGCGCGTCCTTCTCGGTGAGCTCCCGCGCGGCGGCCTCGGCCGTGGCCCGGCTCAGGCCGTCCGCCTCGTAGAGCTGCACGAGCTCCTCCAGCTCGCCCTCGGGATCCTCCTCGAGCTCACGGCGCTACTTGGCGATCAGCGACTTCTGCGAGTCGGAGGACGAGGAGACGGACACGTACTCGCCCAGCGCCATGGAGAAGGCGCCGCCGACCACGGCGGCGGCGCCGGCCAGCAGGATCGGGGTGAGCGCCGTCGTCGCGCCGGCCACACCGACGACGGTGGCGGCGACGGACACGATGCCGTCGTTGGCGCCGAGCACGCCCGCGCGGAGCCAGTTGAGGCGGGCATGCACGCCGCCGGAGGCGTGCGGCTCGTCGGGACCGCCCGGCGGGAGCTGATCGGCCAGGGGCGAGGACTGTTCAGACGTGTGCGACATGTCTCCATGGTCGCGGCGTGGGGCGGGGCGCGCCAGGCAGGTGAGGCGTTCCTTCGGGCGGGGACGCCACGACACCCGGTCTCGCTGTTGCCAGGATTGTTCAACAACAGCTACCGTCTCCCCCAGCGCCTCGTGACGCCCGTCACCTCGCCTGGCGCCCTCGACGAAGGTGACCACCGTGTCCCACGCAGACATCCCCCACGCCGGGCCGGACGGCTCGACCCCCTCGGGCACCGCACCGAAGACGGACTCCCGTGCCGCGAGCGCCACCCGGCGCACCGCACTGCTCGGCGCCATGTTCCTCATGGCCACCTCGGCCATCGGCCCCGGCTTCATCACGCAGACCGCCACGTTCACCGTCCAGATGGGCGCCGCGTTCGCGTTCGCCATCCTGGTCTCGATCCTCATCGACGTCGCCGTCCAGATGAACGTGTGGCGCGTCATCGGCGTCTCCGGCATGCGCGCCCAGGAGCTGGCGAACCGCGTCCTGCCCGGCCTCGGCTGGGTCCTCGCCGCGCTCGTGTTCCTCGGCGGCATGGTCTTCAACATCGGCAACATCGCCGGCACCGGCCTCGGCGCGAACGCCATGCTCGGCGTCGACCCCCTGATCGGTGGCGGCGTCTCCGCGCTCATCGCGCTGTTGATCTTCCTCTCCAAGCGCGCCGGCGTGGCCCTGGACCGGATCGTGGTGGCGCTCGGCGCCGTCATGATCCTGCTGATGCTGTACGTGGCCATCACCTCCGCCCCGCCCGTGGGCGAGGCCCTGCGCCAGTCCGTGATGCCGGAGGAGGTCGACTTCTTCGTGATCGTCACCCTCGTGGGCGGCACCATCGGCGGCTACATCACCTACGCGGGCGCCCACCGCATGATCGACTCCGGAGTGAAGGGCGTGGACGACGTCCAGGACATCACCCGCAGCTCCGTGGCCTCGATCCTCGTGACCGGCCTGATGCGCGCCCTCCTGTTCCTGGCGATCCTCGGCGTCGTCGCCTCGGGGGCGGTGCTGTCCAAGGACAACCTGGCCGCCTCCGCCTTCCAGGCCGCCGCCGGCGACATCGGCCTGCGCATGTTCGGCATCGTCCTGTGGGCCGCCGCCGTCACCTCCGTGATCGGTGCGTCGTACACCTCGATCAGCTTCGTCACCCGCTCCACCACCAGCGCCCGCACCCGCAACCTGCTGACGGTCGCCTTCATCGTGGTCTGCACCGCCCTCTACCTGGCGCTGCGCCAGGCACCGCAGACGCTGCTCGTGTTCGCCGGCGCGTTCAACGGCATGATCCTGCCGGTCGGCTTCGCCGCCCTCCTGTACGTGGCCTGGCGCCGCCGCGACCTGCTGCACGGCTACCGCTACCCCGGGTGGCTGCTCGTGATCGGCGCGCTCGCGTGGATCGTCTCCGTGTTCATCGCGGTGCGCGGGTTCATCCCCATGGTCGAGATGATCACCGGTGCCTGAGATGACCACGACGAAACCGCTGCCGCCGCTGGACGGCGCCACGACCCCCGCGCAGGCCCGCGAGCGCTTCCGCGCGGGGCTCGTGCGGCCGACCTCGGGGATCGCCGACGGCTACGCGCAGGCGAACCTCGTCTCGATCCCGCAGGACCACGCCTACGACGTCCTGCTCTTCGCCCAGCGCAACCCCAAGGCCCTGCCGCTGCTCGGCGTGTTCGAGGCCGGCGAGGTCAACGGCCCCGCACTGGACGGCGACGTCCGCACGGACGTGCCGCAGTACGTGGTGTACCGCGACGGCGTGGAGACGGACCGCCCCACGGATCTGCTCGACGTGTGGCGGGACGACCTCGTGACGTTCGTGATCGGCTGCTCGTTCACCTTCGAGTCCGCCCTGGTGGCCGAGGGCATCCGGATGGCCCACCAGGACGCCGGCGTGAACGTGCCGATGTACCGCACCACGCGGCGCTGCGCCTCGGCGGGCCGCCTCTCAGGCCCGCTCGTGGTCTCGATGCGCCCCATCCCCGCCGACCGCGTGGCCGACGCCGTGCGCATCACCTCCCGCTACCCCGCGGTGCACGGCGCGCCCGTGCACGTGGGCGACCCGGCCGGCCTCGGGATCACGGACCTGTCGGCACCGGACTTCGGCGACGCCGTCGAGGTCCCGCAGGGCCACCTGCCCGTGTTCTGGGCGTGCGGGGTGACGCCGCAGGCGGCGATCATGGAGTCCCGCCCGCCGCTGGCCATCACGCACGCGCCCGGGCACATGCTCATCACGGACCTGCCGGACCGGATGTTCCAGGTCCCGTGACCGTCAGGGCCCGGGCAGGCGGTCAGTCCCCCACGGCGGCGAGGTGCGCCAGGACGAACTGCTCCGCCTCGTCCAGGTAGTCGCCGAACATGGCGTGCACCGCGGGGAGGTCGCCGGCCAGCAGCCGCTCCACGATCCACCGGTTGCGGTCCGCGAACTGCACGTGCAGGCGCGTCTGCTCGTCCATGGGATGGAACGCCAGGCGCACGCGGGCCTGCACCGACGCCATGAGCCGCGTGAGCTCGGGGGCGCCGGCCAGGTCCACGATGCCGACGTGGACGCGATGGTTGGCGTCGCCCAGGACCCGCGCGGGGGTGTCCGGGCCGCCCGAGAGCAGGTCCTGGGCACAGCGCAGCTGGCGGGCCGCGCCGGGGGTGAGCTCGCCGTGTTCGAGGGCGCCGAGCTGGATCACCCGACGCGTGCGGTACAGCCCGCGCACGTCCTCCGGACCGGGCGCCGCCACGAACACCCCGCGGTGCGGCCGGCGCTCCACGAGGCCCTCCGAGGCCAGCATGGTGAACGCCTCGCGCAGGCTGTTGCGGCTGACCTGGAGCTCGGCGGCCAGCGCCACCTCTCCCAGCCGCTCCCCCGGCACGAGCCCGGCCGCCGCGATCCGCTGCCGCAGCTGCGCGGCCGCGGCCACGGGGGCCGGAGCCGGGGCGGACTCCCCGCCGCCGACGCCGGGCGCGAGGCCTTCCCCGGTGACACCGCCGCGCGCCGGCACCGTCACGCCCCCAGCCGGGCGATCGCCTGGCCGCGCGTCACCGAGGCCGGGGTCTCGGCCACGAGGAGCTGGATCCGGCCCGCACGCGGGGCACGGATCGGCGTCTCCATCTTCATCGCCTCCACGATCGCGACCGTGTCACCCTCGGCCACCTCGGCGCCGTCCTCGACCTTCCACGAGGCCAGGGTGCCGGTGACCGGCGAGGCCACGGCGCCGTCGTCGTCGGCCTTCCCGGCGCCTGCGGCAGCGCCGGCCGGAGCCGCGGCACCCGCGCCGCCGCCTCCGAGGAGGGCCGCGTAGAGATCGGCGGGCAGGCCCAGGCGCACGGCGCGGCCGTCCAGCTCGACGGTGACGGCGGTGCGGCCGCCGGCGGGCACCTCGGCGCCCAGGTAGGGGGACTCGGCCAGCGGCTCGGCGAACTCGGACTCGATCCACGTGGTGTAGACGCCGAGGCGGTCCCCCGAGGTGAAGGCGTCCTGCTCGAGCACGGCGCGGTGGAACGGCACCACGGTGGGCACGCCGTCGATGCGCAGCTCGGCCAGGGCGTCGCGGGCGCGGGCGACGGCCTGGGCGCGGTCCTCGCCCCACACGATGAGCTTGGCGAGCAGGGAGTCGTACTCGCCCGGCACCACGGAGCCGGTGCGGACGCCGGAGTCCATGCGGACCCCGGGGCCGGTGGGGGCCTCGAACGCGTCGATCGGGCCGGGCACGGGCAGGAAGCCGTACGCCGGGTCCTCGGCGTTGAGGCGGAACTCGAGGGCGTGGCCGCGCGGCGTCGGGTCCTCGGGGATGCTCAGCGGCTCGCCGGCGGCGACGCGGAACTGCTCGCGCACCAGGTCCACGCCGAAGACCTCCTCGGTGACCGGATGCTCCACCTGCAGGCGGGTGTTCACCTCCAGGAAGCTGATGAGGCCGTCCGGGGCCACGAGGTACTCGACCGTGCCGGCCCCGGTGTACCCGGCGGCGCGGCAGATCTCGCGGGCGGAGGTGTGGATGCGCTCGCGCTGCTCGTCCGTGAGGAACGGCGCCGGGGCCTCCTCCACGAGCTTCTGGTTGCGGCGCTGCAGGGAGCAGTCGCGTGTGCCGAGCACGGCCACGTGGCCGTGCTCGTCGGCGAGGACCTGGGCCTCCACGTGGCGGGGGCGGTCCAGGAAGCGCTCCACGAAGCACTCGCCGCGGCCGAACGCGGCGACGGCCTCGCGGACGGTCGCCTCGAACGCGTCCTCGACGTCGCCGAGCTCGCGCACCACGCGGATGCCGCGGCCGCCGCCGCCGAAGGCCGCCTTGATGGCGATCGGCAGGCCGTGCTCCTCGGCGAACGCGCGCGCGGCGGCGGCGTCCGGCACGGGGCCGTCCGAACCCGGCACGAGCGGGGCGCCCGCCTGCTGGGCGAGGGAGCGGGCGGTGATCTTGTCGCCGAGGGCGCGGATGGCGTCCGGCGACGGGCCGATCCAGGTCATCCCGGCGTCGATCACGGCCTGCGCGAAGTCGGCGTTCTCGGAGAGGAAGCCGTAGCCCGGGTGCATGGCGTCGGCGCCGGCGCGGCGGGCGACGTCGAGGACCGCGTCGATCTTCAGGTAGGTGTCCGCCGAGGACGCGCCCGGCAGGTGGAAGGCCTCGTCCGCGACGGCCACGTGCAGGGCGTCGGCGTCCGGATCCGAGTAGACGGCGATCGAGGCGATGCCGTGGTCGCGGGCGGCGCGGGCCACGCGCACGGCGATCTCGCCGCGGTTGGCGATGAGCACCCGCGTGACGGGGCGGGCGGCGGGGGTGGTGGTCATGCGGGGGTCTCCTCGGAGGGCGATGCGGAGTCGACGACGGTCTCGGCGCCGGGGCGGGGATGGGGGACGAAGCGGACGCGGGCGCCCGGCGGCAGCTGGGCCGCCAGGCTGAGGTCCGCGCGGGCCACGACGCCGATCACCGGGTAGCCGCCGGTGACCGGATGGTCGGAGAGGAACAGGACGGGCTCACCCGAGGGCGGCACCTGCAGCGCGCCGCGCACGGCGCCCTCGGACTTCAGCTCGCCCTCCCGCACGCGCTCGAGCGGCGCGCCGTCGTCGGGGGCCGTGAGGCGCACGCCGATCCGGTCGGTCTGCTGGCTCACGTCCCAGTCCTGCGTGAACAGGCGCTCCAGGCCCGCCTCGCCGAACCAGTCGTCGCGGGGGCCGGGGACCACGCGCAGCACGGCCACCTGGCCGGGCGCGGGCATGGGGCGCAGCGCGGTCTCCGGGTCCCCCACCATCACGACGCCGACCTCCTCCGAGGCGGGGACGCCGGCGGCGGTCGGGCTCGCGGCGGAGGCGCCGGCGGCGCCCCTCGCATCCGGGCCGGCGCGACGGGCGAGGCGGTCCCCCGCCGTCAGCGGGGCGGGGCCGAGCCCGGACAGGGTGTCGGTCGAGCGGCTGCCGAGCACGGGCGGCACGTCGATCCCGCCCCGGAGGCCCACATACACGCGCAGGCCGCCGACCGGCTCGTCCACCGTCAGCGTCTGGCCGTCCAGCACGACGAACGGGGTGCGGGCGGGCACCCGGCGCGTGGCGCCGTCGGCCGCGGTGATCGTCCCGCCGGCCTCGGCGCCGGCCAGGGCCATCACCTGGTGGCCGTGCGCGGTGAGGGTGAGGCCGCCCAGGACGGTCTCCAGCACCGCCTCGCGTGAGCGGTTGCCCACGAGCCGGTTCGCCTGGCGTGCCGCGTCCCGGTCGGCCGCGCCGGACGCGACGACGCCGAGGTCGCCCAGGCCCGGGCGGCCCAGGTCCTGGACCAGGGTCAGGAGCCCCGGGTCCACGACGGTGACGCCGCGGCGGCCGGCCACGGACGGGAGGCCGGCCGCGGCGTCGGCGGGCGGGGTGGCGTCGACCGCCGCGTCCGTGCCGGAGGTGACGGACGCCGTCGGGCGCACGGGGACGTAGCGGACACGGTCGCCGGGCTGCAGCAGGGCGGGCTGCTCGCGGCCGAGGTCCCACAGGGCCGCGGTGGTGTGTCCGAGGAGCTGCCAGCCGCCGGGCGAGGTGCGCGGGTAGACGGCGGAGAAGGCCCCGGCGACGGCGACGGCGCCTGCCGGGACGGCCGTGCGGGGCGAGCTGCGACGGGGCGCCTCGAACGGGGCCGCCTCGGAGGCGCAGTACATGAACCCCGGCGCGAAGCCGCCGAACGCGGCGAACCAGTCGGCCTCGCTGTGGGCCCGGATGACGCCGTCGACGCCGAGCCCGGTGAGCCGGCCGACCTCGGCGAGGTCCTCACCGTCGTAGACCACGGGGATCTCGACTATGCGGCCCCCCGTCAGCTCACCGGTGTCCGGGGTGAGGGTGCTGACCCGCGGTGCGGCGTGCTCGGCGGCGGCCTGCGAGGTGAAGGTCACCAGGACGGTCGCGGCGGCGGCCATGACCTGGCGCTGGCCGCGCGCCGGGTGGGCCGTGAGGTGGGCGTGGACGGCCATGACGTCCTCGAGCGAGGCGCACTCGACGAGGAAGCCCTGCGTGCCGACCCAGCGGATCGGGCGGGCCGGCGGTGTGGCGGCGGGGTGACGTGGGGCGCTCATGCGAAGGCCTTGATGGACACGCCCGCGCCCTCGAGCGCGCGGCGCACGGCCGCGGCCATGGCCACGGCGCCGGGCGTGTCGCCGTGCAGGCAGATGCTCTCGGCGTCGACGCGCACGTCCGTGCCGTCCACCGCCGCGACGACGCCCTCGGTGGCCAGGCGCACCATGCGGGCGGCGACGGCGTCCTCGTCGTGGAGGACCGCGCCGGGCTCGCGGCGGGAGACGAGCGTGCCGTCCGGGTTGTAGCCGCGGTCCGCGAAGGCCTCGGCGACGCCGCGCAGCCCCGCGGCGGCCGCCTTGTCCAGGGCGACGGAGCCGGGCAGGAGCAGCAGCGGGAGGTCGGAGCCGAACGCCCTGACGCCGTCGACGACGGCCTGGGCGTGCGCCTCGTGACGGACGATCGTGTTGTAGAGGGCGCCGTGCGGCTTCACGTAGCGGACCCGGCCGCCGGCCGCGCGGGCGAGCGCGTCGAGGGCGCCGATCTGGTAGAGGACGTCGTCGGCCAGCTCGGTGGGCGTGCAGTCCAGGAAGCGGCGGCCGAAGCCGGCGAGGTCGCGGTAGCCCACGTGCGCGCCGATCGTGACGCCTGCGGCGACCGCGTCACGGCAGGTCTGGGCGATCCCCGAGGGATCGCCCGCGTGGAAGCCGCACGCGACGTTGGCAGAGGAGACGGAGGGCATGATGGCGGCGTCGTCCCCCATCGTCCACGAGCCGAAGGACTCGCCGACGTCGGAGTTCAGGTCGATCTGCGGCGCGTGAGACACGGTGCAGTCCTCTCGGATCGGGCCCGGCTGAGGTGCCGGTCACACAATCTTGAGGCATGAAGGATGATTGTTCAACAATCCCCGGCGCGTCCTGCTGGCGCTCACCCGCACCACATGCCAACGCGGGTTGAGTTGTCGCGGGTGTCCCAGCCCGGGACCCGCGACAACTCAACCCGCGTTGCGGACCGGGCCGGGCGACCTCACCGCAGCGGCGTGTGCTCCGGGTCCACGCGCTCGCCCTCGCGCACGGGCCCGGGTGCGGTGCCGCCGCCCCACGGGTCCCCGCCGAACGCCTCACGCCCGTGCTCGCTCAGCCAGCTCGTCAGCTCCGGGCCCGCGGGCACGATGCGCGTCGGGTTGATGTCCTCGTGCACCACGTAGTAGTGCTCCTTGATCTGCGCGAAGTCGATCGTGTCGCCGAAGCCCGGGGTCTGGAACAGGTCGCGCGCGTAGCCCCACAGCGCCGGCATCTCGGTCAGCCTGTTCCGGTTGCACTTGAAGTGCCCGTGGTACACGGGGTCGAACCGCACGAGCGTGGTGAACAGCCGCACGTCGGCCTCGGTGATCCGCTCCCCCATCAGGAAACGGCGCGTCGACAGGCGCTCCTCGAGCCAGTCCATCGCGGCCCACAGCCGCTCGTACGCGGCGTCGTACGCCTCCTGCGAGCCCGCGAAGCCGCACCGGTACACGCCGTTGTTCACCTCGGTGAACACGCGCTCGATCACCTCGAACATCTCGTCCCGCTCCGGCCCGGCGTCGGGGATCAGCTGCGGGGCGCCGTCGCGGTGGAACGCGGTCCACTCCGTCGAGAGGTCGAGGGTGATCTGCGGGTAGTCGTTGGTCACGACGCCGCCCGTCGGCACGTCCACGATCGCCGGCACCGTGATGCCCCGCGGGTAGTCCGGGAACCGCGTGAAGTAGTTCTCCTGGAGCCGCTCGGTGCCCAGCACGGGGTCCTTCCCGCCCTCGTCGAGGTCGAAGGTCCAGGACCGCTCGTCGTGGGTCGGCCCCGGGGTGCCCAGCGAGATCGCGTCCTCCAGGCCGAGCAGGCGCCGCACGATGATCGTCCGGTTCGCCCACGGGCACGCCCGCGCCGCCACGAGCCGGTAGCGGCCCGCCTCGACGGGCCACGCCTCGGCCCCCTCGGTGAGCCCGCCGCCCACGCGGCCGACCGTGGACGGCTCGGCCACGGGCAGGGCCCGCACGGCCTCCGGATCCGCCACGATCCGGTCCGCGATGTAGTTCGTGTCCCGCGTGAACTCCGCCCCGGACTGCACGTAGTTGCCCGTGAACCCCTCGCGCGTGTCGATGGTGCCGCGGTCCGCGGCCTGGCCGGTCTGCTGGTTCTCCATACACTCGAGCCTATGACGACGACCACCGCCACGCCCGGCCCCACGCCCGCCCCGCTGGTGCGCTGCGTGACCGCCCAGAACCCCTCCCCGATGACCCTCGCGGGCACCAACACGTACGTGGTCGCCGCACCGGACTCGGACGCGGCCGTCGTGGTGGACCCGGGTCCGGAGGACGACGTCGCCGCCCACCTCGAGCGCGTCCGTGCGGCGGCCGAGGGGCGCCGGATCGCGCTCATCCTGGTGACGCACCGGCACGCCGACCACACCGGCGGGGTGGACGCCTTCCACGCGGCCACGGGCGCCCCCGTGCGCGCCGCGGACCCGGACTGGTGCCGCGGCGGGGCCGCCGTCCTGACGCCGGACGAACGGATCGACGCCGCCGGCACCCCGATGCTGGCGTGGCACACCCCGGGCCACACCTCGGACTCCTACTCGTTCGCCGTCCCGGACGCGGGCGCGCACGGCGCGGTCATCACGGGCGACACCATCCTCGGCTCGGGCACCACCATGCTCGACCACCCGGACGGCACCCTCACCGACTACCTGGCCAGCCTGCGCCGCCTCGAGGCGGCGGGCCCGCTCACGGTGCTGCCCGCGCACGGGCCCGTGCCGGGGCCGCTGGACGTCGTCGCCCGCGACTACCGGCACCACCGCGAGGGCCGCCTGGAGCAGATCCGCGCCGCCCTGGCCGCGCTGCCCGAGACCGAGGCGGCGACGATCACGCCCGAGGACCTGGCCCCGCGCATCTACCCCGGCCTCACCGGCACCGTGGCCCGCGTGGCCGTCCAGACGGTGGCCGCGCACCTGCGCCACCTGCGCGAGGGCTGAGCCCCTCCGCCGCGGGCCCGGCCCGCACTACGCTGACCTCAGACCCGTCCCCTCGACCCCGCGGAGGCACCCCATGACCATCCTCGTCGGCTACGCCCCCTCGAAGGCCGCGGACGCCGCTCTGGACACCGCCCTGGACATCGCCCGCTCCACCGGCGAGCACGTGGTGGTGGTCAATGCGGGCCCCGGCGGCGAGCACCGCACCAAGTCCCTCGTCACGGAGGAGCAGCAGCGCGGCGTGCAGGCCCGGTTGGACGCCTCCGGCGTGACGGCCGAGTTCCGCCAGTACGCGCGCGGCCGGTCCACGGTGGAGGAGATGAAGGACGTGGCCGCGGAGCTGGACCCGTCCATCGTGGTCATCGGCGTGCGCCGCCGCGGCGGCTTCGGCCGGTTCGTCATGGGATCGGTCTCGGACGAGCTGCTGCAGGAGATCGATCAGCCCGTGCTGTGCGTGAAGGAGTACCGGCAGTACGGGGACCACACGCCCGAGGCCGTGAGCCACGTCGCCGAGACGGACCCGGCCACCCACGGCCTGCCCGCGTCCGAGCCGATGGCCGAGCGGCGTCGGCTCACGCCCGTCGATCCCGGGGACCCGACGCTCGAGCGCTGAGCGCTCCCGCCGGGCCTCAGTCCTCGTCGTCCTGACGGCGGCGCGTGACGGCGTCGTCGAGGAGGCCGTCCGCGTGGGAGCCGGCGCCGCTGCGCCGCCCGGCCTCGTCCGCCGCCGCGGCCTCCGCCGCCTGCTTGGCCCGCTGGGCGCGCCGCTCGGCGAACGCCTCCTCGCCCGGGCCGGCGAGTTCGCGGTTGCGCTGCACCGCCGTCATCGAGCCGGTGTACAGGCCGGAGTGGTCGCCCACGCGGGTCAGCGGTGTGGTGAGGGTGTCCGGGCGCGGATCGGCGCCGTCGACGCGCGGCAGCGGCGCGGTGTGCGGGCGCGGCTCGCGGGCCGCCACCCCGGAGCCGTCCGGGCCCGGCTCACCCGTCCGGTCGCCACCGCGGGCCCCCGCGTCGGAGCCTTCGGAGGCGGGCGCCGCGTCGTCGTGGGCGGGGTGCCGGACCACCATGCGCTGCACCACGATGCCCTCGGGGTGCTCGTGGCGCAGGAAGGCCACGAGGTCCTCGCGCACGAGGCAGCGCAGGTCCCAGAGGTCGCCGGAGTTGCGGGCGGAGACCACGGCGCGGATGCGCACGACGCCGCCGGTCGCGTCGGTCACCTGCAGCGCGTGTTCGCGTCCGTCCCACAGGTCCGTGGACTCGAGCAGCTGGGTGAGTCGTGCGCGCAGCACGTCCATGGGCACGCGCCAGTCCACGTCCAGCTCCACGACGCCGGAGACCTCGGTGCCCACCCGCGTCCAGTTCTCGAACGGCTGGGTGGTGAAGTGCGAGGACGGGTAGACCATGCGGCGACCGTCCCAGAGCTTGAGCACCACGTTGGACAGGGTGATCTCCTCGACGGTGCCGAACACGCCCTCCATGTCCACCACGTCGCCCACCCGGATCGCGTCCGTGAAGGCGAGCTGGAAGCCGGCGAACACGTTGGTCAGCGTGGACTGCACGGCCAGGCCGGCGATCACCGAGATCACACCGGCGGAGGCGAGCAGACCGGCCCCGAGCGAGCGCACCTCGGGCACCCCCAGCAGGACCACGGCGACGGCCACCACCACGATCACCGCGTTGAGGATGCGCCGGATCAGGATGGTCTGCGTCCGGATGCGTCGCTCGCGGCGGTGCTCGACGCTGGTCTCCTGGTAGCGGCCGAGGATCCCCTTCTCGATCACGCCGACCAGGCGCCACGCGGCCCATGCGACCGCCGCGGCCACGGCGATGAGCAAGAGGAACGACGCCGGCCGGTACCAGGTCTGCTCCTCGGCCATGACCCCGAGCCAGATCCGGGAGGCCAGCAGGCCGGCGGCGACGGCGGCCGGCAGGCTCAGCCGGGCGGCGCCGTGCTGGAACGCGGGGCGGCGCACGAGCACGACGCGTGCCACCTGCAGGGCCAGGTACACGACCGCCGCGCCGATCGCGAACGCCATCAGCACGGTCAGCAGCGTCCCCCATTCCACGCCGAAGGCCCGGGTGGTGGCGGCCGCCCCGTCCTGGATGTCCCCCTCCACCCCGGTCGGCACGGTCTCGCCCGCCAGGAGGCGGTCCAGGGCGGTCAGCAGGGGCGGGGTCGCGAGGGCGGGCAGGACGGGGAGGACCATGACGACAGTCTGACACCCGCCCCCGGACGCGCCCCGGAGAAGAGCACAATGGAGCCTGACCGTCCGCGCGGTCCGGGCCCGGCCGTCGTCGTGCCCCGTCCCGCCGGCCCGCCGCCGCCCCTCTGGAGGAATCCGTGCTCTCCGTCACCGACCTGCGCCCGCTCGACACCGCCACCGCGGACCTGTCCCGCATCATCCCGCGGGCGAACGTGGACGTGTCCTCCGTGGTGCCGGTGGTCGCCCCGATCATCGAGCAGGTCCGCCACGGTGGCGAGCAGACCCTGCTGGAGCTGGCCGAGCGGTTCGACGGCGTCCGTCCGCCCGCCCTGCGCGTGCCCGCGGAGGCGCTCGAGGCCGCCCTGGCCGGGCTCGACCCGCGGGTGCGCGCGGCGCTGGAGGAGTCGATCCGCCGGGCCCGGCTCGTGCACGCCGCCCAGCACCCCCAGGACTCGACGGTCGAGCTGGGCGAGGGCGCCGTCGTCGAGAACCACTGGCTCCCCGTGGGCCGCGTGGGCCTGTACGTGCCCGGCGGCCGCGCCGTGTACCCCTCCTCGGTGGTGATGAACGTGGTGCCCGCGCAGGCGGCCGGCGTGGGGAGCCTCGCGGTGACCTCGCCCCCGCAGCGGGACCACGGCGGCCTGCCCCACCCCACCGTGCTCGCCGCGTGCGCGCTGCTGGGTGTGGACGAGGTCTACGCGGCCGGCGGCGCCCAGGCCGTGGCCATGCTGGCGCACGGCGTCCAGGACGACGACGGCGGGTGGCTCTGCGCGCCCGTCGACCTGGTGACGGGGCCCGGCAACGTGTACGTGGCCGCCGCGAAGCGCGCGCTGCAGGGCGTGATCGGCGTGGACGCCGAGGCCGGGCCGAGCGAGATCGCCGTGATCGCGGACGGCACCGCCCGCGCCGACTGGGTGGCCGCGGACCTGATCAGCCAGGCCGAGCACGACCCGCTGGCCGCCTCCGTGCTCATCACCGATTCCGAGGACCTGCTCCGGGACGTGCAGGCGGCGATCGAGGCGCAGGTGCCCGGGGCGTTCCACGAGGATCAGATCCGCGAGGCCCTCACCGGCCCCCAGTCTGGCGTGCTGCTGGTGCGGGACATGGACCAGGCCGTGGAGGTCTCCGACCGCTACGCCACCGAGCACCTCGAGATCCAGACGCGCGACCCCGAGGCCCTCGTGGGGCGCATCCGCAACGCCGGCGCCGTGTTCGTGGGCCCGCACGCCCCCGTGCCGCTGGGCGACTACTCGGCCGGGTCCAACCATGTGCTCCCCACCTCGGGGACGGCCCGGCACTCCTCCGGTCTGAACACGGTGACGTTCCTGCGCCTGCAGCAGCGCATCCGCTACACGGAGACCGGGCTCGAGGAGGTCGCGGACGGGATCGGCGTGCTGGCCGAGGACGAGCGCCTGCCCGCGCACGGCGCCGCGATCCGCGCCCGCTTCGCGTGAGGGGGCGGGCGTGAGCGGCGTCCGCATCGACGCGTGGCTGTGGGCCGTGCGGCTGTACAAGACCAGGTCCGCCGCGACGGCGGCGGTGCGCGCAGGCCACGTGCGCATCGACGGCGAGCCCGTGAAGGCGGCGACGCCCGTCGTCGTCGGGAACCGGGTGCGGGTGCGCCAGGACGGACGCGAGCGGATCCTCGAGGTCACGGGGCTGATCGCCAAGCGGGTGGGTGCCCCCGTGGCCCGGCAGCAGTACGTGGACCACTCCCCGCCGCCCGTGCCGCGTGAGCTGCTCGCGGTGCCGTACCGCGAGCGGGGCGCGGGCCGGCCCACCAAACGGGACCGCCGGCAGCTGGACGCGCTGCGCGGCCGCGACCGACGCTGAGCGACTCAGTCCTCCCCGCGCCGTCATCCGCCGTCGTGATGGCGGCCTCATGCGGAGGGTGCGGTCAGCACCATCCGGAACGGCTTGTCGTTGTCCACCGTGACGGTGAACGTCATCGGCCCCGCCTCATCCACGGGGGGAGTCGCCGCCGACCAGCCGCCGCACAGCGCCTCCGATCCGGCCATCCAGGTCTTCGTTCCCCCGCCACCCCGTGAGGTCAGGATCTCCGTCTCACCGGTGGCATCCGAAGGACACAGCACGATGACCCGAAGGACCGCACCCTGTTGAGCGTCCACGGTGATCTGTTGTGTGCCCGTCCCGACCGCCTCCTCCAGGACGGACTCCTTCTCCGGGTCGAGATGGTCCGCATCCGGATGCCGGCGCGTGTACTCGACCAACGTCATCCCGTCCTCCTCGAACAGCGCGGCGGGGAGTGCTTCTTCACCGGCGGGTGACGACGCGGACGAACCGGTGGCGGAGGCCGACCGGGTTGCCGAGGGGGCCGCTGACGTCGGGGTGACGGAGGACGCCGCAGCGGTGGAGGCCTTCGCGGTGGAGGAGACGCTGCCCGGGGAAGCGGAGCATCCCGAGATGGCGGTGCCGAGGAGAGCCGCGACGACCACGGCGGCCGACAATGCCGCACGCTTCTTCTTGATGTCCATCCGCATGATCCGATCCCTTCCAAGAGAACCGTCTGCGGGGGCCGCGGGCCGCGGTCTCGAGCTCCCCCCCTCTCGAGTGGCTTGATCCTGACTGGGGATGCGCGGTGTGTCAAGCATCACATCGGGCAGCTCGGATGACGCCGCGCGACCGCCGCGCTTTGACCACCCCACGGACCCCTCCGTAGGCTGATCCCCAGAATCACGAGTTCCCGTCATTCACGGCCCTGGCCGGCGGGACGGCAACCCTCTCACGCAGTAGTGGGGTGCTCCAGGTGATGATTCGGCCCCTCGGACACCCCGACGGGCAAGTACCGCGCCTCCGCGGATCCGGGCGATCCGCGTTCCCGCCGTCTGCGGAGCCGCGTCAGTCATCGGAAGAGGACGCGCGCCATGACCCTGACCCACGAACCCCACACCGCCGCGTGGGACACCGACCTGTCCCTCGGCAACCTCCGCTCCGGCCTCTCGGCATTCCCCACCGGGGTCGTCGCGCTGGCGGGCCTCGCCGACGACGTCCCCGAGGTGATGGTGTCCTCGTCCTTCGGCGTGGGCATCTCCTGGGAGCCGGCCCTCGTGTCCTTCTCCGCACAGAACAGCTCCCGCACCTGGCCGCGCCTGCGCCGGGCCGGGGCGATCGGCGTCTCCCTGCTCGCGGCGGACCAGACGCCGCTGTGCCGTCAGCTGGCCTCCCGCGAGGGCGACCGCTTCGCCGGTCTGGACGTGCACCGCAGCCCGCATGACGCCCTGCTGATCGGGGGCTCCTCGCTCTGGCTCGAGACGCGGGTGCACGCCGAGGTCCCGGCGGGCGACCACACGGTGGTGCTGCTGGAGGTGACGGCCTTCGCGGATCACACGGACGCCGCTCCCCCGGCCGCCCTGCACCGCAACCTCTTCCACGGCCTGCGCGCGCTCTGAGCGAACTCCAGGTGAACAATCAGGCCCCTGGTTCCCGGTCGGCGAGATCCGTGCAATGATGGAGCCTGAAGTTGATCAAGCTGTATCCCGCCATCTTCACTGCTCGTCAGCCCGGCATCGCCGGCGTCGATGAGTGTTGGGCAAGCGGTTCAGTCTCGCCGCTTCACCCGCGTCCCACATCCGGGCCGCGGTCCAACACCGCCACCGCACCGCGGGGGCACATCGAAAGGACACCATCATGGCTGTCGGTACTGTCAAGTGGTTCAACGCTGAGAAGGGCTACGGCTTCATCGCCCCCGAGGACAACTCCGCGGACGTGTTCGTGCACTTCTCCGCCATCCAGGGCAACGGCTTCAAGGAGCTCCAGGAGAACGACCGCGTCGAGTTCGAGACCCAGGACGGCCCCAAGGGCCTCCAGGCCGCCAACGTGACGAAGCTCTGATCTTCGCCTGACGCACGGCTTCCGACGCCCCCGGTCCACACGGACCGGGGGCGTCGTCGTGTGTCAGGCCGCGCCCCGCCGACCCACGTGGCGACGCAACAGCAGCACCACGCCCAGGGCCAGCAGATACCCGGCCGCGACGACCGCGAAGCCGGCCCGGTAGTCGCCCGTGACGTCGCGCAGCAGGCCCATCAGCAGCGGGCCCAGGGCGAAGCCGGCGTACATGCCCATCGAGTTCGCCCCGGTCGCACGGCCCAGCCGCTCGGCCGGCACCTCGCTCAACAGGCCCGCGTTGATCACCACGTTGGCGCCCAGCACCGTCAGGCCGTGCACCGCGGCGCCCACCCACAGCAGGACCGGCAGATCCAGCAGGTCCGCTGCGAGGAACACCAGGACGCCGGCCACGGCACCCAGGCAGATCACGGTCAGCAGGGTGGTGGGCCGGTCTCCGGAGCTCATCCGCCGGCTCCACCCGATCCGGGAGAGCACCCCCACCACCCCGGACACGGCCGCCGCGGCACCGCCGGCCACGAGCGTCATCCCCAGCGTCTCGACCGCGAACAGCGGCAGGTACGTGTTCGTGGCCTGCATGCCCAGGCCGGTGAGGAACGCGATCGCCGCGAAGAACCAGACCGTGGCCGGCAGGGGCGAGGTGTCCCGCCGTCGTCGTCCGCCGACGGGGCCGGTGGCCGGCGGCGGCGCCCCGGGCAGCGGCGGGGCGGCGACCAGCGCGAGCACCCAGAGCGCCCCGATGAGCACCGCGGCCCCCAGCGCGGCGCCCGTCCAGCCGAGGGCGAGGGACGCGGCCGGGAAGAACAGGCCGCCGACCAGCTGGGCCGCCTGCACGCCGGACTGCTTCACCCCGACCCACCCGATGCGCCTCTCCGGCGGCACCACGGTCCGGATGATCCGGTTCGTGGTGGGGTTGGAGATGGCCTGCGTGACGCCCGCGACGGCGGCCGCCGCGTACAGCACGGGCAGGGACGGGGCGACGGCGCCGAGCACGAGCGCCGCGGCGGTGCCGCCGAAGATGATGCTCAGCTGTGCGCGGGCGGACAGGCGGTCGGCGGCCCGGCCGAGGCCGAGCGAGGTGACGGCGGCCGCCGCGAACACGACCGTCATCACGGTGCCGAGCTGGCCCGAGGTGACGTCGAGCCGCTCCATCACGACCGTGGAGGAGGCGGAGACGCCGTAGTTGAACAGGGGCCCGGCGCCCATCGCCGCCAGCAGCACCCACAGCAGGGCCGCGGAGGGGCGGCGAGCGGCGGGGGCGGGCAGGGTCACGGCCCCAGGCTACGACCCCTCACGCGACGAGGCGGGAAATCTATCTCATGGGCGCCCGGGGGCGTCGTGTGAGGTGGATTTCCCGCCTCGAAAGCGGGGGTGACTGCGGGGGTGGGTCAGCCGACGCGGCCCTCGCCGCGGTGCTCGCCCTCGACGCGGCCGGTGGTCCCCCGCTGGGTGACCTCCTCGCCGTCCTGGCGCTCGGGCCGCTCGCCGGCCTCCGCCGGCAGGCCCTCGTTCTCGTCGGTGGGCGTCTCGCCGGCGGTGGCGGCGGGTGCCGGATCCTGCGGGGCCCGACGACGGCCGCCGTGCGGGGACAGCGACTCACCCTCACCCAACGAGCTGACGCGCGGCATCGGCGACGTCGTCAGCGGCACGGACTCGGTCCGCCGGGCGTCGACGAGCGTGGAGCCCGTCCCGGAGATGGGGGAGCCCTGCACGGGGGCGCCGGCCGCCTTGCGGCCCGGGATCAGCAGCTCGGAGCGCCACTGGGGGTCGCGCTCGGTGAGGTAGTCCACGCGGGCGTGCTCGCCGAAGTGGTCCGCGTCCGCCTCCTCCCAGTCCATGGCCCAGCCGGCGGGCGGGTCGTTGAGCAGCTCGTCCGTGCGCAGCCAGTGGTAGATGGACGCGTACGAGCGGGTGCTCAGGTGGTCCACGCGGCGGCGCAGCATGCGGGTGTTCAGCTGGGACGGATGCGTCAGGCCCATGGACGCCATGATCTGCACGGCCTCGCGCACGGTCAGGCGGTGGTAGTTGAAGACGCGGTTGCCCTTGTCCTCCACGTCGAGGGCGCGCATCAGACGCGGGTCCTGCGTGGCCACCCCCACGGGGCACTCGTTCGTGTGGCACTTCTGCGCCTGGATGCACCCGGTGGCCATCATCATCGCGCGGGCGGACATGGTGAAGTCCGCGCCCTGGATCAGACGCTTGACGATGTCCGAACCGGTGGCGACCTTGCCGGCCGCGCCGAGCTTGATCATGTGGCGCAGGCCGGTGCCCACGAGCGCGTTGTGCACGAGCATGAGGCCCTCGGTCAGCGGGGTGCCCACGCGGTCCGAGTACTCGAGCGGGGCGGCGCCGGTGCCGCCCTCGGAGCCGTCCACGATGATGAAGTCGGGGGCGATCCGCTCCTCCCAGATGGCCTTGGTCATGGCCAGCACGTCCACGCGGGAGCCCACGCAGAACTTGATGCCGATCGGCTTGCCGTCCGAGAGCTCACGGAGCTGCTCGATGAACCTGACCATCTCGCGCGGGGTGCGGAACGCGGAGTGGGACGCCGGGGACAGGCAGTCCTTGTCCATCGGGATCTCACGGGCCTCGGCGATCTCGGGGGAGATCTTCTCCTTGGGCAGCATGCCGCCCAGGCCGGGCTTCGCGCCCTGGGAGATCTTGATGGTGATGCCCTTGACCTCGGGCAGCAGCGCCTTCTCGGCGAACTTCTCCGGGCTGAAGGTGCCGTCCTCGTTGCGGCAGCCGAAGTAGCCGGAGCCGATCTCCCAGAACAGGTCCGCGCCGTTGCCGCGGTGGTACTTGGTGAGGCCGCCCTCGCCGGTCTCGTGGATGAACCCGCCCAGGCCGGCGCCCTTGTTCATGGCGATCACGGCGTTGGCGGAGAGGGAGCCGAAGGACATGGACGAGATGTTCATCAGCGAGATGTCCACGGGCCGGCGGCAGTCCGGGCCGCCGATCCGCACCGTGGGGGGCTCCTCCGGCGGGTTGACCGGGGCGGTGGAGTGCAACAGGAACTCGTAGCCGATCTCCGAGGTGTCCCGCTCGGTGCCGAACGCCTTGTGGCTGTCCAGGCCCTTCGCACGGGCGTAGACGATCGAGCGGGTGTCCCGGTCGAACGGCTTGCCGTCGAAGTTGCGCTCGATGAAGTACTGCTGGATCTCGGGGCGGATCGACTCCAGCAGATACCGCATGTGGCCGAGCACGGGGTAGTTGCGGAGGATCGCGTGCCGCTTCTGGGTCATGTCCCACACGGCGAGCACGAGCAGCGCCACCAGGAGCACCGCCAGCACCCACCACGCGCCGCCGCCGATGGCGGCCACCAGCACGACGACGAGCGCGGCCAGCGAGAGGGTCGCGACGATCAGGAGTCTGTTGTTCACCCGACCATCGTGCCCCATATCACTCGAACGTTCATCCTCGCCGCACTGTGTCGAGGTCCCACGTGTGGGGCAGGGGCGTCCGGGCCGACGGCAGGGCCACGCTGCGCCGCCACTCGTGCAGCCACTCCGGCAGCGTCGGCTCCCCCGCGAGGTCGTGGCCGGCCGCCGCCGCGATCGCCCGGACCTCGTCGTTCTCCACGGGGCGGCCGTCCTTCGTGCGCAGGCGCGTGCAGATGTACGCGCGCACCGCGACGTCGCCGTCGACCACCACGCGCTGCTCGAACCACACTGCGCGCTCATCCAGGCCGATCATCCGCGTCTCCACGTCGAACCGCTGCCCCAGGGTCACCGAGCGGCGGAACGCAATCTGCTCGGCCTGCACCACGGGCGTCCAGCCGCGACGGCGGATCTCGTCCCACAGGCCGGTGCGGACCATCGCGTCGAAGCGGCCGAGGTCGAACAGCCCGAAGTACTGGCCGTTGTTGACGTGCAGGGCCATGTCCACGTCCGTGGGCAGGGCGCGCATCGGCAGCGTCGTCGGCTCCCAGAGTCCGGCGCGCGGGCGGCGGCGGGCGCGGGCGACGACCCAGATCGTGCGGGGGATCAGATGCATCGGAGGTTCCTCCTCGGGGTCACAGGACCCCCTCGGTCAGATGGTCCGGCGTGCCGAACCGGTGGGCGGTCACGGACACGGCCTGTTCGTGCAGGAACGGCAGCAGCTCCACCTCGCCGGCGCTCACCACGGGGCCAGCGTAGACCGCCACGTCGGGGGTGTCGCCGAGCGCCGCGTGCAGCGCGCGCCGCGCCGCCTCGGCCGCCTCCCGGTCGCCGGTCCAGTCGGCGACGAGCCGGATCCGTGCGTCGCCGCCGCCCTCCGCTGCGGGCGGGATGAGGGCCAGCCGCCGGGCGCGGTCGTGGAACGCGGCGTCGTCCTCGACGACGACGTCCACCGGCGCGGACGTGCCGGCACCCTCCGTGCGGACGGACCGGACCAGCTCCTCCACCCGGCCGCGCACGGCCTCGGCCGAGAGCCCGTCCGCGTCGGGCCCCTCCGCGGTGGGGGTCGGGCGCAGGCTCACGGTCATGGGCGCCCCGGCGCGCAGGCCGGCGGAGACGATGCGCAGCAGGTGGTCGGCGGGCCCCGAGTGCCGGCGCACGAGGACCGGGGTGGGGACGTGACGCAGCACGTTCCGCTCGGCCTCGAGCGCGGAGACGTCCGTGGCCACCCCGAACACGGTGGTCCACGCGTGGGTGTCGAGGGCGCGGGCGGTCTCGAGCCAGGATGCGCCCGCACCGTCGGCCTCGGCCCCGGGCCGTCCCTCTCCCCCGGCCCACGTGGGCGCGTCCTCCCAGTCCACGAGGCCATGCAGGTAGTGCGGCCCGCCGGCCTTCGTGGTGGGGCCGACGACGGAACGCTTCCAGCCGCCGAAGGGCTGGCGGCGCACGATGGCCCCGGTGATGCCGCGGTTCACGTAGAGGTTGCCGGCGCGCACGCCGCGCAGCCACACGTCGATCTCCTCCCGGTCCAGCGAGTGCAGCCCGGAGGTGAGGCCGTAGTCCACGGCGTTCACGATCCCGATCGCCTCCTCGAGCGTCTCGGCCGTCATCACGGCCAGCACGGGGCCGAAGTACTCGGTGAGGTGGGCGTCGGCGCCGGGGCGGACGCCGGAGCGGATGCCCGGGCTCCACAGGCGACCCGTCTCGTCCAGCGGCCGCGGGCGCAGGGCCCACCGCTCCCCCGGGCCGAGCTCGGTGAGCCCGCGGCGCAGCTTCTCGCCGGGGGCCTCGATCACGGGGCCCATCTCGGCGCGCGGGTCCGCGGGGTGCGCCACGTGCAGGGACGAGGCGGCGTCCAGCAGCTGCCGGTGGAAGCGCTCGGAGGTGGCCACGGAGCCGACGAGCACCACGAGGGAGGACGCCGAGCACTTCTGGCCGGCGTGACCGAACGCGGACTGGACCACGTCCTTCGTGGCCAGGTCCAGATCCGCGGACGGGGTCACGATCACGGCGTTCTTGCCGGAGGTCTCGGCGAGCAGGTGCAGGTCGGGGCGCATCCCCTTGAACAGCCGTGCGGTGTCCCAGCTGCCGGTGAGGATGAGCCGCTCGACGGCCGGGTCGGTCACGAGCGCCGCGCCGACCTCCGCCTCGTCCTCGTCCGCCAGCGTCACCAGGCGCACGAGGTCCGCGGGGTCGTGCCCGGCGAGCGGGCCGCCGTCGTCGAACAGGCCCGAGTCCCGCAGCCCGGCCACGATCAGCTCCCACGCGACCGCGCCCGTCCGCTCGGACTGCGGGGCCGGCTTGAACACCACGGGCGAGCCGGCGCCGAGCGCGGCGAGGACGCCCCCGACCGGGATGGCCACGGGGAAGTTCCACGGCGGGATCACCAGGGTCAGGCGGACGGGCACGGCGCGGGCGCCCTCCACCGCGTCCAGGCCGCGGGCCAGGCGCGCGTAGTAGTGCGCGAAGTCCACGGCCTCGGAGACCTCGGGGTCGCCCTGGTCCAGGGTCTTGCCGGTCTCGGCGGCGGCCACCTCCAGCAGGCGGGCCCGGCCGGCGTGCAGGGCCCGTCCGACGGCGTCCAGCGCGTCGGCGCGCTCGTGGCCGGTGAGCGCACCCCAGCGGGCGCCGGGGTCGGCGGTGGCGGTGATGGCGGCGCGGGCGTCGTCGGCCGTGGTGGCGCGGTGGGCGCGGACGGTGTCCGTCCCGAGGTCCGAGCCCGGGACGGCCGCGAGGATCCGGCGGGCCCACCCCCGGTTGCCGGGCAGCGCGGGGTCCGTGTCCGGGGTGTTGGCGAAGCCGTCCACGGGGGCGGGGGTCGGCCCGTCCTCCCCGCGGGACCGGTCCTGGAGGCGGTTCGGACGGGGCACGGCCGCGTCCAGGTGGCGCAGCGAGGCGCGGAAGCGCTCCTCCTCGCGGGCGAACAGGTCCGCGTCCGCGTCCAGGTCGAACACGGCGGACATGAAGTTCTCCGGGGAGGCGCCCTCCTCGAGGCGGCGCACGAGGTAGGAGATCGCCACGTCGAACTCCTCGGGCCGCACCACGGGCGTGTAGAGCAGCAGGGCGCCGACGTCCGCCCGGACGGCGGCGGCCTGGCCGGTGGCCATGCCGAGCAGCATCTCGAACTCCACCGCGGCCGGGTCGAGGCCACGGCGCTCGATCAGCCGGTGGGCCAGGGCCACGTCGAAGAGGTTGTGCCCGGCCACGCCGATGCGCACGTGGGCCAGATGCTCCGGGGTGAGCGCGTAGTTGAGCACGCGCTTGTAGTTGGTGTCCGCCTCCTGCTTCGAGCCCACCGTGGCCAGCGGCCAGCCCGTCAGGGAGGCCTGCATCCGCTCCATGGGCAGGTTGGCGCCCTTGACCACGCGCACCTTGACCGGGGCGCCGCCGGCGGCGACGCGGCGCGCGGCCCACTCCTGCAGGCGCACCATGGCCGCGAGCGCGTCCGGCAGGTAGGCCTGCAGCACGATGCCGGCCTCGTAGTCGCGCAGGCCCGGCTGCTCGAGCAGGGCGGTGAACACGTTGAGCGTGAGGTCGAGGTCGCGGTACTCCTCCATGTCCAGGTTGATGAAGGTGTCCCGATCCCGGGCGAGCTCGAACAGCGGGGTGAGCCGCTCGGTGATGTCCGCGACGGCCTCGTCGAACGCGTAGGGCGCGTGCGGGGCGGTGGCGGCGGAGACCTTGACGGACACGTAGTCGACGTCGTCGCGGCGGATCAGCGCGGCGATGCCCTCGAGTCGGCGGTCCGCCTCGCCCTGACCGAGGATCGCCTCGCCCAGCAGGTTGATGTTCAGCCGGGTGTGCTCGTCGCGCAGGGCCGCGATGGCCTTGCCGAGCTGCCGGTCCCGCGCGTCGACGATCAGGTGGGAGACCATGCGCCGCAGCACGCGGCGGGCCGTGGGGACGGCGATGCGCGGCACGAGCGGGGCCGCGCGGCCGCCGACGCCGAGGACGGCGCGCAGGGCCGGGGGCAGGAAGCCGGGGGCGCGGCCGGCGAGCTCCCGCAGCGCCCGGGCGGCGATCGCGGGGTCCTCGGGGCGGACCACGTGGTCCACGAAGCGCACGATGAAGTCGAGGCCGCCCGGCTCCTTCAGGGCGCCCGCCAGCTGGCGGGCCGCGAAGTCGGCCTCATGGTCGCGGGACTCGGCGAGCCAACGCCGCACCTGCGCGACGGCGTCGTCGGCGAGGGCGTGCAGGTCGGCGGGGTCGGGGATCCCGCCGGTCGCGCCGAGGACCCGGTCGAGATCGTCGTGGTCCTGGGCGGAGAACATCGCGGTCATGGCCGCACTCTGCACGTGTGCCGGGTCACAGGTCAAACCGCCGCGGCTTCCTGTCAGACGCCTATGCTCGATGGACATCCCCTCGCCGCGCGCCCGCGCGTCGCCGCCGTCTTCCCAGGAGCCCGTCCGCCATGGCCGCCGCCGACCCCGTCCCCACCGACGCGCGGGAGCGCCGGGACGTCGTCGTGCCCGTGCCCGGACCCGAGGATCCGCCCGAGCGGGCCTGGCTCGTCCTGCCCCACCGCCACCCGGTGCCGACGCTGTTAGACGAGACGCGGGACGCCGTCGTGGGCCTGGCCGAGACGCTCGCCGCCGTGCTGCCGGTCACCGTGCTCGCCCACCCGCGCGACGCCGGGGCGGCGCGGCTGGTGCCCCCGGAGGTGGACCTGTTGCGCGCGCCCGTGGGCTCACCGCTGCTGGGCCGCACCGGGCCGAGCTTCGTCCGCCGCCCCGAGGGCCTGGCCGCCGTCGCCTGGCGCAGCGCCGCGGGACTGACCGGGACCGGGCCGCTCGACGGCGCGGCCGCGACGGCCGTGGCGGAGGCGGCGGGACTGCCGCTGCTCACCCCCCTGCTGTGCGCCCCGCGCGGGGCCTGGGTGAGCGACGGCGAGGGGACGGCCGTGGTGGCCGCGGACCCCGTGCTGGACGGGCGGATCAACGGCGCGTGGACCCCCGGCCAGGTGGCCGCCGAGTTCGCCGCCCTGCTGGGGATCACCCGGGTGCTGTGGGTGCCGCCGGCACCGCGGCCGGACACCGGGCCGTGGGGCGGGCCCGGCCACCTGGCCTCGTGGGTGCGGCTGGGGGGCGACGGCGAGGCCGCCGTGCACTGGCGCGGCGACCGGTTCCACCCCGAGCACCCCTACGCGGCGGCGGCGCTGCGCTTCCTGCAGGGCGCCGACGACGCCGCCGGCCGGCCCCTGCGCGTGCGCACGGTGACCGGGGCGGTGCAGCCCGCCGAGTACGACCCGGCCGAGCGGGGCCCCCGCTCCCTCCTGGACACGCTGCCGCTGGGCGCGGCGGTGCTGCGGCCGGCGTTCGAGGACGCCGCGGGTGAGGAGGCCGCGGCCGCCGCGTGCGCGGCACTGCACCCGGGGCTGCCCCAGCTGTCGTTCCCCGCCCCGCCGCTGCTGCGGCTGGCCGGCGCGCTCAACGACCTGGTGCTGCTCCAGCCTCGCCCGTGACCTCGTCCGCCGCGGGGCCGTCGTCGTCCCCGCCGTCCGCCGGGGCGCGGTCCTCGTCCTTCCCGTGCGCGTCGGACCGCCAGGCCGCCGGGCGCAGCCGTTCCAGGAGCGAGGACTGACGGCGCTCCATGCCCTTCAGGTCGGAGGCGATGAGCGCGTTGATCCAGCGGGCGTTCGGGTCGGCGTCGATCAGCACGGCCTTGGCCAGCAGCGTGCAGGGCAGCGCGAGGATGGCGCCGAGCGGCCCGAGGACCCAGGCCCAGAAGAGCAGGGAGAGGAAGCTGACGGTGGGGATCACGCCGATCGCGTCGCCGGCCACCTTGGGCTGGATCACGGACTGCAGCACGAAGTTCAGCACCGAGTAGCTGACCACCACCCACAGGAAGTCGGACCAGCCGCCCGCCGCCAGGCCCAGGACGGCCGGCGGCAGCAGGCCGATGATGAAGCCGATGTTCGGGACGTAGTTGGTGAGGAAGCTGAGCACGCCCCACACGAGCGCGAGCGGAACGCCGATCAGCATGAGGGCGATCACGTCCAGCACCGCCACGATCAGGCCGAACACCGTGGTGACCACCCAGTAGCGGCGCACGCCCTGGGCGAACTCGACCAGGGCGTGGCCGAACTCGTGGCGGGCGGTGCTGAGCAGGCGGACGCGGCGTTCGACGTCCATCGAGTCCATCGCGAGGAAGAACATGCCCATGATCACGGTGACGAGCAGGCCGAAGACCGCGTAGACGTTCGTGGCGATCTTCGTGATGGCGCTGACGGCCGTCCCGGTCACGGTGCTCATGTCGATCGAGGCCAGCTGCTGGGACACCATGTCCGGGGTCACGCCGCGCTCGTTGAGCCAGTGCGAGACGTCCAGGACGATCTGCTGGAAGCGGTCCGCGTACTTGGGCAGCTCCGCCACCAGCTCGAGGCCGGACCACACCATCATGCCCCCGAACACGGCCATCACCGCGACGACCAGCAGGACGGTGGTGGCGGCCCCGAGCACGGGGTGCAGGCCCCGGCGGATGAGCCAGGCCTGCAGGGGGTAGGCCACGATCACGAGGTTCAGCCCCAGGAACACAGGCGCCGCGATGGAGGCGATCCCCTGGAAGAACTGCACCACCAGCACCAGGCCCGCGAGCGTCAGGACGATCACCAGCATGCGCGGCCACATGCGGTGGGGGCGGCGGATGTCCCAGTCGGAGGCGGGGCTGGACGAGGCGGGCGGCGGGGTCACCCCCGCGGGCTGTGCGGCGCTCACGCGGGCAGTCTATGCGCGGGCCGGACGGGGTAGGGTCGGGACCAGTCCACATCGACAGGGGAGCGCCCGCGCGGCGCTGAGAGTGCGGTCCGCCGCAGACCCTCGAACCTGCTCCGGTCCGCACCGGCGAAGGAAGTCGAGTCTCCCGGTCGACGTCGTCCCGGGATTCCGGTGGCGGCCTCGTCCCGGCCCCTCTGCCGTCCCAGAGGAGAACCGCCATGTCCCGCACCCCGCACCGCGCCCTCGCCGCCCTCTCAGTGGCCGCCCTCGCCCTCACCGGCTGTTCGGTGTCCGGCTCGTCCGGCGACGGGGCGTCGTCGTCCGCCGCCGGCGCCGGCGGCGAGCCGACGACGGTGACGATCATGACGCACGACTCGTTCAACCTGCCCCAGGAGCTCGTCCAGAAGTTCGAGCAGGAGTCCGGCTACACCCTGAAGACGACGGCCCCCGGCGACGCCGGCAGCGTGGTGAACCAGCTCCTGCTGGCCAAGGATGAGCCCACCGTGGACGGCGTCTACGGCGTGGAGGACCACTCGGCGCACCGCCTCGTCCGCGAGGGCGTCGTCGCCGAATACACCCCGCAGGACCTGCCCGCCTCCGCACAGGACCGGATGGTGGAGGACCGCATGACCCCGGTGGACCAGGGCCAGGTGTGCTTCAACACGGATCCGGCATGGTTCGAGGCCCACGACGTCGAGGCCCCCACCTCGATCGACCAGCTCGACGACCCCGAGTACGCGAAGCTGACGGTCGCCACCTCCCCCGTGGCCTCCTCCCCCGGCCTGGCGCTGCTCGCGGCCACCACGGAGAAGTTCGGCGACGACGGCTGGCAGGACTGGTGGCGGGGCCTGATGGAGAACGGCGGCAAGGTCGCCGACAGCTGGTCCGACGCCTACAACTCGGACTTCTCCGGCGGCGAGGGCAAGGGCCAGTTCCCGGTGGTGCTCTCCTACTCCTCCTCCCCCGCGTTCGCCCCCGAGACCGAGGTGATCGAGGACTCCTGCACCCCGCAGGTCGAGTACGCCGGCGTGCTCGAGGGCGCGAAGAACCCCGAGGGCGCGCAGGCGTTCGTGGACTTCATGCTCACCGAGGAGGTCCAGTCCGCCCTGCCCGAGTCGATGTACATGTACCCGATCGACGAGTCGGTGCAGCTGCCCGAGGAGTGGGCGCAGAACGCGCCGCTCGTCGAGGACGCCATCACCCCGGACCCCGCCCGCATCGACGAGCGCCGCGAGGACCTGCTGAAGGAGTGGACCGCCCTGGCCGAGGCCTCCCGGCGCTGATGTCCGCGCTCACCGAGGTCGCGGCCCCCGGCACGGACCTGCCGCGCCGGCGGGCCCGCGGCCGGGGGGACGGGCTCGGCCCGTGGTGGCTGGTGGCCGCCGTCCTGCCGGTCGCCTTCCTGCTCGTCTTCTTCGCGTGGCCCGTGGCGGCCATGCTCTGGCGCGGGATCGGCGGCGACGCCGACGCGTTCACCGGCGCCGTGGACCTCACCGCCTTCGGGGAGACCCTCGCCCGCGAGCGCACGTGGCGCATCCTCGGCCAGACGCTCGGCATGGCCGCCGCCGGCACGGTGGTCTCGGTGGCGCTCGGCCTGCCGACCGCGTTCGTGCTGCACCGGCGTCGCATCCCGGGGCGGGCCGTGCTCCGCGCCCTCGTGCTCGTGCCGTTCGTGCTGCCCACGGTGGTGGTCGGCGTCGCGTTCCGCGCCCTGCTCGCCCCCGGCGGACCGCTCGGCTTCACCGGGCTGGACCAGACGACCACCGCCGTCGTGCTGGCCATGGTCTTCTTCAACGTGTCCGTGGTGGTGCGCCAGGTGGGCGCGCTGTGGAACGCGCTGGACCCGCGCCAGACCGAGGCCGCCCGCACCCTGGGCGCCTCGCCGTGGCGGGCGTTCCGCACCGTGACGCTGCCCCAGCTCGCCCCGGCGATCGCCGCGAGCGCGGCGCTGGTGTTCCTGTTCTGCGCGTCCGCGTTCGGCATCGTCCAGACGCTCGGCCGGCCCGGCTACGGCACGCTCGAGTCGGAGATCTGGGTGCAGACCTCCGTCTACCTGGACCTGCGGACCGCGGCGGTGTTCTCCGTGCTGCAGTTCGCGGTGGTGCTGGCCGCCGTCGTGGTCTCCGGCGTGACGGCGGCGCGCACCCAGCGGGCGCTGCGCCTGCGGGAGACGCCGCCGGCCCGGCTCACGCGCGCGGACGCGGTCCCGGTGGCCGTGATGCTCGCGGTGGTGGCGCTCGTGGTGGCGCCGATCCTGACGCTCGTGGTGCGCTCCTTCCACACCCGCCACGGCTGGGGGCTGGGCAACTACCGGCTGCTGGCGACGAGCGCGGGCAGCGGGTTCGTGGGCGGGTCGACGCCGGCCCAGGCGCTCGAACAGTCCCTGCGGGTGGCCGTGGACGCCACGCTCGTGACGCTCGTGGTGGCCGTGCCGCTGGCCCTGCTGCTGACCCGGCCCTTCCGCTCACGCGCGGCGCTGGCGGCCCAGCGGGCCCTCGACGGCGCCCTGCTCCTGCCGCTCGGGGTGTCCGCGGTGACCGTGGGCTTCGGCTTCGTCGTGTCCCTGCGGGCCACGTTCCCGGAGCTGGCGGCCTCGGGCGTGCTCGTGCCGCTGGCCCAGGCGGTGGTGGCGCTGCCGCTCGCGGTGCGGGCGCTCGTGCCCGTGCTCGCGGCGGTGGACCCGCGGCTGCGGGAGGCCGCACGCACCCTCGGGGCGGGCCCGTGGCGGGTGCTGGCCACGGTGGACGGCCCGTTCCTCGCCCGCGGCGTGGGCGTGGCCGCGGGCTTCGCGTTCGCGGTGTCCCTGGGCGAGTTCGGGGCCACGAGCTTCCTGGCGAGCCCGTCCGCGCCCACCCTGCCGGTGCTGATCGCCCGGCTGCTGGGCCGGCCGGGCGCGGACAACTACGGGATGGCGCTCGCGGCGGCCACGGTGCTGGCCGTGCTGAGCGCCGGGATCATGCTGGTGTGCGAGCGGCTGCGCCCCCGGGGCCCGGCCGGGGCGGGAGGTCTGTGATGACGCCGACGACGACGGGGGCCTCCCTCCGGCTGCGGGACGTGGCGATCCGCTACCCGGACGGCTCCACCCCCGTGCGGGGGACGGACCTGGACGTGGCCGCCGGGGAGATCGTGGCGCTCGTGGGCGCCTCCGGCTCGGGCAAGTCCACCATCCTGCGCGGGATCGCCGGGCTCGAGGACGTGGTGGCGGGCACAGTGGAGCTCGACGGGCGGGACGTGGCGGCGGTGCCGACGCACCGCCGGGGCGTGGGGATGGTGTTCCAGGACGGGCAGCTGTTCCCGCACCGGACCGTGGGCCGGAACGTGGCGTACGGCCTCGAGTCCGCCGGCTGGGACCGGGCCCGGCGGCGGGCACGTGTGGCCGAGCTGCTGGACCTGGTGGGCCTGACCGAGCTCACGGACCGGCCCGTGCAGCGGCTTTCCGGCGGGCAAGCCCAGCGCGTGGCGCTCGCCCGGTCGCTGGCCCCGGCCCCGCGGGTGCTCCTGCTGGACGAGCCGCTGTCCGCGCTCGACGCGGACCTGCGCCGGCGCCTGGCCGAGGACATCCGGGCGGTGCTGCGGGCGGCGGGGACGACCGGCGTCGTCGTCACCCACGATCTCGCGGAGGCCGCCGTGATGGCCGACCGCACCGTGCGCCTCGGTGCGGGGGGACGCATCGCGGCGGAGGAGGACGGCCCGGCGGTAGCCTCTCAGGCATGACCCCGCCCGCACCCCGCCCCCGGCTGACCGCCCAGGACGTGGTGGACGCCGCCGTCGGGATCCTGCAGGACTTCGGCATGGGCGACCTGTCCATGCGGCGCGTGGCCGGGGTGCTGGGCGTGCAGGCCTCCGCGCTGTACTGGCACGTGCCGGACAAGCAGTCGCTGCTGGCGCGGGTGGCGGACCGGATCGTCGCCGAGGCGGAGGAGACCGTGCGCGCCCGCCGCGTCACGGACCTGGCGGGCCGCGCCGAGGCCGCGGAGGCCGCCCTGCTGCGGCACCGGGACGGGGCGGACGTGGTGCTCTCCGCCCTCGCGCTCGGGCTGGGCGGCCTCGGCCTGCACCGTCTGCTCACCGAGGCGGCGGACACCCCGGAGGACGGGGAGCGGGCCCTGGCGCTGCTGCTGGGCACCGTGTCCCTGCGGCAGCAGCGCGCGCAGGCGCAGGCGCTCGGCGTGCCGACCGGCCCGGACGTGCAGCGGCACCGCACGGACCCGCTCTGACGCCTCGTCCGACGCGGCCGCGCGGGAGGCCGAGGAGAGGAGACCTGCCTCCTCACAGGTGCGCTCGGTAAGGTCGCCCAGAGCAGAACAGGTCGGGACGGGTCGTCCCCTTCGTCCACGGCGATCCCGCCCGACCGCCGCAGGACCAGCATGGCCCGCCGGACCCGGCTCACAGTTCCGGCGCGGTCCCCTTCGACACAGCCGGCGAAGCCATGGGAGCACGGATCAACCACCCGCGGACGGTCGTGGACCGGACGCTGCATCACGACGTCGAGCCCGCACACCCCGCGGCGCTCGTCGACGTGGGCTGGGACTTCCGTGGCCCGGGCGCCAAGGCGGAGGAGCAGCACCGCCCGCTGCGCGTGGTCCGTGCCCGCCGGCCTCGGGGCACCCCGCGGGACCGGAACGGCGTCGACCTCACGCGCACCGGCCCCGTCGTCCCCCGCCCCTCCCCGCCGCGCACCCGGATCCGCCGGGACGGCGTCCGCGTGGTGGCCAGCCCGCTGGCCATGCTGCCCGGCGTGGACCACGGCCCCGCCCTCCGCCTGGACCTGCACCCGACGACGGGGGGCATCGTCTACGTGGCCCGCGAGCTCGAGCTGCGCGAGCTCGGCGACGACGTCCGCGGCCACGTCTACACCGGGATGGTCGGCACGGCGCATCTGAGCGCCTTCTGGTCCACCGTCACGGTCGAGCTGCCGCCGGAGCGACCGGTGATCGTGCGGCTGCGCTCGGACCGGGACGCCGAGCTGCTCGCCCTGCTCGAGGTCCTCGCCCCCGTGGACACACGCGTGGTCTCCTACCGGCTCGACGAGTCCCCCGTGGGCACGCAGCGCTCCAGCTACCTGCTGCCGGACGTGGACCCGGAGACGGTCGCCCAGACGGGCGCGGCCCGGATCCCGCTCGAGGCCATCGAGGCCGCCCAGGAGGAGGAGGACGCGCTGCGCCGCTCCTCCGGCGTCTTCCTCTCCCGCCGCCGCACGGACCGCTTCCTGCGCCGCAACCTGCCCGGGGTGACCCACAGCCTCACGTTCGCCGACGAGGCGGACGTGACGGACGTGTACGTGGACGGCTCCGTGCTGCGCGGCTCCCGCATCGGCGGGGCGGCCGCCGTCGCCGGGCCGAGCATGTGGGCCGTGCAGGCCGTGCCCGGAGCCACGATGCCGCTCGAGGTGGAACTCGAGGCGCTCGTGCTGGGGCACGTGATCTGCGCGTGGGCGGGCACCCCCGGCGGCCGGGTCACCATCCACTCGGACTCGCGCGCCGCGCTGGCCATGCTCAACGCCGCCCGCCGCGAGCGGCTCACCCTCGGCGGCGCCCGGGGCGAGCGCATCCGCCGCACCCTGCGCCGTCTGCTGGCCGCCGTCGACCTGGCGCAGGCCGCGGACGTCCAAGTGGACACCACGTGGGTCAAGGGCCACGTGGGCGTGCACGGCAACGAACTGGCCGACGACCTCGCCCGGGCCGCCGCCCGCCACGCCAGCGTCGGCACCCCCGAGGGGGACCTGCCCGAGCGGATGGGGCAGCTGATCCAGCTCCGCGTCGAGGACGACGCCGCCGCCGGCTGACCCCGGCCCCGATTCCCCGTCCTCCGCCCCAGCCTCTAGGGTGGGGCTGTGGAAGCGACAGTGGAACAGATCACAGCGGCCGTCACGGCCCTCAACGACAAGTACTGGTACGTCGTGATGGCGCTGCTCTTCGTGGCCGGGGTGTGGTTCACCATCCGGACCGTGGGTGTGCAGGTGCGCATGCTCCCGGAGATGCTGCGGTCGGTGACGGCCAAGTCCCAGACCGGGTTCGAGAACGACGGCGTGAGCCCGTTCCGCGCCTTCACCATCTCGGCGGCCTCGCGCGTGGGCACCGGCAACGTGGCCGGCGTGGCGATCGCGATCGTGATCGGCGGCCCGGGCGCCGTCTTCTGGATGTGGCTGCTGGCCATCCTCGGCGGCGCCACCGCCTTCGTCGAGTCCACGCTGGCCCAGCTGTACAAGCAGAAGGGCGCGGACGGCTACTTCGGCGGGCCCGCGTACTACATCCGCGACGGTCTGGGCGCCAAGTGGCTGGCGGCCGTGTTCGCCGTCGCCATCACCGTGACCTACGGCTTCGTGTTCAACGCCGTGCAGTCCAACTCGATCTCCGAGTCCGTGCAGGCCAACTGGGGCGCGTCCTCCACCACCGCGTGGATCGTGGGCCTGGGCCTGGCCGCCCTCACCGGCCTCGTGATCTTCGGCGGCGTGCGCCGGCTCTCGGCCGTGACCAACGTGGTGGTCCCCGTGATGGCCACGTTCTACATCTTCCTGGCCCTGATCGTGATGGTCGTCAACATCACCGAGGTCCCGGGCATGATCGCGCTGATCGTGGGCCACGCCTTCGGCCTGCGCGAGGTCGCGGGCGCCGCCGTCGGCATGACGATGGTGATGCAGGGCGTGCGCCGCGGCATGTTCTCCAACGAGGCCGGCATGGGCTCCGCCCCGAACGCCGCCGCCACCGCGGCCGTCTCCCACCCGGCCAAGCAGGGCTTCGTGCAGTCCCTGGGCGTCTACTTCGACACCCTGATCGTGTGCTCAGCCACCGCGTTCATCATCCTGCTCTCCAACCCGGCCTACGGGCGCGGGGAGGCGCTCGGCATGCAGGTGACCCAGGGCGCCCTCCAGCAGGCCGTGGGCGCGTGGGCCGGCCCGGCACTGACCGTCATCATCTTCTTCCTGGCCTGGTCCTCCGTGCTGGGCAACACCTACTACGGCGAGGCCAACATCCGGTACCTGGCCGGTCGCCACGCGGGCCCGGCCATCACCGTGTTCCGCGTGCTCGTGCTGGTGTGCGTGGTCGGCGGCGCGCTCGGCTCCGTGGCGCTGGTGTGGAACCTCGCGGACACGTTCGCGGCCCTCATGGCGACCATCAACCTCGTGGCGATCATCCCGCTGGGCGGGCTGGCCGTGAAGCTGCTCCGGGACTACGAGCGCAAGCTCAAGGCGGGCATGGACCTGGGCTTCCACATCTCCGACCTGCCCGAGGCGCGGAACGTGGCCCTCTGGCGGGACGAGCCGAAGACCTCCCCGCTCCAGGACTGACGCCCCTCCCTCCCCCGCGTTTCGAGGCGGGATATCGACCCCATCCGGCTGCCGCGGGCGGCCGTGGGGTGGATATCCCGCCTCGATGCGTGAGGAGGCCCGGTCTGGACACCGCGCGGGGGCCGGCGCCTAGGTTGAGGCGCACCCGACCGGCCACGCCCGAGCGGCCGGCACGACGTCCGAGGAGGACACCATGGGCATCCTCTCCAGCCTCACCCGCACTCTCGGCGGCGGCCGCCGCGCCAGCCGACCCACCATCGGTGCGCACGTCGGCCGGCCCCCCGGCTTCGGCCGGCAGGCCCGCTCTCAGCGACGCCGCTCCAGCGGCCTGGGCGGTGCCCTCCTGGGCACGCTCGGCGGTCTGGCGCTGCGTGAGCTCTCGCGCCGCGGCGCCGGGGGCACGACGCGCGGGCGCAGCTCCGGTGCGTACCGCGGCGGCTTCGGGCCCTCGGCCCGGTCCACGGGCAGCCTCGGCACCGGCCTGCTGGGCGGGCTGCTCGGCGGGGCCCTCGCCTCCCGCGGCCGGTCCGGTGCCGCCAGCCGACGCACGGCGGGCGGACGCCGGACCGTGGGCGGCGGCTTCTGACCGCTGCGCGGGCGCGGAGTCGCCGCTGAACACCATCACCGCGGAGCGGACACGGCACGGGGCGGGCACCGACGGATCGGTGCCCGCCCCGTGGTCGTGGTGGGCCGGTGGCGTGCCCCAGGCGTCTGCGTCCCGGCTCAGCCGAGGCCGGCGACGCGGCCCAGGATGAACAGCAGGACGCCGATGACCACGAGGGCGATGATCAGCCCGAGCACGATCTTGCCCGCCGAGCGCTCGCCGGTCTGCTCCACGTCCATGCCCGGGTTGTCCGGGCCGACGCCCGCACCCTCGGCTGGGGGCGTGTCGCCGTCGAACGCGACGCCGGAGGTCTCGTCCGTCGCCTCGCGTGCGCGCCGGGCGTCCTGGGGGTCGGGGGTGTGCGGGGTGGCCATGGCCGGCTCCTCTCGTCTCAGCGGCACGGGTGCGCGCCGCTGGCCCTCACGGTAGGCCCGGGGCAGGGGGTCCTGACCAGGGCGAGGCGACGCCCGCCCCAGCGCTTTCGTGGCGGAAACGGCGCGCCCCGAGCCGCTTTCGTTGACGAAACGGCGCCCTCCGCCACGCCCGCGCCGCCGCGACGGATCCCGTCACACTCTTGATCGTTGGACGTCCAAGCAATAGCGTGATCGGCGTCACGTTCCCGCCGTCCGGAGGAGCCCCCATGCCCGAGGCCTACATCATCGACGCCGTCCGCACCCCCGTGGGTCGCCGAGGGAAGGGGCTCGCCGGCGTGCATCCCCTCGATCTGGCGGCCGCGCCGCTGCGCGAGCTCGTTGCCCGCCAGAACATCGACTCGGCCGAGTACGACGAGGTCATCCTCGGCTGCATCGACCAGCTCGGCCCGCAGGCCATGGACGTGGCGCGCAACGCCTGGCTCGCGGCCGGGCTCTCCGAGGACGTCCCCGGCACCACGGTCGAACGCCAGTGCGGCTCCGGCCAGCAGGCGGTCCACTACGCCGCGCAGGCCGTCATGAGCGGGACGGCGGACCTCGTCGTCGCCGGTGGCGTGCAGTCCATGAGCGCGATCCCGCTCTCCCGGTCCAACACGGCCGCCCGCGAGCTCGGCTTCCCCGACCCGTTCACCGGCTCCGAGTCCTGGGCCGCCCGCTACGGGGACGAGGAGATCTCCCAGTTCCGCGGGGCCGAGATGATGGCCCGGCACTGGAACCTGGACCGGGACACCCTGGAGGAGTTCGCGGTGCGCTCCCACGAGCGCGCGCTCGCCGCGCAGACCGACGGTCGCTTCGACCGCGAGATCCTGCCCGTCGCCGGCCTCACCGCGGACGAGGGGCCGCGCACCCCGGACGCCGCGAAGATCGCCTCGCTCGACCCGATCGTCCCCGGCGGGCTGCACACCGCCGCCACCGCCTCCCAGATGTCCGACGGCGCGGCCGCCCTCCTGCTCGCCTCCGAGGAGGCCGTGCGCCGCCACGGCCTCACCCCGCGAGCCCGCATCCACCACCTCTCCGCCCGCGGCGCCGACCCCGTCATGATGCTCTCCGCCCCGATCCCGGCGACGGCGTACGCGCTCGACCGCATGGGCCTGACCATCGACGACATGGACCTCGTGGAGATCAACGAGGCGTTCGCCGCCGTCGTGCTGGCCTGGCTGACCGAGACCGGCGCGGACCCGGCGAAGGTCAACGTCAACGGCGGGGCGATCGCCCTGGGCCACCCCATCGGCGCCACCGGCGCCCGCCTGATGACCTCGCTGCTGCACGAGCTCGAGCGCAGCGGCGGCCGCTATGGCCTGCAGACCATGTGCGAGGGCGGCGGCCAGGCCAACGTCACCGTGATCGAGCGTCTCTGACCCATCCCCCGGAGGTTTCCATGCCAGGCCAGATCACCCACCCCACCGACGCCGGCCACCTCTCCCCCGCCCCGGAGGACACGATCGGCCGCGTGTTCGCACGCGCGGTCGCCCGTTCCCCGCAGGCCGTCGCCCTGCGCTTCGAGGACCGCGACTGGACCTACGCCCAGCTCCGGGACGGAGCGCACCGCGTGGCCCGCCGCCTCCAGGACACCGGCCTGCCGGCCGGCACCCGGGTGGCCGCCTATGCCACCAACTCGGACGCCTACGCGCTGCTCTTCCTCGCCTGCGTCACGGCCGGCTACGTGCACGTGCCCGTGAACTTCGCGCTCAAGGGCGGCGAGCTCGCCCACGCCCTCGAGGACTCCGGCGCGGAGCTGCTCGTGGCCGACGCCGGCATGCTCGAGCGGGTCGACCAGGTCCGGGCCGAGGGCCGCGCGTCGGCTCTGCGGCACGTGTGGACCATGCTCCCCGCCGGCCACGCCGAGCCCTCCGTGCTGGAGACCGCCCAGGACGAGACGTTGGACGCCGCCGCCCCGGAGGCGGAGGTGTCGGCCACCGACCTGGCCCAGCTGCTCTACACCTCCGGCACCACCTCCACCCCCAAGGGCGCCATGATGTCCCACCGGGCGCTCGTGGCGGAGTACCTCTCCTCGATCATCGCGCTGGACTTCACGGCCGAGGACCGCCCCCTCGTGGCCATGCCGCTGTACCACTCGGCCGCGATGCACGTGTTCCTGCTCCCCTACCTGAGCCTCGGCGCCACGGTGCGCCTGCTGCCCGCCCCGGACATCCCCCGGATGCTCGAGCTCGTGGAGACCGAGCACATCGGCTCCCTGTTCCTGGCGCCCACCGTCTGGGTGCCGCTGGCGAACCACCCGGACCTGGCCACGCGCGACCTCTCCTCGCTGCGCAAGGCCCAGTACGGCGCCTCGATCATGCCGGTGACCGTGCTGCAGCGCCTGCGCCAGAGCCAGCCGGGCATCGGCTTCTACAACTGCTTCGGCCAGTCCGAGCTGGGCCCGCTGTGCACCGTGCTGCGCCCCGAGGAGCACGACGCGCGGCCGGCCTCGTGCGGCCGCCCCGTGTTCCACGTGGAGGCGCGGGTGATGACGGCCGACGGCGCCCCCGCCGCGCCCGGCGAGCCCGGCGAGATCCAGTACCGTTCGCCGCAGCTGCTCTCCGGCTACTGGAACCGCCCGGATGCCACCGCGGACGCGTTCACCGACGACGGCTGGTTCCGCTCCGGCGACCAGGTCACCCAGGACGCGGCCGGCTACATCCAGGTGGTGGACCGCATCAAGGACGTCATCAACACGGGCGGCGTGCTGGTCGCCCCGCGCGAGGTCGAGGACGCGATCTACGAGCTCGACGAGGTGGCCGAGGTCGCCGTCATCGGCCTGCCGGACGAGCGGTGGATCGAGGCGGTGACCGCCGTCATCGTGCTCAAGGAGGGGGCCGAGCTGACCGCGGAGACCGTGCGCGCCCACGTGAAGGAGCGGCTGGCGGGCTTCAAGGTGCCCAAGCGCGTGGACTTCGTGGCGGAGCTGCCGCGGAACCAGTCGGGCAAGCTCCTCAAGCGCGCGCTGCGCGCCGAGCGGACGCAGGAGGCCCGGTGACGCGCGGGCAGAAGCCGACCTACGACGTCGTCACGCCCCTGGACGTGGACTACCTGGACGCGTTCGGTGAGGCCACGGACGAGGACCGCGCGCACTGGGACCGCGCCCGCGCCTACGGGCGGGAGGTGCTCGAGCGGATCGACGGGCACTGGGACCGGGCGGAATACCCGTTGGACCTGGTGGCGCGGGCGGGCGAGCTGGACCTGCTCACCGATGGGCTGGAGGTGCCGGGGCACGCGGTGATGTCCCCGCTGGCCGCGGGCCTGGTGGCGATGGAGATCTCCCGGGCGGACGGATCCATGGCGGCCGCGGCGGCAGTGCAGGGCGGGCTCGTGCTGCGTGCCCTGGTGCACTGCGCCAGTGCGGAGCAGAAGGAGCGGTACCTCGAGCCGGTGGCGCGCGGCACGCTGCCGGGCGGGTTCGCGCTCACGGAGCCGCTGCACGGCTCGGACTCGGTGTCCCTCGAGACGTCCGCGCGGCCCGACGGCGCCGGCGGCTGGGTGCTGAACGGCGCCAAGAAGTGGATCGGCAACGGGGCCGCCGGTGGCATCACGATCGTGTGGGCGCGCGACACCGAGGACGGCCAGGTCAAGGGGTTCGTGGTGGAGCAGTCCACGCCCGGCTACGAGGCCGAGGTGATCACGGGCAAGGGCGCGCTGCGGGCCATCCACCAGGCGGAGATCACGCTGACCGACGTGCGGGTCGGCGACGACGCGCGGCTGCCGGGCGTGGCGACGTTCAAGGACGCCGCGCGCGTGCTGGTGGCCACCCGCGTGAACGTGGGCTGGTCCGCGCTGGTCCACGCGACCGCCATGTTCGAGGCCGCGCTGGCCTACGCCCGGCAGCGCGAGCAGTTCGGCAAGCCGCTGGGAGCGCACCAGATGGTGCAGGAACGGCTGGCGCAGATGCTGGACGAGGTGACCGCGATGCAGACCCGCTGCGTGGCCGTGGCCCGCCTGCAGGCGGCCGGGCGACTGCGCGACGAGCAGGCCTCCCTGCTGAAGTACGCCTGCACCCGGGGCGCGCGCCGGGTGGCGCAGATCGCCCGGGACATGCTCGGCGGCAACGGCATCCTCCTCGAGCACCGGGTGATGCGGCACTTCGCCGACGTCGAGGCGCTGCACACCTACGAGGGCACCGAGTCCGTGCAGGCGTTGATCCTCGGCCGGGACCTGACCGGGATGAGCGCATTCGCGTGAGCGCCTCCCTCAGGGCGCGGAGACGACCCCCACGCCCACCCGGGGCAGGCTGCGGTCCACGACCAGCTCCAGCCGACGTTCGTGGAACCGTGCGCCGAGCAGCTCCTCGAGGTCCTCGACGAGGTGCACCGTGATGGTCTCGATGACCGCCGCGGTGTCCTCTCCGTCCCGCAGGATGCAGTCCACCTCCAGCGCGGGGGCGGAGGGGGTGCCGGTGATGGCGAACCTGGCCTCAGCGACCTCGGGGAACACGGTGACGGCCCGCGCGGCACTCATGGCCAGGCGGGCGCAGCGCTGACGGAAGGCGGCGGGCTGCGGCGCCGGGGACTCGAGGACGGGCGGGACGGCGGACAGGGTCCGCCCCATGGCCTGGGGGGCCTCCAGCGTTGCTGTCATGACATTCCTCTCGCCGCGGCCCGGGCGCCCCCTCACAGAGATCGCCGTGACCTGGAAAATGTTAGTCTTACTATGCGTTAGGAAGACTAACCAAATTTTCGGGGTGACGTGAACAGGGAGGTTCAAGAGCGCATGGGTGAGGAGCACACCACGCTGACCAGCACGGATGGCGAACCGACGTCGGGCTACTGGTACACCCGCGGCGCCCGCGAGATCGAACCTGTGGACGTGCTCAACCTGCTGCGACGCTACCGGGAGGCCGAACGGCGCATGCGCGCCCGCACCCGGGACAGCATGGGGATGGGAGAGACCCACCTGTCAGCCCTGCGTTACCTGCTGCGGGCCGACCGACGCGGCCACAAGGTCCGTCAGCGGGATCTGGCCAGCGCCCTGGAGATCACCCCGGCCTCCGCCAGCGCCCTGGTGGACCGACTGGTCCGAGACGGCTACGCCCGACGGGCGCCCCACCCACAGGACCGCCGATCCGTGGTGGTGGAGCCGACGGCCAAGACGGACCACGAGGTCCGCGCCACCCTGGGCGCCATGCACCGCAGTATGCTCGCCGCGGTGGAGGGCCTCACCCCGGCCGAGCTCGCCGGCGCGGCCGCGTTCCTGCGGGCCCTGATCCGCAGCGTGGAGGAGCATGACGAGGACGTGGCGGACCAGCCCGCGTGAGGAACAGACTCAGCGGAACAGGTCCCAGACGCTGAACGTGGTGCGCTTGTAGACCGCGTTGTAGGCGGCGCGCTTCGGATCGCGCACCCACCCCATGCCCGGCCGGCCGTCCTCGCGGCCGGCACCCGTGCACCGCACCCGCCAACCCCAGGAGCTGACATGAGCACCGCACCCACCCCTTCTTCCTCCGACGACGCCCCCGCCGTCCTCGTCGAGACGCGGCCCGGCGTCGTGCGGCTGACGCTGAACCGGCCCGCGAAGGGCAACGCGCTCGGACTGACGATGGCGCGCGAGGTGCTCGCGGCGATCGCCGCGGCCGAGGCGGACGAGTCCGTGCACGTGCTCACGCTGACCGGCGCGGGACGGATCTTCTGCGGTGGCGGGGACGTCCAGGCCATGGCCGCCGCGCCTGCCGGGCCGGAGCGGCGCGCGATGATCCAGGAGCTCGGCGAGGCGGCGGGCGAGGTCGCGGTGGCGCTCACAGGCTCTCGCCTGCTGGTGTGTCAAGGGCCATTGAGTTCTGCCCATAGGCGGCCAGTGTTTCTTCCCGCTGGTGGCCATCAGAACTGCCCACTGGTGGCCAGCTGGTTTGCCCGTTTGGGTGGTGGTGCTGGCCACCGTGATGG
>Ga0268288_10057_pt1 | contig 103089 bp, 87 predicted proteins | sample BraspS3V5C_FD_191349 | JGI IMG/M metagenome (GOLD analysis project Ga0268288, IMG submission 191349) | Soil microbial communities from Anza Borrego Desert, Southern California, United States - Bradyrhizobium sp. S3-V5C | ecosystem: Environmental > Terrestrial > Soil > Desert | place: USA...
CGAGCAACGCGGGCAAACCAGATGGCCAGCACCGGGCAGTTCCCGTGGCCATCACTGGGCAGTCCTCATGGCCGTCAGCGGGTCATTCCCTGGCCACCTATGGGCAGCTTTTCATGGCCGCTTACAGCTGGGCGAGAGGGCGTACTCATCGCAGGCGATCGGCACCCATCTGCGCGCCGGTGGCATCAAGGCCGTCCTCCCCAACCGGCTGACCAGCAGGGCCACCGCAGACGCCGCGGCTCGGCCGGCGGCCGAACCGCGGGCCTGGACTTGGACGCTTACACGGGCCGGAACGTGATCGAGCGCCAGGACGCGCACCTGCAGCAATGGCCGGGCCTGGCGAGCACGTACGACAAGTACGCGATCGTGGACCGGGCTGCCGTGGTCCTGAATGCTGTGCTCGCGTGGTCAACGGCATTGTCGGACACGCCCGAGTGGCGTGTTCGAACGGATCGACGATCCAGGTCAAGTGCTCGAGAAGCTCGGCGAGGCTCAGCACCGGCAGGTATGAGCGTGAGGACCTGGACAGAGAGGATCCCCCGAAATGCACGTCGTGAAGCGGCGTGAGCGATGTAGTGCTCTTCAGTTGGCACTGGTTGATATGGGTCGACGAGGCTTCAGCCCGGTGTGGTGATGCCCTGCGATGACTCTGAAGCCGGCTCTCGGGCGAATCCTCACATCGGGACGCCGAGACCCTGTGGGAGTCCAAGGATGGGACGTCTCGACGCCTGATCTGTCGGCGCTGCAGAGGAGCATGAGGCCTGGGCCTCAAACCAGCTGAAGACCGGTCAAGCAGGTGGGGTCGTCGGGGCGGGTCGAGATGACCTTTTTCGCGGTGCGGCCTTCAGCTGAGACAGTGAGAGTAGCGTCAATTCCACGCGGCAGCCAGACCCCGACGAATCCGTTGTCGTACGTCGTCAGCGTTTCATCGAGGAGGGTCTCCCCGGACGTCGCCTCGACCACGGTGACGTGGACGTCAGTATTGGCGAGTTCGCCGCTGCACGTAGTGAGGCTGTGGAAGTAGCATTCGTGCGTCTGGCTGCGATACGGGGCGATAGAGACGTAGAACTCGTCTTCTGGCATCGGCAGGGTGGTCTGATTGTTCTGATCGTCGGTCAGTACTAGCTGGTCCGGTTCAATCGAAGCGATGAATTCAGACGAGCGATCTGTCACCTTCATTGAGTCGAGGCGCGTGATGATCTCGCGAGCATCCAATCCGTCTAGATCGTGCTCGACCACCAGTGAGTGATCGGATCCTGCATCAGCGGACGGTCCCGCATCAGCACAGCCGCTGAGCAGGAGGACGGCGCTGGTCGCCAGACCGGTCAAGGCCGCGCAGATCCTCAGGCGGCTCCTGGAGGACTGGATCGGAGCAACAATGGCAAGTGGCATGCCCAACTCTTTTCTCAGGTGAACGTGTTCATGTCGTCAGGTTAGACAGAAGGCATCCCGAGTTCGCCGGTGCCAAGGGCGCGACGACGTGCAAAGCACGCCTGCCCGGAGACATCAAGAGCCTTGTCCTGATCTGGGGCCCACCGGTCCGAGGCACCCTGTGTTGACGAAATCGGATGGTGTCAGGAGCGCACGAGGCGATTGGTGGCGTCGGTGGCCTCCTGGATCTTGGCGATGGCCGCGTCTTCATCGCCTTTCTTGGCGGCGTCGAGCACGCAGTGCTTGAGGTGGTCATCGAGCAGACCGGTCGCCACTCCCTGCAGGGCGCGGGTGAGGGCCGAGACCTGGGTGAGGATGTCGATGCAGTACTTTTCGTCGTCGATCATCTTCGTGATGCCGCGGGCTTGGCCTTCGATGCGCTTCATGCGGTTGCGGTAACGGTCCTTGTCACTGATGTAGCCGTGCCGATGGGCTCCGGTGTCGGTACCGGTCTCATCGGCTGCAGTTTCAGTGGTCACGGGTGTGTCCTTCACTTCTGGTGCTCCAGGACGGAGCGGGTGCTGGCAGCTGGGGCGAGGTCGATGCGACGCAGCAGCTGGGCGTTGAGCGCGACGATGACGGTGGAGATCGACATCAGGATCGCACCTACTGACATCGGCATGACGAAGCCGACGGGTGCGAGCACGCCAGCCGCGAGCGGCACAGAGAGCAAGTTGTACCCTGCAGCCCACCACAGGTTTTGCTTCATTTTACGGTAGGCGGCACGGGAGAGCTGGATCACCGAGAGCACGCTACGCGGGTCGGAGCTGGCGAGGATGACACCTGCAGAGGCGATGGCGACGTCGGTGCCGGCCCCGATGGCGATGCCGACGTCGGCCTGGGCCAGGGCAGGGGCGTCGTTGACGCCGTCGCCGACCATGGCGACCTTCTTGCCCTCCTTCTGCAGCTGGTCGACCTTGGCGGATTTGTCCTCGGGGCGGACGCCGGCGAAGACCCGGTCGATGCCGAGCTCTCTTCCCACCTCGTTCGCCACGGCTTCCGCGTCGCCGGTGATCATGACGACCTCGACGCCGAGCTGATGGAGCGCATCGACGGCGTCGCGGGACTCTGGGCGAACCTCGTCGGCGAGCTTGAGACCGCCGATGACCTTGCCGTCGCGGAGGACGTGCAGGATGATCGCACCCTCTGCCCGCCATTCGTCGGCGACACCGATCTCGTCCTGGCCGGTCTCCTCGAGCAGACGGGGTCCGCCGACGCGGATCTCATGGTCGGCCACCGTCGCGGTGACGCCGACCGCCGGGGAGGAGGTGAACCCGCTGGCCGGTTCGACGGCGAGGCCCTTCTCCTTGGCGGCGGTGACGATGGACCGGGCGAGGGGGTGCTCACTGTCGGCCTCGGCGGAGGCGGCCAGGGCGAGAAGCTGTTCGGCATTCAGGCCGCCGGTCGGCTCCACGCCGGTGACGGTGGGCTCGCCCTTGGTCAGGGTGCCGGTCTTGTCGAAGAGCACCGCGTCGACCTGGCGCATGGACTCCAGGGCGAGGCGGTCCTTGATCAGGACGCCGCCGCGGGCGGCGCGCTCGGTGGCGATGGACACGACCAGAGGGATCGCCAGACCCAGCGCATGGGGGCAGGCGATGACGAGGACAGTGATGGTGCGAACGACCGCGTCGTCGGGGAGCCCGAAGAGCGTCCAGACGACGGCGGTGATCAGCGCAGCTCCGAGGGCGAACCAGAACAGCAGGGCCGCAGCCCGGTCGGCGATGCGCTGGGCACGGGAAGATGAGCCCTGCGCCTCGGCGACGAGCCTGTTGATGCCCGCCAGAGCCGTGTCGTCGCCGGTGGCGGTGATCTCTACGCGCAGGCCGGAGTCGGTGGCCACGGTGCCGGCGGTGACGTTCTCGCCCTCGCCGCGGGCGACGGGGTGTGATTCGCCGGTGATCATGGACTCGTCCATGTCGGCGCGGCCGTCGACGATGGTGCCGTCGGCGGGGACGCTGCCGCCAGGCCGGACGATGACGACGTCGCCGACGCGCAGCTCTGCCGGGTCGACCTTGACGACGTCGTCTCCCTCTATACGCTCAGCCTCGTCAGGGAGCAGCGCGGCGAGGGAGTCCAACGCCGAGGTGGTCTGGGCCAGTGAGCGCATCTCGATCCAATGGCCCAGCAGCATGATGACGATCAGCAGCGCCAACTCCCACCAGAACTCGAGCTCGGGGTGGACGAGACCGACAGTGGCGGCCCAGGAGGCGAGGAACGCTACGGTGATGCCGAGCGCGATGAGCAGCATCATCCCCGGCTGGCGGCTTTTCAGCTCGCTGACAGCACCGGTGAGGAACGGGGTGCCGCCCCAGGCGTACATGACGGAGCCGAGGACTGCGGCGACCCAGCCCGCCCAGCTGGGGACCGAGTAGCCCAGGAGCATGGCGAACATGGGGGAGAACGCGACCACCGGGATGGCGATGATCAGATTGATCCAGAACAGCCGCCGGAACTGGCCGACGTGGTCGCCGTGGCCCGCGTGACCACCGCCGTGATGACCGTGCCCGGCGTGGTCACCGTGTTCCATGGTGTGGTCTTCGTTCTCGGCGCGCGAGTCGTCACGGTGGCCGGACTCGGTGGTCGCGACGCCGGCGTGGTCATGGTGATGCGTGGTCGGGTCCGTCATGCTCTTCGCTTCCCCTCGTCATTCCCCGATCTTTCCTTCGATCGGGTCGTATTTCGCCGCGGACCTTCAGCGCGCCCGCGGCGATCGGCTCAGGAGGCCGGCTTGAGCTCGCTCTCGACGACCCACTTGTGGTTGGTCATCGTCATGCCGTCGGACTCGTAATCGACCATGTAGACGGTCTCCTCGGTGGAGGAGGCGATGGTCGCCTTCGCGCCCTTCATGCCTTCCATGTGTTCGGCCTCGAGAGTGACCTCGGTGCCGTCGGCCAGACGTTCATCTCCGGCGTCCTTGATCTCCTGCTGGACGACCCACTTGTGATCCTTGACCGGCTCCCCGCCTGCGGACGGCGTGAAGTCCACCGCATAGGTGTACGTGTCGTACGCGCCGGCGATCATCGCGTTCGCACCGTCCATGCCCTCCATGTGGTCGGCGGTGAGCGTGACCTCGGTGCCGACCGGGTATGTGGGCGACGCAGCCGTCTCGATGCCCTCGGGGGCGGGGCCGCCGTCCATCGGATGCTCCATCCCGCCGCTGTCAGAGCTGCTGCCGTGGCCCTCGTGCTGGCTGGTCGTCGAGGGGGTCCCTTGGTCCTGGTCGCCGCCGGTGCTGCAGCCGGTGAACACGAGCGCTCCTCCGAGCACTCCTGCGGCGACGGTGGTCTTGAGGTGCTTGCGCATGAAGTCTCCTGTTCGTTCTGGTCCAGTCAACGCTATACCCCTCCCGGGTATCAAGTCGATGTCGATCGGCGGGCGTGGAATCGCCCGGCCAAGATCCAGTCGACCCGGGGTGGCAGCGCTGAGGCTGCGATGGAGAACATCGGCTCGGCGGCCCTGGTCGCAGATGGAATCGAGGCCCGAACGGACGGGCTCACCTCGCTCGCCGTCGTGACGGGATCGGCTGCGTCGTCTCGTGAACATCACCGTGGTGAGAAGACGATCCCAGTACCGCCGATCACCCAAGAGAAATTGGTCTTGTACGGTTGCATCGTCGGGCGTCCCATCGAGACAGGGATCCTGAGAGCCGACGGAAGCTGTGCAACTATCGCCAGGCAGAGCGAAGCATGTCTCAGTACGTGCTCCGTCAGATCGCCGCGAAGGCCTGATCCACGGGGCCCGCCCGCGCGGGCCGCCGCCCGCGTCCCGCCCGGGCGCGGACCCGCGGAGTAGGCTGGTCGCACCATGGAACATCTGCCCCCCACGAGCCCCGGCGCCCCGCTGCTGCCGCAGATCGCCCGCCCGGCGGACCTGTCGGCCCTCACGGAGGACCAGTTGACCGCGCTGGCGGCGGAGATCCGCGCCTACCTGATCGCCCACGTCTCCAAGACGGGTGGCCATCTCGGACCGAACCTGGGCGTCGTCGAGCTGACGCTGGCCGTGCACCGCGTGTTCGAGTCGCCGAAGGATGCGGTCATCTTCGACACGGGCCACCAGTCGTACGTGCACAAGCTGCTCACGGGGCGCCAGGACTTCACGACGCTCCGCCAGGAGGGGGGCCTGTCCGGCTACGGCGACCGCACCGAGTCCGAGCACGACGTGGTGGAGTCCTCGCATGCCTCCAGCTCGCTCTCCTGGGCGGACGGCATCGCGCGGGCCTGGGCGCAGACCGGGCAGGGGGACCGCACCGTGGTGGCCGTGATCGGCGACGGCGCGCTCACGGGGGGCATGGCCTGGGAGGCGGTCAACAACATCGCCGCCGGCCGGGATCGGCGCGTGGTGATCGTGGTCAACGACAACGGCCGCTCGTACGCGCCCACGGTGGGCGGCGTCGCCGAGCACCTGGGCGGACTGCGCCGCGGGGTGCTGGACAAGGTGCGCACCCACCACCGCTACGAGCAGACCCTCGACTACCTCAAGCGCCGCCTCCAGGAGGCCGGCCTCGCGGGTGAGCTGGTGTACCGGCCGCTGCACGCGGCGAAGAAGGGCCTCAAGGACCTCTGGGCGCCGCAGGGCCTGTTCGAGGACCTGGGCATGAAGTACATCGGTCCGGTGGACGGTCACGACCTCACCGCCATGGAGGAGGCCCTCGAGGACGCGCGGGCGTACGGCGGGCCCGTGATCGTCCACGCGATGACCGAGAAGGGGCACGGCTACGCGCCGGCGGTCGCGCACGAGGCGGACCAGTTCCACGCGATCGGCGTGATCGACCCCTCCACGGGCGAGCCCATCACCTCGTCGACGGCCCAGTCCTGGACCTCCGTGTTCGGCGAGGAGATGGTCGCGATCGCGGACGAGCGGCCGGACGTCGTGGCCATCACCGCCGCCATGCAGAACCCCGTGGGCCTGGCCCCGATGGCGCTGGCCCACCCGGACCGGGTGTTCGACGTCGGCATCGCCGAGCAGCACGCGGTCACGTCGGCCGCCGGCATGGCCTTCGGCGGCCTGCACCCCGTGGTGGCCGTCTACGCGACCTTCCTCAACCGCGCCTACGACCAGGTGCTCATGGACGTGGGCCTGCACCGTGCGGGCGTGACGTTCGTGCTGGACCGCGCGGGCGTCACCGGGCCGGACGGCCCGAGCCACCACGGCATGTGGGACCTGGCCCTGCTGCAGTCGGTCCCGGGGCTGCGGATCTCCGCGCCCCGCGACGCGGACACGCTCCGGGAGGAGCTGCGCGAGGCCGTCGCCGTCGAGGACGCGCCCACCGTGGTGCGGTTCGCGAAGGGCTCGGTCGGCGAGCCGGTGCGCGCCCTGGAGCGGCTGTCGGACGGCACGGACGTGCTCGCCCGGCGCGGCGAGGCCGGCGGACGCGACGGCGCCGAGCGGGACGTGCTGATCGTGGCGGTGGGCGCGATGGCCGAGCTCGGCCTCGACGTCGCCGAACGGCTCGAGCGGCACGGCATCAGCGCCACGGTGATCGACCCGCGGTGGGTCCTGCCCGTGGCCCGGTCCGTGATCGACACGGCCGCCCGCCACCGGATCGTCGTGTGCCTCGAGGACGGGGTGCGGGCCGGCGGCGTCGGCTCGCGGATCCGGCAGGAGATGCGCGCGGCCGGCGTGGACACCGCCCTGAACGAGGTCGGCCTGCCGGTCGAGTTCCTCGCCCACGGCAGCCGCGAGCAGGTGCTGGCCCGCGTGGGCCTCACCGCGCAGCGCATCACCCAGGACACCGTCGCCCAGGTCCTCGGCGCCAAGGTCCCGTACGCCCGGCCCGTCCCCGAGGACGCGGCCGCCCCCCACCACCAGGAGCAGGCATGAGCATCGTCCGGCTGTACCGTGATCGCGTCGGCGACGACGGCGCCCGGCTCTTCGAGTACCGCGAGGCATGGGCCGACGCGGAGGCCGGGGAGTTCGTGGTCCACCACGGCCGGGTCGGCCAGCCCGGCACCGTCGGGGAGCAGCCCCTGGCCGACCAGGCCGAGGGTGATCAGCTGCTGGCCGCGTTCGTGGCGCAGGGCGCGGAGGAGGGCTTCGCCGAGGCGGACCCCGCGACCTTCGCCGTGCTGCCGGTGGCCTACCGGCTCCGCGGCCGGGAGGCCACGGTGATCGAGCGGCGCACCGTGGAACGGCTGCGCGTCGAGGTGACCCACCAGCTGGCCTGGCGCGGTCTTGGCGAGGTCGAGGACGTCGTCGAGGAGGCCGGTGCCCTCGTGCTGCGCGTCCGGACCCCCCACGCCCGCAAGGCCGCCGCCGAGATCCCGGCGGCCGCCAAGCGCGCCGACGGCGTGCAGCCGAACAAGGTGGACGTCCGCACCGCAGAGCAGGAGGGCTGACCCGTGCGCCACACCCGTCTCGGCCGCTCCGGGCTGACCGTCTCCGTCGTCGGCCTGGGCTGCAACAACCTCGGCCGCCCCGGCACCGCCACGCTGGAGCAGGCCGGCACCGACGCCGTCGTCCACGCCGCGCTCGACGCCGGCATCACCTTCTTCGACGTCGCCGACGTCTACGGCGCCGAGCCCGGCCTGTCCGAGGAGCGGCTCGGCCGCGCCCTGGGCGCCCGCCGCGACGAGGTGGTGATCGGCACCAAGTTCGGCATGGACATGGGCGGTGTCGCCGGCGACGACGGCGGCGCGCGGGGCTCCCGCCGGTACATCGTGCGCGCCGTCGAGGACTCCCTGCGCCGCCTCGGCACCGACTGGATCGACCTCTACCAGTTCCACACCCCGGACCCGGCCACGCCCATCGAGGAGACCCTCCGCGCGCTCGACGACCTCGTGCGCGCCGGCAAGGTCCGCTACGTGGGCCACTCGAACCGGGCCGGGTGGCAGATCGCCCAGGCCGAGTACGTGGCCCGCGAGCTGGGCGTGGAGCGCTTCGTGTCCGCGCAGAACCACTACAACCTGCTGGACCGCCGGGCCGAGCTCGAGGTGGTCCCGGCGGCGGCCGAGTTCGGGCTCGGCGTCCTGCCGTACTTCCCGCTGGCCAACGGGCTGCTCACGGGCAAGTACTCGCAGGGCGACGCCCCCGAGGGCTCGCGCCTGTCCCACGTGCGCCAGCACATGGTGGCCGACGCCGACCTGGAGCAGCTGGCCGCGTTCGGCCGGTTCGCCCGGGAGCGGGGGATCACCGAGGTCCAGGCCGCGATCGGGTGGCTGGCGGCGCAGGGGCCGGTGTCCTCCGTGATCGCCGGCGCCACCCGTGCCGCGCAGGTCGTGGAGAACGCGGCGGCGGCCGACTGGCTCGCCACCGCGGAGGACCTGGCCGAGCTGGACGCCCTGTTCCCGGGCCCGGAGAAGGTCGCGCTCTTCTGATGGCCGGCGCGCTGACCGGCGCGGCCGCCGCGACCCCGCTCGTGCCGACGCCGGGGGAGGCCGCCCTGGGCTGGACCGTGTCCGTCGTGGCCGGTGCGCTGTGGGTGGCCGGCTTCGTCTCGCTGGGCCGCAGCCCCCTGGACGCCCGGGCGCGCCTGCCGTGGGTCGGCCTCATGCTGCTGCTGCCGGTGCTGGGGGCGCTCATCTGGTTCTGGTGGCGGCACCGCTACTACCCGGCGCGGCGGCGCGAGCAGCCGGCGTGGGACCCCAACGACCGCTCCGCCGTCGTGGTGCCCCCGCGCCGGCGCTACGGCGCGCCGGAGGAATGAGCCGGGCTCAGAGCTTGACGACGATGCGGTCGTCGACGACGGCCGCGTCGTAGTCCATGAGGGCCTTGCGGGCCGGGCCGCCGAACGGCTTCCCCGAGGTGACGTCGAAGTGCGAGCCGTGGCAGGGGCAGGCGTAGGCCGGGCCCTCCTGCCGGTCCACGACCTGGAGCAGGCAGCCCTGATGCGTGCACACGTTGGTGAAGGCGGTCACCGTGGTCTCGTCCACGCGATGCATCATCAGCGTCCGACCCTGCACCTGCACCTCCCGGGAGGCGCCCACGGGCAGCTCGGCGGCGGGCAGCGCGTCGACGGCGTCGGAGCCGGTGTAGTGGTCCTGCGCGGTGTCCTTCTCACGCAGCCGGTCCGTGCAGCCGGCCAGCGCGAGTGTGCCGGCACCCGCGGCGGCGACGGCGGCGCCGCGGCCCAGGACGGTGCGGCGGGAGGTGTCCGGGCGGGCGTGGTCGTCGCAGCAGCCGGACCGGGAGGAGTTCGGGGTGAGGGGGGAGTCCTGCGTGGTCATCGACCCATTATCGCCCGTGGCGAGGGCGGATGCGACCGGGCCCGACGGGTGCGAGGATCGGGGGGACGGACCCCCGAGCCCCAGGAGCACCGCCGTGACCCACCCCGCCCCGCGCCCCACCGGCGCCGCCCGTTTCGACCTCACTCCCTTCGAGCGGTGGGAGGCCGTGACCCTCGACGACGTGCACGTCGGCTTCCTGCACCGGGTGCTGGAGGACGGCGTGCTGACCACCCGCATGGGCTTCGCCCCCACGCCCGCCCAGCGCGCCGCCCGCGGTGGACTGCCCGAGCGCTACCTCGCCCAGACGCAGGTCGGCTTCACGCCCGACGGGGACGGCTGGGCATGGACGACCCACGAGGACTCCGCCGGAGCCCAGCGGGTGCGCATCGACCGTGAGCGGGCCGGCATCGACGCCGCGGTGCTGCCCTCGTACGCGGAGTACCTCCTCCTCGCGCGGGTGGCCGCCGAGGGCCCGCTCGCCGTGGACCGGCTCGAGGAGGCCTCGCCCCTGCAGGGCGGGCTGCGCGTGCCCCGCGCCGAGCTGCGCCCGGCGGACGCGGGCGGGTCGGACGTGCGGGTGGCCGTCGTCGCGGACGGCGTGGAGCTGGGGGCGCACCTCGTGCGCGAGGGCGCCGTGGTCGCCTCCGACTGGGGCGGGGGCACCGCCTCGACCCCCGTGGCCGACCAGGCCGCGGCGACCGCCGGGCTCGACGCGCACGTGGTGACGTTCGCCGGGCTGCCGATCGCCTGAGCCGTGGGCCGGGCCGTCGCGGACGGCCCGGCCGGGGCCGGTCAGGCCTGCGCGGCCGGGTGGAAGCGCCGCCCGTTCACCCGCTCGGCGGCCCCGCAGTCGTCCAGGTACGGCGTGATGCCGCCCAGGTGCAGGGGCCAGTTGGCGCCGAGGATCATGCACAGGTCCACGTCCTCGGGGGCCGCGACGACGTGCTCGTCCAGGAGCAGGCCGATCTCCTCGGCCAGCGCGTCCTCGACCCGGCGCAGCAGCTCCTCGGAGGTCTGCGGGGTCGAGCCCTGCTCCAGCAGGGCCGCGGTCGCCTCCGGGATCTGCTCGCCGGTCGCGCCGGCGGCCTCCTCGTCGCGCCGGTCGGGGCGGACGTCCTTGGCCCAGATCGCGGTCTTGCCGGCGTCGATCAGGCGCTGCAGGTTCGCCGAGACCGGGAAGCGCTCCGCGCCGAAGGACGCGGAGAGGGACTCGGACACGTGCTGGGCCACGGGGATGCCGACCATGGCCAGGAGGGTGAACGGCGTCATCGGCAGGGCCAGCGGGTCCAGCGCGTGGTCGGCCTCGTGCGCGTCGGTGCCCTCGTCGAAGGAGTTCTGCACCTCGCCCATCATGCGCAGCAGGACGCGGTTGACCACGAACGCGGTGGCGTCGTGGACGAGCACGCCGGTCTTGCGGAGCCGGCGGGTCAGTTCGAACGCGGTGGCCACGACCTCGTCCGTCGTCGCCTCGGTCCGCACGATCTCCACGAGCGGCATGACCGCCACCGGGTTGAAGAAGTGGAAGCCCACGAGGCGCTCGGGATGCTCGAGGACCTCGGCCATGGCGGCCACGGACAGGCTCGAGGTGTTGGTCATCAGGATGGCGTCCTCACGCACGATGCCCTCGAGCTCGCGGAAGACGGTGCGCTTGACCTCGAGCTCCTCGAAGACGGCCTCGATGACGATGTCGGCGTCCGCGTACACCGCCTTGTCCGTGTCCGCGGTGATCAACCCGGCCAGGGCCTCGCCGTCCTCGGCGGAGAGCCGTCCACGGGAGACCATCTTCTCGACCTGCGCGCGCACGCCCGCCAGGCCGCGCTCGACACGCTCGGCGTCGATGTCCGTCATCACGACGGGCACCCGCAGGTGCCGGGCGAAGACGAGGGCGAGCTGGCCGGCCATCAGGCCCGCACCGACGATGCCGACCTTGCGGACCTCGCGGGCGAGCTCGCGGCCCGGGTCGCCGGCGGGGCGCTTGGCGCGGCCCTGGACGAGGCCGAGGAACGCGTACACGGTGCGCCGGAACTCGGGGGAGTGCAGCAGCGTCCCGAGGGCGTCCGCCTCGGCCTGGGCGGACTCGGCGCGGGTGCGCGTGCGGGCGCCGGTGAACAGGTCCTCCAGGTGACGGCGCGCCGGCAGGTGGCGTCCGGGGCGAGCGGCCTGCAGCCGCTCCAGCGCCGCCAGGGCGCGGTCCCAGGCGGCGTCGGACACGTCGCGGTCGCGGTGGGCGGCCAGTTCGGCCGCCACGGACTCGTCCCCGGCGACCAGGGCGGCGGCGAGCTCGAGGCCCGCGTCGAGGAGGTCCCCCTCCACGATCCGGTCCATCAGGCCGAGCCCGTGCGCCGCGCGGGCGTCGAGCATGCGGTTGTCGTCGAGGGGGTTCTTCAGCACGACGTCGACGGCGGCCTCCGGGCCGATCAGATGGGGCACGCGCCACACGCCGGACCAGCCGGGGATCAGGCCGAGCCGGACCTCGGGCAGGCCGAAGCCCTTCGCATCGGCGGCCACCACGCGGTGTCCGGCGGCCAGGGCCAGCTCGAGGCCGCCGCCGAGGGCGAGGCCGTTCACGAGCGCGACCGTGGGGATCTCGAGGGCCGCGAGCCGGTCGTAGACGGCGTGGCCGAGCAGGGCCAGGTCGCGGCCGACGTCGTCGGTGAGGCCCGCGATCAGGGACAGGTCCGCCCCGGCCGCGAAGGTCCCCTCCACACCGGTCACGGCCAGGGCCTGGATCTCGCCCGCGGCGGCCCGGGCGGCCTGCTCGTCGAGCACCCGGCCGAGGCCGAGGAGCGTGGCCGGGCCCAGGGTCGCGGGCCGGCGGGGTCCCTGCCCGTTGTCCAGCGTGAGCAGCGCGAGCGTGCCCGCACCCTCGGGCAGGGCGTGGTCGGTCACGGTGACGGTGGTGACGACCTCATCCGGGGCCAGGGCGGGCAGGTGGTCGAAGGAAGCAAGAGAAACGGATGTCATGCGGGTCACACTACCGGCGAGTAGCCTCCGCGTCGACGCGACGCGACGGACCGATCCGGCCGGCCGCGTCGGGGGCTCAGGCGCCGGCGGGATCGGGGTCGAGGAGCGCGACCGTGACGATCGCGCCGACGTTCTCCACCTGCCACGGGCGCGCGCCCCGCTCCGTCAGGAACGCGTCGACGGTCTCGGGGGTGATCGGGGCGGGCGGGGTCCAGCAGATCCGCCGAAGGGTGTCCGGGGTGAGGAGGTTCTCGGTGGGCATCCCCAGCTGCTCGGCCCGTCGGGCGACGCGGGCCTTGGCCGTGCGCAGGCGGCGGTCCGCCACCGGGTCCCGGTCCTTCCAGGCCCGGGGTGGGGGCGGGCCGTCCCCGGTGCGGATCTGCGCCGCGGGGGCGTCGCCCCGCTCGGCGTCCTCGACGCCGGCCCGGATCGCGGCGATCCAGCGCGGGGCCTCGCGGCTCGCGGCGCGGCCGTGGAAGCCGGAGGTCTGGCGCAGGGCGGGGACGGTGCGCGGCTGGGCGGCCGCGGCGGCGACGATCGACCGGTCCGGGATGAGCCGGCCGGGGGCGACGTCGCGGTGGCGGGCGAGGTCCTCGCGGGCCTCCCACAGGCGCTTGAGGACCGCGCGCTGCACGGGGCGGCGCAGCGTCTGGGAGCCCGAGGTGCCGCGCCAGGGGTCCTTCTTCGGCGTGGGCGGCGGGGCCGTGCGCACGTGCTCGAACTCCTGCTCGGCCCACGCGAGCTTGCCGTCGGCCTCGAGGCGCGCGATCAGGGCCTCGCGCAGCGGGACGAGCAGCTCGACGTCGAGCGCCGCGTAGGTGAGCATCGCCTCGGGCAGCGGACGCACCGACCAGTCGGCGGCCGAATGCTCCTTGGCGAGGGTGACCCCCAGCAGCTCCTCCAGGACCGCGGCCAGGCCGACGTGCGGCAGGCCGGACACCCGGGCCGCGAGCTCGGTGTCGAACAGCCGATCGGGGCGCAGCCCCTGCTCGGCCAGGCAGGGCAGGTCCTGGCTGGCCGCGTGCAGGATCCACTCGACGCCCGCGAGGGCCTCCTGCAGCGGGGCCAGCCCGTCGAGGGCTTCGGGATCGACGAGCCAGATGCCGGCGCCCTCGCGCTTGAGCTGGACGAGCATAGCCCGCTGGCCGTACCGGATCCCGGAGGCGCGCTCCGCGTCGATGGCGACGGGCCCGGTCCCCGCGGCGAGCGCCGCGGCGCAGGCCTCCAGGCCCGCGCGGGTGTCGGTGAGCCGGGGGACTCCACCGGCCGGTGTGGCGATCAGCCGCGGGGGCGCGTCCGGGGCGGCCGTCTCGGGGGCGTCGGTCATGCTGCTCCTGTTCGGGGAGGTCGGGGCGGGGACGGGCCGGGGCCCGGTGTGTCGGAGGCGCGGGCGCGCGGTCAGGGGCCGGCCGTGTGGACGTCCGCGGCGTGCTCGGGCGGCAGACCGGCGAACGCGCAGATCATGTCCGACCACGCCTCGAGATGCGAGCCGAGGTCCCGCGGGGCCGGGGTCCACGAGGCGCGCAGCTCGATGTCGGTGGTGTCCGGGGCCGCACTGAGCGTCCCGAAGCCCTCCGCGATGCTGCGCGTCGCGGTGCCGCCGGCGTGGGAGTGCTCGGCGTGGCGGCGCTCGAGCGCCTCCACGAGCCACGTCCACGCGACGGCGCCGGCCAGCTGGTCCAGTGCGACGTCCGGTTCCAGGCTCGCACGGATCCATGTCACCGCCCGGAAGCCTCCCGGCCACCGGGCGTCCGGGGCCGGGTCGTGCAGGAGGACGAACCGCCCCGTGGCCAGCACGCCGCCGGTCGCGCCCGGCCCGTCGCACACGTCGGCGGCGAGGGCGACGGCGAAGGGCGCCTGCCCCTCGGGTGCCGGGATCTCCCGCAGCCGCACCTCGGTCCGTGGCCGCGCATCGCGCAGGTCCGCCAGGGCACGCCGGAACACCCCCGGCGGCACGGGCGCCTCGACCGCCCCGGGGGCGGCGGAGAGGCGACGGGGCCCGATCACGCTCATGCCCGTCAGCCTAGGCTGCGGGGCCCAGCGGGCCGCGGGGGCGCGCCGTGGACGCCACGGCGCTCCCGCACCGGATCAGCGCGCCCCGTCCGGGGCCGCCGCGTCGTCGGCGGGGGCCAGGCGCAGCGAGATCGAGTTGATGCAGTAGCGCAGGTCCGTGGGGGTGTCATAGCCCTCGCCCGCGAAGACGTGACCCATGTGGGAGCCGCACGCCGCGCACCGCACCTCGATCCGCTCCATGCCCAGGGTGGTGTCCTTCAGGTACTCCACCCGGTCCTCCGCGAGCGGTGCGAAGAACGAGGGCCAGCCGCAGTGCGCGTCGAACTTCTCGTCCGAGCGGAACAGCTCGGATCCGCACGCCCGGCACGCGTACACGCCCTTCACGTGCGAGTCCCAGTACTCGCCCGTGAAGGGCCGTTCCGTGCCGGCCCGGCGCAGCACCTGGAACTCCTCGGGCGTGAGCCGTCGGGCCCACTCCTCGTCCGTCAGGCGGGCGCCGCCCGGGGCGGCCAGGGTCTGCTCGGGAGCGGGGACGTCCCGCGCGGGGTCGGGGGTGGGGCCGTCATGGGGGGTGTGGGGAGTCTCGGTCATGCCCGGTGCAACGGTCCGGAGCGCCGTCGTGTTCCCGACCGGCGTCGCATTGGCGGGCGCGCCCGCCCGTGGAGGACAATGGCGCGCATGGCCGCACGACCCCGCCGTCCCCGTCCCCACCCCGCCGACCTGCCGCCCGCCCTGGCCGCCGCCGTCACCGTGGCAGCCCGGCGGGCCGGGGGTCGCGACTCCCGCGTCCGCCGAGCGGGCCGCCTGGTCCGCCGCGGAGTCACCGGATCGGTGCGCGGCGGCGTGGCCGTGGCCTCCCCGGTGGCCCGCTGGGCCCCGCCCGTGCTCAGCGTCGCCGCGGCCTCCGCCTTCGTGCTGGCCGGGGCGAGCTCGGCGCTCGCAGGCGTGTTCGCCCGCACCGTGGTGACCCCCGTGCGCCGCCACGCCGAGTCCACGCCGATCCTCGCCGTCGTCGACACGCCCGCCGGGCAGGACGTGATCCTGCAGGCCGACGAGTACACCACCGTGCCCGGCCAGTACTCCCTCACGTTCGACGACGGCGCCGGATGCGCCCGCATCGGGGAGATCACCTCCTTCGACCCCCGGGACGGCACGGTGCAGCGCGCGGTCGAGGAGGTCTTCTCCGGCGATCTGACGACGGCGACCCGGGGCCGGTTCACCGGCTTCGTCTACCCGACCCCCGCCGACGCCGGGCTCGACGCCGAGGACGTGCAGGTGCCGGTGCCCGGCGGCCACGCCCGCGCATGGCGCATCGAGCCGGACCCCAGCGAGGACGGCGAACCCCGTCCCGCGGAGGGGCTGTGGGCGGTGATGGTCCACGGCCGCGGTGCGCGCCGCAACGAGGGCATCCGCGCCGTGCCGACCGCCCGCCGCCTGGGCATGACGTCGCTGCTGATCTCCTACCGCAACGACGGCGACGCCCCGGACGCCGCCGACGCCCGCTACGGGCTCGGCACCACCGAATGGGAGGACGTCGAGGCGGCCATCCGCTACGCCCTCGACCACGGCGCCCGGGACGTCGTCCTCTTCGGCTGGTCCATGGGCGGGGCCGTGGTGCTGCAGACCGTGGACCGCTCCCCGCTGGCCCCGCACGTGCGCGGCGTGGTCCTGACGGGCCCCGTCATCGACTGGGTGGACGTGCTGCGCCACCAGGCCCGGCTCAACCGGATCCCCGAAGCCGTGGGCCTGCTCGGCCAGTGGCTGCTGGCCAACCGGGCCGGCCGGTTCATCACGGGCCTGGCCGCCCCCGTGGACCTCAAGGCCCTGGACTGGGTGACCCGCGCCGACCACGTGCGTGTGCCCACGCTGATCCTGCACTCCGAGGACGACGAGTACGTGCCCGTCGGCCCCTCGCAGGACCTGGCCGAGCGCAACCCGGACCTCGTGCGGTTCGTCCGCTTCCACCAGGCCCGCCACACCCGCGAGCAGAACGTGGACCCGCGCAAGTGGGACACCACCGTGCGCGGCTGGCTGCGCGCCGTGCTCAGCGCCCCCCGCCCCGGCGGCCGGGGGCGCTGACCGCGCTCAGGCCGCGGCGTCCGCCAGCCCCCGACGGCGCAGCAGCGGCTCGAGCTCGGCGTCCCGGCCACGGAACGCGCGGTAGGACTCCAGCAGGTCACGCGTATCGCCCCGCGAGAGCAGCTCGTCCGCGAACCGGCGGCCGTTCTCCCGCGTCATCCCGCCGTGCTCGCGGAACCACTCCACGGCGTCCGCGTCCAGCACCTCGGCCCACACGTAGGAGTAGTACCCGGCCGCGTAGCCGCCGCCGAAGATGTGCTTGAAGTAGCCGGTGCCGTAGCGCGGAGGCACCAGGTCCGGGTCGATGCCCGCCTCGGTCAGCACCCGGCGCTCGAACGCGGCCGGGTCGGCCGTGGCGGCGTCCACCGTCTCCTCCGTCAGCGAGTGCCAGGCCCAGTCCACGAGCGCCGCGCCCAAATACTCGACCGTGCGGTGCCCCTCGCCCCACAGGTCCGCCGCCTCGAGCCGCTCCAGCGTCCCCGCCGGCAGCGGCTCGCCCGACTCCACGTGCCGCGCGTACGCGGCCAGCAGGGACGGCTCGCGCAGCCACACCTCGTTGACCTGCGACGGGAACTCGACGACGTCGCGCGGCACGTTCGTCCCGGTGAGCGAGGCGTACTCGCCCCGGGCCAGCAGCCCGTGCAGGGCGTGGCCGAACTCGTGGAACAGCGTCGTGGCCTCATCCAGCGTCAGCAGGGCCGGACGCCCCGCCGTCGGGGCCGGCACATTCATCGTGGTGAACACCACCGGGCGCTCGCCCAGGGCGTCCGCCATGTCCCGCACCGTGTGCATCCAGGCACCGCCCGACTTGGTCGGCCGCGCGAACAGGTCCGCGACGAACAGACCCACCCCGGCACCGTCCTCACCCGTCACCTCGAACACCCGGATCCCGGGGCGGTACAGGTGCCGCGCCAGCTCCGGGCGCTCGGCGAACGTGAGCCCGTACAGCGCCGTCGCCGCCGCGAACACGCCCTCGGTCAGCACCCGGTCCAGCTCGAAGTACGGGCGCAGGGCGTCCGCGTCCACCGCGAACTCCTCCCGCGCGTACGCCGCGGACAGCGCCGGCCAGTCCCATGGGGCCACCTCGGCGTCCGTCCGGCCCGCGTGCGCCGCCGCCGTCGCCGCGTCCGCCCGCGCGTTGGCCATCGCCCGCGGCGCCATCGCGGCCAGCAGCTCCTCCACGGCCGCCGTCGACGGCGCCGCCCGGTCCTTCAGCGCCTGCTCGGCCCAGCTCTGCGCCCCCAGCAGCCGCGCCTTGCGCAGCCGCAGCCGCACCATCGCCATCGCCGTCGTCAGCGTCTCGTGCTCCCCGGACCCGCCCCGGCCCGTCGACGCCTCGAACACCTCGCGCCGCATCCCCTCGTCCTGCAGGGACGCCAGCCACGGCTGCGACGTGAACAGGGACAGCGTCAGCAGCCACGGGCCCGCCGCCGCGTCCCCGTCCCCGTGCCCCGCCTCGGCGGCCGCCCCCGCCGCCGCGGCCAGGTCGTCCTCGCTCAGACCGGCCAGGCGCTCGCGGTCCGTGACGAGCACGGCGCGGGCGGCGGTGTCCGCGACGAGGCGGCGCGTGTAGGCGGCCGAGAGGGACGCCAGCTCCGTGTTGATCCCGCGCAGCTCCTCGCGCGCGGCCTCGTCCAGGTCCGCCCCCGCCAGGGAGAGGCGCAGGCGCAGCGTCTCCAGCAGGCGGGCGTCCTCGCCCGTGAGGCCGCCGTCGTCGATCGAAGCGGCGCGCGCCGCCAGCCGCGGGTCCAGCAGGATCGCGTCCTCGTGGGCCGCGAGCTCGGGGGAGAGCTCCTCGGCCAGGGCCTGCCGCGCATCCGTGCCGTCCGAGCCGACGAGCGTGAAGAACATCGCGGCGGAGCGGCGCAGCAGCTGGCCGGACAGCTCGAGCGCACGGACGGTGTTCTCGAAGGTCGGCGCCGTGGCCGCCCCGAGGATCTGGTCGACCTCGGCGCGCTGGGCCGCCATCCCCGCGCGCACGGCCTCGGCCAGCTGCGCGTCGGAGACGGCGGAGAAGTCGGGCAGCCCGTAGGGCAGGTCGGAGGGGGTCGCCAGCGGGTGGTCGGCGGGCAGGACGGAGGGCGCGGAGGTGTGGGTCATGGGCGCGAGTGTAGTCAGCCGTGATCCGCGCCACCCCACCGGGCGTCGCTAGACTGGGCGGTCGAGCCAGCAGACGAGATCCAGACCTGAGGAGGCGTGATGGCAGGACATTCCAAGTGGGCGACCACCAAGCACAAGAAGGCCGTCATCGACGCGCGGCGCGCCAAGGCGTTCGCGAAGTACATCAAGAACATCGAGGTCGCGGCACGTGCCGGCGGACCCGACGTCGCCGGCAACCCCGCCCTCGACCTGGCCGTGTCCAAGGCCAAGAAGGCCTCGGTGCCCAACGACAACATCGACCGCGCCGTCAAGCGCGGCGCCGGCCTCACCGGCGAGGTCATCGACTACGCCGAGATCATGTACGAGGTCCGCGGCCCCCAGGGCTCGGCGCTGCTGGTCGAGTGCCTGACCGACAACAAGAACCGCGCCGCCGCGGACGTGCGCGCGGCCGTCACCCGCAACGGCGGCACCATGGCCGACTCCGGCTCCGTCTCCTTCCTCTTCGAGCGCAAGGGCCTCGTGCGCCTGCCCGCCGAGGGCAACACCGAGGACGGCCTGCTCGAGGCCGTGCTCGAGGGCGGCGCCGACGCCGAGGAGGTCGTCGTCTCCGGCGACTCCTTCGAGATCCTCTCGGACCCCTCCGACCTGCAGTCCGTGGCCAAGGCCCTCGACGAGGCGGGCGTGGAGTACGAGTCCGACGAGCTCGAGTTCGTCCCCACCATGAAGGTGGACCTGGACGCGTCGGGCGCCCGCACCTTCCTCAAGCTGGCCGATGCCCTCGAGGACCTCGACGACGTCCAGAACGTCTTCTCGAACGTGGACATCGCCCCCGAGGTCCTCGCCGAGCTCGACGAGGACTGATCGCGCTGAGCGCGCGCCGGCCCGCCGACGTCGTCCGGATCCTCGGGGTGGACCCGGGGCTCACCCGCTGCGGGATCGCCGTGGTGGACGTGGACGCGCGACGGCGGGCCGCGCTCGTCCACGTCGAGGTCACGGGCACCCCGCCCACCGCCCCCCTGGACCAGCGCCTCCTGCGCATCGACGAGGCCGTCTCCGCGGTCCTCGCCGCGCACCGGCCCGATCGCGCCGCCGTCGAGCGCATGTTCGCGAACACGAACACGCCGACCGTGCTGGGCACGGCCCAGGCCGCGGGCGTGGCGATCGCCGCGGCCGCGCGCGCCGGCGTCCCCGTGGGCCTGCACACCCCCTCCGAGGTCAAGGCCGCCGTCACCGGACACGGCGATGCGGGCAAGGAGCAGGTCACCACGATGGTCACCCGGATCCTCCGCCTCGACGCCCCGCCGCGCCCGGCCGACGCGGCCGACGCCCTCGCCTTGGCCATCGCCCACGGCTGGCGCGGCACCGCCCTCGGCGCGGCCGCCGGCCAGACCGGCCTCGACACCGCGGACCTCGCCTCCCGGGCGGGGCGCTCGCAGTTCGCCGCCAAGGCGCCCGCGCGCGCCCGCCCGCGGGGCCAGCTCACCGCCGCGCAGCGGGCCTGGCTCGACGCCGAGCGCTCGGCGGGCGGCGGGCGACGCCGGTAGGCCGCTGCCGGGCCGGCGTTCGATGATATGTTCGAATCCGCGCCGACCGGCGTCCGTCCGTCCCGACAGGAGGGCCCCTCATGATCGCCTCGCTCAGCGGCACCGTCGAGCACGTGGCCCTCGACCGGGCGGTCATCGCCGTCGGCGGCCTGGGTGTGCAGTTCTCCGCCACCCCGCAGACGCTGGCCACCCTGCACGAGGGCCGGCCGGGGGCGGTGCAGACCCACCTCGTGGTCAAGGAGGACGCCCTGACCCTCTACGGCTTCGCGGACCGCGACGAGCGCGAGGTGTTCGAGGTGCTCATCACGGCCAACGGCGTGGGTCCCCGCCTCGCCCTGGCGATCCTCTCCGTCCACCACCCCGAGACCGTGCGCCGGGCGGTCACCGAGGAGGACGAGAAGACCCTCACCCGCGTGCCCGGCATCGGGCCGAAGATGGCGCGCAAGATCATCGTCGAGCTCTCCGGCCGCCTCGCGCCCACCGGGGAGCCGGTGCCCGAGGCGGAGGCCGAGGCGAGCGCCGAGCCGACCGTCGAGGCGCTCTGGCACGCCGACGTCGTGCAGGCGATGGCCGGCCTGGGCTGGTCCGAGAAGGAGGCGCTCAAGGCCGTCGAGGCCACCGTGGCGGCCCGCCCGGAGCTGGACGAGGGCCGCGACGTCGCCGCGCTGCTGCGTGCCACCCTGCGCGACGTCGGCATGGCCGGCTCTGTGCGAGGCGGGCGATGAGCGCGGAGTCCTCGCCGCTGTCCGCGGCGGCCGTCGACCCGGAGGAGCGTCGGCTCGAGGCCGCGCTGCGCCCCAAGCACCTGGACGAGTTCGTGGGCCAGATGCGCGTGCGCGAGCAGCTGGACCTCATGCTCGCCTCCGCCCGGCTGCGCGACCGCGCCGCGGACCACGTCCTGCTCTCCGGTCCGCCCGGGCTCGGCAAGACCACGCTGGCGATGATCGTGGCCGCGGAGATGAACGCCCCCCTGCGGCTGTCCTCCGGCCCCGCGATCCAGCATGCGGGCGACCTCGCGGCCATCCTGTCCTCGCTCACCGAGGGCGAGGTGCTCTTCCTCGACGAGATCCACCGGATGTCCCGCCCGGCCGAGGAGATGCTCTACATGGCCATGGAGGACTTCCGGGTGGACATCGTGGTGGGCAAGGGCGCCGGCGCCACCTCGATCCCGCTCGAGCTGCCGCCCTTCACGCTCGTCGGCGCCACCACGCGGGCCGGCCTCCTGCCGGGGCCGCTGCGCGACCGCTTCGGCTTCACGGGCCATCTGGACTTCTACACCGAGGTGGAGCTCGAGCGCGTCCTGCGCCGCTCCGCCCTGCTGCTGGACATGCGGCTGGCCACGGAGGGGTACCGGCAGATCGCCCGGCGCTCGCGCGGCACCCCGCGCATCGCCAACCGCTTGCTGCGCCGCGTGCGGGACTGGGCGCTCGTGAAGGGGCTGGCCGAGGTCGGCGCGCACGACGCCGCCGCCGCCCTGGACATGTACGAGGTCGACGGGCGCGGCCTGGACCGGCTCGACCGGTCCGTGCTCACGGCCCTGTGCACCACGTTCGGCGGCGGGCCCGTGGGGCTCAGCACGCTGGCCACCGCCGTGGGGGAGGAGGCCGAGACCGTGGAGACCGTGGCCGAGCCCTTCCTCATCCGCGAGGGCATGGTGGCGCGGACCCCCCGTGGCCGCGTCGCGCTGCCGGGGGCCTGGGAGCACCTGGGCCTCGCCGCTCCGGAGGCCACGCCGGGGCCGTGACGCCCAGGGCGGGCCCCTACACTGGACAGGCCCGCCCACCCCGAGCATCAGGAGTCCCCCATGCCCGTCGCCACCGCCGCGACCCTGCCCGTGATCGCCCAGCAGGCCCAGGGGGGTGGCGGCAGCCTGCTCATGCTCATCGCCTTCGCCCTGCTCGCGGTGATGCTCTTCCTCTCCTTCCGCAAGGGCAAGAAGATGCAGCAGCAGCAGGCGCAGATGCGCAGCACCCTCGCCCCAGGCGTCGAGGTCATGACGGGCGCCGGCATCTTCGGCACCGTCGTGGCCGTGGACACCGAGGGCCAGCGGGTGACGCTGGAGACCGCCCCGGGCACCCGCATGGACGTGCACCTGCAGGGCGTCACCACCGTCGTGGAGCCGGAGACGGCCGCCGCGCCCACCACGGACCCGTCGCGTCTGGATGACGCCCCCGGCACCGAGTACCGCGCCGACGACGCCGACGACCCGCGTCCGCGCCGCGACGACCTGGCCTGAGGCCCACCCACCCCTGCACACGCGGCCCCGCCTGGCGGGGCCGCTCGAATGTGACGGAAGCACCTGAGCAATGGCGAAGAGAACACCCACCGGCTCCGCCGGGCGCACCCTGGCCTGGCTGGCCGCCCTCCTCGTGGTCCTGGCCGCGATCCTCGGCGGGGGCGTGGCCTCCGGCGCGGCCTCCTGGGCTCCCAAGCTCGCCCTCGACCTCGAGGGCGGCACGCAGATGGTGCTGGCCCCCCAGACCTCGACGGGCGAGTCCGTCACCCCCGAGCAGCTGGACCAGGCCGTGGAGATCATCCGCCAGCGTGTGGACGGCTCCGGCGTGGCCGAGGCGGAGGTCGCCACGCAGGGCTCCCAGAACGTGGTCGTCTCCCTGCCCGGGGTCCCGGACGAGGAGACCCGCCGCCTGATCCAGGCGTCCGCGGACATGCAGTTCCGCCCCGTGCTGCAGTCCGGCCCGGGGGAGGCCACCCCCGAGGACCAGCGCCTGCCAGAAGACCAGCTGCCGAAGCCCGACGGGGAGCCGGCGGACGCCTACGACCCGAACTGGGTCACCCCGGCCCTGCTGGCCGAGTTCCAGGCCACGGACTGCACCGCCCCGCGGGACCCGGCCGCGCCCCCGCCGCCGTCCGACCGGGCGATCGTCGCCTGCCAGCCCTCCGAGGAGCTCGCCGACGGCGCCGTCACGCCGGCCCAGAAGTACATCCTGGGCCCCGTGGTCATCCCGGGCACCCAGATCAAGGGCGCGTCCAACGGCATGGCCCAGGCCCAGGGCGGCGTCTCCACCAACCAGTGGGTCGTCAACATCGAGTTCGACGAGGAGGGCACCAAGGCCTTCACGGAGGTCACCCAGAAGCTCACCCCGTACCCCGAGGGCGACCCGCGCAAGCAGTTCGCGATCCTGCTGGACGGGGACGTGATCTCCGCGCCGCAGTCCAACGTGGTCATCACCAACGGCAGCGCGCAGATCAGCGGCCCCACCCTGAACGAGCAGACGACGGCGCAGTTGGCCGAGCAGCTCAACTACGGCTCCCTGCCGATCTCCTTCTCGATCGAGTCCGAGCAGCAGATCTCCGCCACGCTCGGCCGGGACCAGCTCTTCTGGGGCCTGATCGCCGGCCTGATCGGCCTCGGCCTCGTGGCCGTGTACCAGTTCTTCCAGTATCGGGCCCTGGGCCTGCTGACCTTCGCCTCGATCATCGTGGCGGGCGTGCTGACGTGGCTGACCATCGCGATCCTGGGCTGGACGGACAACTACCGCCTGTCCCTCGCGGGCATCGCCGGGCTCATCGTGGCGATCGGTCTGACGGCGGACTCGTTCATCGTCTACTTCGAACGCATCAAGGACGAGCTGCGCGCGGGCCACACCGTGCCCGTCGCCGTGCACGAGGGCTGGAAGCGCGCCCGGCGGACGATCACCGCGTCCAAGGCCGTGAACCTGCTGGCCGCCGTCGTGCTGTACTTCGTGGCCGTCGGCAACGTGCGCGGCTTCGCGTTCACCCTCGGCCTCACCGCGATCGCCGACCTGATCGTGGTGTTCATGTTCACCCACCCGCTCATGGTGCTGTTGGCCCAGACCCGCTTCGTGGGCGAGGGACACCCGATGTCCGGACTGGACCCGTCGCTGCTGGGCGGGCCGTCCCTGTATCAGGGCGCCGGCCGCTTCCGCGAGCCCGCCCACGCCCCCCGCACCGGGCTCCCGGCGGAGGACTCCGACGAGCCGGCTGACGCGGCGGCCGCCGACGCCCCGCGCCCGCTCGTCGCGACGGGCGCCCCCCGCGCGGGCTCGTCCGCCCGGGGGGGCGGCCGCCGCTCGCGCACCGCGCCGCCCATGACGATCGCCGAGCGACGCCGCGCCGAGCGACGCCGCCAGGAGGAGGACCAGTGAACCGCTTCGCCGACTGGGGCAACGCCCTCTACTCGGGCCGCATCTCCTACCCGTTCATCCAGCGCTGGCGGCGGTGGTTCGCCCTCGCCGCCCTGCTGCTCGTCCTCGCCGGCGGCCTGACCGCCCTCCGCGGTGGCTTCAACCTCGGCATCGAGTTCCGGGGCGGCTCCGAGTTCACCGTCTCGCAGACGGCCTCCACCGACGTGGCCGCGGGCGAGCGCGCCGTGACCGACGTGCTGGCCGACGGCCACGCCACCGTCACGAACGTCGCCCCGGGCACCGTGCGCGTCCAGACCGAGCAGCTCGACGACGCCCAGACCCGAGCCGTGGCCGCGAACCTGCAGGAGGCCTACGGCGTCGGCCAGGACCAGGTGACCTCGACCTTCGTGGGGCCGACCTGGGGCGCCGCGGTGTCGCAGCAGGCCCTGATCGGCCTGGTGATCTTCGTGGTGCTCGTGACCCTGTTCATGGCCGTGTACTTCCGCACCTGGAAGATGTCCCTGGCCGCCGTGCTCGGCATGCTCTACGTGGTCGCGCTGACCGCCGGCATCTACGGCGCCACCGGCTTCGAGATCACGCCGTCGGCCATCATCGGCTTCCTCACGATCCTGTCGTACGCGCTCTACGACACCGTGGTGGTCTTCGACAAGATCCGCGAGAACACGATCGGGGCCGAGGAGGACCCGGAGCGCTCCTTCGTCGAGAACGTGAACCTCGCGGTGAACCAGACGCTCGTCCGGTCCATCACGACCTCCGTCGTCGGCATCCTGCCGGTCGGCTCGATCCTGTTCATCGGCGCGGGGCTGCTCGGTGCCGGCACGCTGCGGGACATCGCGCTCGCGCTGTTCGTGGGCATCATCGTGGGCACCCTGTCCACCCTGTTCCTCCAGGCGCCGCTGTACGCCCTGCTGCGCCGCAACGACCCGGACGTGCGCGACCACGACGCCCGGGCCGCGGCCCGCGCCGCCCGGGAGCGTGCCTCAGAGGCGGTCACCGATCCCGACGTCGCCCCCTGGGACGACGGCGCGCGACTCTGACGGAGCCGCTGCGGCCCCGGTGGTCTTCCTGGGGCGGGGTGGGACGGGCGCGGGTAGACTCGCCGATCATCCCGGCCGGAGCGGTCGGGGCCGCACGAGTCAGGAGGCGTGGCCCATGAGCGAGCAGGACCCCACTCCCGCCCCGGCCCGTCCCGCCCCGGCCCGTCCCGCCCCGGTCCGGCCCCGCAGCCGGATCGCACGCCTGACCGGCCGGCACGCCACCGAGTACTCGCCCCTGCTCGAGCCGCTGATGCGCACCGTGCGGCAGCGAGCCACCAAGACCGAGCTGGCCGAGATCGTCCGCGCCTTCGAGGTCGCCCGCGCGGCACACGAGGGGCAGATGCGGCGCTCCGGGGACCCGTACATCACCCACCCCGTCGCGGTCGCCACGATCCTCGCCGAGATCGGCGTGACGGGCCCGACGCTCCTGGCGGCCCTGCTGCACGACACCGTCGAGGACACGGACTACTCCCTGGAGCGCCTCCGCGCCGACTTCGGCTCCGAGGTCGCCCTCCTCGTGGACGGCGTGACCAAGCTGGACAAGGTGACCTACGGCGCCGCGGCGCAGGCCGAGACCGTGCGCAAGATGGTCATCGCGATGGCCCAGGACGTGAACGTCCTGCTCATCAAGCTCGCCGACCGGCTGCACAACGCGCGGACGTGGCGGTACGTCTCCCCGGAGTCCAGCGCCCGCAAGGCCCAGGAGACCTTGGACATCTACGCCCCGCTGGCCCACCGGCTCGGCATGAACACCGTCAAGTGGGAGCTCGAGGACCTCTCCTTCGCCGCCCTCAAGCCCAAGATGTACGCGGAGATCGTGCGCCTCGTGGGGGAGCGCAACCCGGAGCGGGAGAAGCACATCGCGGCGCTGCGCACCGTGATCGAGGAGCACCTGCGCGAGCACCGGATCCGGGCGACCGTCACCGGACGGCCGAAGCACTACTACTCGATCTACCAGAAGATGGTGACGCGCGGGAAGGACTTCGACGACATCCACGACCTCACGGGCATCCGGGTGCTCGTGGACTCCGTGCGTGACTGCTACGCCGTGCTCGGCGTCATCCACGCGCGCTGGAACCCGGTCCCGGGCCGGTTCAAGGACTACATCGCGGTCCCGAAGCTCAACATGTACCGCTCCCTGCACACCACGGTGATGGTGCCGGGCGGCAAGCCGGTGGAGATCCAGATCCGCACGCAGGAGATGCACCGCCAGGCCGAGTACGGCGTCGCCGCGCACTGGCGGTACAAGGCCCAGGTCGCCGGCCAGGCGCCGGTGCAGGCCACGCCGGCCTGGCTGCGCTCGGTGATGGACTGGCAGGCGGACACCCGGGACCCGGACGAGTTCCTCGCCTCGCTGCGCACCCAGATCGGGGCGGACGAGGTGTACGTCTTCACGCCGAAGGGGGAGATCCGCACCCTGCCGGCCGGCTCCACGCCCGTGGACTTCGCCTACGCCATCCACACCGACGTCGGCCACCGCACCATCGGCGCCCGGGTCAACGACAAGCTCGTCCCGCTGTCCACGCCGCTCAGCCACGGCGACACCGTGGAGGTCTTCACCTCGCGCGCCGAGGACGCGGGGCCGAGCCGGGATTGGCTGGGCTTCGTGGTCTCGCCGCGGGCCCGGTCCAAGATCCGTCACCACTTCGCCACGCAGCGCCGCGACGAGCAGGCCGACCGGGGACGCGAGTCGCTGACCCGTCAGCTGCGCAAGGCCGGCATGGCCGTGCAGCAGGTGCTCGGCGGCGAGGAGCTGGTGCAGGTGGCCACGGATCTCGGCTACGCGGACCTCGACGGGCTGTTCGTGGCCCTCGGCGACGGCCACGTGTCCGCCCAGTCCGTGCAGGAACGCGTCGCGGAGCGCCTCGCTCCGCCGACGTCGACGCAGGCCGAGCCGGAGGGCGAGCTGACCGTCGGCGAGGTGGACCTGCAGGAGCTGGTCCCGGCCCAGTCGCGGCGCGCCCCCGCGCGGGCCACCAACGACGCCGGCGTGCTCGTGGACGGCGACGGCGGCGTCATGGCCAAGCTGGCACGGTGCTGCAACCCGGTGCCGCCGGACGCCATCGACGGGTTCGTCACCCGCGGCTCCGGGGTCTCCGTGCACCGGGTCGACTGTCCCAACCTGGCGACCCTGCTCGCGCAGGAGCCGGAGCGCCGCACCCCGGTCAGCTGGGCGCCGTCGCGGGACACCGTCTACCTGGTGGAGATCCAGATCGAGGCGCTGGACCGCAAGTCGCTGCTCTCCGACGTCACCCGGGTCCTCTCCGAGAACCACGTGAACATCCTCTCGGCCTCCGTGAACACCACCCGCGACCGCGTGGCGATGAGCCGGTTCGTCTTCGAGATGGGCGACCCCCGGTTCCTCGGCCACGTGATCGACGCGGTGCGCCGCATCGACGGCGTCTTCGACGTGCACCGCACCTGAGCCTCCCGGCCTCAGTCGGGGACGTCCAGCGCCGCCAGCAGCGCGCCCAGCCGGCGCCGGGCCGCCACGACGCCGGCACGGCGGGTCCGGCGGGCCAGCCGCTCCCGCAGCCCGGCGGCGCCGTGGGCGCCGATCACGGCGGCCGCGCGCCGCGCCGCATCCGGGTCGGCGCTGAGCAGCAGGTCTTCGACTGTCCGGGCGGGCGTCGTGACCCGCACGGGGCCGAAGCGGAGCACGTCGTGCTCGGCGGGGGCGACGCCCGTGGCATCGGCCGCGACGTCCGACTGCGTGAGCGTCCAGGGCAGCAGGCCCCCGCCGGCGGGGCGCCGGTGGAAGTGCGGCACGGCCGCGTGCAGCCGCCCGGGCGCCGCGCCGCCGGCCAGGATCCAGGCCGCCGACGGGCCGATCGCGGTCCAGCCGGCGGCCAGGAGCGGGCCGCCGAGGGTCCACAGGGCAGCGGCCCGGACCGCGGGATCGTCCGCGGCGTCCGGCCGCGCCCACACCCCGGGCAGCAGCGGCCGCACGGCGCCCCGCGCGCCGAGCGCCTGCAGCTCCGGCTCCGTGAAGGGGTCGCCCGCCAGCACGAGTGCCCCGGTCGGGGCGGTCTCCTCGATCGTCACGGTCGTCATGCCCGGATCCTGCCAGAGACGGGGACGCCCCCGCGGCCGCCTGTGGACAGGCGGGCCGCGGGGGCGTGCTCGAGACGGGTGGGGCTCAGCGGAGCTCGGAGGCCGAGGCCTCGAGGGCCTGCTTCCACTGCAGGCGCGCGTCGAGCGCCTCCTGGGCCTTCTTGACGGCGCGCTGGTCGCCCCGGGCCTGGGCCCGGGCGAGATCCGCCTCGAGCCCCGCGATGGTCTCCTCGAGCTGCGTGAGGGCGGAGTTCGTGCGGGCCTTGGTCTCCGGGTCGGTGCGGCGCCAGTGCTCGTTCTCCGCCTGCTTGAGGGCGTCCTCGAGCTTGCGGAAGCCCTCCTCCATCCGGCGGACGTCCCCGCGGGGCACGCGGCCGGCATCCTCCCACCGCCCGCGCAGCTCGTTGAGCGCGCGCCGTCCGGCCTTGACGTCCGTGAACGGGAGCAGCTTCTGGCCGTCGGCGAGGATCTGCTCCTTCACCTTCAGGTTGGCCCCGTACTCGCGGTCGATCTCCTGGTTCGCGGCCTTGCGGGCGGCGAAGAAGACGTCCTGGGCGGCGCGGAAGCGGGCCCAGAGGGCGTCGTCCTCCTTGCGGGAGGCCCGGGGGGCGCGCTTCCACTCGTCCATCAGGTCGCGGTACTTGCCGGCGGTCACGCCCCAGTCGGTGGAGGTGGACAGCTCCTCGGCACGGGCGATGAGACGCTCCTTGACCTGCTTGGCCTCGGCCGAGGCGGCGTCCAGCCGGGAGAAGTGGGCGCGGCGGGTCTTGTCGAACGCGGTGCGGGCGCCGCGGAAGCGCTTCCACAGGTCGTCCTCGACCGACTTGGCCAGACGCGGACCGGCCTTCTGGGCGGCCTTCCACTCCTCGAACAGCTCCGTCATGCGCTTGGACGCGGTCTTCCAGGGCATCCGCTCGGCCGGGGTCTGGGCGAAGGTCTCGGCCTCGGCGACGATGGCCTCGCGGGTGGCCAGCTGCTCGGCCTGGGCGGCCTGCCGGGCCTCCTGTTCCGCGGCGCGGTAGTCGCCCAGGAGGGTCTCCAGGGCCGCCAGGCGGGTGCGGAGGGCGTCCATGTCGCCGACCATGTGGCGCTCGTTCACCGCGGTCGTCATCTGACCCAGCGCCCGGCCCAGCTCACCCGAGGGGGCGCCGGCGGCGATGCGCTGCTCGAACAGGGCCATCTGGGCGCGCACGTCGTCGTACTTGCGCACGAAGTACGCCAGCGCGTCCTCGGTGCTCGCGTCCGGCACCTGGCCGACCGCGTGCTCCTCCTGCCCGTCCAGCAGCGTGACGTGGCCGTCCTCGCTCACCCGGGCGAACCTGGCGGCCTCCTCCACCGGGGTGGGCGGCACGGTCGGGGCCACGACGGGGGCCGGGGCGACGGACGCGGCGGCGGGCGTCGCGGGGCGCACGGCGGCCGGGCTGGCCTTCTTCATCGCGGCCGGGGAGGGCACGGCGGGCGTCTCGGCGGGCTGGGAGGAATCACCGTGCGCCGGGGCGTCGGGGACGATCTCGGGGACGGGCCGGGCCTCGGCGGGCACGGTCGTATCGGCGGCCTCGGCCGACGCGGGGGTGGACTCGGTGGCGGGGGACTGCTGGTCGTCGGGCTGCATGTGATTGGTCACCGCTGGAACTCTCCCTGACTGCGCCGGCACGCAGTCGTCGAGGGATGCGGCCGGTCGGGATGGACACGAACAGGGCCAGCGTACCGGGCCGGACAGCGCCCGCGCCTAGAATGGGCCGGTGCGCCGGCGGGGGACCGTCGCGCGTCCCCGCCGTCGTCGTCTCGAAGGATCGCCATGTCCCGCAAGGCCTCCCTGTCCGGTTTCCACGAGTGGCTGCCCGCCGAGCGGCTCGTGGAGCAGCACGTGCTCGACACGCTGCGGCGGACCTTCGAGCTGCACGGGTTCGCCGGCATCGAGACCCGTGCCGTGGAGACCCTGGGCCAGCTGCTGCGCAAGGGCGAGGTGGACAAGGAGGTCTACGCGGTCTCGCGCCTGGCCGAGGACGAGGAGGTCGCCGCGGGCCTGCGCGATCCCAAGGACCCGGCCGACCCCAAGCGCCTGGCCCTGCACTTCGACCTCACCGTGCCGTTCGCCCGCTACGTCGTGGAGAACGCCGGCCACCTCGCCTTCCCCTTCCGTCGCTACCAGATGCAGAAGGTCTGGCGCGGGGAGCGCCCTCAGGAGGGCCGCGCCCGCGAGTTCACCCAGGCGGACATCGACGTCGTCGGCGACGGCGCCCTCTCGCCCCGGTACGACGCCGACGTCGCACTGGTGATGGCCGAGGCGCTCGGCGCCCTGCCGATCGGCGACTTCCTCATCCGCGTGAACAACCGCAAGCTCGCCGAGGGCTTCTACCGGGGCATCGGCCTGGAGGACACCGCCGGCGTGCTGCGCAGCATCGACAAGCTGGAGAAGGTCGGCCCGGAGGAGGTCGCGCGGCTGCTCCAGGAGGAGGTCGGCGCGAGCCCCGAGCAGGCTGCGCAGGCGCTGGCCCTGGCGGACATCCGCACGTCGGACACCTCGTTCGTCGAGCGGGTCCGCGCCCTGGGGGTGACCCACGAGCTGCTCGAGGAGGGGCTGACCGAGCTGGCCGACGTCGTCGCCACCCTGCACCGCCGCGCCCCCGGGCGCGCCGTGGCGGACCTGTCCATCGCGCGCGGCCTGGACTACTACACGGGCACCGTCTACGAGACCGTCCTGGTGGGCCACGAGCAGCTCGGCTCGATCTGCTCGGGCGGCCGCTACGACGCGCTCGCGTCCAAGGGGAACCGCGTGTTCCCCGGTGTCGGACTGTCCATCGGCGTGACGCGGCTGGTGATGCGCATGCTGTCCCAGCAGATGGCCGTGGCCTCCCGCTCCGTGCCGACCGCGGTGTACGTGGCGCTGACGGCGGACGAGGACTGGTCCGAGGCCCAGGACGTCGCGGCCCTGCTGCGGGAGCGCGGCATCCCCGCGGAGGTCGCGGTGTCCGCGGAGAAGTTCGGCAAGCAGATCAAGTATGCGGACCGCCGCGGCATCCCGTTCGTCTGGTTCATGGGTCGGGACGACGCCGGCGCGCGGGTCCACGAGGTGAAGGACATCCGCTCCGGCGAGCAGCACGCCGCGGACCCGGCCGACTGGACCCCGCCGGCCGAGGACCTGCTGCCGCAGGTCGCCCGCGCGCAGGACTGAGCGGACGCGGCCGCTATGCCGGCCCCGGTGTGCGGCGGCGGTGGGTGTCTGCGCGTCGGGTCACCGGCCCCGGCGCCCGGCCCGCACGAACGCGCGCCCGCCCACCCCGATCAGGAACACGCCCGCCATCGCGGCCACGGACATCGGCGGCAGGCTGAGGGCGAGCAGCAGGCACAGGGCCAGGCCGAGGACGTTGACGGCGCGGGGCACGCGCAGCGGGCGCGGCCGGGCCGGGCGGCGGCCGTCGTCGTCCCCGCGCAGGGTCAGGGCGGACAGGTTCGCCACCGCGTAGTAGACGAGCACGCCGAACGAGCTGAAGCCCACCACGGTGAGGATGTCCGTGGTGAGCAGGAGCAGGATCACGGCCGCGGCCACCGTCAGCTGAGCCGTCCACGGCGTGCCGGTCCCCGCATGGACCCGTGCCAGGGGGCGGGGCAGGTCGGACTCGCGGGCCATGGCCAGGGCGGTGCGGGAGATGCCCGTCAGCAGGTTGAGCATGGCCCCGGCCGCGGCGAGGGCGGCGCCGGCCACCGCCACCCAGCCCCAGCCGGAGCCCAGGGCGGTCTCGAGCAGGTCGCGCACGGGCGCCGGGGACCGGGCCAGCCCGGAGGTCCCGAGGCCCGAGATCAGCGCCGTGGCGAGCAGCAGGTACAACGCCACGGTCACGGCGAGGGCGATCAGGATGGCGCGCGGGATCGTGCGTGCGGGGTCGATGACCTCCTCACCCATGGTGGCCACGCGCGCGTAGCCGGCGAACGCGAAGAACAGGACGCCCGCGCCCATGAGCACGCCCTGCACGGGGGAGTCGACGCCGAGCGCCGCGGCCGAGCCCCCGGGGGCCTCGCGCGCCAGGCCTGCGCCGATGGCCAACACGAGCACGGCGAGCACGGGCACGAGGATCGCCAACGTCGCCTGCGCGGTCCGCGTCACGCCCGCCATCGCCACCCCGGTGAGCACGACGACGGCGGCCACGCCCGTCCACCGGGCCGCGGCGGCGTCGTCGGGGAAGAGGTACAGGCCGAGGGTGGCCGCCATCGCGGCCACCGACGCGGTCTTGCCCGTGACGAAGCCCCAGCCGGCGACGAAGCCGGCCCACGGGTGCAGCTGCCGCCGGCCGTAGACGTAGGCGCCGCCGGACTCGGGGTGGACGGTGGCCAGCTGCGCCGTGGACAGGGCGTTGCACAGGGCCGCGACGGCCGCGACCGCCAGGGCCCCGTACAGCAGGCCGGGGTGGCCGCCGGTGAGCGCGGCCGCCAGGCCGATCGCGGTGAACACGCCCGCGCCGATCATCGAGCCGAGGCCGATCGCGACGGCGTGGAGCAGGGTCAGGCGGCGCTGCAGGGCGGCGGTCATGACGGGGTCCTCCTGGGCTGGGGCAGTGTGGACGGGGCACTAGACTGACGGGAACGGCGCGCGCCCGCCCCGCAGGCGTATCACACGGCGTCGACCATCACATGAACCCCGCACATCGTCCGGCGACCGGACGGAGAGGATCCTCGTGCTGCGCACCCACTCCCTCGGCGAGCTCAACGCCTCGCTCATCGGCCAGACCGTCACCGTCACCGGCTGGGTGGCGCGGCGGCGAGACCACGGCGGCGTGGCCTTCGTGGACCTGCGCGACGCCTCGGGCTTCGCCCAGGTTGTGGTGCGGGACGAGGCGGACTTCGACCCGCTGCGCAACGAGTGGGTTCTGCAGGTCACCGGCACGGTCGAGCGCCGCCCCGAGGGCAACGAGAACCCGAACCTTCCCTCCGGTGAGATCGAGCTGATCGCGGAGACCGTGACGGTGCTCAACACCGCCGCCGCGCTGCCGTTCCAGGTGGACGAGCACGTGGAGGTCGGCGAGGAGGCCCGGCTGCGCCACCGCTACCTCGACCTGCGCCGCCCGCAGCCCTCGCGCATCATGCGCCTGCGCTCCGAGGTCAACCGGACGGCGCGCGAGCTGCTGCACGGCGAGGGCTTCGTGGAGGTCGAGACCCCGACCCTCACGCGCTCGACGCCGGAGGGCGCCCGCGACTTCCTCGTCCCGGCCCGCCTGGCTCCCGGCTCCTGGTACGCCCTGCCGCAGTCACCGCAGCTGTTCAAGCAGCTGCTGCAGGTGGGCGGGATCGAGAAGTACTACCAGATCGCCCGCTGCTACCGCGACGAGGACTTCCGCGCGGACCGCCAGCCCGAGTTCACCCAGCTGGACATCGAGGCCTCCTTCGTGGAGCAGGACGACGTGATCGCCCTCGGCGAGAAGATCGTCAAGGCCCTGTGGGCCCTCGTCGGTGTGGACGTCCCGACGCCGATCCGCCGCATGACCTACGCCGAGGCGATGGAGAAGTACGGCTCGGACAAGCCGGACCTGCGCTTCGGCCTCGAGCTGACGGACCTGACCGAATACTTCAAGGACACCCCGTTCCGCGTGTTCCAGAACGAGTACGTGGGCGCCGTCGTGATGCCGGGCGGCGCCTCCCAGGCCCGCCGCACCCTCGACGCGTGGCAGGAGTGGGCCAAGCAGCGCGGCGCCAAGGGCCTGGCCTACGTGCTCATCCAGGAGGACGGCGAGCTGACCGGTCCGGTGTCCAAGAACATCTCCGAGGAGGAGAAGGCCGGGCTGGCCGCCGCCGTGGGCGCGAACCCGGGCGACTGCGTGTTCTTCGCCGCCGGCAAGCCGAAGGAGTCCCGCGCGCTGCTGGGTGCGGCCCGCGTGGAGATCGGCCGTCGCTGCGGGCTGTTCACCGACGCCGGTGACGGCGTGGCCGCGAAGGACGCCGACTGGGCGTTCGTGTGGGTCGTGGACGCGCCGATGTTCGAGCCGGCGGCCGACGCCGTGGCCTCGGGCGACGTCGCCGTGGGCGCGGGCGCCTGGACCGCCGTGCACCACGCGTTCACCTCGCCCAAGCCGGAGTTCGCGGACACCTTCGACACCGACCCGGGCTCGGCCCTGGCCTACGCCTACGACATCGTGTGCAACGGCAACGAGATCGGCGGCGGTTCCATCCGCATCCACCGTCAGGACGTGCAGGAGCGCGTGTTCGAGGTCATGGGCCTGTCCCCGGAGGAGGCGAACGAGAAGTTCGGCTTCCTGCTCGAGGGCTTCAAGTACGGCGCCCCGCCGCACGGCGGCATCGCGTTCGGCTGGGACCGCGTGGTCGCCCTGCTGGCCGGCACCGACTCGATCCGCGAGGTCATCGCGTTCCCGAAGACCGGCGGCGGCTTCGACCCGCTGACGGCCGCACCGGCGCCCATCACCGCCCAGCAGCGCAAGGAGGCCGGCGTCGACGCGCAGCCGGAGCCGAAGCAGGCCGAGGCCGAGCCGGGAGCCTGATCCGGGCCCGCGGCGGGCCCGCCTCAGCCGCGCCGCGGACCGGCCAGCTCGTCCGAGTCCACGATCAGCGTGAACGGCCCGGAGTTGGTGAGGGAGACGTCCATCTTCGCGCCGAACACCCCGCGCTCCACGCGCACGCCGGCGGCCTCGAGCTCGGCCGTGAACCGCTCGTAGAGCGGCTCGGCCTGGTTGCCCTTCGCCGCGCGCGTCCAGGACGGCCGCCGGCCCTTCCGCACGTCGCCGTACAGCGTGAACTGGCTGACGACGAGCGCCGGGGCACCGGCGTCGGTGAGGGACCGCTCGCCGTCGAGCATGCGGAGCCCGGCCACCTTGCGGGCCACCTGGACGGCCTCGGCCTCGGTGTCGTCGACGGTCACGCCGAGCAGGATCACCAGCCCCTCGCCCTCGAAGGAGCCGACGACTTTGCCGTCGACGGTCACGGACGCGGAACGGGCGCGTTGCAGAACGGCTCTCATGCAGCCATTCTGCAACGCGCCCGGAACCGGTCCGCGTCAGCGGATCACTGACGACGGGTCGGATTCACCTCGTACACGGTGGTCGAGCCGGAGACCTCGTTGGCGACGATCAGCAGGGCGGTGCCGGAGGGGGACTCGTCGGCCGGCACGAAGGTCAGGCCCTCGGCGCCCATGTCACCCAGGCCGGCCGTGGCGTCGTCGCCCGCGGCATCCCAGTCACGGTCGTTGACGTAGTCCACGTAGGTGGCGTTCCGCGGGTCGGTGATGTCGAAGACCACCACGCCGCCGATGCGCTCGAGGCCCACGAACGCGTAGGTGCGGCCCTGGATCGTGCCCACCACTACGGACTCGGGCTCGGGGCCCTTGTCATCCGAACGGGAGTCCCCGGACGGGGTCTCGTCGTTGTTCGCGTTGAACGCGTGCTCCGGCAGCTCGCCGGCGGCCACGAGCCGGGCGATCTGCTCCTCGATCATGCCGGCGGAGTCGAACAGGCGGGTGCCGTCCGCGGTGTAGATGGAGAAGGACCGGCCGCCCAGTGTGGTCAGGGAGGAGTGGCACTCGCGCTCAGAGTCGTAGCCGAGGTCGGTGAGCACCTTCAGGCGGCCCAGGGCATCCTTCTTCTGCAGGGCCTTGGCCCCCGGGAACTCGGCGGCGCACAGGTCCAGGTCGCTGACGCGCTCGGAGTCGTTGAAGTCGCCCCACTCCCGCCCGTCACCCTCGTTGGCGGTGACGACCAGGTTCTGACCGCGCCAGCGGTACGTGTCGATGCCGTCGGGCATGGGCAGGCCGTCGACCGGCCAGTGGCCCAGCTCGATGCCGCCGTCCTTGTCCGAGGCGTCCAGCACGCCCTCGGTGGACCAATCGGTGGGCGTCAGCGCCCAGAGGTCCTCCAGCGTGGCGGACTTCAGGTCCACGACGGCGACGGCGTTGGCCTCCTGCACGGACACGTAGGCGGTGCGTCCGGTCGGGTCGACGGTGACGTACTCCGGCTCGAGGTTGCGAGCCACCCGACCGGCGGGCTCGTGACCGGCGGGCACCGCCATATCGGGGCCGGAGACGCGCACGCCGGCGGGCAGGGCGGTGCCGGCGTCGTAGGCACGGAAGTCCACGGTGCGCACCGCGTCCTGGGTCAGGCGGGAGAACTGCCGGGCGTTCTTCGGTACGGAGACCACGGAGATCGTGCCCTCCGGGTCGACGGAGAAGTCGTCGGCCGGTTCGCCCTCGTTGGCGACCACCACGTACGCCCCGTTCGGGGAGAAGGCCAGCGAGTCCGGCAGGGCACCCACCCGCACGCCGCCGAGGTAGCGCAGGGTGGTGGTGTCGAAGAACACGACCCAGCCGTGGTCGGTCTTCTCGGCGGCCTCGACGGCGACGGCCATCACACCGCCGGAGACAGCGACGGAGTTCACCGTGGCGCCCTTGTCCGTGACGGAGCCGTCCGCGGTGCGCAGGCCCTCGGCGGAGAGGGTCCGCTCGGCCACGGGGGCGGCGTCGGCGCCCAGGCGCATGACGTCGACGGCGCCGCGCTGCGCATTCACCACGAACAGGCGGCCGGAGACCGCGTCGAAGGCCGGGATCTCGGCGGCGGACTCGCCGAACACGCCGGTCTCGTGGGTGCCGGCGCGGGTGAGCTCGATGCTCTTGCCGGACGGGTTGGCGGCGATGGCGGCGCGCTGGGCCGTGGCCGAGTGCGGGGCGGGCGCGCTGAGGGAGGCCGGGGCGAGGAAGGCCGTGGACAGGGTCGCGGCGGTGACGGCCGTGGCGAGGCGTGCGAGGCGAGGCATGGATGCTCCAGTCAGGGCAGGGAGGCGGAGGACGGGGTCACCCCATCGCACGGATGTGAACGGTCCGTGACGTCCCGGCCAGCGCGCGGTGTCCCGCGGGTGTCGACGCCCCGGACGCCCCGCGTGCCGTCCGCCGAGGTCAGTCCTCGCTCGGCAGCCCCGCGAGCACCCGCACCGTCGTGAGGTTCCGGGCCGTGCCGCGCACCCCGAGCGCCCGGTCGAGGCGGGCCGGAGTGAGCGGGGAGTCGGCGACCCCCGCGGCGCAGCGCATCCACAGCAGCCGTCCCTCCAGGGCCGTGCGATCCGGCCCCGCGGGTCGGTCGTCCCCGTGGTCGAGCGCGGCCAGGGCGGCGGCCGCCTCGGGTGCGGGGTCGTCCTCGAGCACGGTGAGCTGCGTGCGTTTCGGCTCGCCGCCGGCCCAGGGGAGCGCGTCGTGCAGCTCCAGGGCGCGCCGGAGCGTGCCCACGTCCACGAGGACCACGGGGACGTCGAGGCCGCCCTCCTCACGCGCCCGTCGCGCGAACCCCTGCCGCACGCCCTCCGCGGCTGCGTCGGAGGACGCCCGGAACAGGACGTTGCCGCTGGCCAGGTGGGTGGTGACCGCCTCCCCGCCGGCGGCCTGGGCCCAGCGGATCAGCGTGTCCTTGCCGACACGGTTGCTCCGCCCCACGTTGATCCCGCGCAGCAGCAGGACGTGGGTGTGGTCGGTGCGCGGGGCGGCGGGGCTCATGCGGCCATGATGCCACCCACGCCCCCGCGGGCCGAGGACTACCCTGGACCCGATGGACGACCTCTTCAGCGCCGCCCACAACGGGGCCGACGACGACGGCCCGGCCGGCACCGTGGCCGCCCCGCACCCCGGCGCACCGCTGGCCGTGCGCATGCGCCCGCGCACGCTGGATGACGTGCTGGGCCAGCGGCACCTCATGCGGCCGGGCTCCCCGCTGCGCAAGCTCGCCGAGCCCGATCCGGACTCCGCCGCGGGACCGAGCTCGGTCATCCTCTACGGGCCTCCGGGCATCGGCAAGACGACGCTGGCCCACGTGATCGCCCGCGCCCCCGGGCGCACGTTCACGGAGCTGTCCGCGATCACGGCCGGTGTGAAGGACGTGCGGCAGGTGATGGAGCAGGCCCAGCGCGAACGGGACCTCTACGGGCGCACCACCGTCCTGTTCCTCGATGAGATCCACCGCTTCTCCAAGGCGCAGCAGGACGCGCTGCTGCCGGGCGTCGAGAACCGCTGGGTCGTGCTGGTGGCCGCGACCACGGAGAACCCGTCCTTCTCCGTGATCGCACCCCTGCTCTCCCGGTCGCTGCTGCTCACGCTGCGTCCCCTCACGGACGACGACATCGTCGGGCTGCTGGACCGTGCCGTGACCCAGGAGCGCGGGCTCAACGGCGCCGTGGTGCTCCAGGACGACGCGCGGGACTACCTGGTGCGGATGGCCGGCGGCGACGCGAGGCGGGCGCTCACGGTGCTGGAGGCCGCGGCCGGCGTCGCCCTGGACAAGGCGCGCGAGGCCGGCCGGGCGGGGGAGGGCGCCGTCGCGGTCACGGACGAGGACGCCGCGCAGGCGATGGACCACCACGTCCAGCGCTACGACAAGGACGGCGACCAGCACTACGACGTGATCAGTGCCTTCATCAAGTCCATCCGCGGCTCGGACGTGGACGCGTCGATGCACTACCTCGCCCGGATGCTGGAGGCGGGGGAGGACCCCCGGTTCATCGCCCGGCGGCTGATCATCTCCGCGTCCGAGGACGTGGGCATGGCCGACCCGACCGCGCTGCAGACCGCCGTGGCCGCCGCCCAGGCCGTGCAGCTGATCGGCATGCCGGAGGGACGCATCATCCTGGCGCAGGCCGTGACGCATCTGGCCACCGCGCCGAAGTCCAACGCGAGCTACACCGCCGTGAACGAGGCGATCGCGGACGTGCGGGCCGGCCACACGGGCGCGGTGCCGGCGCACCTGCGGGACGCGCACTACCCCGGCGCGGCGGCCCTCGGCCACGGCCAGGGCTACGTCTACAGCCACGACGAGCCGCACGCCGTCGCCCGTCAGCAGTACGCGCCGGACCCCCTGGTCGGGAGGGACTATTACCGGCCCAAGCCCATCGGACACGAGAAGCGGCTCACCGAGCAGGTGGCCGCGCTGCGCCGGATCATCCGCGGCGACTGAGCGCGCGCCGGGCCCGAGGGCGGACGCCTCGGGCGGCCGCGCGGAATAAAGACCCCGGATCACCGGTTGTCCAGGGATGAGCGGGGCGGTCGACGTCGGCCCGCCGACTCCTCGCCCGCTCGCGCCCCCATGCACCACCGACGCACAGAAGGAACAGAAGGAGCCGCCCCCATGACCCAGTCCACTCCGCAGCAGTCCACCCCCCAGCACACCGCCGCGCAGCAGCCGGCCCCGTACGGCCGCCCCGGCGCCGGCGGCCCCGCCCTCCCGCAGGCCGACTACCGCATCCTGCGCTCCGTCCCGGCCTACGCCGAGGCCCAGGCCCTCGTGGACCAGCTCTCCGACGCCGGGTTCCCCGTGGAGCGCGTGCGCATCGTGGGCACCGGGCTGCGCTCCGTGGAGCAGGTCCTGGGCCGGATGACCACCGGCAAGGCCGCCGTCCGCGGCGGGCTGCAGGGCCTGTGGTTCGGCCTCCTGCTCGGCCTGCTCTTCTCGATCTTCGCCCCCGGCTTCGGGTTCCTCTGGATCCTGCTGATCTCCCTGGGCCTGGGCGCCCTGTGGGGGGCCGTCTTCGGGGCGATCGGCCACGCGGCCACCGGCGGCAGGCGCGACTTCACGTCCCTGCAGACCATGGAGGCCGAGTCGTACGACGTGCTGGTCGAGGCCTCCCACCTGGACCAGGCCGGTCAGCTCCTCGGCGCGGACCCCGGCACCGCGGCCACGCCGCGCGCCTGAGCCCCGGCCCGCCCCGTCGTCGTCGCTCTGGTAAGGTGGACCGGTCTGGCAGGCGCTGCGCCCCGGACGCATCCCCCTCGAACGGTCCACGGGACACCCGCGTGCCCGGTCGAGGGACGCGCAGCGCATCAGTGGATGACGGGCGGCGGCACGCCCCTCAGCTCTCCTCAGGATCGCGGGGAGGCCAGGTTCGAGTCCCCTTGACCCGTGTGCCCCGGCGCGCGGACGAGACCTCGAGACAAACCCGAACCGTGCCGCACGTCAAGGAAAGGCAGGTCCACCATGAGTGGCAACCTTCGCACCCGCCGCACCGTGCGGCACTCCCGCGCCCTGGGCATCGCGCTGACCCCCAAGGCCGAGAAGTACATGGAGCGTCGTCCGTACGGCCCCGGCCAGCACGGCCGTGCCCGCCGCAAGCAGGACTCGGACTACGCGGTGCGCCTCAAGGAGAAGCAGCGTCTGCGCGCCCAGTACAACATCCGCGAGGCCCAGATGCGCCGCTACTTCGAGGAGGCCAAGCGCACCGCCGGCCTGACCGGTGAGAACCTGGTCGAGCTCCTCGAGCAGCGCCTCGACGCCCTCGTGCTGCGTGCCGGCTTCGCCCGCACCATCCAGCAGGCCCGTCAGCTCGTCGTGCACCGCCACATCCTGGTGGACGGCAAGCGCGTGGACGTCCCCTCGTTCCGCGTGAAGGAGGGCCAGATGATCCACGTGCACGAGCGCTCGGAGAAGATGGTCCCCTTCCAGCTGGCCGCCGCCGGCGCCCACCAGCAGGTCCTGCCCGCCACCCCGGGCTACCTGACCGTGGAGATCGACAAGCTGCGCGCCACCCTCACCCGTCGCCCGAAGCGCTCCGAGGTCCCCGTGACCTGCGAGGAGCAGCTCGTGGTCGAGTACTACGCGCGCTGATCCGCCGCGGCCGGGTCCGTCCCGGACGACGGCGCCCCGCGCGTCCCGCAGGCCCGGTCACCTCTCGGAGGTGACCGGGCCTGCGGCGTCCCCCGGGCCCGCCGCCGGGGATCGGCGCCGCGCCCGGTAAGGTGGGGCCGGAATCCCTGCCGTCCGAAGGAGGCCCCCGCCATGCTCCGCTCGCTGCTGCTCGTCGGCGCCGGCGCCGCATCCGGCTGGTTCGCACACCGCGCCCTCGGCGACCGTGCCCACCCGGCCACCGACGCGACCGACGCGCCGACGTCTGACCCTGGCTCCGCGGGGGGGCGCGCGGGGTTCTCCGCCCGCCTGGACCCGGAGCGTCTGGCCCGCCAGGCCGGTGAGGCCGCCGCCGACGCCGCGGCGGCCGCCCTGCAGGACGGTGCCCGGCGCCTGGCCGAGCGCGTCCGCGCCGAGGCCCCCTGGGCCGCGCCCTACCTGCCCCACACGGGGCCGATCATCTCCGGGGAGACCGTGGAGCCGCCGTCGCACGGCGCCGCCCGCCCCCAGACCACCACCACGCAGAAGGACACCCCCGCATGAAGTCCCAGGAGATCGCCCGCCGCTGGACCGCCTTCTTTGAGTCCAGGGGGCACCGCGTGGTGCCGTCGGCGTCGCTCGTCTCGCCGGATCCGTCGCTGCTGTTCACGGTGGCCGGCATGGTCCCGTTCATCCCGTACTTCCTGGGGGAGCAGACCCCGCCGAGCCCGCGCGTCGTCTCGGTGCAGAAGTGCATCCGCACCGCGGACATCGAGGAGGTCGGCAAGACCGTCCGCCACGGCACCTTCTTCCAGATGTGCGGCAACTTCTCCTTCGGCGACTACTTCAAGGAGACGGCCATCCCGATGGCCTGGGAGCTGCTGACGTCCTCGGTCGAGGACGGCGGCTTCGGCCTGGACCCCGAGCGCCTCTGGGTCACCGTGTACCGCGAGGACGACGAGGCCGAGCGCATCTGGCGCGAGGACGTGGGCGTCCGTCCCGAGCGCATCCAGCGCATGGGCAAGGACGACAACTACTGGAACACCGGCCAGCCCGGCCCGGGCGGCCCCTGCTCGGAGATCTTCTACGACCGCGGCCCCGCGTACGGCGTCGACGGCGGCCCGGCCGCGGACGACACCCGCTACATCGAGATCTGGAACCTCGTGTTCATGCAGTACCGCCTCTCCGCGGTGCGCTCGAAGGACGACTTCGACATCGCCGGCGAGCTCGAGCACAAGAACATCGACACCGGTCTCGGCCTCGAGCGGCTCGCCATGATCCTCCAGGGTGTGGAGAACATGTACGAGACGGACCAGGTCCGCCCCGTGCTCGACCGCGCCGCGCAGCTGGCCGGCCGCTCCTACACCTCCACCGAGGACCCGGCCGACCCGCACTACGACGACGACGTCCGCCTGCGCATGGTGGCCGACCACGTGCGCTCGGCCCTGATGCTGATCAGCGACGGCGTGCGCCCCGGCAACGAGGGCCGCGGCTACGTGCTGCGCCGCCTCATCCGCCGCGTCGTCCGCGCCCTGCGCCTGATGGGCGTCACCGAGCCCGTTTTCCCTGAGCTGCTGCCGGTCTCCCGGGACGCGATGAAGGGCACCTACCCGGTGGTCGCGGACGAGTTCGAGCGCATCTCCCGGATCGCCTACGCCGAGGAGAAGGCGTTCCTGCGGACCATCGCCGCGGGCACGGCCCGCCTCGACGCCGCGGTGGGCCAGGCCCGCTCGGCGGGCGGCGGCATCGCGGGCCCGGACGCGTTCGAGCTGCACGACACCTACGGCTTCCCGATCGAGCTGACGCTGGAGATCGCGGAGGAGGCCGGCGTCGCCGTGGACGAGGCCGGGTTCCGCGCCCTCATGGCCGAGCAGCGCGACCGCGCCCGCGCGGACGCCAAGGCCAAGAAGGCCGGCCACACGGACACCGCCGTGTACCAGCGCCTGCGCGCCGAGGGCCAGACCCACTTCACCGGCTACACCGAGCACACCACCGAGTCCGTGGTGCGCGGCCTGCTGCAGAACGGCGAGGAGGTCGCGTCCGCCGGCGCCGGCACGGAGCTCGAGCTCGTCCTGGACGCCACGCCGTTCTACGCGGAGTCCGGCGGCCAGGCCGCGGACACCGGCCTGATCACCGGCGACGGCTTCCGCCTCGAGGTGCTCGACGTGCAGGCCCCCGTGAAGGGGCTGTCCGTGCACAGGGTCAAGGTCCTCGACGGCGAGGTCGCCGCCGGTGCGCAGGCCCTCGGCGCGATCGACCTGCAGCGCCGCCTCGACGGCGAGAAGGCCCACTCCGGCACCCACCTGGTGCACGCCGCACTGCACCAGATCCTCGGCCCCGAGGCCACCCAGTCCGGCTCCTTCAACAAGGAGGGCTACCTGCGCTTCGACTTCCGCTGGGCCGAGGCGCTCTCGGCCGGGGCCCGCTCCGAGGTCGAGGACGTGGTGAACATCGCCATCCGCGACGACCACGCCGTGCTCACCCAGGAGATGAGCCTCGAGGAGGCGCGCGCACTCGGCGCGATGAGCCTGTTCGGCGAGAAGTACGGCGACCGGGTGCGCGTCGTGGAGATCGACGGCGCCTGGTCCCGCGAGCTGTGCGGCGGCACCCACGTGGGCCGCACCGCGCAGATCGGCTCGCTGACCCTGCTCGGCGAGCAGTCCGTGGGCTCGGGCAACCGCCGCGTCGAGGCGCTCGTCGGCCTGGACTCGTTCCGCCACCTCGCCGCGGAGCGCACCCTCGTCTCCGAGCTCTCGGAGATGTTCAAGGCCCCGGCCGAGGAGCTCAAGGACCGCATCGGCGCCACCCTGGACCGGCTCAAGGCGGCCGAGAAGCAGGTCGCGGAGCTGCGGGCCCAGGCGCTGCAGGCCCAGGCCGGGCAGCTCGTCGGGCAGGCCCAGGACGTCACGACGTCCGCCGGGACGTCGGTGCGGGTGCTGGCGCACCACGTCGGCGACGTGGCCGGGGACCAGCTGCGTTCCCTCGTGCTGGACCTGCGCGCCCGGATCGAGTCGGCCGGCGGCAACGCGGCGGGCACGCCCGTGCTCGTGGCCCTCACGGCCGAGGCCAAGGGCCGGCCCCTCGTGGTCGTGGCGACCAACGAGGCCGCCCGCGCGGCCGGCCTCAAGGCGGGCGCCATGGTCAAGACCGCCACCGGCGTGCTCGGCGGCGGGGGCGGAGGCAAGGACGACGTCGCCCAGGGCGGCGGCCAGGACGTCACGCGCGTCGGGGACGCGCTCGAGGCCGTCGTCGCCGCGGTGCGCGCGGCCTGAGGCGGACGTGAGCGCAGGTCAGGACGGGGCCGCCGTGGCGAGCGACGCCGTGCGCCGGGGGCGCACCCTCGGCGTCGACGTCGGACGTGCCCGCGTGGGCGTCGCGTCGGCCGACCCCGACGGCCTGATCGCCACCCCCGTGGCCACCCTGCGGCGGGATGCGCGTCGACGTCGTGACGTGGACGAGCTCGTCGCCCACGCACGCGAGCTCGACGTCGTCGCCGTGTACGTCGGCCTGCCGGTGAATCTGCGGGGCGAGCACACGCCGTCCACGCAGGACGCCCTCGACTACGCGGACGCCGTCGCCGCCGCCCTGGTCGAGGCGGGCCACCCCGTGCCGGTCCGGCTCGTCGACGAGCGGCTCAGCACGGTCTCCGCGCAGGCCGGACTGCGGGCCGCGGGCCGGTCCGTCAAGGACAGCCGCGGCGTGATCGACCAGGCGGCCGCCGTCGCGATCCTGCAGGCCGTCGTGGACGAGCAGCGCCGCACCGGCCGCTGGGCCGGCCAGGACCGGGAGCAGATCCGGTGACCGGCGACCACCAGCACGCGCGGCGTGAGGACCACTGGGACGATCTGCTCGGCGACGAGGCCGACGTCCACGACGACCTCGACGTGTTCGGCTTCGCCCACGGCGAGGCGGACGAGGCCGATCTCGGCGCCCCGTCCCAGCCGGTCGACGCGGCCGGCCCATGCCGGCCCCGCACGTTCCTGCGTCGCCGGGGCTCCGGGTCCCACCCGGCCCCGCGGGTCGATCGCGGCGCCGGCCGGCGGCGGACCGCGCTGGTGCTGGGCACGGTGCTCGTGGCGTTCGCCGTCGTGGTCGGGCTGATCGTGCGCGGCTTCCTGAGCGGCCCCGACCACACGGCCGTCGAGGGTGACGAGGTGACGTTCTCGGTGGGGCCGGGCGAGGACCTGGGCTCCGTGGCGGCCCGCCTGGACCGGGCCGGCATCGTGGCCTCCGCCCGTGCGTTCGAGCGCGCTGCCCGGGACACGGACAGCGGTCTCGTGCGGTCGGGGGACTTCGTGCTGCGCGAGCGGATGCCCGCGGCCGAGGCCCTCGCGGTGCTCCAGGGCGCCACGGACGGGGCCGTGCACTACGTGCTCGTGGAGCGCGGCCGGCGGCTCACCGAGGTGCTGGACGCCGTCGCCGAGGCCACGGGGCTGCCCCGCGAGGAGCTCGAGGCCGCCGCCCAGGACCCGACCCGCTACGGCGTCCCCGGGGAGGCGGGCACGCTCGAGGGCTGGCTCGACGCGGGGGAGTACCGCCTCCCCGTCGACGCCACCGCCGAGCAGGTGCTCGACGCCCTGATCCGGCCCACCCTCGCCGAGCTCGACGCCCTCGACATCCGCGACCCGGCCGACCAGCAGCGCGTGCTCACGATCGCCTCCATCCTCGAGGCGGAGGCCCTGCCCCAGGACTACCGGCAGGTCGCCGGCGCCATCGAGAACCGCCTCGCCCCGGACAACACCGAGACGCACGGCCTCCTGCAGATCGACGCCACCGTCACGTACGGCCTCGGCGTGCGCAGCCTCAGCTTCACCTCGGGCCAGCGCCAGGACGCCTCGAACCCCTACAACACGTACGTGCACCCGGGCCTGCCACCGGGTCCGATCGGCATGCCCTCCGACGCGGCCGTCGAGGCCGCCCTCGACCCGGCCGAGACGGACGCCTACTACTGGGTGACCACGGACATCGGCACCGGCCACACCGAGTTCTCCCGCACCTATGAGGAGCACCAGCAGCACGTGCGCACCCTGCAGCGCTACTGCGCCTCCAATCCGGGGGTGTGCTGATGCGCCCCGTGCTGCGCGCGGCGGTCCTGGGCCGGCCGATCGCCCACTCGCTCTCCCCGGTGCTGCACACGGCCGCCTACCGGGTCCTGGGCCTCGACGTCGACTACGGCCGCCGTGACCTGGGCGAGGACGAGGTGCTCGCCTTCGCGGCCGAGCACCTCGGCGCCCCGGGCGCGGCCGACGGCGGCGCGGCCGCGGCCCGCGGGCAGGACTGGCTCGGCTGCTCCGTCACCATGCCGCTGAAGCGGGCGGTCGTCGCCGCCGCCGGGCACGTCAGCGACCGTGTCCGGCTCCTGGGCAGCGCGAACACCCTCGTGCGCGACCACCCCTCCGCGCCCGGGGTCGTCCACGCCGAGAACACGGACGTGGACGGCATCCTCGGCGCCCTCGCCGCGGCCGGCCTCGACCGTGCCGCCCGGGGCGGGACCCTCGGCGTCCTCGGGAACGGGGGGACCGCGACGGCGGCCGTCCTCGCCGCCGCCACGCTCGGCGCGGACGCGGTGCTCTTCGGCGTCCGCGACGCCGCCCGCGCCGCCGAGGTGACGGCCCTGGCCGACGCGCTCGGGCTGCGCTGGGCGACCCTGACCCAGGCGGATCTGCTCCGGCGGGCGCCGGGGCTGCGTGCCGTCGTCGCCACCCTGCCGCCGCGCGCCGCGGACGCCCTGGCCGCACACGTGCCGGCCGACGCCGCCCTGCCGCCCCTGCTGGACGCGGCCTACGACCCGTGGCCTTCCGTGCTGGCGTCCGCCTGGTCCCGGGAGGTCGGTCCGGTGGCGTCCGGGCTGTCCATGCTGCTGCACCAGGGCATCCAGCAGGTCCGGCTGTTCACGGCCCGGCCCCGCGCCGCGGCCGGGATGCCCGAGCCGGACTGGGCGGCGGTGACGCGCGCCGCGGCGGACGCCCTGGGGCCGGCCGCCGGCTGAGTGCCGGACGCCGCACCCGGCGCGTCCCGTCCGGTCACACGTGGCGGCGCGGTGCCCCGTGCGTGAGAGACTGCACGCCATGGTGCGCTGGTTGACAGCGGGGGAGTCTCACGGCCCCGCGCTCACAGGAATCGTTGAGGGACTGCCGGCCGGGATCCCGGTCACGACGCAGGACGTGCAGGACGCGCTCGCGCGCCGCCGCCTGGGGTACGGGCGCGGCGCGCGCATGAAGTTCGAGCAGGACGCGGTGACGATCCTCGGCGGCGTCCGCCACGGCCGCACCCTCGGCTCGCCCGTGGCGATCCAGGTGGGCAACACGGAATGGCCCAAGTGGGAGAAGGTGATGGCCGCCGATCCCGTCCCCGCGGAGGAGCTCGACGGTCTGGCCCGCAACGCGGCGCTCACCCGCCCACGGCCCGGCCACGCCGACCTGACCGGCATGCAGAAGTACGGCTTCGACGAGGCCCGCCCCCTCCTCGAGCGCGCCTCGGCCCGTGAGACCGCCGCCCGTGTGGCCCTGGGCACCGTCGCCCGCGCCTTCCTCGGCGAGCTCGGCGTGCGGATCGTCTCCCACACCGTGGCCTTCGGGGAGGCCGCCCTGCCGGAGGGCCACCCGTTCCCCGTCCCCGAGGACGAGGCCCGCCTCGACGCCGACCCGGTCCGCTGCCTCGACCCGCAGACCTCCGCGGCGATGGTCGCCGAGGTCGACGACGCCCACCGCGCCGGGGAGACCCTCGGCGGCGTCGTGGAGGTGCTGGCGTACGGCGTGCCGATCGGCCTGGGCTCCCACGTGCACTGGGACCGCCGCCTCGACGCGCGGCTGGCGGGGGCGCTCATGGGCATCCAGGCGATCAAGGGCGTGCAGGTCGGCGACGGGTTCGCCACGGCCGCCCGACGCGGCTCCGCCGCCCACGACGGGATCGCCCGCGGCGCGGACGGCCGCCCCCGGCGCACGAGCGACCGGGCCGGCGGCATCGAGGCCGGCATGTCGACGGGCGAGCTGCTGCGCGTGAGCGCCGCGATGAAGCCGATCGCCACGGTGCCGCGCGCACTGCCCACGGTCGACGTCGCCACGGGCGCGGAGACCACGGCCCACCATCAGCGCTCCGACGTGGCGGCCGTGCCCGCCGCGGGCATCGTCGCCGAGGCCATGGTCGCCCTCGTCCTGGCCGACGCGATGCTCGAGAAGTTCGGCGGCGACTCCGTGGCCGAGACGCGCCGCAACCTCGAGGCGTTCCAGGCCGCGGTCCCCGCCTTGCCGGAGCCGGGCGCCGACGTCGTGGCGGACGGCCCGATGGGCGACCCCCTGCCGTGACCGACACCCCCGGGACCGCGCCGGCCCCGGGACCGGACCCGAGCACGCGTCCCGTCCCCGGGCCCGTCACTGTGTGCCCGTGGGAGGGCATGACCGGTGCCCTCGAGGCGCGCCTGACGGCCGCGGCCACGGTGGCCGCCGCGGCCGACGAGGACCCGGCCGCGCGCCCGGCCCGCCGGGTCGTCCTCGTCGGCCCGATGGGGGCCGGGAAGACGACGGTCGGCCGGGCCCTGGCCGCCGTGACCGGGCTGCCCTTCGTGGACTCCGACGAGCTGTTCATCCAGGTGCACGGCCCGATCCCGGAGTTCTTCGCCGAGCACGGCGAGGCCGCGTTCCGGGCGGAGGAGGCGCGCGTCATCGGCCATGTGCTCGGCCGACCCGCCCCGTGCGTCCTCTCGTGCGGCGGCGGCGCCGTCCTGCATCCGGGCACCCGCCGCGCGCTGGCCGGGCCGGACTCCGACGTCGTCTACCTCGCGGTCGGAGAGGAGGAGGCGCTGCGCCGCGTGGGCGGCGGCGCGGGCCGCCCCGTCCTGGCCGGAGACCCCGCCGGGACCTGGCGGCGCATCCTCGCCGAACGCGAGGGGCTGTACCGCGAGGTCGCCGACCTCGTGCTCGACACCACAGGCCTGACGGCCGCCGAGGCGGCCTGGCGTATCGTGGGGGACGCCCACCGCCCCCGAAGGAGTGAGTCACACCCATGACCGACCGTGAGCCGGACATCACCGAGCAGGAGACCCCGGGGGCGGCGCCCGCGGCCGCTCCGGCCGCACCCGAGGACGTGACGGTCATCCCCGTGGCCGGCGGCCACGAGGCGGCCGTGCACGGCGGCTACGACGTGGTGGTGGGCCGGGGCCTGCTCGCGCGCCTGCCGGACATGCTCGGCCCGACCGTCCGACGCGTGCTGGTCATCCATCCGCGCGCCCTCCGGGCCACCGGCGACGTCGTCAAGAACGACCTCGAGGCCGTGGGCCTGACCGCACTGACCGCCGAGATCCCGGACGCCGAGGAGGGCAAGCACCTGCAGGTGGCCGGGTTCTGCTGGCAGGTGCTCGGCCAGAACGACTTCACCCGGTCGGACGCGATCGTCTCCGTGGGCGGCGGCGCCGTGTCCGACCTGGCCGGCTTCGTGGCGGCCACGTGGCTGCGCGGCATCCGCGTCGTGCACATGCCCACCACCCTGCTGGGCATGGTGGACGCGGCGGTGGGCGGCAAGACCGGCATCAACACCGCCGAGGGCAAGAACCTGGTGGGGGCGTTCCACAATCCGGCCGGCGTGCTGGCCGACCTGGACACGCTGCTCACCCTGCCGGCCAACGAGCTGATCTCCGGCCTGGCCGAGGTCGTGAAGTGCGGCTTCATCGCCGACCCCGCGATCCTCGACCTCATCGAGGAGGACCCGGCCCAGGCCCAGAACCCGCACTCCGCGCGGCTGCGCGAGCTGATCGAGCGCTCGATCCGGGTGAAGGCGGACGTCGTCTCCCGCGACCCCCGCGAGTCGGGGGCCCGCGAGGCGCTGAACTACGGCCACACGATGGGCCACGCGATCGAGCTCGCCGAGCGCTACCAGTGGCGCCACGGCGCCGCGGTGTCCGTGGGGCTGGTCTTCGCTGCCGAGCTGGCCCGCTCCCTCGGCCGGCTCGACGACGCCACCGCGGACCGGCACTGGTCGGTGCTGACGGCCCTGGGCCTGCCCGTCTCCTACCGCGGGGACCGGTGGCAGACCCTGCTCGAGGGCATCCGCCGGGACAAGAAGAACCGCGGCGACCAGCTGCGCTTCGTCCTGCTGGACGGGCTCGCGCAGCCCACCACCGTGGACATCCCGGACGCGTCCCTGCTCTTCGCGGCGTACCAGGAGATCGCGGAGTGAGCCGCCGCTGACCCCGGCCCCGCGCGGGGCCTCCCGTAGACTGGCCCGCGCACATCCAAGACCCCACCCACTCCAGGCGGACCCGTGACGGTCCGCGAGACCGATCGGGAGCACACACGTGGCAACGAGCAACGACATCAAGAACGGCGCCGTCCTGAAGCTGGAGGGCCAGCTCTGGAACGTCACCGAGTTCCAGCACGTCAAGCCGGGCAAGGGCGGCGCGTTCGTCCGCACCAAGATGAAGAACATCACCACGGGCAAGGTCGTGGACAAGACCTTCAACGCCGGCGCCAAGGTCGAGTTCGCCACCGTCGACCGCTCCGACTACCAGTACCTCTACCAGGACGGCGCGGACTACGTGTTCATGGACGTCAAGGACTACGACCAGATCACCGTGCCCGGGGCCGTGGTCGGCGACGCCGCGAAGTACATGCTCGAGAACACCCAGGTCGTCATCGCCCTGCACGAGGGCACGCCGCTGTACCTCGAGATGCCGGCGTCCGTGGTCCTGGAGATCACCTACACCGAGCCGGGCCTGCAGGGGGACCGCTCGTCCGCCGGCACCAAGCCCGCCACCGTGGAGACCGGCGCCGAGATCCAGGTGCCGCTCTTCGTGGAGCAGGGCACCCGCGTCAAGGTCGACACCCGCACCGGCGACTACCTCGGCCGCGTCAATGACTGAGCGGGCCTCCGCCGGCTCCGCTGCCAAGCGGGGGACCACGGCGCGCAGCCGCTCCCGGCAGCGTGCGGTGGAGATCCTGTTCGAGGCCGAGCAGCGCGGCTCCACCGCGCTGGAGGGCATCCGCACCCGACGCGAGAGCACCGACCTGCAGGTGAACGCCTACACCCAGCGGCTCGTGGAAGGCGTCATCGCGGACCAGGAGCGGCTCGACGAGGCCCTGAGCTCCTACTCCCGCGGCTGGTCCCTGGACCGCATGCCCGCCGTCGACCGGGCGATCCTGCGCGTGGGGGCCTGGGAGCTGCTGTTCCAGGACGACGTGCCGGACGCCGTCGCCATCTCCGAGGCCGTCGCCCTGGCCGCCCAGCTGTCCACGGACGACTCGCCCGAGTTCGTCAACGGTCTGCTCGGCCGCCTGCAGCAGGTCAAGTCGACACTGCTCGCCTGAGCCGCCGAGAGCTCCGTCACGAGGCCCGTCCCGCACCGCGTCATCCGCGCCGTGGGGCGGGCCTCGCTGGTAGAGTAGGCGACGTCCCGCACGGGGGCCCACCGGCGCCCGGGGACGAACCACGCATCCTTTAAGAGCCGTCCTGTGAGGCGGGGAAGGAGGCGCCGGCATGGGAACTGATCCCGCCGCACCTCGTGCTGCCCGGACCGTGCTGTCCGCGTCCGAGATCGACCGGGCGCTGACCCGGATCGCCCACGAGATCCTCGAGTCCAACAAGGGTGCCGAGGGTCTCGTCCTGATGGGGATCCCGCGCCGCGGGGCGCCCCTGGCCCGGCGGCTCGGCGCCCTGCTGGCCCGCATCGAGCCGGCCTTCGACCCCACCGCCGCCGTCGGCGAGGTGGACGTGACGCTCTACCGCGACGACCTCCGCCGCGGCACGGCCCGCACCCCGATGCCCACCCGCCTGCCCGAGGTCCCCCTCGACGGCGCCGTCGTCGTGCTTGTGGACGACGTCCTCTTCTCCGGCCGCACCGTCCGGGCCGCCCTCGACGCGATCGCCGACCTGGGCCGCCCCGCCGCCGTGCGCCTGGCCGTCCTCGTGGACCGCGGGCACCGCGAGCTGCCCGTCCGGGCCGACTTCGTGGGCAAGAACCTGCCGACCTCCACCGCCGAGCGCGTTCAGGTCCGGCTCATGGAGGTCGACGGCCCCGAGGGCACCGGCGAGGTCACCGAGGACGCCGTGAGCATCGTCGACCGCGTCGCGACCCGGGAGGGCTGAGCCGTGCGCCACCTGCTGTCCACCGCCGACCTCTCCCGCGCCGACGCCCTCGCCGTCCTCGACACCGCCGAGGAGATGGCCGCCGTCAACCAGCGCGAGGTCAAGAAGCTGCCCGCCCTGCGCGGCCGCACCGTGGTGAACCTCTTCCTCGAGGACTCCACCCGCACCCGCATCTCCTTCGAGGCCGCCGCCAAGCGGCTCTCCGCGGACGTGATCAACTTCTCCGCGAAGGGATCGTCCGTCTCCAAGGGGGAGTCGCTCAAGGACACCGTCCAGACGCTCGAGGCCATCGGCGCGGACGCCATCGTGATGCGCCACTGGTCCTCGGGCGCGGCCCGCCAGCTGGCCGACTCCGGCTGGGTGCGCTCCGCCGTCGTGAACGCCGGCGACGGCACCCACGAGCACCCCACCCAGGCCCTCCTGGACGCCTTCACCCTGCGCCGGCGCCTCGCCGCGGCGACGGGAGAGGACCTGGTCGGCCAGGACCTGACCGGCATGCGCGTGGTGATCGTGGGGGACATCCTGCACTCGCGCGTGGCCCGGTCCAACGTGTGGCTGCTCAGCACGCTGGGCGCCCAGGTCACCCTGGCCGCCCCGCCCACCCTGCTGCCCGTCGGCGTGGCCGCGTGGCCGTGCCAGGTCACCTACTCGCTGGACGAGGCCCTCGACGCCGGCCCCGACGCCGTCATGATGCTCCGCGTCCAGGCCGAGCGGATGGGCGGCGCCTTCTTCCCGTCCGCGGGGGAGTACACCCGGACCTGGGGGCTGACCGACGACCGCTTCGCCCGCCTCACCGCCGGCCGCGGCGCCCTGCTCGACGAGCCCGTGGTCATGCACCCCGGCCCGATGAACCGCGGCCTGGAGATCAGCCCGGCGGCGGCGGACTCGCCCCGCAACACCGCCCTCGAGCAGGTCGCCAACGGCGTGTCCGTCCGCATGGCGGTCCTGCACCTCGTCCTCAACCACGACCAGGAGGTCCGCCCGTGAGCGCCCCCAGCCCCGCCCCCCTGCTGCTGCGCAGCGCGCGCCTGACCACGGGCGAGACCGCCGACGTGCTCGTCGCCGAGGGCCGGATCGCCGCCCTCGGCCCGGACGCCGCGACCCACGCCGCCGGCCTCGACCCGGCCCCCGAGGAGGTCGACTGCGCCGGCCTGGTGCTGCTGCCCGGGCTCGTCGACCTGCACACCCATCTGCGCCAGCCCGGCAAGGAGGACGCGGAGACGGTCGAGACCGGCACCCGCGCCGCCGCGATGGGCGGCTTCACCTCGGTCCACGCGATGGCCAACTCGACGCCGACGGCCGACACCGCCGGCGTGGTGGAGCAGGTGTGGCGGCTGGGCCGGGACGCGGGCTGGTGCGATGTGCACCCCGTGGGCGCGGTGACCGTGGGCCTGGCCGGCGAGGCCCTGGCCGACCTCGGCGCGATGGCCGACTCGCAGGCCCGCGTGCGGATGTTCTCCGACGACGGCATGTGCGTCCACGACGCCGTGCTGATGCGCCGGGCGCTCGAGTACGTGAAGTCCTTCGGCGGCTTCGTGGCCCAGCACGCGCAGGAGCCGAACCTCACCGCCGGCGCCCAGATGAACGAGTCCGAGCTCTCCGGCGTCCTCGGCCTGGCCGGCTGGCCCGCCGTGGCGGAGGAGGCCGTCATCGCCCGTGACGTGCTGCTGGCCCAGCACGTGGACTCCCGCCTGCACGTGTGCCACGTCTCCACGGCCGGCTCCGTCGAGCTGATCCGCTGGGCCAAGGCCCAGGGCGTGGCCGTGACCGCCGAGGTCACCCCGCACCACCTGCTGCTCACGGAGGAGCTCGTCCGATCCTACGACCCCGTGTTCAAGGTCAACCCGCCGCTGCGCCGCGAGTCCGACGTCCTGGCCCTGCGCGCCGGCCTGGCCGACGGCACCATCGACACCGTGGGCACCGACCACGCCCCGCACACCGCCGAGACCAAGCAGTGCGAGTGGACGGTCGCGGCGATGGGCATGACGGGCCTCGAGACCGCCCTGTCCGTGGTGCAGCAGGCGATGGTGGACACCGGCCTGATGGACTGGGCGGGCGTCGCCCGCGTGATGTCCACGGCGCCGGCCCGGATCGCCGGCCTGACCGACCAGGGCCAGGCCGACGAGCGCGGCGTCCCGCGCGTCGGCGCCGTGGCCAACCTCGTGCTCGTGGACCCGCGGGCCCGCCGCACCGTGGACCCCGAGCAGCACCTGACGAAGTCCCGCAACAGCCCGTACCGGGGCATGGAGCTGCCGGGCGCGGTGCGCCACACGGTCTATCGCGGCGCCCGCGTCGTCGCCGACGGCGCCCCCGCCCGGCCGTACCGCCACCCGGCCCTGACGGAGACGGGGGAGCGCGCGTGAGCATCACCCCCCTGGCCGCCGCCCTGGCGGCCCGACCCGTCCCCCCGCGGACCCCGACGAAGGACTACGCGGACGTGTGGCTGCCGGTGACCCTGGGCACCCTGGCCGTCGTCCTCGTGCTGCTCGGCCTGCTGGCCCTCGGGTGGCGGGCCCGCCGCCGGGCGCAGGCCGGGATCCCGGCCCCGGCCCCCGTGCCGACGGCCCTCTACGACGCCGAGCCGACGCTGTCCGCGGAGGGCATGCACGTGGGCACGGTGCGCGGCGAGGACCGACTGGACCGCGTGGCGGTGCACGGCCTGGGCCTGCGCTCGCGCGCCGTCCTCGAGGTCCACGACGCCGGCGCCCACCGCGGCCTGCTCGTGCTCCGCCCCGGGGCCGCCAACCTGTTCATCCCCGCGGACGACCTCGTCGAGGCCGGCCTGTCCGCGGGGATCGCCGGCAAGTTCGTCGAGCCGGGCGGGCTCGTCGCCTGGGGCTGGCGCCTCGGCGACGTCGAACTCACCTCCGCCTTCCGCCCCGACCGCCCCGAGGACCGCGACCGGCTCCTCGCCGCCCTGCAGACCATCATCGACCCCGCCCCGGCCGACCCGGCCGGCCGCGCAGGAGAAGGAGACCCCCGATGAGCACCCCCACCGACGACCTGGCCCTGCTCGTCCTCGAGGACGGCACCGTCCACCGCGGCCGGGCCTACGGCGCCCGCGGCCGCACCCTGGGCGAGGCCGTGTTCACCACGGGCATGACCGGCTACCAGGAGACCCTCACCGACCCGTCCTACGCGGGGCAGATCATCGTGCAGACCTCCCCGCACATCGGCAACACCGGGGTCAACGACGCCGACCGCGAGTCGCGGGCGATCTTCGCCGCCGGCTACGTGGTCCGCGACGCGGCCCGGCGTCCGTCCAACTGGCGCGCCGAGCGCACCCTCGACGAGGAGCTCGAGACGTTCGGCGTCGTCGGGATCCGCGAGGTCGACACCCGGGCCATCACCCGCCGCCTGCGCACCGAGGGCTCGATGCGCGCCGGCGTGTTCTCCGGCGAGCACGCCGCCCGCCCGGAGGCCGAGCTGCTGGCGGAGGTGCGCGCCCAGCCGTCGATGGCCGGCGCCCGCCTCGCGGAGTCCGTCACCACGGAGCAGCCGTACGTCATCGAGCCGGCCGAGCACGGCTGGGAGGGCGAGCCGATCGCCGAGATCGCCGCCCTCGACCTCGGCATCAAGGCCGCCACGCCGCGGCACCTGGCCTCCCGCGGCATCCGCGTGCACGTGCTGCCCGCGGCCACGGACCTGGCCGGCATCCGCGCCGTGGACCCGGACGGCGTCTTCCTGTCCAACGGCCCCGGCGACCCGGCCACGGCAGACGCCCAGGTGGAGCTGCTGCGCGAGGTCCTCGACGCCGGCCTGCCGTTCTTCGGCATCTGCTTCGGCAACCAGATCTTCGGCCGCGCGCTCGGCTTCGACACCTACAAGCTGAAGTTCGGCCACCGCGGCCCGAACCAGCCGGTGCTGGACAAGGCCACGGGCCGCGTGGCCATCACCTCCCAGAACCACGGCTTCGCCGTGGACGCCCCCCTCGGCGAGCCGATCGAGGCGCCGGAGTCGCGCTTCGGCCGCGTCGAGGTCTCCCACTGGTCCCTGAACGACCAGGTCGTCGAGGGCCTGCGCCTGCTCGACCGGCCCGCCTTCTCCGTGCAGTTCCACCCGGAGTCCGCGGCCGGCCCCAACGACACCCTCGACCTGTTCGACCGCTTCGTGCAGCTGCTCACCGAGCACCGCGCCGCCACCACCCCCGCCACCGAAGGAGCCTGATCCATGCCCAAGCGCACCGACCTGAAGTCCGTCCTGGTCATCGGCTCCGGCCCCATCGTGATCGGCCAGGCCGCCGAGTTCGACTACTCGGGCACCCAGGCCATCCGCGTCCTCAAGGAGGAGGGCGTCCGCGTCGTCCTCGTCAACTCCAACCCGGCCACGATCATGACCGACCCGGAGCTGGCCGACGCCACCTACGTCGAGCCCATCACCCCGGCCGTGGTCGCCAAGATCATCGAGAAGGAGCGCCCGGACGCCCTGCTGCCCACCCTGGGCGGCCAGACGGCGCTGAACACCGCCATCGCCCTCGACAAGGACGGGGTGCTCGAGCGCTTCGGCGTCGAGCTGATCGGCGCGAACATCGAGGCCATCGAGCTCGGCGAGAACCGCGAGCTGTTCAAGGGCGTCGTGGAGCGTGCCGGCGGCGAGTCCGCCCGGTCCCACATCGTGCACACGATGGAGGAGGCCCTGGCCGCCGTCGAGGACCTGAAGTACCCCGTGGTGGTGCGCCCCTCGTTCACGATGGGCGGCCTCGGCTCCGGCATGGCCTACGACGAGGCCGACCTGTACCGCATCTGCGGCGCCGGCCTGCAGTACAGCCCGACCTCCGAGGTCCTGCTCGAGGAGTCCATCCTCGGCTGGAAGGAGTACGAGCTGGAGATGATGCGGGACAAGAACGACAACGTCGTCGTCGTCTGCTCCATCGAGAACGTGGACCCCGTGGGCGTGCACACCGGCGACTCCATCACCGTGGCCCCGGCCATGACGCTGACGGACCGCGAGTACCAGAAGCTGCGGGACATCTCGATCAACGTCATCCGCGAGGTCGGCGTGGACACCGGCGGCTGCAACATCCAGTTCGCGGTGAACCCCGTGGACGGGCGCGTCGTCGTCATCGAGATGAACCCGCGCGTCTCCCGCTCCTCGGCGCTGGCCTCGAAGGCCACCGGCTTCGCGATCGCCAAGATCGCCACCAAGCTGGCCCTGGGCTACACGATGGACGAGATCCCCAACGACATCACCCAGAAGACCCCGGCGTCCTTCGAGCCGGTCCTGGACTACGTGGTCGTGAAGGTCCCGCGCTTCGCGTTCGAGAAGTTCCCGGCGGCGGATCCCACGCTGACCACCACCATGAAGTCGGTCGGCGAGGCCATGGCCATCGGCCGCAACTTCACGGAGGCCCTGCAGAAGGCCCTGCGCTCGCTCGAGCAGAAGGGCTCGGAGCTCGCGTTCCCGCAGGACGCCGACCCGCAGGCCCTGCTCGCGGCGGCGAGCACGGCCACCACCGACCGGCTCTCCCAGACCCAGCAGGCGCTCTACGCCGGCGCCACGATCGAGGAGGCCTTCGAGGCCACCGCGATCGACCCGTGGTTCCTGGACCAGTTCGTGCTCATCAACGAGGTCGCGGACGAGATCCGCGACGCCGAGGTCCTCGACGAGGCCCTGCTGCGCCGCGCCAAGCGGCACGGGTTCTCCGACGCCCAGATCGGCTCGCTGCGGCACATGGACGCCGCGGTCGTGCGCGGCGTGCGTCACGCCCTGGGCGTGCGCCCCGTCTACAAGACCGTGGACACCTGTGCCGCCGAGTTCGAGGCCTTCACCCCGTACCGGTACTCCAGCTACGACCTCGAGACCGAGGTCGCCCCGCACGAGGGCGAGTCGGTGATCATCCTCGGCTCGGGCCCGAACCGGATCGGCCAGGGCATCGAGTTCGACTACTCGTGCGTGCACGCCACCATGGCGCTGCGCGAGGCCGGCTACGAGACCGTGATGGTCAACTGCAACCCGGAGACGGTATCCACGGACTACGACATCTCCGATCGCCTCTACTTCGAGCCGCTCACGCTCGAGGACGTCCTGGAGGTCATCGCGGCAGAGGAGGCCTCCGGCGGCGTGCGCGGCGTCTTCGTGCAGCTCGGCGGCCAGACCCCGCTCAAGCTGGCCCAGCAGCTCGCCGACGCCGGCGTGCCGATCCTGGGCACCTCGCCCGCGGCCATCGACCTGGCCGAGCACCGCGGTGAGTTCGCGCTCGTGCTCGAGCGCGCGGGCCTGGTGGCGCCGAAGAACGGCACGGCCGTCTCCTTCGACGACGCCAAGCGCGTGGCGGACGAGATCGGCTACCCCGTGCTCGTGCGCCCCTCCTACGTGCTCGGCGGCCGCGGCATGGAGATCGTGTACTCCGAGGAGGCGCTGGCCCACTACGTGGCGCACGCGACGGAGATCACCCCCGACCAGCCGATGCTCGTGGACCGCTTCCTCGAGGACGCGATCGAGATCGACGTCGACGCCCTCTACGACGGCACCGAGCTGTACCTCGGCGGCGTCATGGAGCACATCGAGGAGGCGGGCATCCACTCGGGCGACTCCGCGTGCGTGCTGCCCCCCGTCACCCTGGGCCCGGACGTGCTCGAGCGCGTGCACCGCGCCACCGAGCGGATCGCGGCCGGCGTCGGCGTGCGCGGCCTGATCAACATCCAGTTCGCGCTCGCCTCGGACGTGCTGTACGTGATCGAGGCGAACCCGCGCGCCTCGCGGACCGTGCCGTTCGTCTCGAAGGCCACGGGCGTCCAGCTGGCCAAGGCGGCCGCGCGGATCGGCGTCGGCGAGAGCATCGCCGACCTGCGCGCGGCCGGCATGCTGCCCACGGCGTACGACGGCGGCACCCTGCCGATCGGCGCGCCCGTGGCGGTCAAGGAGGCGGTGCTGCCGTTCACCCGCTTCCGCACCGCGGAGGGCCGCGTGGTCGACTCGCTGCTGGGCCCGGAGATGCGCTCGACGGGCGAGGTCATGGGCATCGACAAGCACTTCGACACCGCGTTCGCCAAGTCCCAGTCCGCCGCCGGCGGCCCGCTGCCCACCTCGGGGCGCGTGTTCGTGTCGGTCGCGAACCGGGACAAGCGCACCCTCGTGGGCCAGGCCAAGCGCCTCGTCGACCTCGGCTTCCAGGTGGTCTCCACCGGCGGCACCGCCGAGGTGCTGCGGCGCAACGGCATCCCCGCGGAGGTCGTGGCGAAGATCGCCGACGCCGGGCACGAGGACGGCGCGGGCACCGTGCTGGAGCAGCTGCACGCCGGCACCGTCGATCTCGTGCTGAACACGCCCTCCGGCGGCGACGCCCGCACGGACGGCTACGAGATCCGCGCGGCCGCGACGTCGCTCGGCGTGCCGGTGATCACGACCACGGCCGAGTTCGGGGCGTGCCTGCAGGCCATCGAGGCCATGCGGTCCTACGAGTGGTCCGTCACCTCACTGCAGGAGCACGACGCGCGCCTGCAGCAGGCTGTCGCCGGTCCGGAGGCCGCGGCGTGACCACGACGGCGACGGGCGGCGCGGGGCCCCGCGCCCCCTTCGGGCGGCGGCTGGCCCAGGCCATGGAGACGGCCGGTCCGCTGTGCCTCGGCGTGGACCCCCATCCGGGCCTGCTGCGGCAGTGGGGCCTGAGCGACACCCCGGCGGGCCTCGAGGCGTTCTCCCTGACCGCCCTCGAGGCGGCGGTGGGTCCCGAGGGGCCCCGCGTGGCGGCGATCAAGCCCCAGGTGGCGCTGTACGAGCGCCACGGATCGGCCGGCCTGGCGGCCCTGGAGCGGCTGCTCGCGGCCGCCCGAGACGCCGGGGTGCTCACGATCGCGGACGCCAAGCGCGGTGACATCGGCTCCACCATGGACGGCTACGCCGCCGCGTGGATCGCCGATGCCTCGCCCCTGGCCGCGGATGCGGTGACGCTCAGCCCGTACCTGGGTTTCGGCACCCTCGTGCCGACCATCCGCGCCGCCCACGAGGCCGGCCGCGGCGTGTTCGTCCTCGCGCTGACCTCCAATCCGGAGGGCCGCGAGGTCCAGCACGTGGGCGAGGGGTCGGCCGAGGGATCGGTCGCCCGGCGCATCGCCGCGGCGGCGGCCGCCGAGAACGCGGCCCTGCGCGGCGACGACGCGTGGGGGCCGGTGGGACTCGTCTTGGGCGCCACGGTGGCCGCCGAGGCGGACCGCCTCGGCCTGGACCTGCCGGCCCTCGGCGGGCCCCTGCTGGCGCCCGGGTTCGGTGCCCAGGGCGCCACGGCCCGGGGCATGCGGGCCGACTTCGGGACGGCCTGGCCGCAGGTCTTGGCGACCTCGTCCCGCGGCATCCTGAGCGCGGGCCCGTCGGTGGCCTCGCTGGTGGACACGATCGAGGAGAATCGCGCCGCCCTGCGGTGACGCCCGCGTCCTCCCGGCGCGCCCGTGCCGTGTGGACGGGATGGTATCTTCCCTTTCGATCGGCTGTGCTCGTCGTCCTTGACGGTGGAAGGGTCTCGACGGGGCCGGTGAGGAATGAGAGGCATCGAGGTCAGACCATGGCGTTGCGGCAGCTCAGTGTGCAGGAGCGGGCGGAGGCCCGGAGGAAGGCCCTCCAGGCCCGCCAGGCGCGGGCGGAGCTCAAGGCGGCCTTCGCCGCCGGTGCGGTCGGCCTGGCCGACGTGTTCGCGCGCGCGGACACCGAGGACGCCGTCGCCCGCCTGCGGACCGTGGACCTGCTGCTGGCCCTGCCGGGCGTGGGCGAGGTCCGGGCCCGGGAGACGATGGCGGGGTGCGGCATCTCGCCGCGGCGTCGGCTGGGCGGCCTGGGCCGTCGTCAGCGCGAGGCGTTGATCGCCTATATTGGCCGGTGACCCCCACACCCCGGCGGGTCGGCGCCGGCCCGGGTGAAGGGCCTGCGAGGCCCGTCCCACCAGGAGGATGCGTGACCGACACGTTCGACCCCGGACCCGCCCCCGCCGTCCCGGTGGCCCGCACCGCCGTCCAGGAACGCCCCCCGGGCCCGGGCGTCACCGTCCTGGCAGGACCCACCGCCGTCGGCAAGGGCACCGTCTCGGCCTATGTCCGCGAGCACTATCCCGAGGCCTGGCTGTCCGTCTCCGCCACCACCCGCCCGGCGCGCCCGGGTGAGGAGGACGGGGTGCACTACTACTTCACGACGCCGGAGGAGTTCGACTCCCTCGTCGAGGCGGACGAGATGCTGGAATGGGCCGTCGTCCACGGCGTCCACCGCTACGGCACGCGGCGCGACCGTGTGATGGAGGCCGTGGCGCAGGGGCGCCACGTCCTGCTGGAGATCGACCTGCAGGGCGCGCGCCAGGTCCGCCGTGCGCTGCCGGAGGCCACCTTCGTGTTCCTGGCGCCGCCGAGCTGGGAGGAACTCGTGTCCCGGCTGCTCGGCCGCGGCACCGAGAGCCCGGAGGAACAGCGGCGTCGGCTCGAAACGGCTAGACTGGAACTCGCAGCGGAACCCGAGTTCGACGCCGTCGTCGTGAACGACCGCGTGGAGCGGGCCGCCGAGGAACTGGTGAGACTCATGGGGCTGGACCCCGAGCGCCGTCCGACCGAGGCCTGAGGACCGGCCGCACCGACGCCGCACCCGGCGCCGACGTGACAGTGAGATGAAGACTTTGGAGACCCCGTGACCGAACAGTACGAAGGCATCGTCAACCCGCCCATCGACTCCCTGCTGGAGCGGGTCGACTCGAAGTACGCCCTGGTGCTCTTCGCCGCCAAGCGGGCCCGGCAGATCAACGCCTACTACTCGCAGCTGCACGAGGGGCTGTTCGAGTACGTCGGCCCGCTCGTGGACACCCAGCTGAACGAGAAGCCGCTGTCCATCGCCCTGCGCGAGATCGAGGCCGACCTGCTCGAGTCCCACGAGGCCGTCGAGGCCACCCCGGAGGCCGACCTGGCCGCCGAGGACTTCGGCGACTTCTCCCTGCCGGGCGAGGACGACCCGTTCGCCACCCTCGAGTCGGCCGACGCCCACCAGCCGATGGGCGATCCCGCCGCCATCGAGGAGGCCGCCGAGACGGTGCGCGCCGAGGAGGGCACCTCCGAGGACGCCACGGAGGCCTGAGCCCGTCATGGAGATCGTCCTCGGGGTCGGCGGCGGCATCGCGGCCTACAAGGCGGCGCTGCTGCTGCGCTTGATGACCGAGGCCGGCCACGGCGTGACCGTGGTGCCCACCGCCAACGCCCTCGAGTTCGTGGGCGCGGCGACGTGGGAGGCCCTCTCCGGTCGCCCGGTCCGCACGGACACGTTCGAGGCGGTCGACGAGGTGAACCACGTCCGGCTCGGCCGGCGTGCGGACCTCGTGGTGGTCGCGCCGGCCACGGCCGACCTGCTCGCGCGCACCGCCGCGGGGATGGCGCCCGACCTGCTGGGCAACGTGCTGCTCACCGCCACGTGCCCCGTCGTCCTGGCCCCCGCCATGCACACCGAGATGTGGCACCACCCCGCCACGGTGGCCAACGTCGCCCTCCTGCGCGAGCGCGGCGTCACGGTCGTGGATCCCGCCGTGGGCCGCCTCACCGGGGCCGACTCCGGCGCCGGACGTCTGCCCGAGCCCGCCGAGATCTGGGAGCGTGCGCAGGCCGCCGCCGCCGCGGGCGCCCCGCGCCGTCCCCGGGCCTCCGGGTCCGACGCCGAGCCGACGCCCGGCCCGCTGGCCGGTCGCACCGTGGTGATCACGGCCGGGGGCACCCGCGAGGCCCTGGACCCGGTCCGCTACCTGGGGAACCGCTCCTCCGGCAAGCAGGGGGCCGCCCTGGCGCGCGCCGCCCTCGACGCCGGCGCCACCGTGCGGTTCGTCGCCGGGTCCATGTCCGTCCCGACGCCCGAGGGCGTCGAGCGCGTCGTGCCCGTGGAGTCCACGCAGGACCTGTTGGACGCCGTGCAGGCGGAGGCCGCCGACGCCGACGTCCTCGTGATGGCGGCGGCCGTCGCGGACTTCCGGCCGGCCGAGGTCTCGGACGCCAAGATGAAGAAGGGCGACGACGGCGGCGCGCCCGTCATCGTGCTCGAGCGCACCCCGGACGTGCTCGCCACGGCCGTGCGCACCCGCTCCGAGGGCGGGCCCATGGCCCCGCTCATCGTCGGCTTCGCCGCGGAGACCGGCGACGCGACGTCCTCCGTGCTCGAGTACGGCCGGGCCAAACTGGCGCGCAAGGGCTGCGAGATGCTCGTGGTCAACGAGGTCGGCACGGACAAGGTGTTCGGCCGGGACGAGACCGCCGTGACCATCCTGTTCGCCGACGGCCGCCCCGCCGTGGAGGCCGCAGGCTCCAAGGACGAGGCCGCGGCCGCCGTCGTGCAGGCGATCGTGGATGACCTCGCCGGTCGCGACCCCGTCGGCGCGTCGGGCCGCTGACCTAGACTGTGCGGCATGACCGATGCCGCCTCGCTGAGCCCCGCCCGCCACGCCGACCCGTATTCGGGGGTGGGCGGCGGAGAGCTCCGCCTCTTCACCTCCGAGTCCGTCACGGCGGGCCACCCCGACAAGATCTGCGACCAGATCTCCGACGCCATCCTGGACGCGATCCTCGCCGCCGACCCGTCGGCGAAGGTGGCCGTGGAGACCCTGACCACCACCGGCCTGGTGCAGGTGGCCGGCGAGGTGAACACCTCAGCGTACGTGGAGATCCCCAGGATCGTGCGCGAGACCATCCTGGACATCGGCTACGACTCCTCGGCCAACGGCTTCGACGGCGCCCAGTGCGGCGTGAACATCTCCATCGGCCAGCAGTCCTCGGACATCTTCGCCGGCGTCTCCCGGTCCCTCGAGGCCCGCGAGTACGGCTCGGCGGACGAGGTGGACGAGCAGGGCGCGGGGGACCAGGGCATCATGTTCGGCTACGCCACGGACGAGACCCCGGCGTACATGCCCATGCCCATCTACCTCGCGCACCGGCTCTCCGAGCGGCTCACCGCGGTGCGCCGGGCGGAGAACACGCCCATGCCGTACCTGCTGCCGGACGGCAAGACGCAGGTCACCATCGGCTACGCGCCCGGCCACGTGCCCACCACGGTCGAGGCCGTGGTGGTCTCCACGCAGCACCACGAGTGGGTCACGCAGGAGCAGCTGCGGGCGGACGTGGAGGAGCACGTGATCCGGCCCGTCATCGAGCGCTCCGGCCTCGACACCTCCGGCATGCGGATCATCATCAACCCGGGCGGCAAGTTCGTCATCGGCGGCCCCGTGGGCGACGCCGGCCTCACCGGTCGCAAGATCATCGTGGACACCTACGGCGGCATGGCCCGGCACGGCGGCGGCGCCTTCTCCGGCAAGGACCCGTCCAAGGTGGACCGCTCCGCCGCCTACATGCTCCGCTGGGTCGCGAAGAACGTGGTGGCCGCCGGCCTCGCCTCGCGCGCCGAGTTCCAGGTGGCCTACGCGATCGGTTCGGCCCGGCCCGTGGGCCTGTACGTGGACACCTTCGGGACGGCCACGGTGCCGGAGGAGAAGATCATCGAGGCCGTGAACGCGGTGTTCGACCTGCGTCCGGCCGCCATCGTGAAGGAGCTGAACCTCCTGCGGCCCATCTACCGACGGACCGCCGCGAACGGCCACTTCGGCCGGGACGACGCCGACTTCACGTGGGAGCGCACGGACCGCGTCGAGCAGCTGCGCGCTGCCGCCGGCCTCTGACCCGGAGGCGGGCATCACAGACGCGCTGTTCGCCCTCCCGGAGCCGGAGGACGCGCCCCGACTGCCGGAGCGGGCCGAGGGGTGGCCGGAGCGGCCGATCGCACGCGTCCTGCTGGACTCGCCCGTGCCGCACCTGGACCGCGAGTTCGACTATCTCGTGCCCGTGGCCCTGGACGACCGGGCGGTCCCCGGCTCCCGCGTGTCCGTCCGCTTCGGCGGACGGGCCATGACGGGCTGGCTCGTCTCGCGGGAGCAGGAGCCGGCCACCGGCGCCCAGCTCACCGAGCTCACCGGCGTGCTCACCGTCATCCCGCCGCTGACGGAGGAGGTCCTGGCGACCGCGCGCGCGGTGGCCCGCCGCCAGGCCGGCGTCGTCACGGACGTGCTGCGGGCCGCGGTGCCCCCGCGCGTCGCGCAGGTCGAGAAGGCCGCCCTGGCGGAGGACGCGGAAACCGCCGCGGACCACCCTGTGACGCTGACCGGCACGGACGCCGAGCGCCCGGAGCCTCCCGCGGCGGAGGAGGGCCTCGTGCCCACGGTGTGGGAGTCCCTTGAGGGGGGCACCGCGTTCGTGTCCGCCGTGCTGGCCGGGGACGCCGCGCGGGCGGCCGCCGTCGTGCCCTCGCGCCTGTTCGAATGGGACGAGGCGGGCGCGCTGGCCGCCCTGGCGCGCACGGTGGCCGCCTCGGACGGCGGCGTCCTACTGCTGGTGCCCGACCACCGCGACCTCGACCGGCTCTGCGCCGCCCTCGACGAGCACGTGGGGGAGGACGCCTACGCGCGGATCGGCTCCGAGGACGGCAACACGCCCCGGTACCGCGCCCACCTGGCCGCGCTGCGCGGCACCCGGCGCATCGTGGCCGGCACCCGGGCCGCCGTGTGGTCGCCCGTGCGCGACCTGCGGCTGGTGGTGCTCTGGGACGACGGCGACGACGCGTGGGCAGAACCCCGCGCGCCCTACTTCCACGCCCGAGAGGTCGTGCTGGAGCGGGCCCGCGCGACCGGCGCGGCGCTGCTCTTCGCCGGGCCCTCCCGGTCCGTCCCGGTGCAACGGCTCGTCGAGTCGGGCTGGCTGCTGCACCTGGGCCCCTCCCGCGCGACCCAGCGGGAGCTCGGGCCGCGGGTCGTCTCCACCGCCGACGCCTGGGAGACGGCGCGCGACCCGTTCGCGCAGCGGGCGCGGTTGCCGCAGGCCGCCTGGGCCGCCGCCCGCGCCGCGCTGCTCGGGCCACGGCCCGGCCCGGTGCTCGTGCAGGTGGCCCGGGCCGGCTTCATCCCCGCCCTCGTGTGCGAGCGCTGTCGCACGCCCGCCCGCTGCCGCGTCTGCGCGGGGCCGCTGGGCTTCCGCGACGCGCGGGCCGCCCGGCACGGGGAGGTGGCGTGCCGGTGGTGCGGCACCCGGGAGCGCGGCTTCCGGTGCACCGAGTGCGGCGGCACGACGCTGCGGGCCGGGGCCCGCGGCGTGGACCGCACGGCCGAGGAGCTGGGCCGGGCGTTCCCGCGCGTGCCCGTGCACGCCTCCTCGGCGCAGCACATGCTCGGCTCGGTGCCGCCCGGGCCCTCCCTGGTGGTGGCGACCGTGGGGGCCGAGCCGGTGACGCCCGACGGCTACGCGGCCGCCCTGCTGCTCGACGGGGACAGCCAGCTCCAGCGCGAGGGCCTCGACGTGCCGGGCCGGGTGCTCGCCCGCTGGCTCGCGGCCGCCTGCCTGGTCCGCCCCGCCTCCGACGGGGGCGTCGTGGTGGTCACCGCGGACGCGGGGGAGGCGGTGAACGCGCTCGTCCGACGGGACCCCGACGGCTTCGCCGCGCGCCAGGTCGCCGAGCGGCGCGAGCTGCACCTTCCTCCCGCCGGCCGCCTCGCAGAGGTCACGGGGGAGGCCGCCGCCGTCGCGGAGTACCTCGAGCTCGTGGAGGCCGCCCGCCGGGAACGGCCGGACGAGGACGTCCACGAGGATCCGCACTCGGCCCCGCTCGACGGCGGCCCGGCGCGACTGCCCTGGATCGGGCCGGTGCCGGACCCCGCCGACGAGATCCGCTCCCGCGCCCTGCTGATCTTCCCGTACGCGGCGGCCGAGGCCACCGTCGGCGCCCTGCGCGCCGCCCGGTCCGCGGCGAGCGCTCGGCGCGAGACCGCCCCGGTGCGGGTGCGGCTCGACCCGGCCGGGGTGCTCTGAGGGGGCGGCCGGACCGGCCCCCAGCCCGAGGGGCCGGAGCGCGGCGACGCCGGGGCGACGACGACGTCAGCGGCCGGCGCGGCGGAACCAGTCGCGGATCAGCGCCGCGCAGGCGGCCGGCCGCTCGTAGTGCAGCAGATGCCCGACGCCGTCGAGGACGTGCAGCTCCGCTGTGCCGCCCGCGGCGTCGATCGCCGCGGCGAGCGCCTCCTGTGCCGGCACCGAGCCCAGCGGATCCTCCCGCCCCGCGACCAGCAGCACCGGCAGGGTGAGGCGGGCGGCGACGTCGGCCACGGAGCCCGTGCTCGAGGCGCGGTACGCCTCGGAGAGCATGCGCGCGGAGGCGAAGCCCGAGAAGTGACGCCGGTGCTGGTCATGGGTGTACGCAAGGACATCCCTGTCCCTGGTGCGGGTCATGGCGAGCGTGGTCACCCACACGACCGGCGGCGCGCCCAGCAGCAGCCGCGCCGGGCGCTCGGGCAGGCGGGCGGCGACCTCGTAGTACCCCTCGGCGACGGCCGCCAGCACCCGACTCGACACGGACGCCGACGCCTCCAGCGCGGGTTCGGCGATGGGGTTGAGCAGGACCAGCCGTCCCCACCGGGACGGGTCCCGCGCGACCAGCTCGGCCGCCACCGTCGTCCCGTAGGAGTGCGCGACCAGCACGGGGGTCGCCCGCAGACCCAGGGCGGCGACGACGGTGGCCACCGCGTCCGCGTGATGGGCCACGGTGTGCTCGGCGTGGGGGAAGGGCTCCGAAGCCCCGAAGCCGGGCAGCTCGATCGAGTGGATCGGATGCTCCGGGAGCGCGTCGGCCAGCAGGGCGAGGCCGTGGTGGTCCCCGCGGAAGCCGTGCACGAACACGAGCGGGGCAGCGGCCGCGTCCCCCTCGGGTGCGCCGGGCGATCCCGGCGCGGCCACCGGAACGGGGGTGTACTCCCACACGGCCACGGACGACCGGATCCCGCTGACGGGGTCCGGGACGGCCAGGGTGTGCCGGCGGGGCGTCCGGGCCGGGTGGCCCGTGAGCACGCGGGGATCGGCGGGCGCCGCGGGCGGGCGCAGCAGATCGCGCAGGCGGACGGGCGGGCCCGGGGCGGCGGACGGCGTCGGGACAGGCACGTCCCCACCCTAGCCAGGCCTTCGACCGCCGACGCCGTGGCGCCTCGTCTCCGCTGGACGCGGGGACGGGGTCCGCCGAGATGCTCGGCCTGATCGCGACCGCGGCGTGCCAGCGGGAGGGCGGCCTTGGGGTGGGCCTGAGGCCACGCTGCCCGGAACCCGGCGACGCCTGGTCCTGGCCACGATGGCGCGCGCGTGCCTACCGTACTCCGGCCCGTCCTCGGTCCCGGGGCCCGCACGGGCGCACCCCGTCCCCCACGAAAGGCCCATGCGTGCAGCACCCCGTCGCGCTCAGATCCCTGAAGATCGCCCTCGCCTTCGTCGGCCTGCTCGTCGGCGCCGGCTTCGCCACCGGCGCCGAAGTCATCCAGTACTTCGTGGGCTTCGGCTGGATCGGCGTCGTGGGCGCGGGACTGGCCGGCCTGCTCGTCACCGCCGGCGGCGCCGTCATCCTCCAGCTGGGCAGCGTGTTCCTCGCGGCCGACCACAAGGTCGTCTTCCGCAGCGTCTCGCACCCCGTGATGGCCCGGATCCTGGACGTCGTGGTGACGGTGACGCTCTTCGCGATCGGCGTCGTCATGCTCGCCGGGGCGGGCTCGACGCTCGCCCAGCAGTTCGGCTGGCCGACGTGGGCGGGCTCCACCCTGATGACCCTGCTCGTGCTCGTGACGGGCATGCTGGACGTGGAGAAGGTCTCCGCGATCATCTCCCTGATCACGCCCCTGGTGGTCGTCGCGGTCGTGGCCGGGTTCGTCCACGTCCTGGTCACCCGCGACGGCGGCTTCACCGCCCACGAGTCCCTCGCCGTCCAGGCCACCACGCCGGTGGACCCGTGGTGGCTGTCCTCGGTCAACTACTTCGGCCTCGTCGTCGTGATGGCCGTGTCCATGTGCCTCGTGATCGGCGGGTCCATCACCCACCCCCGGGAGGCGTTCCTCGGCGGCCTCACCGGTGGCCTGATGTACACCGCCCTGCTCCTGATGGCCTCCACGCTGCTCTACCTCGGCTACGCCGAGATCGGCCGCGCCGACGTCCCCATGCTGCGGCTGTTCGCCTCGATCGCGCCCTGGCTGGGCTGGGCGATGGTCGTGGTGATCTACCTGATGATCTTCAACACCGCGATCGGCATGTTCTACGCGCTGGGACGCCGCCTCACGGCCGACCGCCCGGGCCGCTACCGGCCCGTGTTCGCCGGCGTCACGCTGCTGGCCTTCGCGGTGAGCTTCGTCGGCTTCGGCGACCTGATGAACGTCGTCTACCCGGCGCTGGGCCACCTGGGGATCGTGCTCGCGCTCGTGCTCCTCGTCTGGTGGCTCACCCACCGCCGGCAGATCTCCGCCGAGTCGGGGCTGCGTCTGCGCCTGCTCGCGCTGCTCCGCCTGCGTGAGCATCCGGAGAAGACCTTCACGGCCCAGCACGCAGTGCAGCTGCAGGAGGCGGTCGGGGACTCCGTGGCGGCCCCGGACGCGGTGACGGAGGCCCTCGAGGACGAGGTCGCCCAGGTGCTCGAGGAGGACGACGCGCTCACCTCCGGAGGGGCGCGCCCCGGTCCCGACGCCGGGCCCGAGCGTCCGGCAGGCGGCAGCCACTCCGCCTGAAACCGCGTGCCCGGCCGGGCACGGCGTCTCGGAGCGGCCCTGCGGCCGGGCCGGGGCGCCGTCGCCGTAGGATGGGGTGGCCGGCCGTGCCGCCGGCCCCGTCCGCGCCGCCCGAGGGCCGGCGCCCCATCCCGACTGCGTGAGGACTCGAACCGCCGTGAGCCAGACCCCCGACAGCGCCGTGCCGGCCACCCCCAGCATCCCCGCCGACGCGGAGTACTCGTTCCGTGACGTGGAGGCCCGCTGGGCCGGGTACTGGGAGCAGGCCGGGACGTTCGCCCCGCGCGAGGACGGCTCCGAGACCCGCACCGTGGTCGACATGTTCCCGTACCCGTCGGGCGACCTGCACATGGGGCACGCCGAGGCGTTCGCGATGGGCGACGTCGTCGCGCGCCACTGGATGCAGCGCGGCTTCGACGTGCTGCACCCCATCGGCTGGGACTCCTTCGGCCTGCCGGCCGAGAACGCCGCCATCAAGCGCGACGCCCACCCGGCCGAGTGGACCTACGCGAACATCGAGACGCAGAAGCGCTCCTTCCAGCGGTACGGCATCGCCGTGGACTGGTCCCGTGAGCTGCACACCTCGGACCCCGAGTACTACCGGTGGACCCAGTGGCTGTTCCAGCAGCTGTACCGCAAGGGCCTGGCGTACCGGAAGGACTCCCCGGTCAACTGGTGCCCCCAGGACCAGACGGTGCTCGCCAACGAGCAGGTCGTGGACGGCCGCTGCGAGCGCTGCGGAACCGAGGTCACCAAGCGGACCCTGAACCAGTGGTACTTCCGCATCACCGAGTACGCGGACGCGCTGCTGGACGACATGGACCAGCTCACCGGCCACTGGCCCGAGCGCGTGCTCGCCATGCAGCGCAACTGGATCGGCCGCTCCGAGGGCGCCCACGTCGACTTCCAGGTCGAGGACGGCCCCGTCGTCACGGTCTTCACCACCCGGCCGGACACGCTGCACGGCGCGACCTTCATGGTGGTCGCCGCCGACGCGCCGCTGGCCGCCGAGCTCGCCGGCGACGACGTGCGGGCCGAACTCGAGGCGTACCGGGAGGACCTGAAGAAGGTCTCGGACATCGACCGCCAGGCCACGGACCGCCCGAAGAGCGGCGTGTTCCTGGGCCGCCACGCCGTGAACCCGCTGACCGGTGAGCGCCTGCCGATCTGGGCCTCGGACTACGTGCTGGCCGACTACGGCACGGGCGCCATCATGGCCGTGCCGGCCCACGACCAGCGCGACCTCGACTTCGCCCGCGCCATGGGGCTGCCCGTGCGCGCCGTGCTGGACACCGGCGAGGAGGACCCGGCCGTCTCCGGCGTCGCGACGACCGGCGAGGGCATCCTGGTGAACTCCGGGGAGCTCGACGGCCTGGACAAGACCGCGGCCATCGCGCGGGCCATCGAGATCGTGCAGGAGCGCGGCACCGGCCGGGGCACCACCACGTACCGGCTGCGCGACTGGCTGCTCTCCCGTCAGCGCTTCTGGGGCACCCCGATCCCCGTGGTCCACTGCCCGGACTGCGGCGAGGTGCTCGTGCCGGAGGACCAGCTGCCGGTCACCCTGCCGACCGACCTCAAGGGCGAGCAGCTCGCCCCCAAGGGCCAGTCGCCCCTGGCCGCGGCGACGTCGTGGGTCGAGGTGGACTGCCCGCAGTGCGGCGGCCCCGCGCGACGGGACACCGACACCATGGACACGTTCGTGGACTCGTCCTGGTACATGCTCCGCTACGCGTCCCCGAACGACGACGCCCGCGTCTTCGACCCCGAGGCCCTGCGCCGCTGGCTGCCCGTGGACCAGTACGTGGGCGGCGTGGAGCACGCGATCCTGCACCTGCTGTACGCCCGCTTCTTCACCAAGGCCCTGCACGACCTCGGCCTGGTGCCCTTCACCGAGCCGTTCCGCGCCCTGCTCAACCAGGGCCAGGTGCTCAACGACGGCAAGGCCATGTCCAAGTCGCTGGGCAACGGCGTGGACCTGGGCGACCAGCTGGACCAGTTCGGCGTCGACGCCGTGCGCCTGACCATGGTGTTCGCCTCGCCGCCCGAGGACGACGTGGACTGGGCCGACGTCGCCCCGGGGGCCGCCGGCAAGTTCCTGGCCCGCGCGTGGCGCCTGGCCCGCGACGTCCGCGCGACGGGCACCCCGGCCGGCACGGACCCGGCGGACGGGGCCGTGGCCCTGCGCCGGGTGACCCACCGGACCGTGCACGAGGCCCAGCAGCTGCTGGACGACGGCAAGTTCAACGTGGTCGTCGCCAAGACGATGGAGCTGGTCAACGCGGCCCGCAAGGAGATCGACGCGGGTGCCGGCGCGGCCGACCCAGCCGTCCGCGAGGCCGCCGAGGCCGTGGCCGTGCTGCTCTCCCTCGTGGCGCCGTACACGGCCGAGGACATGTGGGTGCTGCTCGGCCACGAGCCCTCCGTGGTCCGCGCCGGCTGGCCCGCGGTGGACGAGGCGCTGCTGGTCGAGGACACCGTCACGGCCGTCGTCCAGGTCAAGGGCAAGGTCCGCGACACCCTCGAGGTGCCCGCGGACATCACCGCCGAGGACCTCGAGGCGCGCGCCCGCGCGTCGCAGAAGGTGCGGAACTTCATCGGGGACGCCGAGATCGTCAAGGTGATCGTGCGGGAGCCCAAGCTCGTGAACCTGGTGATCCGCTGACCGCGTGAGACCGGCCCCGACCGAGCCGGGGGAGAGGAGGCAGGCCGTGGCGAGCATCGAGCAGTGGCGCGACGACGCGCTCGTCCGCCTGCGCTCCCGCCGCTCCCAGCTGGCCGGGCGGGCACGCTACGGGCTGCGCCCGCCCCGCCGGGACCGCACGGCCGTCGTCACGGACTCGGCCGCGGCCCTGCCCGGCGCCGTCCTCGGACACGGTCTGGCCGCGGGGATCCGCCAGGTGGCGCTGCCCGTCATGGTGGGCGAGCAGATCCACACGGAGGGCACGGACGAGCTCGCGCTGGAGCTGCCGCTGGCCCTGGCCGCCGGCACTCCGGTCCGCACCTCGCGGCCCTCGCCGGGCGCGTTCCGGACGGCCTACGCCGAGCTGGCCCGCGCCGGCTACGCACGCATCCTCTCCGTCCACCTGTCCGGCGAGCTCTCCGGCACCGTGGAGGCCGCGCGCCTGGCCGCCGCGGACGCCGAGCGCCCGGTGACCGTGGTGGACTCGCGCACCGTGGGCTTCGCTCTGGGCACGGCCGTGGTGGACGCCGCCGTGGACGCGGGGGTGGGAATGCCCGTGGCCCGCATCCGCGAGCGGCTCGAGGCCACCGTGGACTCCAGCCACGTGCTGTTCACGGTGCCCAGCCTCGAGCAGCTGCGCCGGGGCGGGCGGATCAGCGGGCTCGCCTCGCTGCTGGGCACCCTGCTGCAGGTGCGCCCCGTCATGGCCGTCGACGACGGCGCGATCGGCCTGGTCGACCGCCCGCGGTCCGCGGCCCGCGCCGTCGACCGGCTCGTGGAGCTCGCGGTCGAGAGGGCCGGAGAGGACCCGGTGCGGATCGCCGTCCACGAGTACGGCGACCCCGAGACGGCCATGCAGCTCGCGGAGCGTCTGCAGCCGATCTCCACCACACCCGTGCCCGTCGTCGAGCTGCCCGCCGTGCTCGCCGCGCACCTGGGCCTGGGTGCGCTGGGCGTGGTGATCTGCCCACTGGAATCGCCCACGGGGGGCTCGGGGGACTGAGGCCGCCCGTGCAGGAGCGCAGCGGAGACGGGCGCGTCCGTTCCTGCACACCGCCCCGGACCGCGGTGGTCATCCCCAGGCCGGGTACGGGACGCGCCCGGCTCAGACGCGGGGACGCAGACTGCCCGCATGAGCCCCAGCCACCGCCTCTGCGACGATCCGCCCGCCTTCGCCCCGGACCCCGCGGCCGTCCCCGACGTCGACACGGCCGGCCCGCACGCCGCGTCCCGGTGGGAGCGCACCCCGCCCCGGGGCCCAGTGCTGCGGTGGCGGCCGGCCCTGCTGGCCGTCACCGTGCTGCTCGTCGCCGCCGCGGCCTGGTGGGCGGTGGCCTGGCTGACCACCCCGGCGCCGCCCGCGGCGGTCCCGGCGGCCGCGGCCGGTGCAGGCATCCCGCAGACCGGCGCGCCCTCCGCCGCCTCGACGGCGGCCGGCACCGACGCGCGGACGCCCGAGGCGGGGCCGTCGGGGGAGGCGTCCGGGTCCGCCGGGTCCACCCCGCTGCGGGTGCACGTGGTGGGCGAGGTCGCCCGGCCGGGTGTGGTCAGCCTCGCGCCGGGCTCCCGGGTGGCCGACGCCGTGCGCGCGGCCGGGGGCCCGACCCGGCACGCCCGGGCGGAGCGCATCAACCTCGCGGCCCCGCTGGACGACGGCCAACAGGTCCTCGTCCCCTCCGCCCACACGCCGCAGGACGCCCTGGACCGGGTGGCCGGGGCCGCGCAGGCTCAGCCCACGCCGACCACGGGCGGGGCCGGTGCCACTGGCGAGCCTGGCGGTGCCGAGCCCCGCGGCACCGTGGACCTGAACACCGCCGACGCCGCAGGCCTGCAGACCCTGCCCGGCGTCGGCCCCGCCACGGCGGAGAAGATCATCGCCCACCGCGAGACGGTCGGCCCGTTCACCGGCCTGCAGGACCTGGACGCGGTGCCCGGCATCGGCCCGGCCACGCTTGACCGGCTCCGCGACCTCGTCTCGTGGTGAACCCGGCCCCGGGCCCGCCCAACGATCCCGTGGACCGCCGCGCCCGGCACCGCGAGGTGCCCGGCCCGCTCGAGGCCCGGTGGGTGCCCGCCCTGCTCGGGTGCCTCACCCTGGGGATCCTCGGCGTCGGCTGGGACGCCCCGGCCCGGTCGGCGGCGGCCCTCACGGGGCTGGCCGTCGCCGCGGCCGCCATCCTGGGCGCCGCCCGCTCGACCGGTCGGATACGGGGCGTGGCCACCGCGACGGCGCTGGCCGGCGTGGCCGCGGCCCTGATGCTGCAGCACTCGGCCGGGCCCGCCGCCGCGGCCAGCGGCAGCGGCTGGACCGGCGCGGTGCACGCGGGCTCACCGCTGCGGCTCGAGCTGACCCTGGACGGGCCCGCCACCCGGAGCGAGGCGACCTTCGGCCCACGCTGGAGCGTGCCCGTGCGGGTCGAGACGTTCGGTCATCCGCCGCGGGCCCCCGAGGCGGCCGTGACGGCCCGACTCACGGGCGGGGGCGCACCGCCCGCGACGATCGTCGCGCCGGAGGGCGGGACGTGGGCCCCCGACGGCGGGCCGGGATCGCGGGTGTGCGTCGTGGCCCGGCCGTCGAGGTCCGGTTCCACCGTGTTCCTGGCCGCCGCGTCCGCCCCGCAGCCGGGACCCTGCCCCGGCGGGACGCAGACGGCAGGCGGGGCCACCGGCGGTGACCCGGGCCCCCCGCGGCGGGAGGCGCTGCGCGCCGCGTTCCGTCAGTCTGCGGAGGGCACGGTCGGCGCTGCGCCGGAACTCATCCCGGGGCTGGTGCTGGGCGACCGCTCCGCCCAGGGGGCCGCCCTCGACGACGCCATGAAGGCCTCGGGCCTGTCGCACCTGTCTGCCGTGTCCGGGGCCAACGTGGCCATGATCCTCGGCGCGGTCGCGATCACCCTGCGCAGCGCGCGGGTGCACCGGGCGGTGGTCCTCAGCGCCGGGCTGGCGGTCCTCGGGGTGTTCGTGGTCGTCGTGGGGCCGGAGCCGTCCGTGCTCCGGGCGGCCGTGATGGGCGCCCTCGGAGCGCTCGCGGTGTTCTTCGGCCGCGCGCGGCAGGCGTTCGGACTCCTGACGGTGGGCGGCACGGCCCTGCTCGTCGCGGTGCCGGCCCTCGCCGTGGAACCGGCCTTCCACCTCTCCCTGGCCGCGACCGCGGGCATCGTCCTGGCCGGCGCGCCCCTCGACCGTGCGCTGCACGCCGGGCTCGGCCGGATGCTGCCCGACGTCGTAGCGCGGTGGCTCTCGGCGTCGCTCGCGGTGACCGTGGCCGCCCACCTGGCCTGCCAGCCGATCATCCTGGCCATGACCGGTGAGGTGTCGGCCTACGCGGTGCCGGCCAATCTGCTGGCCGCCCCGGCCGTGCCGCCCGTGACCGTCCTGGGCACCCTCGCCGCGGCCCTCGCCCTGCCCGCGCCGGGGATCGCGGCCGCCCTCGTGGCCGTGATCCAGTGGCCCGCGGCCTGGATCGGGTGGGTCGCCCACACCAGCGCCTCCCTGCCCGGGGCGCTGCGTCCGTGGCCGGCCGGAGCCCTCGGCGCCGGGCTGGGCGTCCTGCTGGTGGCCGCGACGCTCCTCGGGTTCGCCGCCGTGCTCCTGCTCGAACGACGCCGGACCGCCCCTGTCCGGCGTGTCGGCCGCAGCGCGCCGCGGACCCGCGAGCGCCTCCCCGCCCTGGTCGTGCTCGCCGCCGCCCTGGCCGCGGCCACCACGGGGGCGGTCGGGGCGGTCCTCGTGCCGCGGTCCTCGGGCTCGGCCCCGCCGGACTGGGCGGTGGCGTTCTGCGACGTCGGCCAGGGGGACATGGCCGTGTTCCGGTCCGGCCCGCGCGCGGGGGTCGTCGTCGACGTCGGGCCCGAGCCGGGGCTCGCACGTCGCTGCCTCGACGACCTCGACGTAGACCGGGTGGACGCCGTGCTGCTCACCCACCTGCACGCCGACCACGCCGGGGGACTGGCCGGCGTGGTCGACCGCGCCTCCCGCGGGGCGGTGCACTACGCGACCCGGGACGCACCGGCGCAGGGCCGGGAAGGGCGCGGAGGCGAGGCGGACGGCGTCGACCCGCTCGCCGACGCGGCACGGCTCCGCACCGGCGCGACGGGCACGGCCGGGCCGGTGCGGTGGCACGTGCTGCTCGCCGACGCGCGGGCCCCCGAGGAGAACGACGCCTCCGCCCAGGTGCTGGTCACCGTCGAGAGCGGGGCCGGTCCGGTCACGACGCTGGTCACCGGCGACATGGAGGAGGACGCCTCCGCGGCGTGGGTCGCGGGGCGCCGGTCCGATGCCGCCGCACCGCCGCGCGTGGACGTGCTCAAGGTCGCCCACCACGGGGCCCGCAACGGTGGGACGGCCGTGCCGCGCGCGGCCGGCGCCCGCCTGCACGTGGTCTCCGTGGGCGCCGACAACCCGTACGGCCACCCCCACCGGGCCACGGTGGACGCGCTCGGCCGCCTCGGGCCGGTGGCCCGCACGGACCTGCACGGCACGCTGGCCCTCACGGCCGCGGACGGCCCCGACCCCGACGGCGCGCCCGAGATCGCGGTCCACACCGTCCGCCCGCCCTCGAGCGTCCGCACCGGACCTTAGGATGGGACGCATGTCCGCCGCCCGCAGCCCCCGTTCCGGCCGAGCCGGCCGCACCGACCCGCTGGCCTGGCGGAGGGCCGAGCCCGCCCCGCTCATGCTCCTCAAGGGGCCCGAGGACCATGCCGCCCGCTGGGTGACGGACCGCGTGACCCAGGCTCTGCGCGAGCGTCACGGTCAGCTGGAGATCCACCGGCTCCGCGCGGGGGAGTACCAGCCCGGCCAGCTGGCCACCGCGGCCAGCCCGTCCCTCTTCGCCGAGCCCACCCTCATCACGGTCGAGGGCCTCGAGGCCATGAACGATGCGTTCCTCGAGGACGCCCTGCGCCTCGTCCAGCAGGGCCCCGGCGCGGACGACGTCACGCTCGTGCTGCGTCACACCGGCGGCACCCGCGGCAAGAGGCTGCTGGATGCCGTCGCGAAGGCCGGCACGGTGGTCGAATGCGTGCCGCTGAAGAAGGACGAGGAGCGGCTGGCCTTCGTGCAGGCCGAGTTCCGCGACCGGCGTCGGCGCATCGACGAGGAGGCGGCCCGCGCGCTCATCCGCGCCACCGGCGCCTCGCTCACGGAGCTCGCGGCCGCGTGCGCCCAGCTCGTCGACGACACCGAGGGCGTCGTCAGCGTCGAGACCGTGGACACGTACTACAGCGGCCGCGTGGAGGCCACGAGCTTCGCGGTGGCCGACGCGGCGCTCGAGGGGCAGGCGGCGAGGGCCGTCTCCCTCGTGCGGCACGCGATGGCCACCGGCGTCCACCCGGTGATGATCACCGCGGCACTCGCGCTCAAGGCGCGGCAGGTGGCGCGGATGATCGACGCCCGCCGGCCCGCCGCCGAGCTGCCGTCCCTGCTCGGGGTGGCCCCGTTCCAGGTGCGCTACATCCAGCAGGCGGCGCGGCACTGGACGGCGGCCGGCATCGCGCAGGCCGTGGAGTGGATCGCCCAGGCCGATGCCGAGGCCAAGGGCGCCTCCCGCAACCCGGAGTTCGCCGTCGAGCGCGCGGTCATCCGCGTGGCCACCGCCGTCAGCCGCTGACGGCGCCGCCGGACGGCATCCCTCGGGGGCAGCCCGGACACGACGCGGCCCCCGCACCGATCGCTCGGGGCGGGGGCCGCGGTCACAGCCGGGGGGCGTGGATCAGCCGAGGAGGGCCTTCACGCGGGCGGCGATGCCGGACTTGCGGTTCGCGGCCTGGTTCTTGTGGATGACGCCCTTCGAGGCGGCCTTGTCCAGCTTGCGGGAGGCGGTGCGCAGCGCGGCGGCGGCGGCCTCGGGCTCGCCGGCGGCGACGGCCTTGTCCACGGCGCGGATGGCGGTCTTCAGCTCGGACTTCACCGCGACGTTGCGCTGGCGCGCCTTCTCGTTGGTGAGGATGCGCTTCTTCTGGGACTTGATGTTAGCCAAATCGGGTCCTTCGTCGTCGGCGGCGCGGACGAGGGTCCGGGCGCCGCATGAACAGGGGGTCGTGGAGGGTGCCCGGATCCGTGGACTGAGCGGCGTGGGGAACACCGATGATGACCCGTTCCGGGGGTGCCCGTCGACCGGCGGACACAATGCGGACGATCCTACCACCCAGACCCTGCGATCCGCGCGGCCGACTCAGCGCCCCCGCCGCCGGGCGCGGGCCAGCGCGGCCGTGACCCGGTCGAAGGCCGCCCGGTCCAGGACGCCGCCCTCCCGGCGCACCGCGGCCGGATCCACGCGGACCACCCGGTCCAGCTTCACCTCCGAGGCGCGGCCGGACCGGTCCCAGGCGCCCGCGCCCACGTCCACGTAGTCCTCGTCGCGGGCCAGGGCGTTGTTCCGGTCCCGGCTGGTCAGCATGAGCCCGAGCAGGTGCGCCCCGTCCCGGCCGATCAGGAGCACGGGGCGGTCCTTGCCCCGGCCGTCCATCTCCTCGTACGGCACCCAGGTCCACACGACCTCGCCCGGCCCGGCCGTCGGCCCGGGCACGGGCGCGTACTCGACGCGGACGGTGCCGGTGAAGTCCGGCAGGGACACGTGGCGGCCGGCGTCCTGTCGCCGGGGCCGGCGCTCCTGCCCGGGCCCGGGCATCGGCCACGAGTCGGTGGGCTCCGTGGGGTCCCACGCGGGCCCGGGAGGCCCGGGCGGGCCCGGGAAGGGCGACGGGCCGCTCCGGTCGCCGGCCCGTCGACCGGCCTCGGAGGCGGCCCGGCGCGGCCGGGCGTCGTCGCGGAGGGCGCCGATCAGGCGTGCCGTCCGGCGGCCGAGGGACAGGGCGCGATGCAGGTCGAAGGCCATGGGCGTGAATCTAGTGGACGCGCGGGCCCGGCGTCCGGGTCGGGTCGGCGGCGGATCATGAGAGACTAGGCGGTCAGAGTCCCGTCCCCGTCACCCGTAGAGGAAGTGCCCGTGTCGCCCCTGGCGTCGAACCCCCCGGTGCCCGCTGCCACCGACCCCTCGGTGATCCGCAACTTCTGCATCATCGCCCACATCGACCATGGCAAGTCCACGCTGGCGGACCGCATGCTGCAGGCCACCGGCGTCGTGCAGCCCCGCGACATGAAGGCGCAGTACCTGGACCGCATGGACATCGAGCGTGAGCGCGGCATCACCATCAAGTCCCAGGCCGTGCGCATGCCCTGGTCCGTGGACGGGGTGGACTACGCCCTGAACATGATCGACACCCCCGGGCACGTGGACTTCACCTACGAGGTCTCCCGCTCGCTGGCCGCGTGCGAGGGGGCGATCCTGCTGGTGGACGCCGCCCAGGGCATCGAGGCGCAGACCCTGGCGAACCTCTACCTCGCCATGGAGCACGAGTTGGAGATCATCCCCGTGCTCAACAAGATCGACCTGCCCGCCGCGGATCCGGACCGCTACGCGGCCGAGCTGGCCTCCCTGATCGGCTGCGATCCCGAGGACGTGCTGCGCGTGTCCGGCAAGACGGGCGTCGGCGTCGAGGAGCTGCTGGACCGCGTGGTCCGCGCCGTCCCCAGCCCGGAGGGCGACGCGGACGCCCCGGCCCGCGCGATGATCTTCGACTCCGTGTACGACACCTACCGGGGCGTCGTCACGTACGTGCGCGTCGTGGACGGCCGGCTCTCCCCGCGGGAGAAGGTCCGCATGATGTCCACGGGCACCACCTACGAGCTCCTCGAGATCGGCGTCTCCTCCCCGGAGCCCGTACCCACGAAGGGCCTGGCCGTGGGCGAGGTGGGCTACCTCATCACCGGCGTGAAGGACGTGCGGCAGTCCAAGGTGGGCGACACGGTCACCAACCACGCCCACCCGGCCGAGCAGTCCCTGGGTGGCTACGAGGACCCCAAGCCCATGGTGTTCTCAGGCCTGTACCCCATCGACGGCTCGGACTATCCCGTGCTGCGTGACGCCCTGGACAAGCTCAAGCTCAACGACGCCGCGCTCGTCTACGAGCCGGAGACCTCGGTCGCGCTGGGCTTCGGCTTCCGCGTCGGCTTCCTCGGTCTGCTGCATCTGGAGATCGTGCGCGAGCGCCTCGAGCGCGAGTTCGGGCTCGACCTCATCTCCACCGCGCCCAACGTGGTCTACGAGGTCACCCGGGAGGACCGTGAGGTCGTCACCGTGACCAACCCCTCCGAGTTCCCCGAGGGCAAGATCCTCGAGGTGCGCGAGCCCATGGCCTCGGCCACGATCATCGTGCCGGCCGAGTTCATCGGCGCCGTCATGGAGCTGTGCCAGGCCAAGCGCGGCAACCTCAAGGGCATGGACTACCTCTCCGAGGAACGGGTGGAGATCCGCTACTGGATCCCGCTGGCCGAGATCGTGTTCGACTTCTTCGACCAGCTCAAGTCCCGCACCAAGGGGTACGCCTCGCTGGACTGGAAGGCCGACGGTGACCAGGCGGCCGACCTCGTCAAGGTGGACATCCTGCTCCAGGGCGAACAGGTGGACGCGTTCTCCTCCATCACCCACAAGGACAACGCCTATACGTACGGCGTGATGATGACGGGCAAGCTCAAGGAGCTGATCCCGCGCCAGCAGTACGAGGTGCCGATCCAGGCCGCCATCGGCTCGCGCATCATCGCCCGCGAGAACATCCGCGCGATCCGCAAGGACGTGCTCTCCAAGTGCTACGGCGGCGACATCTCCCGCAAGCGCAAGCTGCTCGAGAAGCAGAAGGAGGGCAAGAAGCGCATGAAGATGGTGGGCCGGGTCGAGGTCCCGCAGGAGGCCTTCATCGCCGCCCTGTCCTCGGACGGCGCCGGCGCCGACCAGGCGGCGAAGAAGTAAGTGCCCGCCCTGCCCCTCGGCGAGCCGGTCCCCGACGACGGCCGGCTGCCGGCCGACGTCGGGCAGCGGGTGCGCGCGGCCGCCGGCGACGGCGCGGCGCGCACCTTCAGCCTGTACGTCCACGTGCCGTTCTGCACCGTGCGCTGCGGCTACTGCGACTTCAACACGTACACGGCCGTCGACCTCGGCCCCGGCGCGGGCCGCGGCGACTACTGGGAGTCGGCGGTCGCGGAGCTGGACTTCGCCGCGGACGTGCTCGCGTCCTCGGACGTGCCCGCCCGCCCGCTGCACACGGTGTTCTTCGGCGGCGGCACGCCCACGCTCCTGCCGGCCGCGGACCTCGTGCGCATCCTCCAGGCGGCGGTGGACCGGTTCGGGATCGCGCCCGGCGCGGAGGTCACCACCGAGGCCAACCCGGACACCATCACTCCGGAGTACGCCCGCCAGCTCGCGGCCGGCGGCTTCACCCGCCTCTCCCTGGGCATGCAGTCCGCGATGCCGCACGTGCTCGCCACGCTCGAGCGCACCCATCGGCCCGAGTCCGTCCCCGCCGCCGTCGCCGCGGCCCGCGAGGCCGGCCTGGAGGTGTCCCTGGACCTGATCTACGGGACCGCGGGGGAGTCCCTCGCCGACTGGCGGGCCACGCTCGAGGCCGCCGTCGCCCTGGCCCCGGACCACGTGAGCGCGTACTCGCTGATCGTGGAGGAGGGCACCAAGCTCGGGGCCCAGGTGGCCCGCGGCGAGGTGGCGGACGTGGACCCCGACGACCAGGCGGACAAGTACCTGCTCGCCGAGGAGCTGCTCAGCGCCGCCGGCTACCGCTGGTACGAGGTGTCCAACTGGGCGCGCGACCCGCAGGGCTCCGGGGTCCACCGCGCGCGGCACAACGTGGCGTACTGGGAGGACCAGGACTGGTGGGGGATCGGCCCGGGCGCGCACTCGCACCTCGCCGGCGTCCGGTTCTGGAACGCCAAGCACCCCGCCGCCTACGCGCAACGGCTGGCCACGGGGGTCACCCCCGCCGTCGGCCGCGAGCGGCCCGACGCCGACGCGCGGCGCCTCGAGCGCATCATGCTCGCGGTGCGCACGGTGGACGGGCTCCCGACCGCGGAGCTCGTCTCGGAGACGCCGGGGGAGGCCGCGCGGATCCGCGGGGCGATCGCCGAACTCATCGCCGCGGGCCTGCTGGACGGGCGCGCCGCCGTCGACGGGCGCATCATCCCGACGCTCGAGGGGCGGCTGCGCAACGACGCGATCGTCCGGGCGCTGGCCGGCTTCTGACCGGCCGACCCCGGGTCAGCGCAGGATGCGCAGGTTGAACGGGTACCGGAACGGACGGCCCTTGGACACGTGCGAGGCGCCCATCACGCCGTAGACCGCCATGGCGGCCCACGTGAGCGCGCCGAGGATCGCGAAGATCGGGCCGACCACCGGCAACAGGGACAGGAAGAAGAACAGGAGCGTGATGAGCGTGGGCGGCCCGGAGAAGTTCAGGGCCTCCCGCGACTCCTGCGAGGTGAACGGGCCGCGGTCGCGATAGAGCAGCCACACGACCAGCGGGCCGAGCACGCCGAACGCCAGACTGAGATGGGCCAGCGCCGCGCGGTCACGGTCCTGCTTCGCCGTGAGCGGGGCGCCGCGGCCGCCGGCCGAGACGAGCCAGGCGGGCGGGCCGTGGCCGGTGCGGCCGGCGTCGGGCTGCGCGCGGGTGTTCACGAGGGGCTCCTCCTGGATCGCGGGACCCGCGCGCCGGGGACCGGGCGCAGGGCATGGGCCAGCATAGCGCGGGCGGGCGGGGGCCGCGCCGAGATCAGTGCTCGGGTGCGGCGGTGAGGAAGTCGATGAGCTCCTCCACGCGGCCCAGCAGGGACGGCTCGAGGTCCGCGTACGTGGTGACGTGGGAGAGCAGCCGCTTCCACCCCAGCCCCGTGGCCTCCTTGCTCCCGTGCGGCCAGCCCAGTCCCCGCAGGATCCCCGTCTTCCAGTCCTGCCCCTTCGGCACGACGGGCCACGCGGGGATGCCGAAGACGGAGGGCTTGATGACCTGCCAGACGTCCACGTAGGGGTGACCGAGGATGAGCACGTTGCCCGCGGCCCCCGGCACGCGCATGGCCTCGGCCGCGAGGCGCTCCTCCTTGGACCCGGTGACGAGATGGTCCACGAGGATCCCGAGCCGGCGCCGCGGACCGGGGGCGAACGCACGGATCGCCCCGGCGAGGTCGTCCACGCCGTGCAGGGGCTCCACGACGATGCCCTCGAGGCGCAGGTCCTCGCCCCACACCTTCTCCACCAGCTCGGCGTCGTGCACGCCCTCCACCCAGATGCGAGAGGCGCGGGCAGTGCGGGCCCGCGCCCCCTCGACCCGTCGCGAGCCGGAGGCGGTGCGGGCCGGCGCCGCCGGGGCCGCGGCGGTCGGGGGGACCAGGGTCACGGGCTCGCCGTCGATCCAGAAGCCGCCGCCGAGGGGGAAGCCGCGGCGCACGCCGCGGCGGTCCTCCAGGACCACCACGTGCACGCCGCCGGAGCGCTCGATGCCGCTCACGGCCCCGGTGAACCCGGAGGCCACGTCCTCGACCACCGTGCCGGGGGTGGCGGGCACATCGGGGACGGTCCGGGCGGGGCGGCGCGTCAGGTCGTCGTGGCCCGCGGGGCCCCAGCTGCTCCAGTCCATGGGAGAGCACGGTAGCAACGGGGGCGGGCGATCACCGTGAGCGAAGCCGTGCGGGCCGGTCGGGTCGTCCCCCGGGTCGGACGGTAGCATTGGCACTTGACCCGCCGGAGTGCCAGCCAGGGGCACCTCCGGGGTCGCCCCGGATCCCGACGGACCAGAGGAGGACCGAGATGTCGGAGCAGCCCCGCCGCCTGCAGGTGCTCCAGGCGATCGTGGAGGACTACGTGGCGCTGCGCGAGCCCGTGGGCTCCAAGGCGCTCGTGGAACGGCACGCCCTGGGCGTGTCCTCCGCGACCGTGCGCAACGACATGGCTGCGCTCGAGGAGGAGGGCCTCATCGTGGCCCCGCACACCTCCGCCGGGCGCGTCCCCACGGACAAGGGCTACCGCGTGTTCGTCGACCGCCTCTCCGAGGTGAAGCCGCTGTCCCCCGCCGAGCGCCGGGCCGTGCGGACCCTGCTGGACCCGGAGACGGACACCGAGCACATGATGGAGTCCACGGTGCGCCTCCTGGCCCAGCTGACCCAGCAGGTCGCCGTCGCGCAGTTCCCCCACGAGGACGGCTCCACGATCCGCCACCTCGAACTGGTCTCCCTCACACCCACGCGCGTGCTCGTGGTCCTCATCCTGTCCACGGGACGGGTGGACCAGCGGCACGCCGTGCTGGACCGTCCGGTCGAGGAGGCGGAGCTGTCCGTGCTCCGCGGCCTCCTGCTGGACGCCCTGCTGGGGCTCGGTCCGGTGCAGGCGGCCACCGTGGTGGACGACGTCGTCACCCGGGTCCGCCCGGAGCACCAGCAGTCCGCCGCCCTCGTGGCCGCGGCCGTCCACGACCTGCTCGAGGCCGGTCGGCAGGACCGCATCGTCCTGGCCGGCACCGCCAACCTGGCCCGCTCCCCGGGGGACTTCGGCGCGTCCATCGGGCCGATCCTGGAGGCGCTCGAGGAGCAGGTGGTGCTGCTGCGCCTGCTCACGGAGATGGAGCAGGACGCCCACGGGGTGTCCGTGCGGATCGGGTCCGAGAACGTCGGATCGCTCGCGGACACCTCGGTGGTCGCAGCCGCCTACGGCCCCGGCGCCGTGGCGAAGGTCGGTGTCATCGGTCCGACCCGGATGGACTATCCGGGCACCATGGCCGCCGTCCGGGCGATCGCCCGCTATCTCTCCCGCATCCTGACCACCTGACGCGCCTCCGCGCGTCCTGGCGGGCCCCGTCCCGCATCGCCCCACGTCCCGCTCTCCCCGAGAGGAATCCCCACCGTGACCGACCACTACGAGACGCTCGGCGTCAGCCGTGACGCCAGCACCGAGGAGATCCGCCGCGCCTACCGCAAGCTCGCGCGCACCCATCACCCGGACGTCAACCCCGACCCGGAGGCGGCCGAGCAGTTCAAGCGCATCTCCCACGCCTACGAGGTGCTCTCGGACGAGGGCCGGCGCCGGGCCTACGACACGACGGGCAATGAGAACGGCCAGGCCGGCTTCCCGGGCGGCTTCGGCGGGGCGGGCGGCTTCGGGGGCTTCGCCGACATCTTCGAGACCTTCATGAACGCCGCCGGCCAGGGCGGCCGCGGCGGCCCCGCCAGCCGCGCCCGCCGCGGCCAGGACGCCCTCGTGACCGCGCGGATCGACCTGCGCGACGCCGTCTTCGGCGGCGAGCAGACGATCGAGTTGGACACGGCCGTGCGCTGCGATCGGTGTGAGGGCTCGTGCTGCGAGCCCGGCACCCAGCCGGAGACCTGCCAGACCTGCCACGGCCACGGCATGATCCAGCGCCCCGTGCGGTCGCTGCTGGGCACCGTCATGGCCACCGAGGCCTGCCCCGCCTGCCAGGGGTTCGGCACCGTCATCCCGACGCCCTGCCACGAGTGCGACGGGCAGGGCCGCGTCCGCACCCGGACGCCGCTGACCCTGCGCATCCCCGCGGGCGTGGACGACGGCACCCGCATCCACCTCGCCGGCCGCGGCGAGGCCGGCCCGGGCGGCGGCCCGAACGGGGACCTCTACGTGGAGATCGCGGTCCGCCCGGACGAGACCTTCCGCCGCGAGGGCGACCACCTGGCCACCACCGTGACCGTCCCCATGGCCGCCGCGGCCCTGGGCACCACCGTCACGCTGGACACCCTGGACGGCACGCAGTCCGTCAGCCTGGACCCGGGCGTGCAGTCCGGCCACGTCGAGGTCCTCCACGGCCTGGGCGTCGGCCGCCTGCGCGGGCAGGGCCGAGGCGACCTCAAGGTGGACGTGGTGGTCACCACGCCCACCGACCTGGACGAAGAGCAGCGCCAGCTCCTGGAGCGCCTGGCCGAGGTGCGCGGCGAGGAGGTCGTGCACGGCGCACCCCAGGCCAAGGGCATGTTCGCTCGGCTGCGGGAGAACCTGAGGAATCTGTGACCGCCCCCCTGTTCCACCTCGAGCCGGGCGCCCTGGCCGGCGCGAGCGCCGGCGCGGAGGTCGTCTTCGGCGGCCCCGAGGCCCGACACGCCGCCGCGGCCATGCGCCTGGCCCTCGGGGAGGCCGTGCTCCTGGCCGACGGGTCGGGCACGCTCGGCCACGGCACCGTGCTCGCGGCCGCCCCGGACGCGGTGTCCGTGCGGCTGGACGCGGTGGCGGAGGAGCCGGCGCCCACCCCGGCGCTCGTGCTCGTCCAGGCCCTCGCCAAGGGCGACCGGGACCTCATGGCGGTCCAGGCCGCCGTCGAGCTCGGCGTGGACGCCGTGGTGCCCTGGGAGGCGGAGCGCTCGATCGTCCGCTGGAAGGGCCCCAAGGCCGCCAAGGCCCGCCAGAAGTGGGCGGACACGGCCCGCGCGGCCGCCAAGCAGGCGCGTCGCGCCCGGGTGCCCGCGGTCCGAGACCACGTCTCCGGGACGGCGGTCGCCGGGCTGGCCCGGGACGACGACGGCGGCCGGCTCGTCCTCGTGCTGCACGAGGACGCGGAGCACGGGGTGTCCGCGGTGCCCGCGGAGCGACTCTCCGCGGCCGCCGAGATCGCCGTCGTCGTGGGTCCCGAGGGCGGGATCGGCCCGGCCGAGCTCGAGGCCTGCGTGGCCGCGGGGGCCGTGCCGGTGCGGCTCGGCCCGCACGTGCTGCGCGCCTCCACGGCCGGCCCCGCCGCCCTCGCCGTGCTCCAGCACCGGCTCGGCCGCTGGTGAGCCCCGGCAGGACGACGCGCCGACGCCTAGACTGGACGGGACGTCCCGCCCCCACGACCCCGAGGTGATCCGCCCCATCGTGACCGTGCCCCCCACGACCCCGACCCCGCCCGCCACCGCGCACGAGGGGGTCGCGTTCGAGACCGCCGACCTCATGGTCCGCACGCTCGGACCGCAGGACGCCCTGCTGCGGATCCTCGGCGGCGTGTTCCCCACCGTGGACGTCACGGTCCGCGACCAGCGACTGGACCTGGCCGGGCCGGTGGCCGACGTGGCCTCGGTGCGGCGCGTCGTCGAGGACCTGCGCTCGATCGCCCGCCGCGACCAGGCCGTCACCCCCGAGGTGATGGGCCAGGTGGTCCACCACGTCCGCGATGCCGCCACCGGGCGCGGCGCGGGTCAGCTGCACCTGGACTCGATCCTCTCGGGCCGGGGCCGCCGCATCCGCGCGAAGACCCTGCACCAGCAGGACTACGTGGAGGCGATCGACCGCTCCACCGTCGTCTTCGGCATCGGCCCGGCCGGCACCGGCAAGACCTACCTGGCGATGGCCAAGGCGGTGCAGGCGCTGCAGGCCAAGGAGGTCAACCGCATCATCCTCACCCGTCCGGCCGTCGAGGCCGGCGAGCGGCTCGGGTTCCTGCCCGGCGGGCTCTCCGAGAAGATCGACCCGTACCTGCGCCCCCTGTACGACGCGCTGCACGACATGATCGAGCCCGAGTCGATCCCGCGGCTGATGGAGGCCGGGACCATCGAGGTCGCCCCGCTGGCGTACATGCGCGGCCGCACCCTGAACGACGCGTTCGTGATCCTCGACGAGGCCCAGAACACGACCGGCGAGCAGATGAAGATGTTCCTGACCCGCCTCGGCTTCGGTGCGCGCATGGTCGTCACGGGCGACACCTCGCAGGTGGACCTGCCGCGCGGCACCCAGTCCGGCCTGGCCCAGGCCGTCGAGGTGCTCGAGGGGATCGAGGGACTGGAGATGGTCCGCTTCGACTCCTCGGACGTGGTCCGGCACTCGCTGGTGAGCGCCATCGTGGACGCCTACGACGCCGCCCGCGGCCCCGCGGAGCGCTCCCAGAAGCGAGGAGGGGCCCGCCGTGGCCGTTGAGATCCTGAACGAGTCGGGGATCGAGGTCCCCGAGGACGCGCTGCTGCGCATGGCCCGGCACGTGTACGCGCGCCTGCACGTCCACGAGCGCGCCGAGACGGCCGTGACCGTCGTGGACGCCGCACGCATGGCCGAGCTGCACGAGGAGTGGATGGACCTGCCCGGGCCCACCGACGTGATGAGCCTGCCCATGGACGAGCTGACCCCCGGCTCGCCCGAGGCGCCGGCCGAGGGCGTGCTCGGCGACGTCGTGCTCTGCCCCGAGGTCGCCGCCGAGCAGGCGGCGCGCGGCGGGCACTCCCGTGACGACGAGCTGCTCCTGCTGCTCACCCACGGCATGCTCCACCTGCTCGGGTACGACCACGTCGAGGACGCCGAGCGCGAGGAGATGTTCACGCTCCAGGATCGGCTCGTCTCCGAGGTCCTCGGCCGGCCCGCCCCGGCCCCCACCGTCGAGGATTGACGGCACCGCCCATGCTGACGCCCGCCGTCCTCTTCGCCCTCTTCCTGGTCTTCCTCGGCCTGACCTGGACGCTGTCCCTGGCCGAGTCCGCGTTCTCCTACCTCTCCCGGCGGGACGCGGAGGACATCGTCCGCGAGCAGCCCGGCTCCAAGGTCCTGGAGATCGCCCGCGAGCGGGAGAGCCACCTCGGGGCCCTGCGGGTCTGGCGCTTCGTCGCCGAGGCCCTGTCCGCCGTCTGCCTGACCGCGGCCGCCGACGCGGTGGTGGACGACACGTGGCTCGCCGTGGCGATCGCCGCGGTCGTGCTCGTGGGCGTGGCCGCCCTGCTGGGCGTCTGGAGCCCGCGGCCGATCGGCTCCCGCAACGAGGCCGCCGTCGCCCGCCGCCTGGGCGGCCTCGTGTGGGTGCTCCGCCGGGCCCTGGGCCCGCTCGCCGCCCGCCTGGACCGGGACCGGCGCCGTCGCGAGGTCGAGCCGGAGGACGAGGACGACTTCCAGGAGCGCCACCTGCGCGAGTTCGTCGCCCGCGCCCACGACGCGGACGTGCTCGCCGACTCCGAGGCGGAGCTGATCCAGTCGGTGTTCTCCATGAACGACACCATCGTCCGCTCCGTCATGGTGCCGCGCACCGACGTCGTCACGATCGACGCCGACCACACGCTCGGGCAGGCCATGGCCCTGTTCCTGCGCTCCGGCAACTCCCGCATCCCGGTGATCGGCGAGGACGCCGACGACATCCGGGGCATGCTGCACCTCAAGGACGTCACCCGCGCCCTGCACCACGACGGCGCTGCGACCGACACCCCCGTCACCGAGGTCATGCGCGACGTCCGCTTCGTCCCCGAGTCGAAGTCCGTGGCCACCCTCCTGCAGGAGCTGCAGCGCGAGTCCACCCACGTGGCCGTGGTGGTGGACGAGTACGGCGGCACGGCGGGGCTCGTGACGCTCGAGGACCTCATCGAGGAGATCGTCGGCGAGATCTACGACGAGGACGACCACCCGGACCGCCCCGAGGTGGAGTTCGTCGCGCCCGGCGTCTACTCCGTCGACGCGCGCATGGGCATCCACGACTTCCGGGAGGAGTTCGAGCTGCCGGAGGAGGACGAGGACGACGACGTCGACACGGTCGGCGGCCTCCTGGCCAAGGAGCTCGGCCGCGTCCCGATCCAGGGCTCGCGCGTCGTGGTCCAGGGGATCGAGCTCGTCGCGGACACCCTCGAGCCCCGCCGCAACCGGGTCGCGCGCCTGCGCGTCTCCGAGACCCCCGACCGCCCGGTGCGGCTGCGCCGGCGCGAGGAGCAGGCCCACGGCGCCACGCCCGCCGACCCCGTGGCCTGAGCCGGCCGCCCCACCCCACGCCCCGCCTGACAAGGATGACCCCATGACCGATCTCGTCGATCCGGCCCGCGCCGCGGACGGCTTCCGTTCCGGCTTCGTCTCGCTCGTGGGCCGGCCGAACGCCGGCAAGTCCACGCTCACCAACGCGCTGGTGGGGGAGAAGGTGGCGATCACCTCCTCCAAGCCGCAGACCACGCGCCACACCATCCGCGGGATCGTCCACCGCGAGGACTTCCAGCTCGTGCTCGTGGACACCCCGGGCCTGCACCGGCCCCGCACCCTGCTCGGCGAGCGCCTCAACGACCTCGTGGCGGAGACGCTCAACGAGGTCGACGCCGTGGGCATGTGCCTGCCGGCCGACGAGGCGATCGGCCCGGGCGACCGGTTCATCGCCCAGCAGCTCTCGTACCTGCACCGCACCCCGGTGGTCGCCGTGGTGACGAAGACGGACAAGGTGGGCCCGGAGCAGCTCATGGCGCAGCTCGTGGCCGTGACCGCGCTGGGCGACGAGGTCCTCGGGCCGGAGAACGGCGGGGAGGGCTTCGCGGCCGTCGTGCCGGTGTCGGCGGTGGCCGGCCGCCAGGTCGACGACGTCCTGGGCGTCTTCGCGGGCCTGCTGCCGGCCGGGCCGCCCCTGTACCCCGACGGCGAGCTCACGGACGAGCCGGAGGCGGTCATGGTTGCCGAGCTCATCCGGGAGGCGGCCCTGGAGGGCGTGCGCGACGAGCTGCCGCACTCGGTGGCCGTGATGGTCGAGGAGATGTCCCTGCGCGAGGACCGCCCCGCGGATCGGCCCCTGATGGACGTGTGGGCGAACGTCTTCGTCGAGCGGGACAGCCAGAAGGGCATCATCATCGGCAAGGGCGGCTCCCGGCTGCGTGAGATCGGCGCGCAGGCGCGGGCGGGCATCGAGCGCATGCTCGGCACCAAGGTGCACCTGGACCTGCGGGTCAAGGTCGCCAAGGAGTGGCAGCGCGACCCCAAACAGCTCGGCCGACTCGGCTTCTGAGCCGGAGGCCCGACCCGGGCGCGCACGCGCCGGAGCGGGCCGCCGTCGTCGTGCGTCACACGGGGACGGCCTCCTGTGGCCCGGCCCACCTCGGTGCTAGGGTCGGGGCATGTCCCTCCGCCTCGCGACGACAGCGCCGGCCACGGCCCGCCTGCTACTTCCCGGCCGCACGGGGTCCCCGTGCCAGGCCGTGATCCACGCCGCCTGAGCGCATGCGGAGGCAGGACGCCTCCCACCGGACCGGACACCCCGTGCGGAGCCCCTGACCTCCCGGTCCGGCCACCGACCACCCACCTTTCGCGCGCCCGCCGCGCGCACGTCGAGGGAGAACACGCATGAGCGCTCACCTGCAGAAGTCGTCGGGGATGAAGTTCCACAAGTACGTCCCGTTCCAGGACCAGATCGAGGTCGCCCTGCCGGACCGCACCTGGCCGGACAAGGTCATCACCGAGGCACCACGCTGGTGCGCCGTGGACCTGCGCGACGGCAACCAGGCCCTGATCGACCCCATGGGCCCCGAGCGCAAGCTGCGCATGTTCCAGCTGCTCGTCGGCATGGGCTTCAAGGAGATCGAGGTCGGCTTCCCGTCCGCCTCGCAGACCGACTACGACTTCGTCCGTCAGCTCATCGAGGGCGACCACATCCCGGACGACGTCACCATCCAGGTCCTCACGCAGTCCCGTGAGCACCTGATCGAGCGCACCTTCGAGGCGCTCGAGGGCGCCGACCGGGCCATCGTGCACCTGTACAACTCGACGTCGGTGCTGCAGCGCCGCGTGGTGTTCCGGCAGGACGAGGACGGGATCGTGGACATCGCGACCTCCGGCGCGCGCCTGGTGAAGAAGTTCGAGGAGCAGCTCAAGGGCACGCAGATCACCTACGAGTACTCGCCCGAGTCCTACACGGGCACCGAGCTCGAGTTCGCCCGGCGCATCTCGGACGAGGTGGCCACGGTCCTGGAGGCCTCCACCGACCGCAAGATGATCCTGAACCTGCCGGCGACGGTGGAGATGTCCACCCCGAACGTGTACGCCGACTCGATCGAGTGGATGCACCGCAACCTGGAGCACCGTGACTCGCTCATCCTCTCCCTCCACCCGCACAACGACCGCGGCACGGGCGTGGCCGCCGCCGAGCTGGGCTACCTGGCCGGGGCGGACCGCATCGAGGGATGCCTGTTCGGCAACGGCGAGCGCACCGGCAACGTCGACCTGGTGACGCTGGGCATGAACCTGTACTCGCAGGGCGTCGACCCCATGATCGACTTCTCCGACATGGACCACATCAAGCGCACGGTCGAGTACTGCAACCAGCTGGCCGTGCCCGAGCGCTCGCCCTGGGGCGGCGACCTCGTCTTCACGGCCTTCTCCGGCTCCCACCAGGACGCCATCAAGAAGGGCTTCGAGGCCATGGAGGTCGACGCGAAGGCGGCCGGCACGGACGTGGACGGCATCCCGTGGGCCGTGCCGTACCTGCCCATCGACCCGAAGGACATCGGCCGCTCCTACGAGGCCGTCATCCGCGTGAACTCGCAGTCCGGCAAGGGCGGCGTCGCCTACCTGCTCAAGTCCGAGCACAACCTGGAGCTGCCGCGCCGCGCGCAGATCGAGTTCTCCCACGTCATCCAGGATCTGGCCGACGCCCAGGGCGGCGAGGTCTCGGGCGCCGACCTGTGGCGCGTGTTCCAGGACGAGTACCTGCCCGCCGACGCGGCGGAGGCGCAGTGGGGCCACTACCGGCTCCGCTCGGTCTCCTCGGCCTCCGGTGAGGACGGCGCGTTCCGGATGGAGGCCGAGCTCGAGGTCGACGGCGTCACGCAGACCCGCACGGCGCAGGGCAACGGCCCGATCGACGCGTTCCTGCGCATCCTCGGCGAGGAGGGCGTGGACGTCCGCGTGCTCGACTACTCCGAGCACGCACTGTCCGAGGGCGGCGCGGCCATGGCCGCCGCCTACGTGGAGGCGGCCGTGGGCGACCGTGTCCTCTGGGGCGTCGGCCTGGACCACAACACCACCACCGCCTCGCTGAAGGCCGTGGTGTCCGCGGTGAACCGCGCCCTGCGCGCGTGAGCGGCTCCGGCTCCTCCCGGCGGGGTGCGCGGCACGGCGGCTACGCGGCGAACTCGTTCCGCACCGAGGCCATCGTGCTGCGCACCCACCGTCTGGGGGAGGCCGATCGCATCATCGAGGCGCTCACCCCCGAGCACGGCCTGGTCCGGGCCGTGGCCAAGGGGGTGCGCAAGACCTCCTCCCGGCTGGGCTCGGTGGTGGAGCCGTTCATGCACTCCACGCTCCAGCTCGCACGCGGCCGGGGGGAGCTGCACACCGTGAGCCAGGCGCAGCTGCTGCACCCGTACGCAACGATGCTGGCCGCTGACTACGACGCCTACACCGTCGCCGGCGCCCTCGCCGAGGCCGTCGAGCGGGTCCCCGCGGTCGACGACGACGGCCGGCGCGCCCAGTACCGCCTGTTCCACGGCGCGCTGGCCGCGCTGGCCCGCGGCGCGCACGACCCGCGCCTGATCCTGCACTCGTTCCTGCTGCGCGCGCTCGCCCAGGCCGGCTGGGCCCCGACCTTCGACCGGTGCGCCCGCTGCGGCGCCCCCGGCCCGCACACGGCACTGCACGTGGGCCTCGGCGGAGCCGTCTGCCCCGAGTGCAGGCCACCCGGTGCCGCTCACCCGGCCCCGGAGACCTTCGACCTGCTCTCGGCCCTCGCGGCGGGGGACTGGGCCACCGCGGACGCCTCCGGGGCCCCCGCCCGCCGCGAGGCGGCCGGTATCGTGGCGGCGTACCTGCAGTTCCACGCCGAGCGGCGCCTGGTGTCCCTGTCCGTCCTGGACCAGGACCTCGGCCTCCCCGCCCCGCGCGTCGAGAGGAGACCATGAGCGCCGACCGAGCCCCGCAGCCCCCGCCGCCGCACCCCTCGGGTGCGGTCGCCCCGCGGATCGACCCGCGTTTCGTGCCCCGGCACGTGGCGATCGTGATGGACGGCAACGGACGGTGGGCCAACCAGCGCGGCCTGCCCCGCACCGAGGGCCATCGGGCCGGCGAGGCGGCGCTGCTGGACGTCGTCGCCGGGGCGGTGGAGCTGGGGATCGGCCACGTGTCCGCGTATGCGTTCTCCACGGAGAACTGGCGGCGCTCGGCGGAGGAGGTGCGCTTCCTCATGGGCTTCTCCCGGGACGTGCTGCGCCGCCAGCGGGACACCCTGCACTCGTGGAACGTGCGGATCCGGTGGAACGGGCGGGCCCCGCGCCTCTGGACCCCCGTGATCCGGGAGCTGCAGGAGGCCGAGGAGCTCACGCGCCACAACACCGGCACCACGCTGCACATGTGCGTGAACTACGGCAGCCGGGCCGAGATCCTGGACGGCGTCCAGGCCATCGCCGAAGAGGTCCGGGCCGGCCGGATGCGGCCGGGCGAGATCAGCGAGGACGTCATCACCCGCTACCTCGACCGCGGCTTCCGCACGGGTCAGGACGTCGACGTCGTCCCGGACGTGGACCTGTTCCTGCGGACCTCGGGAGAGCAGCGCCTGTCCAACTATCTGCTGTGGCAGTCCGCCTACGCGGAGCTGCTGTTCCTGGACGTGCTGTGGCCGGACGTCGACCGGCGGACCCTGTGGGCCGCCGTCGAGACCTACGCCCGACGGGACCGGCGCTACGGCGGCGCCGTGGACACCCCTCAGCCGGCGCCGTCGTCCGGCGCGCCGGACTCGGCCTCGGTCGCCGACGGCGGTGCGTAGGCCCCCAGCCACGTGAGCGTCGCGGCACCGGCCGCCTCGCGCACCGACGCGGGGGAGGCGAACACGTCGTGCAGCGCGTCGGGGAGCCGGTGGACGGTCACCCGGTCGCCGAGCCGCAGGGAGCGGCGGGCCATGGCGTCGGGGTCCAGGACGATGTCCGAGGTCAGCATCGCCTCGCCGTAGGACGTGCCCCGATGCCCGCGCGCGGAGACGAGCACGAGGATCGGCACGGAGACGTCGAGCCGCCCGGCCACGGCCCGGTGCCCCGAGAGGACCGCGCTCAGCCAGGCGGCCGGCACCTCGAACGCGTGCGGGGGACGCCAGAGCGGGTGCAGGTCCCATTCGCCCTCGGCCTGGTCCGAGAGGGTACGCCAGTAGTGGTCGATGCGCGGCAGCGTGAGCATGGCGTAGGGCTTCATGGCGGAGACGGGCCCCACGATGGACTTCGCCAGCAGGCGCACGCCCGCGCTGCCCTGCATCTCCAGCCATGGGCTGTTGAGCACGAGCGCGGCGAGGCGGCCGGGATTCCGGTCCGCCCACAGCGCGGCGATCAGCCCGCCGGTGGAGTGTCCCATGAGGATGGGCGGGAGCGGGTGGTCCTGGGCGATGGTCTCGAACGCGGCCTCGAGGTCCGCGTCGTAGCGGGCCAGGTCGTCCGTCCAGCCGGGCGTCTGTCCCGTGCGCAGCGAGCGGCCGTAGTGGCGGAGGTCGACGGCGTGGAAGGCGTAGCCGGCGGCCTCGAACGCGTGGGCGAGCGGGGCGTTGTAGAAGTAGTCGCTCCAGCCGTGCACCGAGAGGATGGGCCGCCGGGCCGGGTCACGGGCAGCGTCGGTGCGCGGACGCACCACTGTGACAAGGTTCTGTCCTTGTTCATCGGTGTCGAGGCCGAGGGTGCATCGTTCGAAGCCCGGCAGCCCGTCCGGGACCCAGCCCAGGCCCGGCGGATCGTCGAGGAACGGGCGGGTGTCCTCCTCCGTCGGTCCGCCGGCGGGTGCGCCGTGCGGGGCGGAGGGGTCCGGGGGCGGCGGCTGGAGCGGGTCACGGGCCATCCGACCACTCTAGGAGGACCCCGGGCGGGCGGGAGGCTCGTGCGAGGATGGGGACATGCAGCTGCCTGATCCCAAGTCCGCCGTCGACGGCCTCCTGACCTCCCGTGCGCCTCGCCTGTACCCGCCCTTCTTCCGTGCCGTGTTCGGCGGCATGGACGCGGAGCAGGCGCACCATCGGGGCTTCGACGCGATCCGGCTGGCCGAGCGCACCGGGGCGTCCGCCGCCCTGCGCGCCGCCTTCCGCCCGGACCCGCTGCTCGGGCGCACGGTCATGGGCCTGCGGTTCCCGACGCCCTTCGGCCTGGCCGCGGGGTTCGACAAGGACGGCCGGGGGACCGCCGCCCTGGCCGACCTCGGGTTCGGCCACATCGAGGTCGGCACGATCACGGCGCAGCCGCAGCCCGGCAACCCGCAGCCCCGACTGTTCCGTCTCGTGGACGACCGGGCGCTGGTCAACCGCATGGGCTTCAACAACGACGGCGCGGCGGCCGTCGCCCCCCGCCTGGCGCGGACCCGGCAGACCCTGGAGCGCCGCTTCGGTCCGACCCGGCCGGTCCTGGGCGTGAACATCGGCAAGACCAAGGTGGTCCCGCTCGAGGACGCGGCGGACGACTACCGGGCCTCGACCCGCCTGCTCGCGCCCCACGCCGACTACCTGACGGTCAACGTGTCCTCCCCGAACACGCCGGGGCTGCGCCAGCTGCAGGAGATCGACGCGCTGGAGCCGATCCTCACGGCGGTGCGCGAGGAGGCCGACCGTGCGGTCCCGGGCCGGCGGGTGCCACTGACCGTGAAGATCGCCCCGGACCTGGCGGACGACGACGTGCGCGCCGTCGGGGCGCTCGCCGAGCGCCTCGGGCTCGACGGCGTCATCGCGACCAACACGACCGTCTCCCGCGAGGGTCTGCGCACCCCGCGTGCCGACGTGGACGCCCTGGGCGCGGGCGGCCTGTCCGGGGCCCCGCTCCAGGAGCGGTCGATGCGGGTGCTGGAGGTCCTGCGGACGGCGCTGCCGACGGGCACCGCCGTCGTCAGCGTGGGCGGGGTGACGGACGCCGACGACGTCCAGGCCCGGCTCGACGCGGGCGCGGACCTCGTCCAGGGCTACACCGCGTTCCTCTACGAGGGGCCGTTCTGGGCCGGCCGGATCACCGCCGGGCTGGCCCGGTCCCTGCGGGGCTGACGGTCTGCTCGCCGGGGCCGCGACGGCCCGGACCCACCGGGGTCCGGGCCGTGGCGCGGTGTCGTGTCAGGCGGGGTACTCGCCCCGCTTGACCTGGGGCTTGGGCAGACGCAGGCGGCGGAACTGCAGGGCCCGCATGATGCCGTAGAAGCCGGTCCCGGGCTCCGGCGTGCCGAAGCGCTCCGTCAGGCCCTTCTTGATGTGCCGGCTGACCAGGAAGCTCTCGATGAGCACGAGGGCCACGAGGACGTACAGGCTGATCATCAGGATCAGCTGCGCCTCGCGGCCGGGGATGAACATGAGCAGGACGTAGGCGAAGACGACGGGCATGAGCCACTCGCCGATGCCGGAGCGCGCGTCCACGTAGTCACGGACCCAGCGCTTCTGCGGTCCCTTGTCGCGCGCCGGGAGGCCGCGCTCGTCCCCGGTCTCCAGCGCGGCGCGCTGGCGCATCCGCTCCTGGGCCATCGCCTGACGCTCGGCCTTGCGGGCCGCCTTGCGATCCTCGGGGACCAGGGTGCGACGGCGCGCGGCCTCCTGGTCGCGGCGCCGCGGAGTCGGGCCCTTCTTGCCCTGCGAGCGGTCGCGCGGCCCGGCCTCGGCCACGGCGCCCTCGGCGGGAGCGGCCGAGGAGCCGTGAGTCGAGGGGGCGGGCGCGGTCTCGGGGGTCTTGTCTCGCTTGAACACCCCTCCAGTCTAGTGGTGGGGCGCGTCCGGCCCGCCCGGAGGCGCGGCCCTCGGCTCGGTCGCCGTCTACGCTGGCCGTCATGACTGACATCACCTCCCGTGCGCCGCAGGACGCGGCCCTCGTCTCCGCCGTCCGTGAGGCCGTCGAGGCCCGTTTCCCGACGACCCTCCAGACCCTCACCGACCTCGTGGCGATCCCGGGCATCGCCTGGGACTCCGCGGACCGCACCCAGCTCGAGCGGTCCGCCGAGGCTGTCGCGGGCCTGCTGCGCGAGGCGGGCCTGCAGGATGTTGAGATCGTGACCGAGACCCGCGACGACGACCGGCCCGGCGGGCCGGCGGTGATCGGCGAGAAGCCCGGCGCCTCCGACAAGCCCACCGTCTTGTTGTATGCCCATCATGACGTGCAGCCGCTCGGGGACGAGGACCTCTGGGACACCCCGCCGCTCGTGGCCACCGAGCGCGGCGGGCGGCTGTACGGCCGCGGCGCCGCCGACGACAAGGCCGGCATCATGGTCCACCTCGCCGCCCTCGCCGCCCTGCGGGACGTCCTGCCCGATGCCGGCGTCGGCGTCCGCGTCTTCATCGAGGGCGAGGAGGAGGCCGGCTCGCCCACCTTCCGCACCTTCCTGGAGAAGCACCGGGCGCGCCTCGACGCCGACGCGATCGTGGTCGCGGACTCGTCCAACTGGGCCGTGGGGGAGCCCGCGCTGACCACCTCCCTGCGTGGGCTGGTGGACGGCACGGTGACCGTCCGGGTGCTCGACCACGCCGTGCACTCCGGTATGTTCGGCGGGCCGGTCCTGGACGCCGTCGTCCTGCTCTCGCGGCTGATCGCCACGCTCCACGACGCGGACGGCGCGGTCGCCGTGCCCGGCCTCGAGCCGCGGCAGACCGCGGGCCTGGACTACCCCGAGGACGTCTTCCGCGCGGACGCGGGCGTGCTGGACGGGGTGACCCTGGCCGGCCGCGGCCCGGTCGCGGACCGGCTGTGGAACGCTCCCGCGCTGAGCATCATCGGGATCGACGCGCCCTCGGTCGCGGAGTCCTCGAACACGATCCAGCCCGCGGCGCGCGCGAAGTTCTCGCTGCGCCTGGGCCCCGGCATGGACCCCGCGGAGGCCTTCGAGGCGCTGCGCACCCACCTGGAGGCGCAGTCCGCGGCGGTGCTCGGCGCGGAGATCACGGTCACCGCGGGGGAGTTCGGCCAACCGTTCACGACGGACACCTCGGCCCCCGCCGCGGCCGCGATGATGGCCGCCCTGGAGGACGCCTGGGGCGTCGAGCCCCGGGCGATCGGCATGGGCGGCTCCATCCCGTTCACCGCGGACCTCGCCGAGGTCTTCCCGGAGGCCACCCTCCTCATCACGGGCGTGGAGGACCCGGACACGCGGGCGCACTCGGCCAACGAGTCGCTGCACATCGACGACTTCAAGCGGGCCGTCGTGGCCGAGGCGCTCTGGCTCGCGCGGCTCTCCGCGTGAGCGCCGCCCGGCCCGTCGGTGCGGCGGGCCGGGAATGCCCCGTGGGCGGCTAGTGTTGCCCGGGAGACCACACGCGCGTGACGGCCCCGTCCGCGCCCCATGATCTGAGGAGGTCACGATGGCTCTGTCCGCAGAGGAGACCGGCGTCGAGATCGGCGCGACCCAGGACGCCGAGGGCCTGCCCCCGCACGAGGTCGAGCTGACCGACGTGGCGGCCGGCAAGGTGCGCTCGCTGCTCGAGCAGGAGGGCCGCACGGACCTGCGGCTGCGCGTTGCTGTGCAGCCGGGCGGCTGCTCGGGCCTGATCTACCAGCTCTACTTCGACGAGCGCGTCCTCGACGGCGACACCGTCCGTGACTATGACGGGGTCGAGGTGATCGTCGACAAGATGAGCGTGCCCTACCTCATGGGCGCGACCATCGACTTCGAGGACACCATCTCGAAGCAGGGCTTCACGATCGACAACCCCAACGCGGGCGGCTCGTGCGCCTGCGGCGACTCCTTCCACTGATCTGCGGGCGCCCGGAGCGCCACGGACCGCGAACCGGCGGGTCGGCCTCGGCCGGCCCGCCGTCGTCGTGTCCGGGCACCGCGCCCAGGATGCTCGGACCCGACTCCCAGACACGATCGGCACGTGTCACGGTGCGGAGAATCCGCGTGTTTCGGCTTAGACTGGCTCTGAATCATCAGGGCATACCCGTGCTCCCTGCGAGGACGTTGCGAGAAGTCGCCGAATCGCCGGGGGAGCGGGCACGCCCCTCGCACACGAGATGAAGAGGAAGGCCGTCTGTGAGAGCACAGAATGACGCCGGACGTCGGACTCGCCGCCGCTGGACCGCCGGTGCCGTGGGCACCACATCGCTCCTGGTGCTGACCGGGTGTTCGGCAGAGGTCCAGCGCGGCTGGTACCCCGGCACCCGGGACACCACCAACCACAACGCCCAGCTCACCGACCTGTGGGTGAACTCCTGGATCGCGGCCATGGTCGTCGGCCTGCTGGCCTGGGGCGCCATGATCTGGTGCATGGTGGCGTACCGCCGCCGCAAGAACGACCAGGGCTTCCCGAAGCAGACGGCCTACAACGTGCCGCTCGAGACCATGTTCACGGCCATCCCGATCCTGATGGTCTTCACCCTCTGGGGCTTCACCAACCGCGTCCAGACCGAGGTCGACCGCCCCGTGGACGACTCGCCGCTGACCGTCACCGTGTACGGCAAGCAGTGGTCCTGGGACTTCAACTACTCCTACGAGCAGGAGAACGGCGAGGTCATCGAGGCCCACTACTCCGGAATCCAGGCCCAGCTGGACGGCACCGAGGGCGTGCGTGACACCCTTCCGGTCCTGTACCTGCCGAATGACGTGCCGGTGCACTTCGAGCTGAAGTCCCGTGACGTGGCCCACTCCTTCTGGATCCCGCAGTTCCTCCAGAAGCGTGACATGGTGCCCGGCAAGACCAACCACCTGTACCTGACCCCCCAGGAGCTGGGCAGCTACGACGGCAAGTGCGCCGAGCTGTGCGGCGAGTCCCACTCCGAGATGCTCTTCAACGTGGAGGTCGTCGACGAGGCGGAGTTCGTCCAGCGCCTCGAGGAGATGGAGCCGGGTCAGGTGGGCGACGAGTACAGCCGCAATCCCAACAACAACCCTGACGGCGCCGGGACGATGGAGCGCGATCTCCAGACCCCCCGCGGTGGAGGTAGCCACTGATGACCACTTACGAGTACGCAACGGATGAGGTGCGCTCACAGGCGCAGCCTCGTGTGGTGCCCCGTTCGCTGGGCAAGATCGTCGTCAGCTGGCTGACGACGACCGACCACAAGGTGCTCGGGTACATGTACCTGATCACGTCCTTCGTCTTCTTCTGCATCGGCGGCGTCATGGCCCTCATGATCCGCGCGGAGCTCTTCGAGCCCGGCATGCAGATCCTGCAGACGAAGGAGCAGTACAACCAGCTGTTCACCATGCACGGCACGCTCATGCTGCTCATGTTCGCGACCCCGCTCTTCGTGGGCTTCGCCAACGTGCTGGTGCCGCTGCAGATCGGTGCTCCGGACGTGTCCTTCCCGCGTCTGAACGCCTTGGCGTTCTGGTTCTTCCTGTTCGGCTCGCTCATCGCGACCGCCGGCTTCCTCACCCCGCAGGGTGCGGCCTCGTTCGGCTGGTTCGCCTACGCCCCGCTCTCCAACACCACGTACTCGCCGGGCGTCGGCGGTGACCTCTGGGTGTTCGGTCTGGTCCTCCAGGGCTTCGGCACGATCATGGGCGGCGTCAACTTCATCACCACGATCCTGACGATGCGTGCTCCTGGCATGACGATGTGGCGCATGCCGATCTTCACGTGGAACACGCTCATCACCGGCATCCTGATCATGATGGCGTTCCCGCCGCTGGCCTCCGCGCTCTTCGCGCTGGGCCTGGACCGTCGCTTCGGCGGCCACATCTTCAACCCGGAGAACGGCGGCGCCATCCTGTGGCAGCACCTCTTCTGGTTCTTCGGCCACCCCGAGGTGTACATCATCGCCCTGCCGTTCTTCGGCGTCGTGTCGGAGATCATCCCGGTGTTCTCCCGCAAGCCGATCTTCGGCTACAAGTCCATCGTGTTCGCGACGACGGCGATCGCCGCGCTCTCCGTGACGGTGTGGGCGCACCACATGTACGTGACCGGCGCCGTGCTCCTGCCGTTCTTCTCCGTGATGACCATGCTCATCGCGGTCCCGACCGGCGTGAAGTTCGTGAACTGGATCGGCACCATGTGGCGCGGTTCGATCACCTTCGAGACCCCGATGCTGTGGACGCTCGGCTTCATGGTCACCTTCCTGTTCGGTGGCCTGACCGGCGTCATCCTGGCGTCGCCGCCCCTGGACTTCCAGGTGTCCGACACGTACTTCGTCGTGGCGCACTTCCACTACGTCGTCTTCGGCACCGTGGTGTTCGCGATGTTCGCCGGCTTCTTCTTCTGGTGGCCGAAGTTCACCGGCAAGATGCTGAACGAGCGTCTCGGCAAGATCCAGTTCTGGATGCTGTTCGTGGGCTTCCACGGCACGTTCCTGATCCAGCACTGGCTCGGTGTCATCGGCATGCCCCGTCGCTACGCGGACTACATGGTGGAGGACAGCTTCCAGGCGATGAACGCGTTCTCCTCGGTGTTCTCCTTCGTTCTCGGCGCGTCGCTGATCCCGTTCTTCTGGAACGTCTACATCACCTCGCGCTATGGCAAGAAGGTCACCGTGGACGACCCGTGGGGCTTCGGCGCCTCGCTCGAGTGGACCACTTCGTGCCCGCCGCCGCGGCACAACTTCCACTCCCTGCCGCGCATCCGCTCCGAGCGTCCGGCGCTGGATCTGCACCACCCGGAGCTCTTCCCGCACTCGCCTCAGAACACGTCTGAGGCCTTCGGAGAGAAGGTCGCCCAGTGAAGGTCGCAGCCAACATCTTCTGGATCATCGGCCTGTTCTTCATCGCAGCCGCCACCCTCTACGGGTTCTGGGTCGAGTGGACCGAGTGGGCAGGCATCCCGGCCATCTACGCCGTGGGCGGGATGTCCTGGATGATCGCGTGGTACCTGAACGTCACCGAGCGGAAGTACGGCGTCGGGCCCGCCGATGATGCGGACGGCCAGATCGCCGACTACGCCGGCACCTACGGCACCTTCGCTCCCTGGAGCTGGTGGCCGCTGGGCCTCGGCCTGGCCTGCGCGATCATCGTGACCGGTCTGGCTGTCGGCTGGTGGATCTTCATCATCGGCGTCATCGCGGGCGCCTACTTCACCTTCGGGTGGGTCTACGAGTTCTCTCGGGGCAAGTACGCCCACTGACCCGACCGTCGTCGAACGCCGCAGGCCGGACCCCTTGGGGTCCGGCCTGCGGCGTTTTCATGCCGCGTGTGCTGCGGAGCGACACGGCGCCGTCGCGGTGTCAAGGGCCATTGAGTTCTGCCCATAGGCGGCCAGTGTTTCTTCCCGCTGGTGGCCATCAGAACTGCCCACTGGTGGCCAGCTGGTTTGCCCGTTTGGGTGGTGGTGCTGGCCACCGTGATGG